>Ga0207648_10000838_pt1 | contig 34648 bp, 42 predicted proteins | sample KBSMisM32_FD_184310 | JGI IMG/M metagenome (GOLD analysis project Ga0207648, IMG submission 184310) | Miscanthus rhizosphere microbial communities from Kellogg Biological Station, Michigan, USA - KBS Miscanthus M3-2 (SPAdes) (version 2) | ecosystem: Host-associated > Plants > Roots >... | reverse complement strand
GCGTTGTCGAAGCATTGTCGGATGACCTCAACACGCCGCTGGCACTGGCGCGCCTGATGGCGCTGGGAGATCCCGCGACGCTGAAAGCCAGCGCCGCACTGCTCGGGTTGCTCGGCAGTTCGGCCGACGACTGGTTCAAAGGCAGCGGCGACGATGCCGGGATCGACGCTCGGATTGCCGAGCGCACCGCGGCCAAGGCCAACCGCGACTTCGCCACCGCCGACCGCATCCGCGACGAGCTCAAGGCCGAGGGCATCGTCTTGGAGGATGGTCCCGGTGGCACCACATGGCGCCGGGAATGAACGCGCCGCTCTACACGACGGACATCCTCCGGCTCGCCGCATCGCTTCATCAGCCGCGGCAGCTCGAGCGCGAGGACGGCCGGGCCGAGCTTCGCTCGTCGACTTGCGGCAGCCGGATGACAACGGCCGTCCAACTGGATGATGACGACCGCGTGACCGCCCTGTCGCAGCAGGTCCACGCCTGTGCGTTCGGCCAGGCGTCGGCTGCGTTGTGCGAGCGCGGCGCGATCGGGCGCACGCGCGCCGAGGTAACGGACGCGCACGACCAGCTCGTCCGCTGGCTCGACGGCAGCGCGGATGGCCTCGGCAGCTGGCCGGGCCTCGACGCGCTGACGCCGGCGCGTTCGCGCAAATCTCGCCACGGCGCGATCCTGCTGCCCTACCGGACCCTGCTCGCGGCAATGGCCGCCGCTGCTCGATGACGACCCCCGCCGAAACCGCCCAGGCGACCACTGCGATCCTTGAGAGCGGCGCGATCATGCTTGGCGCGGCGCTCGTCTTCGTCTCCGTGTTCCGCCGCCTGAAGCTGGGCGCGACGCTCGGCTACATCGTTGCCGGTGCACTGATCGGTCCGGAGGCCCTCGGCCTGATCCGCGACCCGCAACAGCTGACCAGCGTGACCGAGATCGGCATCGCGCTCTTACTGTTCATCGTCGGGCTGGAGCTCCAGCCGAGCCGGCTGTGGCGGTTGCGGAAGGATATTTTCGGGCTTGGCCTGGCGCAGGTCGTGCTGTGCGGCCTGGCCATCAGCCTCCTGCTCAACATCGTCGTCGGTTTTTCGATCAAGGCCGCGCTCGCGATCGGCCTGCCGCTGGCGCTGTCGTCGACGGCGCAGGTCCTGCCGCAGCTTCGCGCCGATAATGAGCTCAACACCCCGCAAGGCGAGCGGGCCTTCTCGATCCTGTTGTTCCAGGACCTCGCGATTGTCCCGCTGATCACGATCATCGCGGCCATGGCGCCGCTCGCACCCGATCCGACCGCCCCCACAGGCTGGCGGCTCGCGCTTTACACGGTCGGCGCGGTGATCGCGCTGGTGTTGGTCGGCCGGTTATTGCTCAATCCGCTGTTCCGGCTGGTCGGCCGGCTGCGCGAGCGGGAATTGTTCGTCGTCGCCGGGCTGTTCACCGTGGTCGGCGCCGCGGCGGTGATGCATTCGCTCCAACTGTCGGTGCCGCTCGGCGCCTTCGTTGCCGGCGTCATGCTTGCCGAATCGCCATACCGGCATGAGCTCGAAGCCGACGTCGAGCCCTTTCGCTCGATCCTCCTCGGCCTCTTCTTCCTGTCGGTCGGGATGCTGCTCGACCTCAGGCTGATCGCGGCGCGCCCGCTGTTCGTGATCGGCATTGCGGTCGGCGTGATTGCCATCAAGTTCGGCCTGATCACGTTGCTCAGCAGGCTGTTCCGTCATTCGTGGCAGCGCAGCATGCGGCTTGGCCTGTTGCTCAGCCAGGCGGGCGAATTCGGTTTCGTCCTGTTCGCCCAGGCGGCCTCGGCCCAGCTCATCGCGCCCGAAGCCGCGTCGCTGTTCGGGGCGGTGGTCACGCTGTCGATGGCCACGACGCCGTTCCTGATGCGCTTCATCGACTTCCTCGAACGGCGCGAGGTGCGGAGTGGCGAGGGGCTCGATGGTCCGGACAAGTCGCCCGAGAGCAGCGCCATCGTTGTCGGCTTCGGCCGCTTCGGCCAGACGGTCGCGCAGATGCTGTTCGCGAAGGGTGTCGGCGTGACCACGATCGACAAGAGCCCGAAGCAGATCGAGCGCGTCGGGGAGTTCGGCTACAAGGTCTATTATGGCGACGGCACCCGGATCGACCTCCTGCGCACGGCCGGCGCGGACACCGCCAAGATCATCGCCTTCTGCAACGATAACCGCGATGGCGAACTGACTCACGACGCGCTCGCAGCGGTCATCGGCGCCTTTCCCCAGGCAGCCGTGATGGTCCGGGTCTTCGACCGGCTCGACCTGCTCGAGTTCGACGATCTCGACCTCGCCTTCGCTGAGCGTGAGCTGTTCGAGGGCGCGGTGGCGATGGGCCGGGCCGCGCTGAAGGTTAGCGGTATCGAGCCGGTCGAAATCGACCGCGTCGAGCGCGAGTACCGGATGCGCGATTGCGAGCGGCTGGAGCGGCAGAGCGCCACCGGCGACCTCCATGCGGGCGAGGAGACGTCATTCACCCCCGACCGGACGCTGCCGGACGCAGCCCGGGGACCTGCCTAAGCGCGCTGGGATCGCCCGATATGGTCTTCGAGGGCGCGCACGATGGCGTCGACCACGTCGCGATGGGCGCCATCGCCGCTCATGATATGGATGTGGGCCTCTTCATAAGCGGGACGGCGCTGCTCCGAGAGCTTGGTCAGTGTCGCCTTGGGATCGCCCTTTCGCAGCTGGGCCCGGGTGTCGCGACGGCCGGTCCGCTCGGTCAGGATGTCGACCGGCGCATCGAGCCACACGGTGATTGCGCGTTCGTTCAATAATTCCCGCGTCCGGGCGTCGACATAGGCGCCGCCGCCGGTGGCGATGACGCGGACCTCGCCTTCGATGAGCCGAGCCACGAGGCGGCGTTCCCCGTCGCGGAAGTCGGCCTCACCATAACGCTCATAGACTTCGGCCGCCGAGAACCCCGAGGCGTCCTCGATCGCCGAATCGCTGTCGACGAACGGCAGGCCCAGCCGCTTGGCGAGCCTGCGTCCGACCGTCGACTTCCCAACTCCCATCAGCCCCACCAGCACGACCGGCCGGTCAAGGCGTTGCGTCAAATCTGTCACGAGAAGGGCTATACAGCGCCCGTCCGCCTCGGCAAAAGCCGCGCATGCCCAAAGTCGCAGTCCTGATCGTCATCGTGGTGCTCATTGTCGGCGCCCTCGTGTTCCTCTCGACGGTGCCCAAGCAGCAGCCGACGAAGACGATCGAAGTCGAGGTCCCCGCCGGCGGCAATGCGCATTAAGGGTCTGCTGGTTGCTGGAGCCGTGCTGGCGCTGGCGCTTCCAGCGCTAGCGCAACAGGCGGTGCCGCCGCAGCCGGCGCCCGCTTTGTCTCAACCGGCGACGAACGCGGCCACCACGGCAACGCCGACGGACTCGGCGGGTGAGCGCGATACGAGCGTGACCGAGCTCAACGTCGCCCAGCTGCCGCCACCGCCGCCGCCGATCGAATATCCCGCCCATGCCCGCCGCGATCCGTTTGTGGTTGGCCGAATCGATCCGGTTGCCGCCGGGCTCGGCGACAATCCCTGGGGCGGTGCAAATGGCACGTTCCTGTCCAGCCTGATGCGGCGGATGGACACGCCGCTTGCCTCGCGCTGGGCGCATATCGCGTTGCGCAATGCGCTGCTCGCCAAGGCCCATGCGCCGGTTGGGGTGAACCCGATCGACTGGGTCGCCGAGCGGTCGTGGTTGCTGTTGCGGCTGGGCGAGGCGGACGGTGCGCGCCTGCTGGTCGCCGGCGTCGACAGCGACCGCTTCACGCCGAAGATGACCCAGGTCGGCGTCCAGAGCGCGCTGGCTAATGCCGATCCGCCGGCGCTGTGCCCGATCGAACCCAGCATCCGCAAGTACGATCCGGGCATCCGCGCTTTCGTAAGTGCGATGTGCGCCTCTCTTTCGGGCGAACCGGAAAGCGCAGCGGCGCAGATCGACGATGCTCGCCGGCGCGGCCGGGTTGGCGGCATCGACTTGCTGCTGGCGCAAAAGGTGGTGGGCGCAGGCTCCAATACTGGCCGGGCCGTGACGATTGAATGGGACCCGGTCGACCGGCTGACCGCGTGGCGGTTCGGGCTGGCAACGGCGACGGGAATGGTCCCGCCGGACCGGCTGATAAAGGGTGCGTCGACCCAGCTCCGCGCCTTCCAGGCACGGGCGCCATTGCTGTCACCCGAGCAGCGTCTCCAATCCGCGCAGATCGCCGCCGGACTTGGCGTCTTTTCATCGCAGTCGATGATCGACCTGTATTCGGCGCTCTACGATGCGACGGATCCGAGTGACCTGCCGGGGACAGGCGCGTGGCAGCTGCACCAGGCCTTTGCCGGCAAGGATCGCGACACCAAGCTGGCAGCAATGCGCAAGCTGCTCGATAGCGCCAAAGACCCGCTGCCGCACGAGGCGGTGCGAGCGATGCTCGGCCGCGCTGCCAGCATGATCGCGCCCGACGCCGACCTCGGCAAGGACGCGCCCGAGCTGATCGCGGCAATGCTGTCGGCCGGTTACGATCGGGCGGCGGCGCGGTGGATCCCGGTGGTGCGGGAGATGGATGGCGATGCGGCCGACCGCAGCTGGGCGATGCTGGCCTTGGCGGCGCCCGACCCACGGGGCCTCGACCTGAGCAATTCGCGCCTCTCGACGTTCATCAACCACGACAAAAGCGCAGGCAAAGCCCGCAGCGCTTTGCTGGTCGCGGGACTCGCGGGCCTCGGCCGCCTTGAGGCCGGGACGGCCGAATCGCTCAGCCGGCGCTTCGGCCTCGCAATCGGGCGGCAGTCGACGTGGACCAAGATGATCGACGCAGCGGCCGGCCGCGGCCAGCCGGCGACGCTTCTGGTGCTGGCCGGCACCGGCTTGCAGACGGCCGATTGGCTCACCGTCCCGGGATCGCACCAATATCATATCGTTGCCGGGCTGGTGCGGACACGACAGGATTATGCCGCGCGGATGATTGCCGCCGAGGCGCTGTCACGGACGTGACCATCCGATGAAGCCGCGGACGTGACGCCGGACGACCGGGCGCTCGTCGATCGGTTCCTCGACATGCTTGCAGCCGAGGCCGGGGCGTCGCCGAATACGCTGGCCGCCTACCGCAACGACCTGGAGCGCTCGTCCGAAGCATTGAACGGCCGCCTCAGCGCCGCCGACCCGGAGGGCATCGGACGGCTCGGCGAGCAATGGCGCGACTTGTCGCCGGCGACCGTTGCCCGTCGCTCGGCCGCGCTTCGCCGCTTCTACGGCTTCCTCGTCGACGACGGGCTGCGGGCTGACGACCCGTCCGCGGCTCTCCCCCGGCCGCGGCTCGAGCGGCCGCTGCCGAGAATTCTCGATTCGGACGAGGTCGCGCGAATGTTCGGTGAGGCGGAGGCTCGCGCCGCGAGTGATGCGGCGCTTCCGCTGCGCAACCTTGCCTTGCTCGAGCTGCTGTACGGCTCCGGCCTTCGCGCGAGCGAATTGGTGACGCTGCCACGCAATGCGCTGCGCAAGGGGCAGCCCTTTTTGATCCTGCGTGGCAAAGGCTCGAAGGAGAGGCTGGTGCCGATCTCCTCGCGCGCCGAGGCCGCGGTGGAACGCTGGCTGGAGCACGTCCCGGCGAAGGGCTTGTGGCTGTTTCCCAGCGGAAAGAAGCACCTGAGCCGGGTGCGCCTGTTCCAGATCGTCCGCCAACTCGCGGCCGACGCCGGCATTTCGCCCGAACGGGTCAGTCCGCACGTCCTCCGCCACGCCTTCGCCACCCATCTCCTGTCCGGTGGCGCCGATCTTCGCGTGCTGCAGTCCCTGCTCGGCCACGCCGACATCGCGACCACGCAAATCTATACCCATGTCGACAGTGCGCGGCTGGTGGAGCTGGTCAATGCCCGGCATCCCTTGGCAACGCGTTCTCGTTGACCTTGGCTATCGCTTCAGCCTACCCGCCCGAGCCGCATGCTGACCTACCTCGAATTTGAAAAGCCCATCGCCGAGCTCGACGCCCGCGTCGCCGAGCTCAAGGAAACGGCCAACAGCTCCGCCGATCTCGACATCGACGCGGAAGTCGGAAAGCTTGAAGCTAAGGCGAGCAAGCTGCTCCGCGATACCTATGCGAAGCTGACGCCGTGGCAGAAGGTGCTGGTCGCCCGCCACCCGGAGCGGCCACACTTCAATGATTTCGTCGCCGGGATGGCCGACGACTTCGTTCCGCTCGCCGGAGACCGGGCTTTCGGCGACGACCAGGCGATCATCGGCGGGCTGGCGCGGATCGATGGGCGTCGCGTGATGCTGATCGGGCATGAGAAAGGCGACGACACCGCGTCCCGGCTCAAGCACAATTTCGGGATGGCCAAGCCCGAGGGCTATCGCAAGGCGATCCGGCTGATGCAGCTCGCCGACCGCTTCGGGCTTCCGGTCGTCAGCCTGGTCGACAGCGCCGGCGCATTTCCTGGGGTCGAAGCGGAAGAGCGCGGCCAGGCCGAGGCCATTGCCCGCTCGACCGAACAATGCCTGGCGCTGAAGGTGCCGATGATCGCGGTCATCGTCGGGGAAGGCGGCTCGGGCGGCGCGATCGCCATCGCAGCGGCCAATCGCGTGCTGATGTACGAGCATGCGTTCTATTCGGTCATTTCGCCGGAGGGCTGCGCGTCGATCCTGTGGCGAACCCGCGACAAGGCGCCGGAAGCGGCGGAAGCGATGAAGTTGACCGCCCAGGACCAGCTGGCGCTCGGTATTGTCGACCGCATCGTCCCGGAACCGCTCGGTGGCGCACAGCGCGACCCCGAAGCGGCGATCGGCTCGCTCAAGGCGGCGATTATCGAGGAGCTCGACGGCTGCTCGGTGCTTGACCCCGCCGAGTTGGTTGCGCAGCGCCGCGCGAAATATCTCGCCATCGGCTGAAGCCGCGGCGGAACCCGCCGAGTCATTTCCCGTTCAAATTCGTCCGGCTTTACTGGGCTGCCGAACGGAGGTGTTCATGCGTCACGGCGCACTATTATTTGCCGCTGCGGCAATCGCCCTTGCCCCGGCCGCGGCCCAACCGGTCCGCTCGCTCGATCCGCGCGATATTGCGGAGGCGCAGCGCGACCACGCCGCTTTGGTCCAGGAGCTCGGCGGCGCCGAAACTGGTCCGCGGGCCGCCTACGTCGAGTCCGTCGGTCGCAAAGTGGGCGCCTTTTCGCGCATCGCTGCGCCCGGGCAGGCGCTCCACTACACCACGCTCAATTCCGCGGTTGAGAACGCTTTCTCCGTCCCCGGCGGGTACGTCTATGTCACGCGCCAATTGCTGACGATCATGGACGATGAGTCCGAACTCGCGTTCGCGCTGGGCCATGAGACCGGACATATCGCGGCCAACCACGCCCATGCGCGTGAGCAATATGCCAACCGCAATCCACTCGGCGTCTTTGGGCAAATCCTCGGCGCGGTCTTCGGCGGTGCCATTGGCAATGTCCTCAGCGCACGAGCGGCGCTCGACACACTCAGCTTCTCGCGCGACCAGGAATATCAGGCCGATACGCTCGGTCTCAGTTACATGATGTCCGCGGGCTATGACCCGCAGGGCGCCGCCAACCTGCTCGGCTCACTCAGCCGTTCGACGGCGCTCGAAGCGCGCCTCCAGGGGCGGCGCAACCGCCAAACACCCGAATGGGCGAGCACCCATCCGCTAAGCGAGAATCGGATGCAGCGGGCGCTCGCGGAGGCACGAGCCACCGGGCGCAACGGCACGGGCATTCGCAACCGCGATGAGTTCCTGCGTGAGATTGACGGCATGTATGTTGACGATGACCCCCAGCAGGGGGTGATCGACGGGCCGATGTTCACGCACCCGGACCTGCGCGTCCAGTTCCAGGTTCCGGTCGGCTACCTGATGGCCAACGGCTCGCGCGCAGTGACCATCTCCGGGGCGGCGGGCAAGGCGCAATTTCGTCAGGGGCCGCCGAATCTCGACCAGGCAATCCTCTATGCATTTCGCGAGCTGACCGAGGGCCAAATCCAACTACAAATCCCGCAACCGCAGCGGACGACGGTCAACGGAATGCCGGCGGCGTTTACGACCGCCCATGTGACCACCCAATCCGGCGTCACCGACGCCAGCGTCTTCGCCTACCAATGGGATTCGAACAGGGTCTATTATTTCGTCATGCTGACGCCGGGCGGATACGGCATCCAGCCGTTCGCGACGATGGTCAATTCGCTGCGCCGGATCACCCCACAGGAAGCGGCTGCGATCAGCCCGCGCGTCATGCGGATTGTCACGGTGGCGCCCGGCGACACGGTCCAGTCGCTGGCAGGCCGGATGGCCTATCGCGATTACAAGGTCGATCGGTTCCTGTCGCTCAACGGGCTGCCGCCGAACGCCAGGCTGGTGCCGGGTCAGAAGCTGAAACTGGTGATCTACGGTCAGCGGCGGGCCTAAGCCGCCGCCACCGCTCACATGTTATTCTGCGCAACGTTGTTGAGCTTGGTCCACATGCCGCCCACGCCGCCGCCGAGGTTGCTGAGCGCACCCATGATGGCGACGCCGATAAGGGCGACGATAAGGCCATATTCGATTGCAGTCGCACCGCGTTTATCGCGGCGAAGCCTGCTAAAAGTCGTCCGGATAGCTTTCACGCCACCCTCCTCTGATCCACGTCCACGCGAAGGGTGTATCCCCCGGCCGGTTAACAACTTCTATTTCGGATAGAGTTAACGCCGGGACAGCCCTGCGGCCGGATTCCATGCAGCGAAGTGCAGGATTTCGTAGATCTCCACGGTGCGCCTGCCGTCCCCGGCCGCGGCGAAGGCATCGACCGCGGCTTGCCGGGCTGCTCTCGATAAGGCCCGACGGGGGCGCGCCTTGAGGATGTTGGTCGCGCCCATTGCGCGGAGGTCGGACACCAGCCGCCCCAGCGATTTGTAGGAGACCTGCGCTCGGTCGACGTCGACCACCGGGTTCATGAAACCGGCTGCCGCAAGCAGGGCCGCAAGCGTTGGCGGGTCGATGCGCGGGTGAACGTGCGGCACCGCAACGCCCTCCGTACGATCTGCCTCGTGCATCGCCGCGCGAAGTTGTGGCAGCGAATTGCCGCCCGCCAGCGCGCCGAGGAACAGGCCGTCGGGCGTCAAGGCGCGGCGAACGGCCGTCAACGCCAACGGCAAAGCATTGACGGTGTCGAAGGTCCCGATCGCCACGCACAGGTCGAATTCGCCGGTCGGAACGTCGATGCTCTCCTCATTCGCGCGTAATCCGTTGGCGGCCGTCGCGAATTCAGGGCCTGGATCGACCGCTTCCACCCGGTCGACCCTCGCGGCCAGCCGCTTCGGCCAGTCAGGATCGGGGCAGCCGATCAATAACGCCGAACGGAAACGGCGTTGAACAAGGGCCAGGCGGTCGAGGCAGTCGTCGAACGCGCGCTCGTAAAGGAACAGCTCGACCCCGCCGCGGAAGGCGCGGTCGCGGCGCGTTGCGCGCAATTCCATGTCGAACAGGTCCGCAGCCATGCCCGCTTGTGCGATGGCGCGATGCGGGCGACAAGCGCGAGATGCTTGGCCGCCTGACCCGGACGTGCATGCGTTGGGCGCTCGACTTCGCCCTCCCGCCGCGGTGCGCCGGATGCGGGATCATCGTCGCGGACGTCCACAGTTTCTGTCCGGACTGCTGGAAGCAGGTCGAGTTCCTCGGGGAAGGTGGCTGCACGATTTGCGGCATCCCGCTGGCGGCGACCGACGCCGACACCTGTGCGGCCTGCCTTGCGCGACCTCCGCGGATCGCGCGGACGCGTGCGGCCGTAACCTATGACGAACTGTCGCGAAGCCTCGCGATCCGCTTCAAATATGGCCGCAAGGTCGCGATCGCCAAGACGATGGCGCGATACATGTTGCCGTTGGTCCGCCGTGATAGTGAAAAGCCACTGATCGTTCCTGTCCCGCTGCATCGCAGCCGCTTGTGGTGGCGCGGCTTCAATCAATCGGCACTGGTTGGGCGTGAACTGTCCAGGAGCCTGGGCTTTCCGACCGATCCGTTTGCTCTTCGGCGGGTCCGCCGGACGCCGCCCCTGAAAGGCATGACCGCGCTGCAGCGGCGCAAGACTATCGCCGGGGCGTTTCGTGTCCGGGACAAGGCCGCAATCGTCGGCCGCACCGTGGTCCTGGTCGACGACGTTCTGACCACCGGCAGCACGGCGGAAGCCTGTGCGCGGGCGCTCAAGCGCGCGGGCGCGGCGCGCGTCGAGCTGGTCAGTTGGGCACGCGTGGTGAGACCTTCGCAGTTGATGCGTTAGGCACATCGCCTAAGTATCGACTCGAAAGGACGCCCGAGTGCCGCTTGTCGAAGTTTACACCAAGACTTTCTGTGGCTTCTGCTGGCGCGCCAAGCACCTGCTCGAAAGCAAGGGCGTGCAGTATAAGGAAATCTCGGTCGATTTCGGCGGGGAGTCGCGGCAGCAGATGATCGAGCGCGCAAACGGGCGGACGACGGTGCCGCAGATATTCATCGCCGGCCGCCATGTCGGTGGCTGCGACGAGCTGTTGGGCCTCGAGCGTGACGGGAAGCTCGACGAGCTGATCGCCGCATGACCAGGATCGCGCTCTTCCAGTCGAACACCGGCATCGATCCGGCGGCTAACGGTGCTGCGCTGGTTGCCGCGATTGGCGAGGCCGCTGAGGGCGATGCGACGATGTTGTTTACCCCGGAGATGTCCGGCCTGCTCGACCGCGACTCCCGGAGGGCGGCGGCCAACTTGCGGGTCGAGGAAGAGGATCAGGTGCTCGCGGCGTGCCGCGCCGCGGCGAAGAAGCATGGCATTTGGGTCCATCTCGGCTCGCTTGCAGTGCTGGTGGGGGACGGCAAGGTCGCCAATCGTGGCTTCGTCATCGACCGCAACGGCAACATCCAGGCGCGCTACGACAAGATCCATTTGTTCGACGTCGATCTGCCAACCGGTGAGAGCTGGCGCGAGTCGGCAGTCTATCGGGCGGGCGAAAAGTCGGTGGTCGTCAACGGTACGCCCGTCGGCAAGCTGGGCCTGACGATCTGCTATGACCTGCGCTTCCCGACCCTGTTCGCGCGGTTGGCGGAAGCCGACGCCGACCTGATTTCGGTCCCGGCGGCCTTCACGGTTCCGACCGGCAAGGCCCATTGGCACACGCTTCTCCGCGCTCGCGCGATCGAGGCCGGACTGTTCGTCGTTGCCGCGGCCCAGGTCGGCCATCATGCGGACGGCCGGAACACGTTCGGCCACTCGCTGGTCATCGACCCTTGGGGCGATGTTCTGCTCGACATGGGCGAGGAGTCCGGCGTTGGGTTCGCCGATGTCGACTTGTCGCGGATCACCGACGTGCGCTCGCGCATCCCGGCGCTCAACCACCGCCGCCCGATCCCTGACGTCGTTGACCAATGATCGTTTTCGACCTCCATTGCCTCGACGGCGGCGAGACGTTCGAAGCCTGGTTCCGCTCGAATGCCGACTATGACGAACAGCGCGAGGCGGGCCTCGTCCAATGCCCGTTCTGCGCATCGACCCAGGTCGCGAAAGCGCCGATGGCACCGAGCGTACCGCGCAAGTCATCTGTCTCGCCGCTCGCCAAGCTGGCTGAAGTGCAGGCGGAGCTGCTGAAAGGATCGCGTTGGGTCGGTGACCAATTTACCGAAACCGCACGGGCGATACATTCGGGCGAAGTGGCGCCCGAGCAGGTCCATGGACAGGCGACGCTGGCCGACGCCAAGGCGCTCGCCGACGAAGGCGTGCCGGTGGCGCCACTGCCGCTCCCGGTCGTACCGCCGACCCAAGTGAATTGATTGCGCGCGGCCGAGACCGTATCTGCCGCCGTGACGACCCCGTAGCTCAGCAGGATAGAGCATCAGATTCCTAATCTGAGGGCCACAGGTTCGAATCCTGTCGGGGTCGCCAGAAATGAGGCAAATAGAGGCCATGGCGATCAATCAGCAGGAATCACGGAGCACTGCCGGCGGGGCGATGGATCGCATGTTCCGGGATCATCCACGCTCGCTCGGGATGAGCTGGGCCAGGCATGGCGGCGGTGCGGTCAAGATCGGTGTCGAGCTGGTCGGTGCGGGCCTCGCTTGCATTGTCCACGCCGCGGTCCCTGGCTGGTTCACCCAGACCGCGGGCAAGACCGTGACGAAAATGTACGACCATATGCAGTCCCGCAAGGCGGGCGCGGCCAATCCCAATAACTGGCCCGACTATGAAATCTGACCGGACGGTTCCGGTTGCGATCGTCGGAGGTGGTGCATCAGGGACAATTCTCGCCGCCCAGCTCGCGCGGCGCGGCATTGATTCGGTCCTGATCGACGGCAGCGGCCAGGCCGGGCACGGCATTGCTTATTCGACGAAGGAGTCGGCGCACCTCCTCAATGTCCGCGCCGAGAGCATGAGCGCGCTGGCCGATGACCCCGACCATTTCGCGCGGCGATTCGAGGCCGAGGGCGGCGACCGCCGCGGCTTTGCTGAGCGGCGGCTGTTCGGGCGCTACCTCCGCGATTTGCTCGAGCATGCCATGGGTATCGGCCATGCCGAGGTCGATCATTCGGCGGCGGTCGAGGCGCGCCGCGAGGCCGGCATCTGGCACGTCGCGCTCAGCGACGGCCGAGTGACGAAGTCGCGCGCGCTCGTCCTCGCGGTCGGCAACCAGGAGCCGGCTACGCTCGAGGCCTTCGCCGGCGCGGGCGGGCGCTACCTCAACAACCCGTGGGGCGATGAAGCGCGAGCGGCGCTGGGTGATGGTGTCGAGCACGCGAACTCGGTGCTGCTTGTCGGCACGGGCCTGACCATGATTGACCTCGCGCTGTCGCTAGACGCCGGCGGTTATCGGGGCCGCGTCGTTGCACTTTCCCGGCGCGGGCAGATCCCGCGGTCGCACGGCGATTTCGCAGCCGCGCCGGTCGACCTTGCCGATGTCCCGCAAGGAAGCGTGTCGCGGCTGTGGCGGTGGCTTCGTCGGCGGTCGGCGGAGGTCGGCTGGCGCGCGGCGATCGACAGCCTGCGGCCGCACAGCCACGCGCTGTGGCAAGGCCTTGGTCACGACGAGCAGCGGCGCTTCCTGCGTCACGCGCGGCCGTGGTGGGACGTCCATCGTCACCGCATCGCGCCCCAAGTCGCCGAGACGATCCACAGCATGATCGCCGAGGGCCGGCTGGAGATCGTCGCGGGCCGGATCGTCGCGGCCAACGCCGCTCACTCCGGTCTCGACGTCGAGATTTGCCGGCGCGGCGCGCGCCAGACCGCCGTCGAGCACTTCGACTATGTCTTCAATTGCACCGGCCCGCTTCACGCGATCGAGCGAACCCGCAATTCGCTTCTCCGCGGCCTCATGGATCGAAACGAGGTCGGGCCCGACCCTCTCGGCATCGGGCTTGCTGCCGGCCCGGACTCGCGCGTCGGGACTCGGCTTTGGGCTTTGGGGCCACTGACCAAGGGCCGCTATTGGGAAATCACAGCGGTACCCGACATACGGGGCCAGGCGGCAGCGGTCGCCGACAATATTGCGCGGGAGCTCGACGAATGACCGATGGCGATCCAGACGACGGCGACCTGGTGGAACCGGCACCCGAGGTCGAGATTCCTCGCGAGGTCGCGGAAGCTGTCCGTACGCTGATCCGCTGGACGGGCGACGATCCGGGCCGTGAGGGCCTGCTCGATACGCCGCGGCGCGTCGCCAAAGCGTGGCGCGAATATGCCCGCGGCTACGGTGAAGACCCCGCGGCGCATCTCGGCCGCACGTTCGAGGAAGTCGGCGGCTACGATGAGATCGTCCTGCTCAAGGACATCCCCTTCCAGTCGCACTGCGAGCATCACATGGCGCCGATCATCGGCAAGGCGTCGATCGCTTACCTGCCGCGCGACAAGGTCGTCGGCATCAGCAAGCTGGCGCGCGTCCTCCACGGGTTCGCCCGCCGCCTGCAGGTGCAGGAACGGCTGACGGCACAGGTCGCCGATACGATCTGGGAGCGGCTACAACCCAAGGGCGTCGCCGTGGTGATCGAGGCGAGCCACGCCTGCATGACCGCACGGGGGGTCAACACGCCTGGGGTGGTGATGACCACCAGCCGGATGATGGGCACCTTCCGCGAGGACGAGCGCAGCCGCCGCGAAGTGCTGGCGCTGATGGGTTATTGATAACAAGCGGGGCGATCCGCTGGCCGTGGACCGCCCCGCTCCCCACCCCGAAGGAATGGGGGTAATCGTGCTCGCTAGGCTTCCATGCCGTGCTTCAGCTGGCTCATCTGGTCGTGGCCCTCGCGGACTGACTGAAAGCAGCGCTCCACGATGGCACGGGAATCGCCGTCCAGCGGACCGTCGTTAAGCGCTGCCTCGAATTTCGCCTTGATATAATCCTCGCCGCGCTCGACCTCGTTGATGATGGCCTTGTCATCGCGGCCCGTGACGGCAGCTTTCAAATCGAGGAAGCGCTGGTGGGTCTTGCCCATGAAGGATCCGTCGTCTTCCGGATTGCCGCCCAGCCGGCGCACTTCCGAGCGAAGCTCTTCAACGACTTGCTGGCGCTCGTTGGCGCGATCGCGGAATATCTCTGCGAACCGGCCCCCGTCGCTGTTCGACGCGGCGTCCTCATAGCCCGTGATGCTGTCGATGGTCGTTGCGATGAGCGTATTGAGGGTTGAGATTTCGTTTTGGCGGTCGGTCATTCGTCATTCTCCGTTTGAGTTGCGGCACCAACGCTCGGGAAAGCGAGGCGATGCGGCCTCACGGAGATTTTCGCAGCGTGGGGCGCGAATAGCTGTCAGTCTGCCGCAGCCGGGACCGAGTCGCGGCAGCGGGGGGAGAGAATCATGGCACTAACGCGCCGGGCGTTGCTCGAGCAGGTTGGCGCATTTGGCGGTGCCGGTGCAGCCTACATGGCGATGGAGGCGATCGGGCTCGCCGTTCCGACGCCCGCCGGGGCGGAGAATTTCGCGCTCGCACCGACCACCGGCAAGGGTCGTTCGGTGGTCATTCTCGGCGCTGGAATCGCCGGTCTGGTGTCGGCGTTCGAGCTGCAGAAGGCCGGCTATCGGGTGACCGTGCTCGAGGCCCGCAACCGCATTGGCGGCCGTGCCTGGACCATCCGCGGCGGCGACAAGATCGAACAGATCGGCCGGCCCGACCAGCATGCAGCCTTCGATCCCGGCCTTTACTTCAACGCCGGCCCGGCGCGCATTCCATCCACCCACCGCGCGATCCTCGGCTACGCCCGCCGGTTCGGAGTCCAGCTTGAAAATTTCATTAACATCAATCGCAACGCCAGCTGGGATTTCGGCGGCAAGGTGATCCCGGAGCGACGGCAGGTTTTCGACCTGCACGGGCGGATCAGCGAACTCCTGGCCAAGGCGATCGACCAGCGCGCACTCGATCAAGTTGCGCCGAGGGCGGAACTCGACCTCCTGCGCGGATTCCTTGCGGCGTGGGGGAGCCTCGACGCCAAGGGCCGCTACACACCGACCGGCAGCTCGGGCTATTCCGTCGAGGGCGGCGGCTACGACCGGTCGCCGGTGCCGTTGCCTCCGCTGTCAGTGAAGGATCTCGGCCGCGGGCAGGGCATTGTCCTGCCCTACCTGTTCGAATCGATCTGGGACATGCAGCCGGTCATGCTGCAACCGGTCGGTGGCATGGATCGCATCGCGCTGGCCATCTATCAGCCCGTGAAACCGACCGTCCGGCTCAACACGAAGATTACGGCGATCCGGCGCGCTGGCGACCGCGTCCGCATCGAGCATGGCCCGGGCCGGCAGATGATCGAGGCCGATTATTGCATTTGCACGCTCCCGCTGCCGGTTCTGGCGCGGATCCCGAGCGATTTCTCGCCGGCGAAACAGCAGGCGATCGCCAAGGCGCCGGCGTATCTCCACAGCGTCAAGGTCGGCTTCGAAGCGCCGCGCTTCTGGGAAAAAGACGACTTCATCCATGGCGGCCTCGCCTGGACCGACAAGCTGAATGAAAACGTCATTTACCCGTCGAGCGGTTACGGCGCGGCCAAAGGCGTGCTGGTCGCGGCTTACGCTGCCGGCTGGACCAACCAGGACAATCCCGGCCGGTTCGCCGGGCTGAGCCATGAAGAGCGATTTCGTATCTGCCGCGAGTCGGTCGAGGCGCTGCACCCGGGCCGTTCACGCCTGATGACCAAGCCGGTCACGGTGGCGTGGGGACTGACGCCATACTCGGAGGGTGTTGGCGCGTTGTGGGCCGATCCCGGCGAAACCCTGGGCGGAGTCGGGCGCGGGGCGCTGTATGCGGAATTGCTCAAGCCCGAGGGACCGATCGTCTTTGCGGGCGAACACCTCAGCTACCAGCCGACGTGGCAGGAAGGCGCCGCGCTATCGGCGCACGATGCGCTGAACCTGGTGGCGGCAATGGCCAAGGAGAAAGCGGTCCATGCGTGAGGGTGGCTGTGCCTGCGGCGCTGTGCGTTACCGGCTTAAGCGTGAGCCGATGTTCGTCCATTGCTGTCATTGCACCTGCTGCCAGACCGAGACCGGCTCGGCGTTCATCATCAACGCTTTGATCGAGAGCGATCAGGTCGAGACTCTCGCGGGAGCGCCGGAACCGGTGATGACTCCGTCGGAGAGCGGTCGCGGCCAGCAGGTTTGGCGCTGTCCCGACTGCCGCGTCGCGCTGTGGAGCAACTATGGCGGTGCCAGTGACGTCCTGCGGTTCGTCCGCGTCGGCGCCCTCGACGAGCCGGGCGAGGTGACGCCCGACATCCACATTTACACCCGCTCGAAGCTGCCGTGGGTGCAACTGCCAGACGGCGCGCTCGCGGTTGAGGCTTATTATGACAGCAGCGAGCTGTGGCCGGCGGCGAGCTTGGAGCGCAGGAAGGCGCTGTTCGGCTAGGCACCAACTCCCGGAAGCCGCGCTGCGATTCCGGCCCAGCTGTGCGTGTAGATCAACGCGAGCGGCACAACTGCCGCGCTGAGGGACGTCGTGAACGCCAGCCAAGTTGCCGGGTGTACACCACCCTGTGTCCGCCGGTCCCACAGGAACAGCGGCGTAAACAACAGCACGTTGCCAACCAGCAGCTGGATCGTGAAGCCCCAGAAGGTTGGCGGGGCAAGCGGGATGCGCATGAACCCGGGGCCGACGGCGAAGATGATCGTCGCGCCGAGCATCAGCCGCTTGTGCCACTGCGCCTGCTTGCGCTGGTGCCATGCCTGGTAAACCAAGAAGCCGAACGTGGGGATCACGGCGAGCGGGATTGCGGTCCAGTTGAGGCCGTCGGTGAAGGGCGGATGGCTCTGCCGCGCGACGCCCCACACGGCGGTCAAATACATGATCGGGAGCAGGGCGATGGCCACGAACATCGCCGCCTTGCCCAGCTTCATATGCGTCTCGACTCGCCGGGTCGCGATCAGTTGGGTCTGGAGGACCAGCAGGATCATCCACAAGGTAAAGGTCAGGCCGTGGAACAGCACGGCCGGCGGCAGTGTCGGGTTCGGCCGCGGGTAGGCTGGGACGATACCCTTCAAATAGAAGCTCGGCGCGAAGCCGATGAACACTACGGCGATCAGTAGCATCGCCATGCGGGAATAGAATTTGCGCTCGGCCGCTTTGCGGTCTGGCGCGGGTGCTGCGACTGTGGCCATGTCCAACTTCCCCCCGAAAGCAGAGCCGGAACGCTAGTCGAAACCGGCTGTCGCGCAAGCGAATACAGCTTGGCTGGCGCACGCGCGCGGGAATGGTAAGAGGCCTTGATCCAAATGGGGGACCATTGCCATGCGCGTTTCGACTTTCGCCGCCCTGCTTCTCCTCGCCGCATCACCGCTCTCGGCCAAGCCGGCAGTCGTCAACAAGGCCATCGCCGCCGCCGTGGCGTCGCCTGACCGAAGCGCAGACAATGTAAAGCTCGACGAGTCCCGCAAGCCCGCGGAAGTCCTGCAATTCCTCGGGCTTCGGCCGGGGATGCGCGTCGCTGATCCGTTTGGCGGCAATTTCTACTGGGCGGAAATTACCGGTCGCGTGGTTGGGCCGACGGGCCACGTCACCATCTGGCAGCCCAATCAATTTTACACGCAGAAGACCTACGACACCTATCAGTTGGTGCAGTCCAAACAGCCCAACGTGTGGCTCCGCAAGAGCCCGATGGAAGCGCCCGACCTCCCGGCGGGCAAGTATGATTTCATGCTGATCAACATGGATTACCACGACGTCTACTGGGAGAGCGCCAAGCGCGGCATCCCGCGGATGGATCCGGATGCGTGGCTGAAGACAATCTACGCGGCCATGAAGCCGGGCGGGACGGTCGGCATCATCGACCATGTCGCCAATCCGGGCGACACCAGGGCAACGGTTGAGAAGCTCCACCGCATCGACCCCGAAACGGTGAAGGCGGATTTCAAGCGCGCCGGTTTCCAGCTGGTTGCGACGAGCGACATGCTGCGCAACCCGGCGGATGACCACAGTCTGCTGGTGTTCGACCCGGCGATCCGCGGCAAGACCGACCGCTTCGTGTTCAAGTTCCGGAAGCCGCGTTGACCGAGGCAGAGGCCGAGGGCAGCGGCACGGGCTTCCGCGCTTACTGGGCGCTGGCCGCGCTGCTCGTCGGCCTTGGCTTGGGAACGATGTCGGGCGGGCTCGCCGAGAACGTTCGCAGCGATTTGCTCGGTGTCGCCGGCTTCGTCGGTACGTTGTGGCTGAACGCACTCAAGATGACCGTCATCCCGCTGGTCGTCGCCTTGCTCGTCGTCGGCATCGCCAAAAGCGCCGAAGCTGCACTCGGCGGGCGGATCGCCGGACGTTCGGTACTGTGGATCGTCATCATCTGCACGGCATCGGCGGTGATTGGGGCGGTCACCATCGAATTGCTCATCCACCTGCTCCCGCTCGGCCGCGGGACGGCGGAAGGCCTGCAGGCAGCGCTTGCCAACGTCGAACAAAAAGCCGCCGTCCCGCTGCCGGGGATTGCCGACTTCTTCAAAGGCGTGATCCCGCCCAACGTCTTTGCTGCGGCCACCAACGGCGACGTCCTGCCCCTGGTGGTGTTCGCCGTCTTGTTCGCACTGGCGCTCGGCAAGATCAGCGAGCCCGGGCGCAAGTCCGTGGTGACGCTGTTCGAGGCGGTTGGCGACGCGCTGCTCGTGATCATTGCCTGGGTGCTGTGGATCGCGCCGCTCGGCGTGTTCGCGCTGGCCTTCACCGTCGGGTCGGCCGCGGGCGGATCGGCGTTCGCCGGGCTTGGCCATTATGTGCTGCTGATCTCGATTGTCGGGATCATCGTCACATTGCTTGGCTACCCGCTGGCGATCATCGTCGGACGTGTCCCGGCGCGCACGTTCCTGCGCGGGATGGTCGCGCCGAACGCCGTTGCCATTTCCACCCGCTCGTCGCTGGCCTCGCTTCCGGCCATGCTGACCGCGGTGCGGTCGATGGGGGTCAGCGAGCGGGTCGCGGATGTGACGCTGCCGATCGCCGTTGCCTTGTTCCGCGCGACCGGTCCGGCGATGAACGTCGCCGTCCCATTCTATGTCGCGCACTGGCTCGGTTACGAGCCGACGCTGGCGCAGATGATCGCGGCCACCGCCGTCGGCGCGGTGATGAGCTATGGCGCGGTCAGCTTGCCCGGCGAGGTCACGTTCATCAGCTCGATCGCGCCCATCGCGCTGGCGTTGGGCGTGCCGATCGCGCCGCTGGCGCTCTTGGTCGCCGTCGAGATGATCCCCGACATCTTCCGTACCATCGGCAATGTCACGCTCGATGTCGCACTCGCCACGGTCGTCGACCGCGAGCCGCGCACCGTCCCCGCAACCTGAACGCCGGCTGACCACCGTTTGTCGATTGGTTCGCTGACGAACGCCATTTGTCGGCGCGCCGACTCCGGCCACTGATCGGTCGAGGCGCAAGCGACTTTGCCTTGGCTCCGGCGCATTTGGACGGTGCGACGCGGGGCACTTCCCCTCTGAACAATCCCCAGCATGCCCCGCGTCGCAAACAAGGAGACGCGACATGTTGAAACCTGTCATCGCCCTCGCCGCGGTCGGCGCCGCTATGGCCCTGGTAACGCCAACGGTCAGTCAGGCCGCCCCGATCAATTCGTATCGCGTATCATATGCCGACCTGAACCTCGCCTCGAAGAACGGGCAGCACAGCCTGCAACGCCGCATCGCGTTCGGCGCGCGCGTCGTGTGCGAGGTCGAGGACAGCCGCGAATTCGCGCTAGCCACCGCCACGAACGCCTGCCGCGGCGACGCCATCGCCAGCGCCCAGCCGGCCTATGACGCCGCCGTCGGCGCAGCGCGGCGCGGTACCGTCCAGGTCCTCGAAAGCGCACTCATCGTCACGGTGCCGTGATCGGCGCCTGGCAGCCGCCGCTCGCCCTGTCCCGGGGGCGGGCGGCGGTTTTATTTTACCTGCCGGCGATGCTCCGGACGCGGTCGGAGTAGAGGCGTCCGACCGGCTGCTCGCAGCCGTCGCCGAGCCGCGCGATCCAACGGCCTGACGGATTGCGGGTGAAGCCGGTAATGAAGTCCTTGCGGACGATCGCCGAGCGATGGAGCCGGACGAACAATTCGGGATCGAGCCCTTCCTCGAGCGCCGCCATCGAATGATGGATCAGCCAGCTGCGGCGGCCGACGTGAAGCCGCATGTAATCGCGCTCGGCCGACACCCGGTCGATGTCCCGCGCCGCAATCCGGACCAGACCGGTCAGGTCGGACGCCCAGAATTCCTGCAGGTGCGGAGACAGCTCCGTTCGCCCGGGCGGCTTGCTTTCGCGCCGTTCGAGATAGTCGCGACCGCGCTTCAGCGAGCGCTCGAGCCGCGCCGGCTCGACCGGCTTCATCAGATAGTCGACCGCCTCGACCTCGAACGCGGCGACCGCGAACTGGTCGAACGCCGTGATGAAGATGACGGCCGGAGAAGGGTGCCCTTCGGCCAAGGCCCGCGCGACGCCGATACCATCGAGGCCGGGCATGGCGATATCGAGCAATAGCAGGTCGGGCGTGAGGGCCTGCGCCATGCGCACCGTGCTGTCGCCATCGGTCGCAGTGCCGACAAGGTCGATGCCCTCGATCCGTGCGAGCAGCAGCTGGAGCCGTTCGGCCGCGAGCGGCTCGTCGTCGGCAATCAGGACCCGGAGCGGCGCGTCAGGCATCGGACCGGTCTAAGGGAAGCGTCAGCAGCACGCTATATCCGCCGTCGGCGCGCGGCCCGTAGGCGCATTTGGCGAGCGACCCGAACCGAGCCGACAGCCGTTGGCAGACGTTGGCGATGCCGACGCCCGTGCCGCTTGTGCCATTGCCGTTGCCGTTCTTGCCGTTGGTAGCCGGGCGCCCGCCGCTGTTACTGACCTCGATCGTGAAGCGGCCGGGCCCGGCTTCGCGCGCGGCAATAAGCAACGTCACGGTATCGCGCGTCGGCGACACGGCATGCTTGATCGCATTCTCGACGATCGGCTGCAGCAGCAGCGCGGGCAGGCGGGCCGTCTCCAATTCCTCTGGAATGTCGAACTCGACCTTGAGCCGGCGCGGGAACCGGACCTTCTCGATGTCGAGGTAGAGCCGCTGGAGGCCGATCTCCTCGGCCAGGCTGATGTCGGCGGTCGCGTCCAGCGTGAGGCTCGAGCGGAAGAAGTTCGACAGCTTCAGCACCATCGATTCCGCTTCGTCGCCACGGCCGGCGATGATCAGCGACGACAGCGAGTTCAATGTGTTGAACAGGAAGTGCGGATTGACCTGGTAGCGGAGCGCCCGGACCTGGGCGGCCTGCGCCGCGGTTTCGGCTTCAGCCGCTCGCCGCTCGGCCCCGCGGGCCGTGCCCTGCACGACGCTGGCGAGGTAGAATGCGCTCCAGGCAAGGAAGAAGAACAACCAGGTGACCGAAATGTCGAGCGCGATCCGCCATCTCTTCTTGGAGTCGAACTCGTACATTTTGGGCATCGTCAGAACGACGGGATCCTGGGCCGTGCGCTCGATCCGGATCTGCTCGCCCTTCTCGATGACGGTGAAGCCCTCGCGCGCCTGGAAGCGGAACTCCTCTTTGCTCTCCTGCATGTAATAGTCTTCGATGAACATCATCGTCCGGCCCATCCCGACGGCCGCGACCAGCGAGGCAACGGCCGCCAGCGCCGTTTTCCAGCGGATCGATCCGCGCGCGCCGAGGGTCGCGATCGCAATGTAGATCAGGCAGGTGAAGGCGATGCCGACGCCGATAATGATCAATTTGTTCTGGAGCGTCGTCCACGGATCGGAGCCGAGAAAGGCGCGCGCGACCACGGTCGCGGCGTAGAACAGCCAGAACCCGAGGATCGACTTCAGTGCAAACGGCCAATCGCTGAAACGCGACCGCGCGTAACCTTGCTCTGTCATGAACATGCCAACGGTGTTGTCCGAAAGGGCGGGGCTTGCAAACCGCCCGTTGCCCGTTCGCCGAAGCATCGCGCCAGCCGGTCGAAACTGCTCCGTCGAGTCACTCGGAACGGCCCCCCTATCCGCTCGTTACAGCCGTGCATTAGCATGAAGAGAGATGACCGGGTGAACGACCCAAAGCAAGATACGCCACCGCCGCCGACGATGCCGCGCGCGCCGGAACAGGAGCTCGAGAAAAAGCTCAAGCGCGACCCCGACGACCAGGACGCCAAGGTCGATGTCGGCAGCGATGAATCCATGGATGCCTCCGATCCGCCGGCAGCGACGCAGCCCGGACAGAATGATGATCCGGTGCCGTCATCCGGCTTTCCCGAGTAATTGGTTGCGGCAACGTCACAAAAAGTTCGTAGCGTTGCAATAAATCAACAATCCACAGTTTTAGCCCTGCGCGTCAATTTCTAGCCTAGACGCGGTGACTCCCCTCTGATTCAACGTGAACGAGGGGTGGGATTGTGGTTAACCATATCGCAAGTGACTCAACCGCATGATCCCTCCTCGAAGAAGAGGAGTCGGGTAAATGATTACGCGGACCAGCCAGCCAGCCAGCGGCGCGATGCTGATCTCGGAGATGAAGGAGTTTGCGAGCTTCCCGAAAGCCACGCAGCGCTACATCCGCCGGTCGCTCGATGTTGCCTACGGCCGCCGCGACCCGATCGAATGTTGGGCCCGCGATGAAGGCGAAGCCGCCTCGATCCGCGCTCAGGCCCGCCTCTACAAGCAACTCGATCATCTGCGTCTCCAGGTGCCGGATGACAGCGGCCTCGACATGATCGAGCCGTTCATCGGCATGCTCATCACCCTCGCCGCCTTCGACCTCGGCCAGGACCGGCTGCCGAATTTCGCGGCGTTCCGGTTCCTCTATGAGCGCCTGATCGGCGCCGCCGCGCGGCCGTGGCTGCCGTCGGCATTCTGCTCGGCCTCGGCGCTGCCGCACCTGCACCCCGATCGCCGCCGCCTGCTGCTCCAGTCGATCAGCGAGAGCGCGGCGACTGCGCCCGGCTGGTCGAGCCGCGAGCCGGTGTTCTGGCCGGAGTGGGTCGAGAAGGTCGACCTCAAGGCCGCTGCCTGAGCCTAACGATCGGCCCCGGTTCCGCTTTTCTCGGAATCGGATTCCATAAAGTCTGAGCCGAGCCGCGCGACGAGGCTGTGCGCGAAATCGATCAGCGTGTCGTCGCGCGCGCCCATGATCACGATGCGGTCGCCGGGCCGCGCCTCCGCCAGCATGGCTTCGCCAATCGCCGTACGCTCGGCGATGTGCGTGGCCCGCCCGCCGATCTGCTCCGCCAGCCAGTCGGACCCGCGCGCCTTATCGACCGTGCCGCCCTGGTAGACCGGATCGGGGAGGTACAGCCGGTCGTCGTCGGCCATGCCTTTGGTGAAACTCGCCGCCAGTTCGTCGCCCATCTTCGCCAGCGGACCGTAGCCGTGCGGCTGGAACATGATGAGCAGCCGGCCGGGCTGCGCGCGGAGCGTCGCCAGGGTCGCGTCGATCTTGTCCGGATTGTGCGCGAAATCGTCGATCACGGTCACGCCACCGGCGACGCCGACGGTCTCGAGCCGGCGGCGTAGCCCTTCGAATCTCGCAAGCGGGGCGACGGCTTCCTCGACCTTGACGCCGAGCGCGCGCGCCGCGGCAATCGCGGCCAGCGCATTCGACGCATTGTGCCGCCCCGGCACGGCGAGGCGCACCTCGTGCCGCTCGCCCTCCGCTTCGAGCGCGAAGGCGACGCCGCCGTCTTCGAACCGCAAGTCCTTGCCCATGAAGTCGGCGCCCGGCGCGTCGAACCCGTAGCCGAGGCAATTGTCGGCCGGGACGATGTCGGCGATCGCCCGGGTCTCGGGGTCGTCGAGGTTCATCACCGCTTTCTTCGCGCGCAACAGGAACGCCGCGAACAGGCTGCGGAGCTCGGCCATTTCCTTGTGATCGAGGCTGATGTTGGTCAGCACCGCGATCTCCGGCTTGTAGAGCGCGATCGAGCCGTCGCTTTCATCGACCTCGCTGACGAACAATTCGGGATCGCCGACAAGGGCACTCGCGAACGGGGCCGACGGGGTCACGAAATTCTTCATCACCGCGCCGTTCATCACCGTCGGCTGGCGGTGGCAGGCGTGGAGGATCCAGCCGATCATCCCGGTCACGGTCGATTTGCCGCTGGTCCCGCCAACCGCGACGCTGCGCTGGGCGGAATTGAGCAGCCGGGCGAGGAATTCGGGCCGGGTGAGGTGGGCCAGCCCAAGCTCCTTCGCGCGGACCACGTCGGGCACATTGGGCTCGACCGCGGCCGAAGTGACCAGCGTCATGCCGGATTGCAGCCCCGAGCCGTCCTGCGGGAACAGCTGGATCCCGAGCGAGCGGAGATAGTCGAACTTGTGCGGCGTGCGGCCGGCGTCGAGCGAGCGGTCGGAGCCCGAAACCCGCGCGCCGCCGGCGCGAACGATGGAGGCGAGGGGCAACATGCCGCTGCCGCCGATACCGCTGAAGAAAATGGGGGAATCGATCATCCGGGCGGCCCTATTGGCCGACGGCGCGGGGGGCAAGCGAGGCCGAGTCGCGAAGCGCCGCGATGAGGTCCGCGAGGGCCGCGCTGCCGCTGCGTTGGAGTAACCGGTCACCCTGGACGGGCCGGGTGGGGGGTGTGTCGGCTTTGTCGGCTTTGTCACCCTGTGACGAGTTCAGGGCAGGCTCCTGCGACGGGCTCGGGGCAGGCTCCTGGCGTGCCCGCGGAGCGGCGGCCTTCAACGCCGCTAACCAGGCCGACGCGAACGCGGGATCGCGCCGTTTGAGCCCGTAGGCCGACTTGCGGCTCAGGCCCGCCCGGCGCGCCGCGAGGGTGACAGACTGCGTCGCGGCGAGGGTGACAATGAAGGTAACAGCGCGGTCGGGCGACCAGTCGCCGGCGCGACGCGGGCGGCGGGGCGAGGACAGGAAGGACACAGCGACGGCTCCCGGCTTGCGGAGATCGACGCTCCGCCGAAGCACAAAGGCGCGCCTGTAGGACAGCGAAAAGTGCGACCGGCTGGGTCGGCATCGCTACCGCGGGTCGAAGAGCATCCTTGCGGTCAACGCAGCGCAGGCTGCGCCAAGCAACTGCGCGGCGATGAACAGCGGCACGTCGTGCGGCGCGATGCCGGCGAAGGTGTTGGTGACGCTGCGCGCGACGGTGATCGCCGGGTTGGCGAAGCTGGTCGACGAGGTGAACCAGTAAGCGGCGGTGATGTACAGCGCGACGCTCGCCGGTACCCATTCGCGGCGATAGCGAACGGTGCCGAGGATGGTCAGGATGAGTCCGAAGGTGGCGATGAACTCGCCGGTCCACTGGCCAAGTCCGCTCCGCGTCTTCTCGGACAACTGCAGCGTGGGGAGGTCGAACATCAGGTGCGCCGCCCAGGCGCCGAGGATCCCGAACGCGAATTGCGCCGCGATGTAGGCGAGCGCGTCGGTCCAGCTCAGCTCGCGCCGTGACGCGGCGACGAGGCTGACCGCCGGGTTCATGTGGGCGCCGGAGATCGGTCCCAGCATGGTGATCAAGACGAACAGCATCGCGCCGGTCGCGAGCGTATTGCCGAGCAGGGCAATGGCGTCGTTCCCGTTGCTAAGGTTCTGGGCCATGATCCCCGAGCCGATCACGCACGCGAACAGGAAGAAGGAGCCGATACCTTCGGCGGCGATGCGTCGCCCAAGCGTTGTCCGGTCGCTCAAGCGGCGACTATCCCGCGGACTTCGGCGCGCAGCATTTGTCGTTGCCCGGACGATCGGCAAGCGCACCGAGCGCTGGGCTGTCGCCGTAGGTCGTCGCCTCGCCGTTGGTGAGGAAGGTTTCCCACACGACCCCGTCCGGGTCGGCGATCCAGCTTTTTTCCGACTTGGCGTAGCAACAGGTCGTCTGGCCTTCCTCCAGCACCGGGCGGTCGGCGGCCTTCAGCCGGCCATAGACCTCCGCCAGCTCGCCGGCGGTTTCGACCTGGATGCCGAGATGCTCGATCCCCTTGGTCGCGTGGTTGCCGGCGGAGATCGCGAAGTTGACGCGCGGATCATCGAGCATCCACTTCGCATAATCGTCCTTCACCACGGTCGGCTCAGCGGCGAACAAGGTCGAATAGAAGCCGATCGACTGGGTAAGGTCATCGACCCCGACGTGGACGTGCAGGCGCTTCATGCGGGTTCCCTTGTCTGGGCTGGGGCTTCGCAAGCCGCGGCGGTCCCGCAATCGGTCCCGGCGCAGCAGTTTTCGGTGAGGAAGCCGACGAGCGCATTCATCGCCGGATAGTTCGCGCGATAGATGAGCGAGCGGTGCTGCCGCTCCTGCACGATCAGCCCGGCGGTGCGGAGCTGGGCGAGGTGGAAAGACAACGAGCTGTTGGGGACGCCGAGGCGCTCGGCGATCGCCCCCGCCGCCATGCCCTTGTCGCCCGCCTGAACGAGCAAGCGGAACAGGGCCAGGCGATGCTCCTGGGCCAAGGCGCCGAGCGCTTCGACGGCAGTGCGCGCGCGCATCCTAGCGAAAGGTCGCCTGCATCGCCGCCGCACAGCATGGGACCGGCGGGCGGGCGGTCAGGGCTTTGAGGAGTGCGCGGAGCAGCGAGGCCATATTTAGTCCTTTCGACATAACTCGAAATGACAGGGTCGAGGTGCGGAGTCAATGAAGTTTCGAGAAAACTCGAAACGAGCCAGCGAGGCGTCTTCCGTCCAAGCGCCAACTCGCTCAGCAGACTGCAGCGAGCGCCCTCGGCGTTAACGGGTTTGGAGTGATCCGGCGATAATCGTCTGTCCGCCGAATGGGGACAGGCAGATGTTGGCGCGTTTCGATTACACGTTGACCCAGGACGAATATGTCCGCGGCATTCAGGCGACGGCGCTGTCCCTGTCTTATCGGGACCGCTGGCGTTCGTGGCGTTGCCTGGTCCTTTTCGCCGTTATCGGATTGGCGATCGCAATCGCGGCCTACACCCATCCCGGTTCGCTTGACGGGATCATGGTGGCGTTCATCCTGATCTGGCTCGCTTATGCGATCATGCAGGCGCGTTTCGTCCGCCGTTGGCGGGAACTGGCCTACGATCCTGCAATTGCGCACCACATCGTCGAAGTAAGCGAGCGCGGCCTGTCCGATCGCCATGACCGGGGAACGTGCGAGTGGTCCTGGGATGCGGTTTACCGGATTCATGAATTGCCCGATACGATTGTCGTTGAGGTCGCGAACTGGCACGCGATCACGCTGCCCCACCGCCTGTGGACCGATGGTGCGGAGCGCGACGGATTCCTCCGGCTCCTGAGGGACCATGCTTCCAATGCTTCGCCGGATCTCCCGAAATCGACCCTTGCGATGGCAGCGGGATCGGGCTGGCTCACGCTCGGCGCAATGGCCGCGGCGTTTGATTTTTTCGTGCTGGCCAATGTCGCCGTTGGCCTGGCGGGCTCCAACCCATGTTCCTGTTTAGACAGGCGAACGATCGGATTTCACGTCTTCGCGGTTTCGATGGTCGTCGCCACCATTACCGTATTCATTCTGACCAAGCGGGGCCTGGAGCGCCTGAAGCGCAGCCATCCGCGGCTGGCATTCGGCATCGCTGTCGCCGCAATCTGCCTGCTCGCCGCATTCATATTAACGGCAATGATGGCCCCTTACCGAGCTGGCCAGCCAATGCCTTGAAGATAGTGCGCGACCATGCCGAGCACGGACGCTTTACGGTTGCCGGCGATCATCCGCGCTCATCTCTGACGCGGTCTTCCAGTAAGATTTTCCTACCGCTGCCGATATCACCATAGCCGCGAAGAAGCCGCCAACGCCGAATATCTTCTCAGACAGATTGTCAAAGCGCGTGAAGCTGAAGGCCACGGCGCTGATCCCGAACCCGAGCGCCATCGCATAAGCACCTACCGCCAAGGCGAAGATGTAATCTCTTCCATACTTCCTGGGGGTGAACAGCATTCATCCATGCTGACAGATCGGATGTCAGCTTTCCACCCGTTGCGGTCGCGCCGCTCAGCTAAGGCGGCGCCTAACCCTTGATCACCATCCGCAGGAAACCCTGCAGCCATTCCCACTTGCCGAGCGGCTCGAACAGCAGGTTGAACAGGTTGACGCCCGCCGCCAGCCAGGTTGCGGGGTGGTTGACCCGGCCGTATCGGCGCGCCGCCCAGAACAGCAATGCGAGGATGGCCGCCGTGGTGAGATAGATGGGATAGGTCAGCTGGCCCGGATCGTCCTTGCCGAAGATCATCCCCCACAGGACTCCGGCGCCGCGGCCGATCGACGGCATCATGATGATGAAGACGGTCGAGATCAGCCACCATGCATGATCGTCCAGCGAGCGCCGGTGACGGATCGCCTGGATGACAGCGACGATGAACGCCGACATCATGACGAATTCGACCGTCGCGATGCCGTAGAAGAACCACGGCTCGAACGGTCCGAACTCGGCGCGCATCTTGGCCGAGAGATCGGCATTGTTGATGTCGCGGTGCAGCGCGCTCAGCGCGGTCAGGGCGACGCCGCCGGCGAGGAAGAAGCCGATGATGCCGTTGGTCCGATGCCGCTCGAACTGCCGGTTCGCCGCGTAATAGGGCTGGAGGATGAGGAAGAGGTACCACAGGGTCGCGGTCCAGTAATGGACGTGGACCGCCCAAGCGTTGTCCGTGAAATCCCCCCAATAATCACGGAAGATCCCGACCTGCATGACCACCATCGGGATGATCATCCAGAGGTAGAGGTCGTTGTACCTGTTCAGGCCCTTGCGGTCGTCAGCGGTCATGTTGTCCCCCCCGGAAGTGTTTACGGCTTGCACGCCCCTCCGTCAGGCCAGCCGGTCCAGCCGGGGCCGCGGACAACGCGGCCGGGCTTGGCGCCGGTATGCTTGCCGCCGCTCAGCACCTGCACGCCATTGACGAACACGTCGTCGACCCCGGTGGCGAGCTGCTTGGGCTGGTCGAAAGTCGCATGGTCGGCGATCTTCGCCGGGTCGAAGACGACGACGTCGCCATAATAACCGGGCGCGAGCCAGCCGCGGTTCTTGATGCCGAGGTTGCTCGCCGGCAGCGAGGTGATGCGGCGGATCGCGTCGGCCAGCGACGAGGCTTTGTCGTCGCGGATATATTTTCCGAGGAAGCGCGCGGTGTTGCCGTAGGCGCGCGGGTGGCTGCTCGATTTCAGGAACACGCCTTCGGGGACTTCGGACGCTTCGTCCGAGCCGAGGCTCATCCACGGCAGTCCGGCCTCGCGCTTGATGTTGTCCTCGCTCATCAGGAAGTAGACGGTGCCGACGCGGCTGCCGTCCTCGATCACCAGGTCCATCGCCGTCTCTTCGGGTGACTTGCCGCGCATCTTCGCGACCTCGGCGAGGGTCTTGCCGGTCAGCGGCTTCAGCTTCGGGTTCTTGAACGCGATCAGCAGCACGCGATCGGGGCTGCCGGCGAGCAGCAGGAGGTTCTCCCAGTCGTTGGAGGGAGTGCGCATTTCCGTGACCAGCCGGGCGCGCGTCGCCGGGTCTTTCAGGCGCTTGGTCCATTCCTCGAGCCCGCCCGACTGGACCCAGGTCGGCATCGCTGCGTCGAGCCCGGTGGCCCCCGCGGGATAGGTGTACATGTCGGCGGTGATGCGCAGGCCCTCCTTACGCGCCGCCTCGACCTTGGCGATGGCCGCGTCGAGCTTGGACCAGTTGGGCTGGCCACCCTGCTTGAAGTGGTAGATTTCGGCTGGCGCGCCGGACTCCCGGCTGATCGCGATCAGCTCGTCGATCGCCTCGAGCAGCTTGTTTCCCTCGCTGCGCATGTGGCTGATGTACATGCCGCCGCACTTGCCGGCCTCGGTGGTGATGGCCGTGAGCTCGGGCGTTTCGGCATAGCTCGCCGGCGCGTAAATCAGCGATGAGCCGACGCCGAGCGCGCCGTCCTTCATCGCCTGGCGGACGAGCGCGCGCATGCGGTCGAGCTGCGCGGGCGTCGGGTCGATGTCCTTCTCGCCCAGCTCATGCTCGCGCACCGTCGTCGCGCCGATGAACGAGGCGACATTGGGGGTGACGCCCTTCGCCTGGAGATAGCGGAGATATTGGTCGAGCGTGGTCCAGCGGATCGGATATTTGATGTCGCCCTGGCGCTTGATCGCGAGGCGCTTCATCTCCGGGTTGAGCGGGCCCATCGAATTGCCCTCGCCGAATACCTCGAGCGTGACGCCCTGGACGGTGTCGCTCACGCCGCGGCCGTCGGCGATCAGGCTCTCGACCGCCCAGCTCAGCATGTTGACGAACCCGGGCGAGACCGCCTTGCCGGTAGCGTCGACGGTCCGCGCCGCGGTGCCGGGCGCATGCTCACCGACGTAGACGATCTTGTCGCCCTTCAGCGCGACGTCGCCGACATAGGGCGTACCGCCGGTTCCGTCGTAGATCGTCCCGCCCTTGATCAATACGGTGTAATCGGGCGGCGGCGCGGCCGAGGTCGCGAACAGGGCGGCAACGGCGAGCGCAAGCGCGGCGGTCTTCTTCATGGCATCCCCCTCCAGGCAGCGCGGCCAAGCTGCATCATCCGCGCGCCGCGCGCCAGTGTCACTTTTCAGCGCTTGCTCAGGCCTTGCTCATGCCGCTCATCCCGATTGCTGGCATGGATTGGACATACGATCGGGAGACGAACAGATGACGACCATGACCGAAGCGAACCCGCAACGGACGGGTGAAAGCCGGGCCTATCGCGCCGGCGTCGGCGTCGCCGCGGTGACGTCGTTACTTACCGTGTGGACGACGATCGTCCGCGACGACGGGGCGGGCGTGGGCTGGTTCCTGGTGATCATGGCCGCGGTGGCCGGCGCGTTCGCGGCCTGGTTCCGCCCCGCCGGCATGGCGCGGGCGATGATTGGGGTGGCGGCGATGCAGCTGCTGCTCGGCATTGCCATCGCGACCGCGCCGGTCACCGCGCTCGTCCCCGGCGCCGTCATGCGGGCGTGGACCGCCAGCGGCGGCTTCGCGGCGCTGTGGCTCGTCTCCGCGGCCTGCTTTCGCGCCGCGGCGAAGGGCGACCGCGCGTAGCATCGAATCCCGCTGGCGGGTGCGGTGCGGACGCGGCTAGATAGGCCGTGTGACCGTTCGTACCGTTGCCATGCTTACCGCCGGGGGCCTCGCGCCGTGCCTGTCGTCGACGGTCGCCGGGCTGATCGAACGCTACACGGCCATCGCGCCGGGGGTGCGGATCGTCGCCTATCTCGACGGCTATGCCGGACTGCTGACGGGAAAATCGGTCGAGGTGTCGGACAAGGTTCGCGCCAATGCCGGGCGGCTGCACGCATTCGGCGGCAGCCCGATCGGCAACAGCCGGGTCAAGCTCACCAACGTCGAGGATTGCATCAAGCGTGGGCTCGTCCAACCGGGGCAGGATCCACTGGAAGTGGCGGCCGAGCAGCTCCGCCGCGACGGCGTCGATGTGCTCCACACGATCGGCGGCGACGACACCAACGGCACCGCCGCCGACCTCGCCGCTTACCTGCGCAAGAACGGCTATGAGCTGACCGTCGTCGGCCTGCCCAAGACCATCGACAATGACGTCGTCCCGATCCGCCAGTCGCTTGGCGCGTGGAGCGCGGCGGAGCAGGGCGCGGTCTACGCCCGCAACATTATCGCCGAGCATTCCGCCAATCCGCGGATGCTGACGGTGCATGAGATCATGGGTCGCAGCTGCGGCTGGCTGACCGCGGCCACGGCGCTGGCGCACCACCAGTGGGTGCGCGACGCGCAATTCGCTGAATGGCTCGAGAATTCGGCCGCGCGGTGGGATGTCCACGCCGTATTCGTGCCCGAGCTGCCGTTCGACATCGAACAGCAGGCGACGCGCTTGCGGACGATTATGGACGAGCAGGGCGGGGTGAATTTGTTCATCTCGGAAGGGGCCGGCGTGACCGAGATCGTCGCCGGGATGGTTGCGGCCGGCCAGGACGTGCCGCGCGACCCGTTCGGCCATGTCCAGCTCGACAAGGTCAATCCCGGCGAATGGTTCGCCAAGCAGTTCGCTGAGAAGCTCGGCGCCGAAAAGGTGCTGGTCCAGAAGAGCGGCTATTTCGCCCGCTCGGCGCCGGCCAACGAGGCCGACCTGGCGCTGATCCGGGAGTGCACGTCATTTGCGGTCGACGCGGCGCTGCGCGGCGAATCCGGCGTGGTCGGCCATGACGAGGAGCGCGGCGACGAATTGCGCGCCATCGAGTTCGAACGGATCGAGGGCGGCAAAGCGTTCGACGTGTCGCTGCCGTGGTTCACCGATCTGCTGCACGAGCTTGGGCAGGCGTGATGCGCGTCATTGATGTGCTGGTGAAGCGCGCGCCTTCGGTTGCGGCGCTGACCTTTTGCGTGGCGCTGCTGGGCGCGTGGTTCGAAGCGCCGGGGTGGCTGTGCAACGGAATTGCGGCGGCCGTCGGCGGCCTGGCGGCCGTCATCCTGGTTGCGCGCGGCAGGCGGAACGAGTTCCGCACCGCTCAGGAGCTGGGGTCGACCCGTGCCGGCGACTGGCTCAGCTATGAGCTGGCGGGCAAGGGCTCGCCGCCGGGGCTCTATCCGCTCGGCTTCTTCGGCATCGTCGCGCTGGTCCTGACGGGTTTTGAAGCGCCGTACGACAAGCTTGCTTACGCCGGGCTTGCCCTGACGATCGTCTGGGGCTTCGTGAACGCTCGCTACCCAGCAGATGAGGAAGATTCGGAACCGGCCGCCTAACCATTGCGGACGTTCGCTATCTCCTCCTAAGCTTCGGCGATGCGCATTGCCGTCGTTGCTCCGAGCTGCCCGCTGAAGCCAGAGGCGGCGGAACGCGTGTCGGCGATTGCCGCGGCCCGGGGCGACTGCGAGCTTCTGATCCACCCGCAATGTTTCCTGACCGATGGCCATTTTGCCGGGCCGGACGCGGCGCGGCTGGCGGCGCTGCGCGAGGTCATGGCCGACCCCGCGGTCGACGCTGTCTGGTACGCCCGCGGGGGTTATGGCTCGAACCGTATAGCGGAGGCGGCGCTCGCGGACCTGCCCGATGCCGCCCGGGGCAAGACGTATCTCGGCTATAGCGATGCGGGGTTCCTGCACGCGGGATATTACAAGGCCGGGCTGACGGTCGCCTGGGGGCCGATGCCCCAGGACGTGGTGCGCGACGGCGGCGAGGGCGCGGTCAACCGCGCGCTCGACTGGCTGGTGACGCGCGACGCCGCCACGCTCGAGCCGGACCTGCAGGGACCGGCGATGGCGTTCAACCTGACGGTGTTGTCGAACCTCCTCGGGACATCGCTCGAGCCGGACTTCACCGGGGTCGACCTATTGATCGAGGACGTCGGCGAGCATCTCTACCGAATCGACCGCACGATGTTCCACGTGACGGGCTCGCCGAACGTTCGGCGGGCGGCGCGAATCCGCCTCGGGCGGGTCGGCGATATCCTGCCCAATGACGTCGATTTCGCCGCCGATGAGGAAGCGATTGTGGCCGACTGGTGCCGCCGTTCGGGCATCGCATTTGGCGGCCGCGCGGACATCGGGCACGACGCGCGCAACCGCATCGTTCCGTTCCCTGTGGAAAAGTCCTGATCTTCCCTCTGTAAGAGCATTGCAATGGCGGCGGCTTTGCGCTCTATCGAAGTAGGAACAACAGGAGGGCCTGATGGCACAAGGTACTGGTCGTAAAGCAGGTGGGGGGCTGGCTCGCCCGGTGACACCGTCCGCGGATCTCGCGAAAATCACGGGCAGCGCGCCGCTTCCGCGCAGCCAGGTGGTGTCGAAGGTGTGGGACCACATCCGCAAGAACAACCTGCAAAACCCTCAGAACAAACGGGAAATCGTCGCCGACGCGACGCTGAAGCCGATTTTTGGGGGCAAGGACCGGGTCAGCATGTTCGAGATGAACAAGCATCTCTCGAACCACCTGAAATCATAGCGTCGCTCGTAAGCTAGAGAGAGGGGCTCGCTGCGGCGGGCCCCTTTTTTATGCGCGCCGCGCGCGACTCGCGGCGAAGATCAGCCGCGCCGCAGGCCGTCGAGGCGCTCTTCGGTCACCGGATAACCGAGATGATCGGGGATGGTGATGAACTTCTCACCGTCGCGCTCCGCGACCCACGGCGTCACCGGCTCGATCGGATGAGCGAGCGCGTCGGCGCGGATTTCATCGAAGCTGCGATGCTGGGCGAGCCGTTCGAGATTGCGGCGGGTGGGGAAGATCAGCCGGGCTTCGGCCAGGGCGTCGGCGGCGGTTATCCAGCAAGCGCGCGCGCACTCGCCCTCGATGACGTTGGGCGTCCATTCGCCCGGCGGGCAGCGCGCAATGAAGAACATCGTGTCGAAGCGGCGGACGGCATGAAATTTGGGCACCCAGCGCGCG
>Ga0207648_10000837_pt1 | contig 34674 bp, 28 predicted proteins | sample KBSMisM32_FD_184310 | JGI IMG/M metagenome (GOLD analysis project Ga0207648, IMG submission 184310) | Miscanthus rhizosphere microbial communities from Kellogg Biological Station, Michigan, USA - KBS Miscanthus M3-2 (SPAdes) (version 2) | ecosystem: Host-associated > Plants > Roots >... | reverse complement strand
CAGCGCCGTGACGAGACTTGGTCCGAGCGCATAGATGGCCCGGCCCGTCGCGGCAAGTTGCTGAGGCACCGCCGCGCCGATGAGGCGCATCGACGCGAGATGCAGCAGCGCAAACGTCAATCCATGCAGCGGCTGCACGACTGCAAGCGCTCCAGCATGGGTCGAGGACGCCATCACCGTCCATCGCAAGATGGCTGCCATCGACGCAATCGCAGCCGCACCGCTTGGACCGAACCGATTGACCAGGCGAGGTCCGATCAGGAAGAACACGAAGAGAATCGGGTCCAGAAGGGCGACGCCACGCAAGTGCGGCGTACATCAGCACCTACAGAGTGATGAACGAGCGCAACGGGTGAGGTTGGACATTCACAGCGGGCATGCCCGGATTCTTGCGCGCGAATCCGGCGACTGGTCAACGCCCTCACTTCCCGCTCCAATCTCGCGTTGGTCAGCTCCACGCGATGAACATCGTCACCGTGGCGGCTCCCATTGCTGCGGTGGCGAGCCAGCCCAGTGCTCTCCAAAGGCGCGGCAGGGTCAGGTCTCCCACGATCTTTGGGTGCGAGGCAGCAACCATGACTGCAACCATGATGGGAACTGAGACGACCGCGTTGATGACGGCAGACCAGTACAGCGCCTTGATGGGGTTCAGGTCCGACACTGCGATGCCGGTGCCCAGGACCATGGCCGCGGCCAACACGCTGTAGAACGCCTTTGCTGCCGCCGGCGGTTGGTCCAGCCCCTTGCGGACGTGCAGCAGGCTCGCAATGGCTCGCGCCGATGAGCCCGCCAACACGGGAAGAGCGAGCAGACCGGTGCCCACGATTCCAAGACAAAAGAGCAGCGTCGCCATGTGCCCTGCAATCGGCTCGAGCGCTTTCGCTGCCTGAGCCGTGGTCTCGACGTTTGTCTGTCCCTGTGCGTGCAGCGTGGCGGCCGTCGCGACAATCATGCAAAAGGCGATTGCGTTGGAGAAGCCCATGCCAACGACCGTGTCCATTCGAAGGCGACGCAATTCGCGCTTGGCCTGGCCGGGGGCAATGCGCAGGGGCTTGTCGCGCGCGACGCGGTTGATCTCCTCAACCTCCTGGGCCGCCTGCCAGAAGAAGAGATAAGGGCTGATGGTCGTGCCCAGGATGGCCACGACCGTTGTGGCGTAGTCCTTGGACCACTGCAGATGTGGAAGGACGGTCTCGCGCGCGGCCTGCACCCAGTCCAGCTGCACGGTGAGCGTCACGCCGACATACGCCAGCAGCGACAGCGTGAGCCACTTGAGAATGCTCACGTATCGTTTGTAGGGCAAAAAGACTTGCAAGGCGCAAGAGACAGTGCCGAACGCGACCGCATAGGCGGCCTTCGGACCGCCCAGAAGAAGCGAGGCCGCATCGCCCATCGCGTTCAAGTCCGCACCCAGGTTGATGACGTTGGCGACCGTCAGCAATATGACGAGGCCGAGCACCAGCCAGCGTGGGCACAGTCTCGAGAAGTTTTCTGTCAGGCCCTTGCCCGTGATGCGGCCGATGCGTGCACTCGCGAGCTGAATGCCCACCATCAGCGGGTAGGTCAGCAGCACCGTCCACGCCACCGACATGCCGAACTGGGCGCCTCCTTGTGAATAGGTGGCAATGCCGCTGGGGTCGTCGTCCGCAGCGCCTGTGATGAGGCCAGGACCCAGCTTCTTCCACCACGCTTGGGGGCTGTGGCGGATGGACACTGTAGGTCGGTCGGTGAGGTGTCAGTACGCCGATTCAGGCGGGCGTTTCGGCTGGCAGGTCTGCCACCGCTGTGGGCTCCCGCGGCAACGCGGAGGGGGCCGTCTTGAGCTCATCCTTGCGCGCCATCATTTGCGCCCCGAGCACAAACATGTCCAGCTTGGTCCTGCGCGCCTTGGGGAACATCTCAGTCTGCTCCTCCTTGACGTGGTGCTTGACGTACTCACCCATGACCTGAACTTGCGCGTCGAACATCTCGCCGTCAGACGGTTTGCCGCGGAGTTTGGCGATGAACTCCTTGATGGTCGCGTGTTCGACGACGGCCTCGGGCACGAGCTCTCTGTCCTTGAGGGCAGCCTTGACTGCCGGATAGAAAATCTCTTCTTCGACGGTGGCGTGGACGCTGAGCTCGTCGCAGATCTGGGTCACCAACGCTTGCTTCTTCGAGTCTGACCGCGCCTTCCCATATTGTTCGAACAGAGCGCTGACGAGCTTGTGGTCGCCTCTCAACAGGGTGATGGCGTCGACGGCTTGGGCACGCGAGCGGGAGGCCGGTTTCACCGCGGGCTTCGATGCGGTGCGAGCAGTTGCCATGGGAATTCCTCAGGAATGGGCCTCCGAAGGGGAGGAGGCGACGTGGCATCCTCGGCAAACCGCGAGCCTGAGGCGCTCATGGCGATCCACCTGTGTTGCGAGCTCGAACGAAACAGGGCCGACGCCGGTCTTGCGACTGACATCCTCGTACCGACCCGCGCGCGCGGGCGAGATCTGCTGACCTCTAATCCAGGAACGCGGAGAGTCTTCGGAGGCGACTGGCTTCGTCAGATGCGCACCGAAACCGGCCTCGTGCGGCCTGGCGGTCCACGACGTTCCACGTTTGCCCTCCTGTGTTTGAAGCCGGCCGGTGAGAGCGCAGTACGCGAACGCACAGACGGCCCGTCCAGGCAGCAGTAGGCTTTGCGCGCGCCCTCACGGAGGGAAGCCTGCGGCTGCGCGGCCCAATGCGGTCTGAACGAACATCGCTCGAGTGGGCACCCGCATTGCCGCTCTTCAAGCGGCCCGTTACCCGGTCAATGCGCACCTGGACAGACGTCATGAATGACCAGAGCCAGAAGGCAGCAAGCAGCCCGCCCAGGGCCAGGCGGTTGCAAAGTGACCACGAGCCGGCCCTGTCTATCGGCTGTGCTCCTTGTAGGAAAATGCTATGAGACAGATCGTGGTAGGAACGTTCGAACGCCGTGCCATTGCAACGCAGGTGGCCCAACAACTGCGCGAGTCTGGCTTTGGCGACAGCGTCTTTGTGACCGATGAGGTCAGCCGTGCGGGTGACCAGCCACTGTCCACGAAGAACCGCGATGACAGTGGAGTACTCGCCCATCTGCGTCATTTCTTCCGTGGTCATTTCGTCGGCGACGCCGATGCCGAGACAAGGACCTACGCAGAAGCATTGCGGCGCGGCGGAGCGATCGTGAAGGTCGAAGTCGACGCAGATGCCGACGTTGAAAAGGCCTGCCGGGCTCTCGAGGCTGCAGGCGCAATTGACATCGACGAGCGCAAAGGCAATGTTCGTGTCTATCCGCGCGCCGCAGCCAAATCAAAAAAAAGGATATGACCGAGGGTGCCACTACCGTTCATGCTTCGCCGCATCTCGATGCTCCGTCAGATCCGAATTCGCCGCTGACCGGGTACGCGCGCGTCGTCCCGGTCAGCCGGGTCGATGCTGCGAACGTCACGCCTCGCTCTCCTTCGATCCACGCGCTTTGCTGCCGCCGACGCTGCGGTCGGTGAACCCTGGCCGAATTGGATCGAAGCGATGAACGAACACGATACCCATGTCCCGCCGCCCGTCCCGGAGCAGATCGATTTGCTCGAGCGCGATACCGGCCTGCTGTGCCGGATCCTCGGTCTTTACGCCTCGCGTGGGATCGACGTGCAACGAGCCGACTACGCGTTTGCGGCACCCGGAAGCGGGCCACTGAAAGCGGCCACCATTGAGTGGGCGCCGTGACAGTGGGGTTTAGCGACTGCTGCCGCAGAATCGCCTTAACTCCTGGCTCCCCGACCTGGGCTCGAACCAGGGACCTACGGATTAACAGACCCGTTTAGGACTCCGCGAGCCTCAAAGATACACCGAAACTCACCGAGCAACGAGCTTGTTCCCACGGACCATCGCGTTCGCAGATGCGATGGCCAGCGTCGAACTAGGTGTCGCTCCTGGGTCGGTGTTGGCAATGGGGTGCCGGTGCTCAACGTCTGCAATCGGCCAATAGCCGTCCGTCGGCCGTTGCAACGAAAGCGTTCAGTCACAAGTCGCCGTCCATGACCCATCCCCTCCGGGCGTGGTCACGACCAACACAACGCCGACAGCCAACAATACTCAAACCGGCTCGTTCGCGCAGCTTGATCGCCACCGCATCCTGAAGCAGACCGTCCAGACGTAGGGTTAGGTGAAGCGCAATTTGTCGCTTGCGAAGTAGACCGAGTTATCGCGAATCCAGAAGCGGAGCACGTCCCTGCGCCTGGCTCGGGCTTGCCCGATGGGCTTGCCAGAACATGGGTCAAAGGTTGTGCTTGGCAATTGCGGCGGCGCTTACGGACCTAGTGCGTGGAGTGGGCAGCCCGCTCCATCATGTGTGAGCGACACGCGCTCGACTTCAGTTGATCAACTCGGTCGCTTGCAAGACCAGACTCTGCGCAAGCTGCAGGCCCAGTGCGCGTGCCGTCTTGGTGTTGATGACAAACTCGCAGTGTGTCGGCATCTCTGCCGGAAGGGTCGCCGGCGTTGCGCGATGCGCTGGCTTCTAACCTGTGTGGCAGTTGTCCCTAATCGAACTCGCGCCGGTACTGCCAGGGTGGGCCCGCAAATGAGCAACCCGCCCGAGGCTTGCACCGGGGGCGGGCTGTTGATCATTCGGTGGCAGCGTAGAAGGCGCTGGCGGGCCGTTAAGAGCTAGAGTGAAACCCTGCCGCCTAGCGTGTCGTGAATGACCGAAATGAGTATATGCCTGTGCGTAGTCCGCAAGGCCACAGCGACACCCTCGTAGGGGCACTCAGGCCTCAATAAAAACCCGATGCAGGGCCGGCTGACGTCGTAGGCACGCTGTGGCGGACCCCAGTTCACGCATGTATCCGTCGATGACTTTCGCATCGTCAGGGCCGGGAGCGAAGCGAAGTACGAGCGAGAGATCGGTCCCATACTTCATATTCACCGATCTGCACTGGCGCGCGTCGGGATGAACGAAAGCGAGGCTCATCGCGAGGGCTCACGGATCCAGATCGACAACCGTACGTGCGGCATCGCACCGACAGCGCCGGGCCAGACGACCAACCTCGGGTTGCAACTTCGCGCCATGTCCAGCTCATGCGAATTGCGATGGCGAGGCGAAGTCGACGATGGTTTTCTCCGGGCTCTTCGATCTGCAGTGGTGGGCGTATCCGTTGATCGCGCTGGGGTTGACGCACGCCACGATCGCCGCGGTGACGATCTACCTGCATCGGCACCAGACGCACCGCGCGTTGGAGCTGCACCCGAGCATCAGCCATGCATTTCGGTTCTGGCTCTGGCTCACCACCGGCATGGTCACCCGGGAGTGGGTGGCCGTCCACCGCAAGCACCACGCCCGATGCGAAACCCCGCAGGATCCGCACAGTCCACAAGTCCTCGGCATCGCGCGGGTGCTGTGGGGCGGGGTGTTTCTCTACGTGCGCGAATCGCGCGACCGCGAGATGGTCGAGCGATACGGCCGCGGCACGCCGAACGACTGGATCGAGACCCGTCTGTATTCGCGCTGTCCCTACTGCGGCCTTGTGACCATGGGTTTTGCCGACGTGCTGGCGTTCGGGGTCGGTGGGGGGGCACTCATCTTCGCGATTCAGATGGTCTGGATACCGTTCTGGGCGGCCGGTGTGATCAACGGCATCGGGCACTACTGGGGCTACCGCAACTACCCGGTGGAGGACGCCAGTACCAATCTCTTCCCCATCGGCGTCCTGATCGGCGGTGAGGAGTTCCACAACAACCACCATGCGCATCCGACGTCGGCGAAGCTGTCGAGCGCCTGGTACGAGTTCGACATCGGCTGGATGTACATCCGGCTGCTCGAAGCGCTGGCGCTGGCCAGAGTCAGCAGGACGGCGCCGATACCCCAGTTCAGCCTGGGCAAGACCGAATGCGACGCCGACACTTTGCGGGCCGTCATCACGCACCGCTACTACGTGCTGGCGCAGTACACGCGCTCGGTCAGGAATGCATGCCGCAAGGAAATCAGCCAGCTCGATCGGCTCGCCGCCGGCCGCAACGAAGCGGGGATCGATGCGAGATCCGCGGCCGAGCTGCTGCGCTGGTTGCGCCTGCACACCTGGCATCGAAGAGCGCGCCGACCGCTGACGTTCGATCCGACATTGCGCAGGGCGCACCTGCTGCGGACCGTCTATTCGATGCGGCAGGAGCTGAGTGCGCTCTGGAGCCGATCCAGCGCCACGAGGACCGCCGACCAGTTGTTGGAGCAGTTGCGTGACTGGCGCAGCCGCGCCGAGTCAAGTGGAATTGCAGCGCTGCGCGAGTTCGCGCGCCGCTTGCCGCATCTGGTTTGAGCGCAGACTCAGTCGGCGCGCCAACGCAGCAGCCAACGACGCGTGCTATTTGGCCGGCGGCTGGGCCGCATCGTCCGGCTTCTTGTAGTCACCGATCATGCCCTTGACGGGGCAGATCACGAAGGCCGGCACTTCTTGCAGCCGACGGCCAGGGCGATGGGGCACATCGTCATTTTCGTATCTCCATCATGTCGCCGGCGGTGACGGACGTCACCAAACCAAGAATCCAAAGAACCAGCAGTACGACTGCAATGGTGTAAAGCATGATGATCTCCTATCGAGATGCGTAGATCGAAAGCCAATGGCGAGAAGCTGACTCAGGGGAGCACGGGATCTGGTCTCCACCCACTTCACGCCGTCGGCTTTGCGCGCGATATCTTCGGCAGTGCTGTCGGAGACCTGTTTCCGATCTCCTCCTTGGGGAGACTAGGCGCTTTGCGACGCTCAGTCTGTGCGGGGGCACACCATGGGTATCGGCAACCGAAACCGGAGCACGGCAAGCGTCCAGAATCGGCGAGGACGTGTCTGTAGGAGCCCGCCGTACTGCGCAAGGTCATCCCAATCGTGGTCGTTTGCGCCGTCTCTGAACCGAAGCGTTGAACGGGTGCTTTTGCAGCCACTCTGAGCGACCGCTTCTTGCCGATCCGAAGGACTGCAACGGGTCGTGAGTGCCAGTTCACCGGGCTTAACAGCAGTCGATCAAGCAGGCGGCCGGACTCGTGGACATGGATCGCGAATGTGAGCCACGAACGACAGCGCAACACCAAGTTCAGACCTGCAAGCGCGAGCGTCGACCACAGCGCGATCTCAATCAACCACGCAAGGACGCGACGATCAATCTGGTGAGGATGTTTCCCCTCAGCGTGCTGATCGTTTGCCTGGCGTCTTCTGCGGGCGCAGCGCCTTGTCGTATTGACGCGCCAAGTCGCGCGGGTGCTCCTTCGGGTTGTACTTCTGCAGCGCGAGCGTGCGGGCCATCTTGCTGCCGGCGAGGTGCGCCGCGGCTTGACGATCTCGTCTTCGAAGTCGCTGAGCCAGTCCTCGCGGGTCATCGTCGAGTCGCCACCGCAACGATGATCCACGGGACGTCGTCGTCGTCGTACCTTCGCTTAGCGAAGATATCGAGCGGTTCGCGGTGGTGCTGTGCTGGTCGATGACCCGGTTCGACCAGGTCCACAACGACGCAACCCTCTGTGCCCTCCAGGATTCCCGGTTCAACGATCAGAACGTCGTCAAACCTTGACGCGTCCTTGGGTCGCGGGCCGGCGCCGTGCCCAGAAAAAAGGCCTAGGTGCTCGACTCCTTTGAATTCTTTGCAAAGGGGCTGCCGCTTCTGCACCCCATGGGCGCGGTCATACGGCTTCTGGTGATACGTCCCGTCCCGGTGGTAACTCGAGTGCGCTTCATCTTCGCCTCGCGCGGCCAGAATAGGTAGATATCGCCCCGGCACGACCGCTTGACCCAGAAGGTGAGGCCCGTTCGTCTCCGTCTTGGATCGCAACCGCATACCGACTTCCACTTCCTCTTGCCGGGCGTGCGGGGGCGTCCTGCGCGCGCCACTCCGCTGCTCTGATCTGGCCGTCGGTGAACACGTCGCGATACACCGCGAGTTCATCCGCGCTGGTCACCTCGGGGTCGAGCATTTGCCGGGTGAGCCAGCCTCGGAACTCAGCATCATCGTCCTGCCCGGTCATCGTTCGCCCTCGTGGTGCGCGGGCCGGGGGTCGAACCCGGACGGCCCCTTCCGGGAACCTGCGGGTTTTAAGCCCGCTGCGTCTGCCTATTCCGCCACCCGCGCGCCGCGTCGTAGGCATGGTAGCCGGTGCGTAAACGGTGCGTAGTCGACCACCGCAGCCCTTCACAACGTAGCACTGAAGCAACACCGTTCAGCGCAGGCTTTCCCAGGAGAATGACGCGTTCGGCTGTTGTTGGATGGCGATACTTTGTGCTTGGGTGGCACTTGAAATCCGCCGCCCTCGAAAGAGGGCATGTGGGTTCGATCCCCGCTCCGGGCACCAGTGGCCGCGTGCAGCCCATCCGCAACGCGCCCTGTTTTTCCGCGCCGGCCGGCGGCGCGATGCGTCGAGGTGAGCGTCATGGCCTGGTTTCCGCAGCAAGCGTTGAACGACGGCGTGCGCAAGCGCGAGGTGTTCGGCTGGGCGATGTACGACTTCGCCAACTCCGGCTACACGACCGTCGTGCTGACGGCGGTGTTCAACGCCTACTTCGTCGCCGCGGTGGCTGGTGGCGCCGACTGGGCGACGCTGGCGTGGACGGCCGCGCTCGGTTTGTCGCGCGCGCTGTGCATGGTGACGATGCCCACGCTCGGTGCCTATGCCGACGTGCGCGCGGCCAAGAAGCGCCTGCTCATGCTGACCACCGCACTGTGCGTGGTGACCACGGCCGGCTTGGCTGCGGTCGGGCCGGGCGACGTCGCGCTCGGCATCGTGCTGATCGTGCTGTCGAACCTGTTCTACGCTTATGGCGAATCGCTCACCGCGGCGTTCCTGCCCGAACTGAGCCGACCCGAAGCGCTGGGGCGCGTGTCGGGGTGGGGCTGGAGCTTCGGCTACTTCGGCGGCATGCTGACGCTCGGCCTGAGCCTGGCCTACGTGCTCACCGCGCAACAGCACGGTGCCAAGGCGAGCGCTTTCGTGCCGGTCACGATGGCAATCACCGCGCTGGTCTACGCGGCCGCGTCGCTCGCCACCTTTGCGCTGCTGAAGGAGCGTGCGCAGCCGCAGCTGGCTGCCGCGAGCGGAGCCGGCTTCGCGGCCTCGATGGCGCGCCTGCGGCAGACCTGGCAGCAGGCACGCCGCTACACCGATTTCGTCTGGCTGATGGTGTGCGGCTTCTTCTACCAGGCCGGCATCGCGGTGGTGATTGCGCTGGCCGCGGTGTATGCCGAGCAGGTGCTCGGCTTCAAGCAGACCGAGACCATGCTGCTGGTGTTCCTGGTCAACATCGCCGCTGCGCTCGGCGCCTTCGCGTTCGGCTACTACCAGGATCGCATCGGCCACAAGCAGGCGCTCGGTGCCACGCTGCTGGGCTGGGTGGTGATGACGGTGCTGGCCTACGCGGCGACCAGCGCCGCGCTGTTCTGGGTCGCCGCGGTGGTGGCAGGGCTGTGCATGGGCTCGAGCCAGTCGGCCGGGCGCGCGATGGTGGGCGTGTTCGCGCCGCGCGATCGGTTGGCCGAGTACTTCGGGTTGTGGACCTTCGCCACCAGCCTGGCGTCGATCGTCGGCCCGCTCACCTACGGCGCGGTGACCTGGCTCACTGCAGGCAACCACCGGCTCGCGATCGTCTCCACCGGCGTCTTCTTCGTGATCGGCTGGCTGGCGATGCGCCCGATCGACGTGCGGCGCGGGGCCGCTGCGGCGGCGCCTGTCAATGCCTAGGGGCACCTCGCAGGATTTCGCCAGACGCTCATAATCGGCGCGGCGCGCAGGCCCCGAAGGGGAGCGGTCGCGCCGCAGCCGCCGCGGCTCCGCGGCGCCCCGCACATGCAAGGCCTGCAGCACCACTTTCTCAGGAGGTCCCATGTCATTGCGCATCAACGATCTGGCGCCCGACTTCACGGCGCAAACCACCCAGGGCACGATCCGCTTCCATGAATGGATCGGCGACAGCTGGGCGATCCTGTTCTCGCACCCGAAGGATTTCACGCCGGTGTGCACCACCGAGCTCGGCTACATGGCGCGCATCGAGCCCGAGTTCAAGAAGCGCAACGCCAAGCTGATCGGCCTGTCGGTCGACCCGGTGGATGCCCACCACAAATGGGCCAAGGACATCGAGGAGACGCAGGGCCATATGCCCAAGTACCCGATGATCGGCGACTCCGATCTCAAGGTGGCCAAGCTGTACAACATGCTTCCGGCCGAGGAGCCCGGCACCTCGGAAGGCCGCACCGCCGCCACCAATGCCACCGTGCGCTCGGTGTTTGTGATCGGGCCCGACAAGAAGATCAAGCTGATGCTGACCTACCCGATGACCACCGGGCGCAACTTCGACGAAATCCTGCGCGTGCTCGACTCGATGCAGCTGACGCAGAAGCATCGCGTCGCCACGCCGGTGAACTGGAAGCAGGGCGAAGACGTCATCATCGCGGGCTCGGTGTCCGACGACGAGGCCAAGAAGCTGTTCCCCGGCTACAAGACGATCAAGCCGTACCTGCGCACCACCAAGCAGCCGTCGTGATCTTCGAGCAGGTCGCCACTGGCGGCTGCCAGTCGTACCTGGTGGGCTGCCCCGACACTTACGCGGCGGCGCTGATCGACCCTGAGGCCAGCCAGATCGATCGCTACGTCGGTCTGGCGGCCCGCCACGGGCTGCACGTGCGCTACGTGATCGACACGCACACGCATGCCGATCACTTCTCGGCCTCGCGTCAGATGGCCGAGCGGCTGCACGCGTCGTACGTGATGCACCGCGCCAGCCCCGCGCCCGGCGTCGATATCGCGGTGGACGACGGCGACCTGCTGCGCATCGGCAACCTGCGCCTGAAGGTGATGCACACGCCCGGGCACACGCTCGACTCGATGTGCCTGATCGGTGCCGATCGTGTGTGGACGGGCGACACGCTGCTGATCGGGGCCACCGGCCGCACCGACCTGCCGAGCGGCGACGCCGAGGCCATGCACGAGAGCCTGTTCGGCCGCTTGCTCAAGCTGGATGCGGCGCTGCGCGTCTACCCGGCGCACGACTACAAGGGTCGCACGCATTCGACGATCGACGCCGAACTGGCCGGCAACCCGCGACTGCAGCAGCGCGACCGTGCCGCGTTCGTCGCGATGATGCAAGGCCTGAACCTGAGCAGCCCCAAGCACCTGACCGAAGCGCTGCGCGTCAACATGACCGGCGGCAAGAGCGTGCAGCAGATGCTCAATGAAGCTGCCGCCACCGTGCCGTTCATGTCGCTCGGCGAGCTGCGCGACCGGCTCGGTACGCCGACCTCCGAGCTGCGCGTGCTCGACGTGCGCGAGCGCGAAGCCTACGAGGCGGGCCACGTGCCCGGCGCGACCTCGCTGCCGCGCGGCCAGCTCGAGCTGCGCGTCAACGAGGCGTTGCCCGATCCGACGGTGCGCATCGTCGTGTGCTGCGAGTTTGGCCGCATCTCGACGCTGGCCGCCAGCACGCTGCACACGATGGGCTTTCAGCGCGCGGTCGCGCTCGACGACGGGCTGCAGGCCTGGCGCGAAGCGGGCTATCCGCTGAAGACCGGCGCCGAGCCCTGAGCGCGCCGCGCAGGCCCCCCATCGCGGGTGGGCTCGGACGCGTCGCTTAGAATGAGAATAGAACGGTCGTTCGTTTTTGCAGTGTCGCGGCGACGCCGAACCTAGAATCGTCCTCCCCGCAGGACCGCATCACCCGCTTTCAGGAGCCTCGTGTCATGAAGGTACTGGTACCCGTCAAACGGGTCGTCGATTTCAACGTCAAGGTGCGCGTCAAGAGTGACGGCACCGGCGTGGACATCGCCAACGTCAAGATGAGCATGAACCCGTTCGACGAGATCGCCGTCGAAGAGGCCGTGCGCTTGAAGGAAAAGGGCGTCGTCACCGAGATCATCGCCGTCAGCTGTGGCGTCACGCAATGCCAGGAGACGCTGCGCACCGCGATGGCCATCGGCGCCGACCGCGCCATCCTGGTCGAGAGCACCGAGGAGCTGCAGCCCTTGGCGGTGGCCAAGCTGCTGAAGGCGCTGATCGACAAGGAGCAGCCCGGCCTCGTGATCCTCGGCAAGCAGGCGATCGACGACGACTGCAACCAGACCGGCCAGATGCTGGCCGCGCTGAGCCAGTTGCCGCAGGCCACCTTCGCCTCCAAGGTCGTCATCGACGGCGGCTTTGCGTCGGTGACGCGCGAGATCGATGGCGGCCTCGAGACCATCAAGCTCAAGCTGCCTGCGGTGGTGACCACCGACCTGCGCCTGAACGAGCCGCGCTACGTGACGCTGCCCAACATCATGAAGGCCAAGAAGAAGCCCCTGGAGACGCTCAAGCCGGCCGACCTCGGGGTCGACGTCGCGCCGCGCATCAAGACGCTCAAGGTCAGCGAGCCGCCCAAGCGCGGCGCCGGCGTCAAGGTGCCCGATGTGGCCACGCTGGTGGCCAAGCTGAAGAACGAAGCCAAGGTGATCTGACATGACCAGCCTCGTCATAGCCGAACACGACCACGGCACCCTCAAGCCTGCCACCCTCAACACCGTCACCGCAGCCATGGCCTGCGGCGGCGACGTCCATGTGCTGATCGCTGGCCAGAACGCCGCCGGCGCAGCGCAGGCCGCAGCCAAGATCGCTGGCGTCGCCAAGGTGATCCACGCCGACGGCGCGAGCCTGGCCGAGCAACTGGCCGAGAACATTGCGGCCCAGGTGCTCGCCATCGCCAAGAACTACAGCCATCTGCTGTTCCCGGCCACCGCGCACGGCAAGAACGTCGCGCCGCGCGTGGCCGCGCTGCTGGACGTCGCGCAGATCAGCGACGCCACCAAGATCGTCAGCGCCGACACGTTCGAGCGCCCGATCTACGCCGGCAACGCGATCGCCCAGGTGCAGAGCAGTGATCCGATCAAGGTGATCACGGTGCGCACCACCGGCTTCGACGCCGCGGCGGCCAGCGGCGGCAGCGCCGCCGTCGAGACCGTGCCGGCGGTGGCCGACAGCGGGTTGTCGAGCTTCGTGGGCGCCGAGATCGTCAAGCTCGACCGCCCCGAGCTCACCGCCGCCAAGATCATCGTCAGCGGCGGCCGCGCGATGGGCTCGAGCGACAAGTTCAACGAGGTGCTGACGCCGCTGGCCGACAAGCTCGGCGCCGCGCTCGGGGCCAGCCGCGCCGCGGTCGATGCGGGCTACGCGCCCAACGACTGGCAGGTGGGGCAAACCGGCAAGATCGTCGCGCCGCAGCTGTACATCGCCTGCGGCATCAGCGGGGCGATCCAGCACCTGGCCGGCATGAAGGACAGCAAGGTGATCGTGGCGATCAACAAGGATTCCGAGGCGCCGATCTTCAGCGTGGCCGACTACGGCCTCGAGGCCGATCTGTTCACCGCGGTGCCCGAGCTGGTCAAGGCGCTGTGAGCGCCTAGGCTGCCGTTGTCTCAATCGGCGGGCGCATGCGCCCGCGTTGTCTGGAGGTCGCGCCATGAGCTACCGCGCACCGGTTGCCGACATGTTGTTCGTGATGAAGGAGCTGGCGGGCCTGCAGGCCGTGTCGCAGCTGCCCGGATTCGAAGAGGCGGGGCTCGACACTGCGCAGGCGGTGCTCGAGGAGTGTGCGCGCTTCAATGAGCAAGTGGTGGCGCCGCTCGATCGCGCCGGCGACACCGACCCGTCGTCGTGGAAGGGCGGCGAGGTGCAGACCACGCCCGGCTTCAGGCAGGCGTTTCGCCAGTTCGGCGAAGGCGGTTGGCAGGGCCTGCAGCACCCGGCCGAATTCGGCGGGCAGAGCCTGCCCAAGACGATCGGTGCCGCGTGCATCGAGATGCTCAACAGCGCGAATCTCAGCTTCGCGCTGTGCCCGCTGCTGACCGATGGCGCGATCGAGGCACTGCTCACCGCCGGCTCGCCGCAGCAACAGCAGCAGTTCATCCCCAAGATGATCAGCGGCGAATGGACCGGCACGATGAACCTCACCGAGCCGCAGGCGGGGTCCGATCTGTCGCTGGTGCGCACGCGAGCCGAGCCTCAAGGTGACGGCAGCTTCAAGATCTTCGGCACCAAGATCTTCATCACCTACGGTGAGCACGACATGGCGGCCAACATCGTCCACCTCGTGCTGGCGCGCGTGTCCGGCGCGCCCGAAGGCGTCAAGGGCATCAGCCTGTTCGTGGTGCCGAAGTTCCTGGTCGGCGCCGACGGCAGTCTCGGCGCACGCAACGACGTGCACTGCGTCAGCATCGAGCACAAGCTCGGCATCAAGGCGAGCCCCACCGCGGTGCTGCAGTACGGTGACGGCACGGCGGCGAACGACGTGAACGGCACCGGACCCGGTGCCGTGGGCTACCTGATCGGCCAGGAGAACCGCGGCCTCGAGTACATGTTCATCATGATGAACGCGGCGCGCTACGCGGTGGGCATGCAGGGCATCGCGGTGGCCGAGCGTGCGTACCAGAAGGCCGTGGCCTACGCCCGCGAGCGCGTGCAGAGCCGTCCGGTCGATGGCTCGCTGCCGCGCGCGGCGACCATCATTCACCACCCCGACGTGAAGCGCATGCTGATGACGATGCGTGCCTTCACCGAGGGCTGCCGCGCGATGGCCCTGGTGGCGGCCGCGGCATACGACGCCGCGCATGCACACCCGGACAAGGAGATGCGCCAGCGCAACCAGGCCTTCTACGAGTTCATGGTGCCGCTGATCAAGGGCTACAGCACCGAGATGAGCCTGGAGGTGGCCAGCCTGGGCGTGCAGGTGCACGGCGGCATGGGCTTCATCGAGGAGACCGGCGCTGCGCAGCACCTGCGCGATGCCAAGATCCTGACCATCTACGAGGGCACCACCGCGATCCAGGCCAACGACCTGGTGGGCCGCAAGACGGCGCGTGACGGCGGCGCGGTGGCGCGCGCCATCGCGGCACAGATCGAGGCCACCGAGGGCGAGCTTGCGAAGGCACAGGGCGAGCACGCCGCGGCGATGCTCAAGCGCCTGCGCGCCGCCCGCCAGGCCTTCCTCGACGCCGTGGCGTTCGTCGTCGAGCGAGGCAAGAACGACCCCAACGCGGTGTTTGCCGGCAGCGTGCCGTATCTGATGCTGGCCGGCAACGTGATGGCGGGCTGGCAGATGGCGCGTGCGCTGTTGGTGGCCGAAGCGCACGCGGCCGCGGGCGAGCAGGCCGAGTTCATGCGCGCGAAGGTGCTGACCGCGCGCTTCTATGCCGATCACATCCTCAGCCGGGTGCCCGGGCAACGCGACAGCATCGTCGACGGCGCTGCGGGCGTGACCGGCATGGCCCTGGAGGCGTTCTGAGCATGGCATTGCCACCGATCCTCGCCAACCTGCCGCTGCCGATCATCGGCGCGCCGCTGTTCATCGTCAGCAATCCCAAACTGGTGATCGCGCAGTGCACCGCGGGGGTGGTGGGCTCGATGCCGGCGCTCAACGCGCGCCCGGCCGAGCAACTCGAGGAATGGCTGGCCGAGATCACCGAAGGGCTGGCGGCCTGGAATCGCGCGCACCCCGACCGGCCGGCGGCGCCGTTCGCGATCAACCAGATCGTGCACAAGAGCAACGACCGGCTCGAGCACGACATGCAGGTGTGCGCGAAGTACAAGGTGCCGATCATCATCACCAGCCTGGGCGCGCGCACCGACGTCAACGATGCGGTGCACGGCTGGGGCGGCATCGTGCTGCACGACATCATCAACAACACCTTCGCGCACAAGGCGATCGAGAAGGGTGCCGACGGCCTGATTGCGGTGGCCGCGGGGGCCGGTGGCCACGCCGGGGTCAAGAGTCCGTTCGCGCTGGTGCAGGAGATCCGCCAGTGGTTCGACGGGCCGATCGCACTGTCGGGCGCGATCGCCAACGGCAAATCGGTGCTGGCCGCGTTGGCGATGGGTGCCGACCTGGCCTACATCGGCTCGGCCTTCATCGCCACGCACGAGGCGCGCGCCGTCGAGGCCTACAAGCAGTGCATCGTCGAGTGCAGCAGCGACGACATTGTCTATTCGAGCCTGTTCACCGGGGTGCACGGCAACTACCTGAAGCCCTCGATCCGCAATGCCGGCATGGACCCCGACAATTTGCCCGATGGCGACGTCAAGAAGATGAATTTCTCCGGCGGCGAGGGCTCCAAGGGCAAGGCGTGGAAGGACATCTGGGGCTGCGGCCAGGGCATCGCCGCGGTGCAGGCCGTGGTGCCGGCGCGCGAGCTGGTGATGCGCCTGAAGCGCGAGTACGAAACCGCGCGCGAGCAGTTGCTGGCCACCGCCTGAGCCGCGAGCGCGCATGACCCGGCTGCTGCTCGACAACGTGCGGCCGTTCGACAGCCGGCGCGGCAAGCTCGGGCCGCCGTCGCGCATCGTGGTGGAGGGGGAGCGCATCGCCGAAGTCACGTCCGAGCCGCGCACGGTCGACGGCGCGCGCCGCATCGACGGCGGCGGACGGGTCGCGCTGCCCGGGCTGATCGACGCGCATGTGCACGTCACCGCCTACATGCACGACCTGATGGGCCAGGCGCTGAAGCCGCCGTCGCTGATCGTCGCCGAGTCGAGCCGCATCCTGCGCGCCATGCTGTTGCGTGGCTTCACCACGGTGCGCGATGCCGCCGGCGCCGACTTCGGGCTGCAGGAGGCGGTCGTCAAGGGCTTGTTCGCCGGGCCGCGCCTGTTCATCGCCGGCTTTCCGATTTCGCAGACCGGCGGGCACGCCGACATGCGGCCCAAGGGCGCGCGCCAGCGCGAGATGTTCTGCACCTGCGCGGGTCTCGGGCTGATCGGCGCGATCGCCGACGGCGTCGGCGAAGTGCGCCGTGCGGTGCGCGAGCAGGTGCGCAACGGTGCCAACCAGATCAAGATCATGGCCGGCGGCGGCATCTCGAGCCCGAGCGATCCGCTGGAGGGCACGCAGTTCTCGATCGATGAGTTGCGCGCCGCGTGCGAGGAGGCCGAGGCGGCCAACCTCTATGCCATGGCGCATGCCTATTCGCCGCGTGCCGTGACGCGCGCGGTGCAGGCTGGCGTGCGCTCGATCGAGCACGGCAACCTGATCGACGCCGCCACTGCGAAGGTGATGAAGACCGAGGGTGCGTTCCTGGTGCCGACGCTGGCGACCTACGCCGCGCTGGCCGACGAGGGCGAGCGCCTCGGCTGGTCGGCGCAGATGCTGGACAAGCTGGCCACCGTGAGTGCGCGCGGCATCGAGTCAGTGCAGCTGGCCGTCAGCGAGGGCGTGCCGGTGGTGTTTGGCACCGACCTGCTGGGCCACATGCACGAGCGCCAGTCGGGCGAGTTCGACCTGCGAGCACCGGCGATGAGCCCTGTGCAGATGCTGCAGAGCGCGACCTTCACCGCCGCGCAGCTGCTGCGTGAAGAAGGGCGCCTCGGCGAATTGACCGCTGGCGCTTGGGCCGACGTGCTGCTGGTCGAGGGCGATCCGACGCGCGAACTGTCGATGCTGACGAAGCCCGAGCAAGGCGTGCGCGTGATCGTGCAGGCCGGACGCGAGGTCAAGAACACGCTCGCCTAGGCGACTCACCCACGCAACAAGCGAAGCGCCCGCAGGGCACCAGCGTTCGTCAAGCGGACACCGCGGATCCGGCTCCGCCGGTCCGCTGGTGTCGCCCCCTCGAGGGGAGGCGGCCGCCAGGCCGCTCCGCGGGATGGGCCTACTTGATCGAGGTGAACCGCGCCTCGGGCCGGTCGTCCGAGCGATGCACCGTGGTGACGCCTTGCACCATTGCCCATGGGCGAATCTGGTGGTGCAGCGGCACGAACAGGTACTCGTCGCGCGTGCGAATCAGCGCGTCGCGAATCATCGTGTTGCGCTTGGCGACGTCGGTCTCCGTCTTCATCGCGTCGGTCAGCTGATCGACCTTGGCGTCGCTGACTTTCGAGAAGTTGAAGTTGCCGTCGGCGCCGCTGGTGCGGGTGCGCACCAGCGACTGCAACGAATACTGCCCGTCGTAGGTGGCCACGCCCCAGCCGAGCATGTAGGCCGAGGTGTCGAAGTTCTGCACCTTCTGGATGAAGGTGGCCATGCCCTCGGCATTCAGCTTCACGTTGATGCCGATCTTGGCCCACATCGACACCAGTGCCACGCAGATCTTCTCGTCGTTGACGTAGCGGTTGTTGGGGCAGTTGAGCTGGAACTCGAAGCCTTGCGGGTAGCCGGCTTCGGCCAGCAGCTTCTTGGCCTTGTCGAGGTCGGGTTTGATCGGCTTGTCGAGGTCGGTGCTGTAGCCGTTGACGCCGGGTGCCACCATGATGCTGGCCGGCACCGACAGCCCGCGCATGATGCTGCGCTTGATCGCCTCGCGGTCGACCGAGAGGTTCAGCGCCTCGCGCACGCGCTTGTCCTTGAAGGGGTTCTTGCCCTTGACGTTGGAGTATTTCAGCTCGTTGCTGCCCTGGTCGAGCGCGATGAAGATGGTGCGCACCTCGGGGCCGTCGACGACCTTGAGCTTCTTGTCGGCGCGCAGCTTGTCGATGTCCTGCGTCGGCACGTCGGTGACCATGTCGACGTCGCCCGACAGCAGCGCCGACACGCGCGTCGAGTCGCTCTTGATCGGCGTGTACAGCACCTGTTGCACGTTGCCGCGCGGCTTGTCCCACCAGGCGTCGTTGATCGCCATCGCGATGCGGGACTCGGGCTGCCAGCTCAGGATCTTGTACGGGCCGGTGCCATTGACGTTGCGCGACGCGTAGTTCTCTTCCTTCGCCTTGTAGTCCTGCACGTTGGTGGTCTTGTTCTTCTCCGACCAACCCTTGCTCATGATCCGGAAGTCGATGATGTTGCGCAACAGGATCGGATTGGGCGCGGCCAGGATCACGTCGACCGTGTAGTCGTCGATCTTCTTGATGTCGCTGATGCCGGTGACGTAGATCTGCATCGTGCCTTGCGGCTGCTTGATGCGGCCGAAGCTGAACAGCACGTCGTCGGCGTTGAACGGCGTGCCGTCGTGGAACTTGACGCCCTTGCGCAATTCGAAGCGCACCTGCGTCGGGCTGATGAAAGTCCATTTGGTCGCCAGGCAAGGCTCGACTTCGTACTTTTCGTTGTAGCGCGTGAGGCCTTCGTAGGCGTGCATCAGGATCGCGTTGGTGGTCGCGTGGTTCTGCGAGTGCGGGTCGAGCGTCAGGATGTCGTTCTGCGCCGCCCAACGCAGGTTGGCCGCATGCAGCGGCGCGGCCAGCGCCAGCGCGATGGCGGCAACGGCCAGCATGGCCTTCAGTCTCATGGCAGGCTCCTGTTTGGCGAAGGCCGCATCGTAGACAAACCGCCTTGCCGCGCGGAGCGGATTAGCCCTCACTGAGCGCGGCCGGCGCGCCGCGAGATGCGCACGCAACGCCAAATGCGCCACCAATGGCCATCTTGTCTCGTCAACGTCATGCCGAGCGGTGGTGCTACAGTGCCGCACATGAGTCAATAGGTCCTTTCCGTGTCCCCTTGCTGGCCCACAGCAGGGCGGGTCGCTAGTCCGCCAACCGGTCGAGCCGGGCCGCGGAAGGTTGCGCAACCCATCTACAAGTCCGTGGAAACCGCGGGCGAAAGGTGAGCGAAAGATGATGCAGCAGTACAGGTCGAACTCGTACCTGTTCGGGGGCAACGCCCCCTACGTCGAGGAACTCTACGAGGCCTACCTCGACAACCCCGGCAGCGTGCCCGAAAACTGGCGGGCCTATTTCGACAGATTGCAGAACGTGCCCTCGGCCGACGGCACGTTGAGCCGCGACGTCGCGCACGCCCCGGTGGTCGAGTCGTTCGCGCAGCGCGCCAAGGCCAACGCCTTCGCCGTCAAGGCCAGTGCCAGCGAGCTGGCAGTGGCGCGCAAGCAGGTGCACGTGCAGTCGCTGATCGCGGCGTACCGCTCGCTCGGCGCGCGCTGGGCCGACCTCGACCCGCTCAAACGCACCGAGCGGCCGAAGATCCCGGAGCTCGAGCCGGCGTTCTACGACCTCACTGAGAGTGACATGGACATCACTTTCAGCGCCACCAACACCTACTTCACGAAGGACGAGCAGCAGACGCTGCGCGAGATCCTGCAGGCGCTGCGCGAAACCTACTGCGGCACCATCGGCGCCGAGTTCATGCACTGCACCGAGCCGGTCGAGAAGCGCTGGTGGCAGGAGCGGCTGGAGTCGATCCGCAGCAAGCCGAGCTTCAGCAACGAGCAGAAGGCCGACATCCTCGACAAGCTCACCGCGGCCGAAGGCCTCGAGCGCTTCCTGCACACCAAGTACGTCGGCCAAAAACGCTTCTCGCTCGAAGGCGGCGAGAGCTTCATCGCCAGCATGGACGAGCTGGTGCAGCGCGCCGGCGCCAAGGGCGTGCAGGAGATCGTGATCGGCATGGCGCACCGCGGCCGCTTGAACGTGCTGGTCAACACGTTGGGCAAGATGCCCAAGGACTTGTTCGCCGAGTTCGAGCACACCGCGGCCGAGGTGCTGCCCGCCGGTGATGTCAAGTACCACCAGGGCTTCTCGAGCGACATCTCGACGCCCGGCGGCCCGGTCCACCTGAGCCTGGCGTTCAACCCGTCGCACCTGGAGATCGTCAACCCGGTGGTCGAGGGCTCCGTCAAGGCGCGCATGGATCGCCGCGGCGACAGGCTGGGCGACCAGGTGCTGCCGGTGCTGGTGCACGGCGACGCGGCGTTCGCCGGCCAGGGCGTGGTGATGGAGACCTTGGCGCTGGCACAGACGCGCGGCTACTACACCGGCGGCACGGTGCACCTGGTGATCAACAACCAGATCGGTTTCACCACCAGCGACCCGCGCGACTCGCGCTCGACGCTGTACTGCACCGACGTGGTCAAGATGATCGAAGCGCCGGTGCTTCACGTGAACGGCGACGATCCCGAGGCGGTGGTGCTGTGCACGCAGTTCGCGTTCGACTATCGCCAGCAGTTCAAGAAGGACGTGGTGGTCGACATCATCTGCTTCCGCAAGCTCGGTCACAACGAGCAGGACACGCCGAGCCTGACGCAGCCGCTGATGTACAAGAAGATCGCGGCTCACCCGGGCACGCGCAAGCTGTACGGCGACAAGCTGGTGGCGCAGGGCGTGCTGCCGGGCGACGGGCCCGACAGGCTGGTGAAGGACATGCGCGCCGCGTTCGACGCCGGCAAGCACACGGCCGATCCGGTGCTCACCAACTTCAAGAGCAAGTACGCGGTCGACTGGGCGCCGTTCCTCGGCAAGAAGTGGACGGACTCGGCCGACACCGCGCTGCCGCTGGCCGAAATCAAGCGCCTGGCCGAGCGCATCACCACGATCCCCGGCAGCTTCAAGGTGCACCCGCTGGTCGAGAAGGTGATCGCCGACCGTGCGGCGATGGGCCGCGGCGAGATCAACGTCGACTGGGGCATGGGCGAGCACCTCGCCTATGCATCGCTGGTCGCGAGCGGCTACGCGGTGCGCCTGTCGGGCGAGGACTGCGGTCGCGGCACGTTCACGCACCGTCACTCGGTGCTGCATGACCAGAGCCGCGAGAAGTGGGACACCGGCACCTACGTACCGCTGGAGCACGTGGCGGACAACCAGGCGCCGTTCGTCGTCATCGACTCGATCCTCTCGGAGGAGGCGGTGCTTGGGTTCGAGTACGGCTACGCCAGCGCCGACCCCAACACGCTGGTGATCTGGGAGGCTCAGTTCGGCGACTTTGCCAACGGCGCACAGGTGGTGATCGACCAGTTCATCGCATCGGGCGAGGTCAAGTGGGGGCGCGTCAATGGTCTGACGCTGATGCTCCCCCACGGCTACGAAGGGCAGGGACCCGAACACTCGTCGGCGCGGCTGGAGCGCTTCATGCAACTGGCGGCCGACCACAACATGCAGGTGGTGCAGCCCACCACGGCGAGCCAGATCTTCCATTTGCTGCGCCGGCAGATGGTGCGCCAGTTCCGCAAGCCGCTGGTCATCATGACGCCCAAGTCGCTGCTGCGCGCCAAGGACGCCACCTCGCCGCTGAGCGATTTCACCAAGGGCGAGTTCAAGACGGTCATCGGTCCGACGCGCGCCGAGATCGAGAACGACAAGGTCAAGCGGGTGATCGCGTGCTCGGGCAAGGTCGCCTACGACCTGATCAAGTACCGCGACCAGCGCAAGGCGTGGGACGTCGCGATCGTGCGCGTCGAGCAGCTCTATCCGTTCCCGCACAAGGCGTTCGCTGCCGAGATGAAACGCTTTCCCAACGTCACCGATGTGGTGTGGTGCCAGGACGAGCCGCAGAACCAGGGGGCCTGGTTCTTCGTGCAGCACTACATCCACGAGAACATGGGCGAAGGGCAGCGCTTGGGCTACGCCGGACGTCCTGCGTCGGCGTCGCCGGCGGTGGGATATGCCCATCTGCATCAGGAGCAGCAGAAGGCACTGCTCGAGCAAGCGCTGGGCAAGCTGAAGGGATTCATCCTGACCAAATGAGCTTATTGCGGCGACCACGCGCCGCAATAACTCCGCGCAATCGACGCCGACGCCTTCAGCGTCGGGTCATTGCTCGGTTCGCGACCAACAAGAGAAGTTCACATGGCCATCGTTGAAGTCAAGGTCCCTCAGCTGTCCGAATCTGTGGCCGAGGCCACGCTGCTGCAGTGGAAGAAGAAGCCCGGCGAGGCCGTGGCGATGGATGAGATCCTGATCGAGATCGAGACCGACAAGGTGGTGCTCGAAGTGCCCGCGCCGGTCTCTGGCGTGCTGGCCGAGACGGTGGTGGCCGACGGCGGCACCGTCACCGGCGATCAACTGATCGCGCGCATCGACACCGATGCCAAGGCGGGCGCCGCCGCACCGGCACCGGCACCCGTGGCCGCACCAGCGGCCTCCGCGCCCGCGGCTGCGCCAGCGTCGGCCAAGGGCGGCGTCGCGATGCCGGCTGCCGCGAAGCTGATGGCCGACCAAGGCATCGCGCCGGGCTCCGTCACCGGCACCGGCAAGGACGGGCGCATCACGAAGGGCGACGTGCTGGTCGCGGCTGCACGGCCAGCGCCCGCGACCAGGGCACCCGCGCCCACCGGGCAGCCTGCAGCGCTGCCGGCGGTGGCACCGCCCGTCAGCATGAACCTGGCCGAGCGGCCCGAGCAGCGTGTGCCGATGTCGCGCCTGCGCGCGCGCGTGGCCGAGCGGCTGCTGCAGTCCCAGGCCACCAACGCGATCCTCACCACGTTCAACGAAGTGAACATGGCGCCGGTGATGGAGATGCGCAAGCGCTTCCAGGAGAAGTTCGAGAAGGAGCACGGCGTCAAGCTCGGCTTCATGAGCTTCTTCGTCAAGGCTGCGGTGGCGGCGCTGAAGCGCTATCCGGTCGTCAACGCCAGCGTCGATGGCACCGACATCGTCTACCACGGCTACTTCGACATCGGCATCGCGGTGGGCTCGCCGCGCGGGCTGGTGGTGCCGATCCTGCGCAACGCCGACCAGATGAGCTTCGCCGAGATCGAGAAGAAGATCGCCGAGTACGGCGTCAAGGCGCGCGACGGCAAGCTCGGCATCGAGGAGCTTACCGGCGGCACGTTCAGCATCAGCAACGGCGGCGTGTTCGGCTCGATGCTGTCGACGCCGATCATCAACCCGCCGCAAAGCGCGATCCTCGGTGTGCACGCCACCAAGGATCGCGCTGTGGTCGAGAACGGCCAGGTCGTCGTGCGGCCGATGAACTACCTGGCAATGAGCTACGACCACCGCATCATCGACGGCCGCGAGGCCGTGCTGTCGCTGGTGGCGATCAAGGAAGCGCTGGAAGATCCGGCGCGCCTGCTGTTCGACATCTGAGGGACCGGATGCCTTCACGTTCAATTCATGCGCCCCCCTTCGGGCGGACACGTCGCCCGCTTGGCGCGGCGTGGCGGGGCTGACCATGGCCCAGCCATTCGACGTCGTGGTGATCGGCGCTGGGCCCGGCGGCTACATCGCGGCGATCCGCGCCGCGCAGCTCGGCCTGAAGGTCGCCTGCATCGACGACTGGAAGAACGCCTCGGGCGGCCCGGCGCCCGGCGGCACCTGCACCAACGTCGGCTGCATCCCGAGCAAGGCGTTGCTGCAATCGAGCGAGAACTACGAGCAGGCGGCGCACCACTTTGCCGACCACGGCATCGGGGTCGGCGAGCTCACGCTCGACCTGAAGAAGATGCTGGCGCGCAAGGATGCCGTCGTGAAGCAGAACAACGACGGCATCGTCTACCTCTTCAAGAAGAACAAGGTCGCGTTCTTCCACGGCCGTGGCTCGTTCGCGAAAGCGGCCGGCGGCGGCTACGAGATCGCGGTGGCCGGCACAGCCAACGATACCCTGAGCGCCACGCACGTGATCGTCGCCACCGGGTCGAGCCCGCGGCAGCTGCCCGGGGTGGCATTCGACGAAGACCGCATCCTGTCCAATGACGGCGCGTTGCGCATCCCCGGCGTGCCGAAAACGCTCGGCGTCGTCGGCTCGGGCGTGATCGGTCTCGAGATGGGCTCGGTGTGGCGTCGTCTCGGCGCCGACGTGACGATTCTCGAGGCGCTGCCGGGGCTGCTCGGCATGGCCGACGAGGCGGTCGCGAAGGAAGCGCTGAAGGTCTTCACCAAGCAAGGTCTCAAGCTGCAGTTCGGCGTCAAGATCAGCGAGGTCAAGAGTACGAAGAAGGGCGTCACGGTGGCCTACGCCGACGCCAAGGGCGCGGCCGCCACCCTCGAGGTGGAGCGCCTGATCGTCTCGATCGGGCGGGTGCCACACACCGCCGGGCTCGGCGTTGAGGCCGTGGGCCTGAAGCTCGACGAGCGCGGTGCGATCGTCGCCGACGAAGAATGCCGCACCAACCTGCCCAACGTGTGGGCGATCGGCGACGTGGTGCGCGGCCCGATGCTGGCCCACAAGGCCGAGGAAGAGGGCGTCGCGGTGGCCGAGCGCATCGCCGGCCAGCATGGGCACGTGGACTTCAACACCGTTCCGTGGGTGATCTACACGTCGCCCGAGATCGCCTGGGTCGGGCAGACCGAAGCGCAACTCAGGGCCGCGGGCCGCCCCTACAAGGCGGGGCAGTTTCCGTTCATGGCCAACGGCCGCGCGCGAGCGCTCGGCGACACCACCGGCTTCGTCAAGTTCGTGGCCGACGCCAAGACCGACGAGATCCTCGGCGTGCACATCATCGGGCCGTTCGCCTCCGAGTTGATCTCCGAGGCCGTGGTCGCGATGTCGTTCAGGGCGTCGTCGGAGGACATCGCGCGCATCTGCCACGCGCATCCGTCATTGAGCGAGGCCACCAGGGAAGCTGCATTGGCCGTCGACAAGCGCACGCTGAACCTCTGAACTTGACGGCCGCCGCGCTCACTCCGTTCGTTGCCCCCCGAGGAGGCGCTCAGTCGGCTCGGGAGCGGCCCAGCGCCGACTGACGTGCCGGTCCGCGAGCTCTACGAACGCACGCTCGCCGAACGCGGCTACACGAGCGACTCCGCGCAGCAGCGCGCGATCGACGCGCTCGAGCGCTGCGAAAACGAATGGGCCGACTACAAGGCGCGGCGCAGCAACGCAGTGACCAAGCTGTTGGTGCGCCCGCCGATTCCGCGTGGCGTCTACATGCACGGCGGGGTCGGACGCGGCAAGAGCTTCCTGATGGACTGCTTCTTCCAGTCGGTGCCGCTGACGCGCAAGACGCGGCTGCACTTTCACGAGTTCATGCGCGAGGTGCATCGCGAACTGCAGGACCTGAAGGGCATCGCCGATCCGCTGAACGAGCTGGGTCAACGCATCGCACGGCGCCACCGTTTGATCTGCTTTGACGAGTTCCACGTTGCCGACGTCACCGATGCGATGATCCTGCACCGGCTGCTGGCGGCGATGTTCGCCAACCGTGTTTCGATCGTGACGACGTCGAACTTCCACCCCGACGAGCTCTACCCCAACGGGTTGCACCGCGAGCGCATCCTGCCGGCGATCGAGCTGTTGAAGGACACGCTCGAAATCGTCGGCGTCGACGGTCCGCTCGACTATCGGCGCGCCACGCTGCAGCAACTGCACCTGTACCACCATCCGCTCGGGCCCGAGGCCGAGGCGGCGATGCAGCGCGCTTTCGAGCAGTTGGCCGAGGCGCGCGACGAGAACCCGGTGCTGCGCATCGAGCAGCGCGAGCTGTGCGCACTGCGCCGCGCGGGCGGGGTGGTGTGGTTCGACTTCAAGACACTGTGCGGCGGACCGCGCTCGCAGAACGACTACCTCGAACTGGCGCAGCAGTTCCACACCGTGCTGCTGTCGGGGGTGCCGCAGATGCCGCCGCGGCTGGCCAGCGAGGCGCGCCGCTTCACGCTGCTGGTGGACGTGCTGTACGACCGCAAGGTCAAGCTGATCATCTCGGCGGCGGTGCCGCCCGAGGCGCTCTACGAGGACGGCCCGCTGGCTCACGAGTTCCCGCGCACGGTGTCGCGGCTGCTCGAGATGCAGTCGCCGGCGTACCTCGCGCTGCAGCGGCGCGACGTCGAGACAGCGCTCACCTAGGACTGCGATGCGACGGTCGGCGCATGCGGTGTGGCTGGTCGCGCTGTGGCTGGCGGCCACGTTGCCGACGCGCGCCGACGAGGCCGACGCCGCCGACAAGGCAGGCCGCGAGCAGCTCGACGCGCAACGCGCCGCCGCGCAGACGCGCTACGACGACGCGGTGCGCGAGTGCGAACGCGGCTTCGTCGTCACGGCCTGCGTCAACAACGCCAAGGCCGAGCGTCGTGCCACGCTCGACCGCGTCGCGCGCGAGCAGGCCGCGCTCGACGACGCGCAGCGCAGGCGCCGCGCCGAGGAGCGGCGCCAGCGCATCGCGCAGAAGCAGGCGCAGCAGGCTGCCGCCGCCAGCGCGGCCGCATCACCCGAGGTGCAGGTGCGTCCGCCGCGTCCGCCGCTGGCCGCCAGCGCCGCCAGCAAGCCGGCGCGTCGCTTCGAGCCGCGCTCGCCCGCGGAGGCCGCGGCCGCGGACGCCGAAGCCGCTGAACGCGCGGCGCAGGCGCAGGAGCGGCGCGAGCGCGCCCAAGCCCACGAGGAGGCGGTGCGCAGGCGCAACGCCGAACGTGCCGCGCAGCGCGCGCCCGCCGCGCCGCTGCCGGCGCCCGATGGCGCGTCGGCGGCCGCCTCGGCGCTCAGGTGAGTGAGTCGACGCGGACCAGCGCCAGCGACAGGTTGTCGCCGGCGCCGCGCGCGCGCTGACGCGCCTTGCTGACCAGCATCTCGCTGGCCTCGCGCGGCGGCAGTGCGTGGACGATGGCACCGAGCTCCTTCGGCGTGAAGTAGTGCCAAAGGCCGTCGCTGCAGGCGAGCAGGCTGTCGCCGACCTCGAGCTTGTCGATGTGGTCGGTGGACAGCGGCGGATCGTTCTGTGTGCCGAGGCAACCGGTCAGCAGGTTGCCCTGCGGATGGGTATTGGCTTGTTCCTCGGTGATCTTGCCCTCGCTGATCAGGCGCTGCACGTAAGAGTGGTCGCTGGTGCGGGTCACCATGTCGGGGCCGCGGAAGTGGTAGACGCGCGAATCGCCGGCGTGCACGTAATCGCACTCGCGCTCGGGCCCGATCAGGTAGGCCGCCACCGTGCTGTGCGGCTCCTCTTCGGCGGTGATCGCGGTCAGCTTGATCATCAGGTGTGACTCCATGACGATCTGCTTGAGCATCTCGCCAGGGTCGTCCTTGGCTGGCGCGTGGCGCTCGAAGATCTGCTTGGCGGTCAGGATCACCTGGTCGGCGGCCTTGCGCCCACCGCTCTTGCCGCCCATGCCGTCGGCCAGCACGGCCAACGCACAGCCGGGCACCCGGGGGTGCGCGATGATCTCGACCTGGTCCTGCTGGTAGGCGCGGTCGCCTTTGTGGATGCCGGTGGCGGCAACGAGGCGGTAGCCCTTCGGGGCGCGTGGCATGGGGGGACTATAAACTCCGCCCTCGCGGCCGCAGCGTGCAATGTGCGCGCGGCGGGCTGATGGACGAAACCCGGGCGCAGCCTGTTGTCGCCAAGCGTTGTGTTCTGGCCCGATGGAAGAAAACCTGCATTCACCGCAGCGCCGCCTGATCGAGTTGCGCATCGCGCATGCCGACCTCAACAGCGCCATCGACACCATGGCCGTGCAGTCACCGGTCGATGAGCTGGTGCTGCGGCGCTTGAAGAAGCGCCGCCTGCTGCTGCGCGATCAGATCGTGCGCCTGGAAACCGAGCTCGATCCACCGGAACCGGCGTGAGCGACAGCGCCAGCGACGCCGATCTGAGCCTGTCACGCGCGACGGCCGACGCGCTCGCGGCCAACGGCGCGTTGGCCGCGGGCGATCCGGCATTCGTGGAGCGCGCCGAGCAGCTGGCGATGGCGCAGGCGGTGGCGCAGGCGATCGTGCAACGCGCCGCGCTGGTGGCCGAGGCTGGGACGGGCGTCGGCAAGACGTTTGCTTACCTCGTGCCGTTGCTGCTATCGGGGCGTCGCGCGCTGGTGAGCACTGCCACTAAGAGCCTGCAGGACCAGCTGTTCCTGCGCGACCTGCCGCGCCTGACGCGAGCCCTGCGGCGGCCCGCGCGCCTGGCGCTGCTGAAGGGGCGAGCCAGCTATCTGTGCCTGCGCAGGCTCGATCAATCGCGTCAGAGCGCGACGCTGCCCGACCGTTTCTCCGTGCGCGCGCTGGCGCGCATCGAGCAATGGGCCACCGCGACGCGCAGCGGCGATCTGGCCGAGCTGGAAGGGCTCGACGAGCGCTCGCCGGTGATCCCGCTGGTGACCTCGACGCGAGAGAACTGCCTGGGCACCGAGTGCCCGTCTTACCGCGATTGCCATGTGATGCATGCGCGACGCGACGCGATGAGCGCCGACCTGGTGGTGATCAACCACCACCTGTTTTTCGCCGACCTTGCGCTGCGCGACAGCGGCGTGGCCGAGCTGCTGCCCACGGTCGACGCCGTGGTGTTCGACGAGGCACACCAGCTGGTCGAGACCGGGGTGCAGTTCCTCGGGGTGCAGCTGGGCACCAGCCAGTTGATCGACTTCGCGCGCGATCTGCTGGCCGCGGGGCTGTCGCAGGCGCGCGGCCTGCGCGACTGGCCTGCGCTGGCCGCCGCCTGCGAGCACGCGGCGCGCGACCTGCGCCTGGCCTGCGCGGGCCCGTTGCGCGAGCTGCGCGGCATCGTCAAGCTCGCGTGGGACGAGCGCGCCACCGTGCCGGGCTTCGAGGTCGCGCTGCAAGCGTTGGCGGGCGCACTGCAACGCATCGTCGCGGCGCTCGACGAGCTGATCGGCGCCGCACCGGATCTGGCGCGCCTGTCGCAACGCGCCAGCGATCTGGCGCAGCGCGCGCTGCAGTTCGCCGACGCGGCATTGCCCGAGCGCGTGCGCTGGATCGACGTCGGGCCGCGCGACGCTCGACTGGTGGAGTCGCCGCTGGACATCCGCGAGCTGCTGATCGAGCAGCGCGCCGGCGCGGCGCGCTGCTGGATCTTCACCTCCGCCACGCTCGGCGACGACGAACGGCTGACCTGGTTCAGCGAGGCCGCCGCGCTCGAGGACGCCGCCAAGCTGCGCGTCGACAGCCCGTTCGACTATCGCGCACACGCGCGCGTGTGGGTGCCGCCCGGATTGCCGAAGCCCAACGACCCGCGCCATCCGCAGGCGATCGGCGAGCTGGCGGCCAAGCTGGCGGCGCGCCTGGGCGGGCGCACCTTCGTTCTCACCACCACGCTGCGCGTGCTCGAGCCGATCGCGCAGGCGTTGCGTGACGCCGCCGAGCGCGATGGCGCTGCGCTCGAGGTGCTGGTGCAGGGCACGCAGCCGCGCCGTGTGCTGCTCGAGCGCTTCATCTCGGGGCGCGGCCGCGTGCTGGTGGGGTCGCAGAGTTTCTGGGAGGGCATCGACGTGCCCGGCGAGGCGCTGCAATGCGTGCTGATCGACAAGCTGCCGTTCCCGCCGCCCAACGATCCGCTCGTGCAGGCGCGGGCCGGCGCATTGCGCGCGCGCGGGCGCGACCCGTTCAACGACTACTTCGTGGCCGATGCCGCGGTGTCGTTGAAGCAAGGCGCCGGACGCTTGATCCGCCACGAGGATGATCGCGGCCTGTTGGTGATCGGCGACGTGCGCGTGCGCCAGATGGGCTACGGCAAGCGGCTGCTGCGCGCGCTGCCGCCGATGACGCCGCTGCACGACGAGGCCGATGTGCTGGCATGGCTCGACGAACTGGCGGCCGAGCACGTGCTCTGAGTCAGGGCGCGCGTGGCCTCACCAGAACACCCACCACGGCGTCTCGCGCTTGCGCAGGCCTTCGCGCAGGAAGCGGCTGTCGGGGTAGTTGGCCTTCAGCACGCGGTCGGCATCGTCGCGCAGGTCGTTCAGGCCGAGCTTGTCGTAGCTCTGCGCCAGGATGTACAGCGCCTCCTCGACCGACGGGGTCTGCTGGAACTCGCGCACCGTCTGCTGCGCGCGGTTGGCCGCGGCCAGGTAGGCGCCGCGCCGGTAGTAGTAGCGCGCGACGTGCAGCTCGTACTGCGCCAGCGCGTTGACGATGTAGTCCATGCGCACGCGCGCGTCGGCGCTGTACTTCGAGTCGGGGAACTGGTCGACCAGCTGCCTGAAAGCCTGGTAGGCGTCGCGCGAAGCCTGCTGGTCGCGCTCGGACAGGTCCTGTCGCGAAATCGAGCTCAGGAAGCCGAGGTTGTCGTTGAAGTTGACGATGCCCTTCAGGTACATCGCGTAGTCGAGCGCCGGACTCGACGGATGCACCTTGATGAAGCGGTCGAGCGTGGCCAGCGCGGTGGCGCGCTCGCCGCTCTTCCATTGCGCGTAGGCCTGGTCGAGCTGCGCCTGCTGCGCCAGCAGGCTGCCGGCCGCTCGCCCCTCGACGCGCTCGAGCATCTTGATCGCCTTGTCGTAGCTGCCCGCAGCCATCTCGTCGCGCGCGTCTGCGTACAATTTTTCAGGGCTGTCCTTGTCGTTGAAGGTGGGCGACGAACTGCAGCCCGCCACTGCGAGGGCCAGTGCGGCGATGCAATGCGCCAGTGAACGGCGGGCCAGCGGAGACTTCATCGGGCGTCGGCGCCGCGTCGCCGCGGCAGCATTCGGTGGGCGAGGCGAATTCTAATGACGCACGACGCAGTCTGATGACGCACGACGCAGCGCAGCCGGCAACGCCCGAGCGCGACGACGACAACGCAGCCGAGCCCGACGCACTCGAGCCAGAGCGCCGCGCCTGGCGCCTGGACGCGTCGGCGCACGGCCAGCGTGTCGACAAGCTGTTGGCCGCGCTGGCCGGCGAGTTCTCGCGCAGTCATCTGCAGGGCGTGATCGCGCAGGGCCATGTCACGCTCGATGGCCGTGTGGTGAGCGCTGCATCGCGCCGCGTCAAGGCCGGCCAGACGCTGCAGGTGACACTGTGGCCCACCGCGCAGGCGCTGGCGTTCCGCCCCGAGCCGATGGCGCTTGCCATCCGCCACGAAGACGAGCACCTGCTGGTGCTCGACAAGCCCGCGGGCCTGGTGGTGCATCCGGCGGCCGGCAACTGGTCGGGCACGTTGCTCAACGGGCTGCTCGCACACCATGCCGGCGCGGCGGCGCTGCCGCGCGCCGGCATCGTGCACCGGCTCGACAAGGACACCAGCGGCCTGATGGTGGTGGCCAAGTCCCTGCCGGCGATGACGGCGCTGGTGCGCGCAATCGCCGCGCGCGAGGTGCAACGCGTCTACCACGCGCTGGCGCACGGGGTGCCGACCTGGCGAGAGCTGAGGATCGAGGCGCCGATCGGTCGCGACCCGCAGGTGCGCACGCGCATGGCGGTGGTGGCTTCGGGCAAGCCGGCGCGCACCGACGTGCTGTGCCTGGCGCGTGGCCGCACGGCGGTCGGCTTGCAGTGCACGTTGCACAGCGGACGCACGCACCAGATCCGCGTGCACCTGTCGGCGCGCGGCCATCCGCTGGTGGGTGACAGTTTGTATGGCGGGCGCGCCGAGTGGGGATTGCTGCGGCAAGGCCTGCACGCCCATCGGCTCGCGCTGGCACACCCGATCGGCGGCCAATGGCTCGCATTCACCAGCGAGCCGCCGGCGGACCTTGCGGCCGCTTGGCACGCCGCGTTGCACACCTGAAGCGGCGCGTGCGCCGGCAGGCTACAATGGCCATCCAAGCGCGCAATCGGGCACGGCCGCTGCCACGGGGCAACGGTGAGCGCTCGGTGCAGCGCGGTGCGTTGACACCCGCGCACCAGGGCCGGTCGCCGAAGCGCCGGCCTCACGGACCAGCACCATGACATCAGCCGTGCCGAGGGGCGCGGCGCTGACATCCAGCCACATGTGGGACGCCGACCGCGGCGCGCTCGGGCGCCGGGTCATCCGATAGAACGACGATGGACACCCTAGAGGCCAAGCACGTGGTCGAAGCGGCGCTGCTGTGCGCGCAGGAGCCGTTGACGCTGCGTGATCTGACTGCGCTGTTCGATGGTCAGCTCGATGGCGGCGCGATCCAGGCGCTGCTCGACGAGCTGGTGCGCGAATGGGAGGGTCGCGGCGTCGAACTGATCAGTTTGGCCAGCGGCTGGCGGTTCCAGAGCCGGGCCGGCATCAGCGGCATGCTGGAGCGCCTGCATCCCGAAAAGCCGGCGCGCTATTCGCGTGCCGCGATGGAGACGCTGGCGATCATCGCCTACAGGCAGCCCGTGACCCGCGGCGACATCGAGGACATCCGCGGAGTCACGGTGAGCGGGCCGATCATCAAGCAGCTCGAAGACCGCGGCTGGGTCGAAGCGATCGGCACGCGCGAAGCGCCGGGCCGCCCTGCGCTGTATGCGACGACGCGACAGTTTCTCGACGACCTGGGGCTGGCGCGGCTCGATGAATTGCCCGCTCTGCAAGGGCCCACCGGGGCCGAGCCCGCGGTCGACCTGCTGGCCACGCTGGGCGATGGGCAAGGCGCGCTCCAGCTGGATGGTGAACCGCACCCTGGACAGATCGACCCGAACGACCTCGCCGAGGCCGACCCCCCCGCTTCCACCGACGACACGACGTCGCAGTCTGAGTCGACGCCACAACCATGAACGCCACCGATCCTGATCCGTCCGTGCCCGTGATGCCAGCGCCCGCGTCGACCGGCGCAGAGAGCGAAACGCGTCCCGTCGCCGAGGCATCGGCAGACGCATCGGCCAACGCGTCGACGGGCGAAGGGGCTGCCGGTCCGCGCGACGAGGCCGCAGGCGGTGACGAGTCGCCGCAACGCCGGCGCAATCGCAACCGACGCCGTGGTCGTCGCAACCGCGGCGAGCGTGACGCGCCACCAGGTGATGTGGCCACGACGGCCGCAAGCGACGACGCCTTCGACGACGACGACGATGACGACGCCGAGGCGTCTGGCGAGGAAGTCGCTGCGCCCGAGTGGACGCCGGTCGACGTCGGCGAGCGCTTTGCCGACGTGGTGTCGGGAGCCTACGACAGCGAGCCCGCGCCCGAGACCGAGGCCGAACCCACCAAGCGCGTGCTGGCAGCGATGCCCGATGCGCCCAAGCTGCACAAGGTGCTGGCGCAGGCCGGCATCGGCTCGCGACGCGACATGGAGCAGCTGATCACCGACGGCCAGATCACCGTCAACGGCCAGCCGGCGCACATCGGCCAGCGCATCGCGGCGGGCGACCAGATCCGCGTCAACGGGCAGGTCGTCAAGGTGCGCATCACGCCGCCGCCGGCGCGCGTGCTGGCGTACCACAAGCCGGCCGGCGAGATCGTCACGCACGGCGATCCGCAGAACCGGCCGACGGTGTTCCGCCGGCTGCCTCGCCTGCACCAGGGCAAATGGCAATCGGTGGGGCGCCTCGACATCAACACCGAGGGCCTGCTGCTGTTCACCAACTCGGGCGACCTCGCCAATCGCCTGATGCACCCGCGCTTCGGCGTCGAGCGCGAGTACGCGGTACGCGTGCTGGGCACGCTCACCGACGAGCAACGCGAGCAATTGCTCGAAGGCATCGACATCGACGGCCAGCGCGCCGCGATGCGCTCGGTCGAGGACGGCGGCGGCGAAGGCGCCAATCACTGGTACCGCGTGGTGATCACCGAGGGCCGCAACCGCGAGGTGCGCCGGATGTTCGAGGCGCTCGGCATGGCGGTGAGCCGGTTGATCCGAATCCGCTACGGGTGCGTCGTGCTGCCGCGCGGGCTGCGCCGCGGTGTATGGGTCGACCTGCCCGCCAGCGACATGCAGACGCTGCAGGCGATGGTGGGCGGTGGCCCGCGCCAGCAGCCGCCCGGGCAGGGCAACAACGTGCGCAACAACCGCAATCGCCGCAACAACCGCGGGCGCGGTCCGCGCGACGGCGGACCGCCGATGCAGCCGCACGAGCAGCGGCCGCCGCACGAGCAGCGGCCAGCGCATGAGCAGCGGCCAGCGCACGAGGACGACGACCATCTCGATTTCGCGTCGATTCCCAACCCGCTGCAGCAGACCTTCGACCGCCGCGCGATCCGCGAGGCGCGGCAGCCGCGGCGCGAGATCTCCGAGGACGGACCGATCCCCAACCCGCTGGAGCAGACCTACGACAAGCGCGGCGTGCAGAAGCCGCGCGGGCTGGGCGGCGGCGGCGGCCGCAAGGGCGGCAGCGCGGGGGCGGGCGGCGAGCGACAGCCCGATCCGATGCAAACCTCGGTGGGCTACATCGGTGCGGACGCGTTCCACAAGCAAATGAGCGGCGGCGGCGGGGGTGGTGGCGGCCGCGGCCGTCGCCGGCGCTGAGCACGCCGCAGCGCGCGTGGCGCCGCGACGTCGGGCCATGT
>Ga0207648_10000835_pt1 | contig 34699 bp, 30 predicted proteins | sample KBSMisM32_FD_184310 | JGI IMG/M metagenome (GOLD analysis project Ga0207648, IMG submission 184310) | Miscanthus rhizosphere microbial communities from Kellogg Biological Station, Michigan, USA - KBS Miscanthus M3-2 (SPAdes) (version 2) | ecosystem: Host-associated > Plants > Roots >... | reverse complement strand
CCGCAAGGGTGCGATGCCCTCGAAGTCGCTCTACTGGCACACCTTCGGGTCGCTGAACAACGCGCTCAAGCTGGCCGGGTTCGACGTGCCGGTGGGGGAGGAGCGGCTGGAGCGGGCGATCGACCAGGGCGCCACGCTGGCCGTGCGCAGCGGCCGCCTGCCCAAGTTCGCCGACTGGGCGCAGGCCCGTCGCAGCGACCCCTCGATGCTCACCGAGTGGCAGGTCTACCGGATGTTCGACGCCCGCCGCGGCGCCTGGTCGACCTTTCAGTACCTGATTCGCCGGCATTCACCGTGCTCGGCCTCACGCCGGAGGAAGTGGCGCGCCCAACGACCGCGCGCAAGCTGGCAACCTCGCTGCTGAACGGCGTCGATCGAAATGGCGTGCTTCAGACCGGCGTGGCGATCGACACGGTGCCGTACCTCGCACTCGCCGGACAGCTGGTGACGCTGGACGACTACCGGAAGCGCTCGAACTACGCGTTGCGGTTTCTGGCGCGCACCCAGGTGTCGGTCGGCACGGCAAAGGCGTCAGACGTCAACGACAAGGCGATGCGTATTGGTCTTGGCGTCCGGATGACACTGTTCGATCGAGGCGATCCGCGGACTGACGCCGTACTCGACGAGTGCTTCGACGGCCGGCCCAAGCTGCCAGAAGCGCCATCGTTCGTCACCCCGCCCCCTCCCGACAGACCTGAGGAAATCGAAGAGTGGACGCGAGACGTCGAACGCGGGCGTAATGCGCTGCAGGAATTTCAGGCGCAAATCGCCTCCTACGTTACGCGGGTGAACACAGCCGTCGCCACCTGTCGCGAAGCGGCCAGGAAACGAAACTGGAACGCGTCGAAAATGATCGTTGCGGTGGCGCCGACGTGGACGAGTCAGACGGGGTCGGGCGACGATCTCGCGCGCAGCGGCTCCGGCGTCTGGACCACGCTTGCGTACGGATTCGAGCAGGTGCCTGGGTTGCAGCGTAACGCGCAGCTGCTCGTGCACGCACGATGGCGCGACGACGAGCCCGTTCTTACGGCGAAGGATCCCAAAGTATTCGACCTGCGCGATTCGCGGCTGCTCGGTCTGCAGCTTCGCGCCGGAACGGCCAGTACGACGATCGCAGCAGAAGGGATTAACGAGCGCGTGACGCCTCCTTCAGGTGGTGCGACAACGGATCGACGCTACTCGGTTGGATTCGAGCACCGCGTCGCCGACAACCTGTGGCTCGGGCTGGCGATGGGGAGTGGGAAATCGTCCGCCACCGCGCAAAAGAAGGGCGCCTTCGTGCTGTCGTCACTGAAGTGGGGATTTGCCGAAGGACCGTCACTCGCGATGCAGTAACAGGAGGAGCTGAGATGCTCGGATTGACTCGATCAGAGGAACTCTCGGTGGTGGCGACGGGAGCGCTGGCGTTGATCCTGATCGCCGTAGCGTGGTGGAACTTCAACTACAACGCGTTCGCCGTGGCGATCTCGCTGGGTTGTGTGGGCGGCCTGATGCACGAGCTCGCGCAGAGCGGCGGCAAGGTTCTGTTCTTTGAGAAAAAAGACGATGGCGTGTACCTGGGAAGCGTGAGCGGCATGATGCTGGGGGGTATTTCGGGCATGATCGCGGCGCACGCGATACCGGTGCCTCAAGCGGGGCCAGAATTCCAGAACCTGGCGTACGAAACATTCATGGCTGGTCTGGGATTGAAAGGGCTCGCCGAGGCGGCCGCCGGCAACGCCGTGGACCAGAAAGCTCCTGCCCCCGAGGCGGGCAAGATCAAACCACTTCGAGCGCTCCCTGCGGCACCCGTAATAGTCGCGGTCGCACCGCTCTGGGAGAGCGACGAGTCCATAACCTGAGCGCCGAAGCTCGCAGAGCGTTCAACCGTTCCTGCGGAGTAGTTCACACTTGCCGTGAACTACTCCGCAGTCTGGAAGTGCTCGCTCAACACTCCTTCCGACATCGCAGCCGCTATTCCGTCTTTCAGCAAGCAAGAGAATTGCAGTCCTGCTGTCTTTGAATCGCAACCCATAGGAGGACCTATGGCGACGTTTGAAGTCAGCGCACACATGACGGTGCGACCCGGCCAACTGGACGGGTTCAAGAGGCAGGCGGCCGAGTGCATCCGGATCACGAAAGAAAAAGACACGCATACGCTGCGCTATGACTGGTTCCTCAGCAACGACGGCACCGAGTGCGAGGTCCGGGAGGCGTACACGGGACCGGAAGGGCTGATCGAACACAACAGGAACATCGTCGAGGCGCGAACGAAACTGTTCAAGGACTACGCGGACAACCACTTCATGACTGTTTACGGAGAGGCGGTCCCCGAGCTCGTCGAACTGGTGAAGGCGCATCACATGGAAAAGCAGTTCAAGTGGTTCTCCTTCGTCAAAGGACTGGATTGACCCATACGGCCCAGCAACGCCGAGACCTGACGCGGAGGGAGCTATGAATGCAACAGCCCACGAAACAAGGGTCCACGACTTCCTGTCGCAGAAGCGCATCGCGGTTGCCGGTGTATCGCGCCATAACAGCGACCACCCCGTCGGCAACTTGATCTATCAGCGTCTGAAGAAGACCGGACACGACGTGTTTCCCGTCAATCCGCACATGCAGACCTTCGAGGGCGATCGCTGCTATCCGGACCTGCAGTCAATCCCCGGAGGTGTGGATGGTGTGGTGATCATCACGCGGCCCGAGATCACGGAGCGCCTCGTGCAGGACTGCAGCAGGGCCGGCGTCCGCCGGGTGTGGATGCACCAGTCGCTTGGAAAAGGCTCGAGCGTCTCGCAGAACGCCGTCGAGTACTGCCGTCAACACGATATCAACGTGATCGCCGGCGCCTGCCCGATGATGTACGGCAACGGCGTCGACGTTGGCCACACGTGCATGCGGTGGATCCTGAAATTGACTGGAGGACTACCCACATGAACCGTCGTCACATTGCCTGGGTGCTCATCCTGATCGTCGATGTCGGATTGGTCGCGTGGGGTGCGATGGCGGCCGCATTGCCGGATTTCCTGCTCGGACCCGGTGGCAAGCCGATCCTGCAAGCGGGTTACGAAGGCTTCACCGGGAGCTCGTGGTCGGAGCTCCTCAGCGCTGCTCCGATGACGGCCGGGTACATCGAAGTGCTTTTCAGGATGTACGGCGTCTTCAACGTCGTATTCAGCCTGATGGCGATTGCCATCACGGTCACAGCCTTCCGCCGTGGTGATGGGTGGGCATGGTGGGCCTTGCTGTTCGGCAACACCATCGCACTTGTGTCCGCCATGATGTACGACCGGACAGTGAACGCCATCGGACCGTTCGAGCTGACGGAATACCTCGGCCTCGCGCTCGTCTGGCTTGCGCTCGCAATCACAGTTCCCTTACGCGCGGCGCCACGGTCGATTGGAGCGGCGGCGTAGCTGTTCACCGTTCTGGGTTCTCCGTTCTCTGTTCGTGTTCAGTTTCGCGGTTCGGTTCACGGTTCTGTGTGCTCGCTTCGGTTCTTGGTTCAGGGGTTCGGGGTTGAAGTTCGGAGTTCGGGTGTTCCGTGTTCGACGTTGCAGCTCTTGAATTCAATCGACGTGTCGTCGGACGCAGAGTCTGCGACGCTCGCCTGACAATCCCCTCAATTCCAAAGGACATTCGCCGGCACACGGCGTGCTCCGTCGAACCGCATGACACGAGGCGTGAAACGTTTTACGGATTTGCGGGCCTGGCAAGCGTGTGACGTGTTCAAGAAGGCGGTCTACCGGCTCTGCGACAACAAACCGATTGCCAACGACGTCGGACGACGGAAGCAGATGGAAGAGTCATCATCCCGCCAGACAGCGCACATCGCAGCGAGAACAACGAACGCCGAACCCAGAACGACGAACCCCGAACCGAACGCCGAACCCAGAACCCAGTACCGAACCATGAAATTGAACACGAACCGAGAACCGAGAACTCAGAAGGGTGAACCATGGTGCTTACCGCTTCACCGAAACCGGTAACTCGTCCCTTCCAGCTGCGACAGTAATGTTGCCGGCACGTCGGTCGCCACGGCGCGACCCTCGATGACCGGCGCGACCGGGGAATGCGTGGAGAGATATTCGGTGAGAACGTCGTGCACTGAGACGTCGAGTACGCGCGCATCTGCGACGTTCGGCAGCCGGCACAGCACGGTATCCGGGTCGCCTTCGCGATCGCAGCCGAGCATCGTGTAGCGCCGGTCGACGGCCAGCGGCTCGCCGTTCATTTTCACGGCGCGAACGCGCTCACCCTGGCGATTACCTGCTGTGAAGGTGACCGTCATACCCTTGAACCGCACGAGCCACCCGCCGAAACGTTTCGCCGGATCCTTCGCAAAGGCGTTTTCCAGCTCGTTCTCGAGCCAATCGCGAATCTGTTGTCCCGTGACCACGCCGGTTTTCAGGACCGAATCGACCGGCAACATGCTCCAGACGTATTCGTTCGTGATCGTCGCTTCACCCCCCGAGAGCGGCACCAGGGGCGGACAGAACCGAAACCCGTTGGAAACCGCGAAATCGGTCTGGAACTTCCAGTGCAACGCATCCGTGATGAGGTTGTCCATTGGCGTCTCGATCACGTAGTAGCGCAGGAGCGGCGTGGTGGTTCTGCCTACGACGCGATCGAGATCCTGACGGTACGGCGCTCGCGCCGCCGCCACCAGGGTCTTCATTTGGGTGTCTTCAGCATACCGAGCGGGGTCGACGTCGAGTAACGCGTACGCGTGGTCGGCAATGCGTCCACCTTCAACCACCAGATCGAGCTTGGCCACAAACGACCCGAACGAACCGGGTTCAGTGACCCTCGCGTACCGGCCCCGGAGCGGGTCACGAATCCTTTCGTGCGTGTCCGCACCGAGGACGTAGTCCACGCCCCGTGCGTAGGGCTGATTCGCGAGGTCGAGCTGTTGCGTCAGGCCCATGTGTGCCAGCACGAACACGAGTACGCACCCTTCTCGCTCGCGAAGCGTCTTCACGTGTTCAGCCAGGTTGTCTCTCGGATGGCCGAACCGGATGCCACGCGAGTAGGCAGGAGACTGCCGCGTCGGCGTGAACGGATCGTTGTAGCCGATGAAACCGACCTTGACACCTCCGACGGTGAACGTCTGGTACGGCGGAAAAATCGGCGTCGCTCCGGCTCCGTCCGCGTGGAACATGTTCGCGCACACCTTCGCGGCCGAATAGCCGTTCAGATCCGCGATCATCATGTCCTTGCCATACACGACCTCCCAGTTCCCCGGCAGCACAAGGTCGTACGCGATCGCATTCACGAGTGGAACAATCGCCTGCCCTTGTGACAGCGCGGCCACGGCGCCACCTTGAAAGCAGTCGCCTCCATCAACGAGCAGCGTGTTGCCGGGGTTCTGGCGCCGCAGCGTATCGATCATCGTTCGCAGCGTCGCAAAGCCTCCACGCCGCTTGAAGACCGGTTTGCCTTGCTCCCAGAAGAACTCGTCGTGAACATCGAGTTGGGCGTGGATATCCGCCGTGTGCAGGATCGTGATGTGCTGTGCCCGGCCCGCGCGAACGGCGCGACTCTGCGCCATCTCCGCCGCGTCCACGGTGCATTGAAGCGAACGCGCCAGCACGGGAGCGGCGCTGAAACTCGCCGCGGCGCGTCCAATCTGTTTGATGAACTCGCGCCGCCCGCTGCCGGACCGATGTCGCATCATCAGCGTCAGGCGAACTGCTGATCGTCGGCGGAGGGACCGTAGATTGCGGGAACCTTCTGACCGCTTAACCGCAGATACACGGTCAGCTGGCCGCGATGGTGCGCCAAATGATTCAGCGTGTCGCGCAGGACGACGTGCCGCGGTTGATTCATGACGACCTGTCCTCCGGCGAGCAGTCGCCAGTTCGTCGTCATCAGGAATTGGTCGGTCGTCTTCGACAGGCTCTCGCGACCCTTCTGTACGTGCGCATCGTGCACCGCCACCAGCGTGTTCGTCGCCGGCTGTTGATAAGTGCCCTGTCCAGGAGGCGGCGTCAGGTTCAGCTCGTCTTGATCGATGATGAGCGCAATCCAGGACGGCATCGATGCGACAAGCCCTGCCAGGCGCGCAAGCGGCATCGATTTCGGGTGTGGTGTCCAGTCATCGCGATCCAACGGCACCTGCTCGAGTGCACGGCGGGTGCGCGGTGCCTCACGTTCGAGTTCGGCAACGAACAGTTGTGTGAGCGTCATGACGACCTCCGTGCAGAGTCTAGTGGAGTCGCAGCCGATCGACGGTAGATATCGCGCACGGTGTCGATTGTGTCGACGTCGGCCGGAGTCTTATCCTCACGATATCGCTTCACGCGCGCGAATCGCAGCGCCAGGCCGCCCGCATAGTGCGGGCTGGCCTGCACGTCATTGAAGGCAATTTCGACGAAGAGCTGCGGCCGCACGTAGACCGTGTACTCGTCACGGGCAACTTCGAGCTGCAGCAGCCGCTCCGTTTGCCACGCCAGCATCTGGTCTGTCATTCCTTTGAACGTTTTCCCGAGCATGACGAAGCCGCCGCCAACCGGATCACGGGCGCCCAGATGCAGGTTGCTCAGCCACCCCTTGCGACGTCCGTGACCCCACTCGGCTGCGAGGACGACGAGATCGAGGGTGCGGGCGAGCTTGACCTTCAGCCACTGCTGGCCGCGCCGCCCTGCCGCGTAACTCGACGTCAGCGCCTTCGCCATCACGCCTTCATGACCGCGCTGAAGTGTGGACTCCACAAACCGCGACGCTTCCTCGGGCGTGGGTCGGACCACGTTCGGCACAATCGAACGAGGCGCAATCTCGCCCAGCGTGCCGAATCGGTCGGCCTGCGGCTGGTCGATGACCGATGCGCCATCGACGTACAGGCAGTCGAAGAAAAACGGCGTCAGCGGGAGCTCCGCCCGCAGGCGGTCCACCTCCAGTTTCCGGCCAAATCGCTGCATCGTCCGTTGAAACGTCTCAGGCGTGCGATCGGCGCGCAGTGCGATCACTTCACCGTCGAGAATCACATCATGCGCCCCTAACGTCCGCGCAGCTTCGACGACTTCCGGAACCGCCGAACTGACGTCGCGCAGATTCCGTGAAAAGACCTTGATCTCGTCGCCGGCCTTATGAACCTGAATGCGCGCACCATCGAGTTTCCACTCGAGCGCAACGTCCTGTTCAAGAGTTGTGAGCGCCTCGTGGATGTCGGACGCCGTGTGAGCCAGCATCGGTTGCACGGGACGGAACACCTGGACGGTGAAACGGGCAAGGCCGGATTCTCCTTCGCCGATCACCACGCGTGCCACCGGCGTCAGCGCACCGGCCATCATCACGGCTCTACGAACCGCCGCAGATGATGCATTTCCGGCACGTGCCACCGCCTCGATCAGCACGCCCTCGAGTGCACCCTGCCGGAGCTCGCCGGTCAGCAGCCGCATGAGGAAGTTCTGTTCGTCATCGGTTGCTCGAGTGAGGAGATCGCGAAGCAGACGGGCGCGACCGCCAGACGAGCCGCGACCGCTTGTGGTGGCAATCCGTTCGAACACACTGTCCACTTCGATCAGCGAGAGCACCGGGCTCGAGGCGGCGGCGAGCGGCTTCGCTTCTCGGATCACCGAGCCGCCGATGCCGATTCGCCCCTGCCGCGGCTCACCCGACAGGAACGCAACGGCGATATCGATGTCCGCCAGTGTCATAGGCCCGAGCAGCGATGCGAGCTCGGCGATCTTGACGAGGCGGCTGCTCGCCTTCGCAACAGCGGCGCTTGTTGCGACGAGCTCATGAAGCAGCACTCGTGCATCGTACCCGCCCCCACGTACCTGGAAAACAATCGGCCGTGAGCGCCTCATCGCATGCGGTGTCTGGGTCGGGCGCCGAACCAGCGCGCCGGTCGCGCAACACCCCTATCTGACAAGCACATAGCGTCGACGACGGTCTGGCGGTGTTCTTGAACCGAGTCGGCCCCGTTGCCCGCAGCGAGCGCACGTGAACATTCGCACCAAACAGCGGGCACGGGAGAGTACGAGACCATGACGCAATTCGGTGTCCGGCGCGCACTGGTGGCAGCAACGGTTCTGGCCATGTGGGGCGTTCCCGCATTGGCGCAGACGCGTACTGCCGGCACTTATCCAACGCGCGAAACCCAGATCCTCAGGCTCGGCACAAGCCAGCGATTCAGCATGCCGATGCGCACCGTCGATCAACTCCATGCGATGGTGAACAAGAACCGCCCGCAGTTCACTCAGGTCCTTTCACTCGCGAGCCTGTCGGGAATCTCCGGACAGGTGCTGGATGTCCTTTCGACAGGGGTCGTCACCGAGACGACGATTCAACCCGGGACGCACATGGAGTGGATGGCGATGAAGCGCGCCGGAAAACCGGCGATCGTGCAGAACGTACGGTGGAGCGGGAAGGCGCCCTTCGAGGCGTGGCAGTTCGACATCACCGACGGCGGCTACAAGTACACCTTCCTCGTTCCGAAGGTGTGCGGCAACCTGACGTTGCTCAGCGCGGTCGCGGAGAGACCGGCGGGCACGCTGTCCGAGGCACGGCCGGAGCCGCCGCCTCCACCGCCACCTCCACCGCCACCTCCGGCGCCTGAGCCCGAACCACCGCAGGTCGCGGCAGCGCCGCCGCCGCCACCGCTGCCTCCGCCTGTCCCGACCACCACGTTTGAGCCGTGGATCGCGTCGGCGTTCATTGGCAGCTCGTTCGGGACGTCGTCAAGCAGCGACAACGTCGACTTCCTGAACAACGACAGTGACGTCCCGGCAGGTCTCACCTATGGTGGCCAAATCGCGTACTTGTGGCACGACAAAGTCGGCGGCGAATTCCTCGCCGATTTCGCCCCGGACGTGGGTCTCGACAGCATTCTGTTCGCAGACCAGCCACACATAAACAGCTACATGGGGAACGTGATTGCCGGGCTTCCGTTTGGCGTTGGCCGGTACGAGCCCTATATCTCCGGCGGCTTTGGAGCCATCAGCATCAAAGCCGACCTGTTCACGGCCCCGGCCGCCAATGGCACCCGGACGGTGGTGTCGGCCGACACGACGCGATGGGGCGGCAACCTCGGCGGCGGGTTCCTCGGATACGTCAGCAGATTCGGCGTGCGCGGTGACGTGCGTTACTTCAGGGCTTCGGGAGGCGATAACTTCTCGAACAATAGAACGGTGGAAGAGAACGCGGCGCAGGCGATCCTTTCGGATCTCCACTTCTGGCGTGGGACGCTTGGCTTGGCGTTCCGATGGTAGCCAGTAGATAACACGCGCTTCGCAACAGACCGCTGGCTGATCGACCGCGATCAGCCGGCGGTTCATCGCTTGTTTGATCGGGCCCGCCTATAATGGGCGCCCTCGGCGGCACACCCGTGCCTCGACCCACCAAGGCCCATGTCTCTCAAGCGGTTCATCATCGCGGCGTCAGCCATCGTCGTCTGCGCCCTGTTTGCGTCCGTCCTGCCGGCGCAGCGTCAAGTCGGACGTGACGTAGCGGCTCCCGACGTCATCTACTACAACGCCAAGGTCGTAACCGTCGACGATCAGTTCTCCTATGCTCAAGCCGTGGCGATCACCGGGGACAAGTTCACCGCTGTTGGTACGAGCGACTCGGTGCGCGCGCTCGCGGGCCCGAACACGCGCGTCGTCGATCTGCGCGGGATGACGGTGGTCCCCGGGCTTACCGACAACCACCTGCACAACGCCGGCGGCGGACCCGGTGTCGATCTCTCTCGCACGCGCAGTGTTGACGAAGTGCTCAAGGCCGTGGGCGATCGTGTCAAGCGTGCCGAACCGGGCGAAGTTGTCATCTCCAATAGCGATTGGCACGAAGCTCAGTTGAAGGAACAGCGGCTGCCGCTGCGACGCGATCTCGACAAAGTGGCGCCGATGACACCAGTAGTCCTTGTACGCGGCGGCCACGAATACGTCCTCAATTCCGCGGCGTTGACAAAGTGGAACATCACGAAGACGACGGCGCAGCCGCAAGGCGGCCGGATCACGCGCTACGCGGATGGCGAGCTCAATGGTGAGCTCGTGGACACCGCCAAATCGCTCGTCGCGATGCCCGCCGAAAAGCCGCGGACGCTCGAGGAGCGGATTCAGGATCAGATCACCGAATACAACAAGCTGCACGCGGTCGGTCTCACAGCAGTGCGGCACCCTGGCGATTCGATCGACAACTACCGGATGCGGAAGGAGATGGAGCGCCGCGGCGTGCTGACGATGCGGGTGACGCAGCTGCTGCGGCTCGGCGGGACGCCGGCAGCGATCGAGCAGACGGTGAAGTCGTCCGGGCTGTCGCCCGATGACGGCGATACGCTGCTCCGCCTCGGCGGGATGAAGATGGGCGTCGACGGCGGCTTCGAAGGAGGCTTCATGCGGGAGCCGTACGAAGAGCCGTACGGCGAGGGCGGCCGGTTCCGCGGCCTTCAGACCACGCCGCCCGACCGGTTCAATGAAACCGTGAAGTTGTACAACCGTCTCGGTTGGCGCGTGTTCACACATGCCGTCGGCGATGCGGCGATCGACGAAGTGCTCGCCGGTTACGAGGCCGCCAACGCCGAACGGTCAATCATCGGTCGACGTTGGGGAATTGAGCACGCGTTCATCGGCCGTCGAGATCATTTGCCGCGCATGAAGAACTTGGGGCTTTTCCTGTCTCTGCAGGATCACTTGTATCTCGCGGGGCCGAGTCTGGTGAATTACTGGGGCAGGCAGCGCGCATCGCTCACGACCCCGGTGAAAATGTACCTGGATGCAGGCTTGCCCGTGTCGGGCGGCACCGACTCCAGCGTTGTGCCGTACTCGCCGCTGTGGGTCATCTATCACTTCGTCACGCGCGACACGATCTCCGGCGGTCCGATGGGCGTGGATCAGAAGATCTCCCGCGAAGACGCACTCCGGATGGTCACCCGCAACCACTGGTACCTTACGTTCGAGGAAAACACGAAGGGCACCATCGCTCCCGGGCGTTTGGCTGACATCGTCGTGCTGCCCGAGGACATCATGACTGTCCCAGCCAAGCGCATCGAGCAGATGCGCGTGATGATGACGATGGTCGGCGGCAAGGTCGTGTATCGCGACGCCGACTTCCGCAAGGTCGCCACGGATTAGCCGGAACGCCGCGCAGCGCGTGGTGAATCGTCAAGCGATCGCGGCTCGACTATAGCGACGCGGCGTGGTATCGCAGTTGCTGTCGCATCTGGAATGACCCGTATCAGTGCGCTTGTTATGTTGGGTCTCTTCGTCGGCGCCTGTGACGATTCAAGCCCGACCGCGCCAACAGCGACCGTGGTTACGTCAACGGCTATTTTCTCGCCGCCGCCGAGCCCGACCGTAATACCCACGCCGCCTCCAGCAGCGCCGACCCCGCCCCCGGCGACGCCGACGCTGCCTCCGGTAACGGTGCCATCACCAGGTTCGACTGTTTCATCCGGTACCACGCCGAGCTTGATCACCGGACCTGTGCCGAGTCAACCGCCGGGGATGACGTTCCCTCCACCGACCAATCCGGTCGCCCCGCCCTCACAGGTTTCACCGCCTCCGGCAGTCGTGGGAACCGGTACGTCGACGATTATCACTGTGACGCCTGCACCACAGCCCTAGACGCGCGCACGCTGCTCGTCTCGCGCTCCTGTCACCTTTCGCGCTTTTCGCACTCTGAAAGAGTGAAGAGCGAAAGGAGCCAGCGATGCGAATGATCGGCGGTGTTACGGTGGTGTACCTCCTCATGGTGGCGGTCCAGCTGACCGGCTCCGCGCCTGGACGCGACGATCCGCATCGTGACGACGGCCAGGAGATTTTTCGTTACGACACATTCGGAGACGAACAGCTGTGGACCAACGTGCTGCGGATGCACGAGGTATTTCCGAAGGTCGATCCCGCAACTGCCCTGTCGGTCGGACTAAAGGTCGATGTGGATGCGCTTCCCCCCGCGGTGATCTCCGCGCTTCGCTCGGGTACCGTTAACCTTGCGGACCCGGCGATCACGGTCGAACTTCTACGTCTCGACGCGGTGGTGGGCGTCAAGGGCAACGTGAACAGCTCGGGACAACTGACGTCGGTCGGCGTGACCTGCGCGTTGTGCCACTCGTCGGTGGATAACTCGTTGGCGCCGGGCATCGGAAAGCGGCTCGATGGATGGGCGAACCGCGATTTGAACGTCGGCGCCATCGTTGCGCTGTCACCCGTGCTGAACGACGCTACGAAAGCGGAATTCCGGTCGTGGGGCCCTGGCAAATACGATGCGCGGCATCACGCGTTCGACGGAATCAATCTCATTCCGCTGAACCGCTCGTCGCTGCCCGTCCTCATCCCGCCAATCTACGGACTCAGAGGCGTCGGATTCGAGACCTACACCGCTGATGGCCCCATTTCGTATTGGAATAGCTATGTCGGCGTGAGCCAGATGGGCGGGCACGGCAGCTTCAGCGATTCACGCATCGGATTGTCGATCCAGCAAACGCCCGATCTCGTCACACCGAAACTTGCGGCGCTGCTTGACTACCAGTTGCGTCTCCTCGCGCCGAAGCCGGCGGAGGGCCGTTTCAACGAGGAGGCTGCCAGGCGGGGCAGGCAGCTCTTTCGCAGCGAGGCCCGTTGCAGTACCTGTCATCAGGGACCAAACTTCACAGATGTCGTCAGCGGTCCACCGCGCGACGAGCCGGTGCTGCATGACGCGGCCGAGGTCGGCATGGAGCCCGTCTACGCATCGCGATCGGCAACGGGCAAGTACCGGACGACACCGCTGCGAGCGTTGCTGCAGCACGCACCGTACTTCCACGACGGAAGTGCGCGGGACCTGCCTGCCGTCGTCAACCACTACGACCGGCTGTTCGGTCTGAATCTGACGCCGGCTCAGAAAGCGGACCTCGTCGAATATCTGAAGTCGCTGTGATGGTTCCAGCCGATGGGCTTCGCCGCACGATAAACAGCGAGTCGCCAAATTCGTGCGTCCGGTACGCGCGCATCTCCGCCTCTGCGAGTGTCCGGCGAAGCACGGAGTCGTCGTGGAATGCACGGAGCAGTTCGTAATGGCTCGTCCCGGGTTCGTGCTGCCCCGTGACGAGCGCATCGACGATTCGCAATTGTGTGAACGGGCCGATCGTGAGCGTGGCGACGGCGCGGCCCGCGCGCACGCAGCCGTCGTACGCGGCCGCGTCTTCGAGCGCGCGAACCACGGTCGTCCCGACGGCAATGATCCGTCCGTTCCTCTGCCGCACGGCATCGATCGCATCGGCCGTCCGCGCCGGGATCTCATACGCTTCGGCGAGCGGGAGCATCGCATCGAGGCGCGCATCCCCGGTGGAGGAAATCCCCGCGGCGTGAGTCAGTGTCGCGAACGTCGCTCCGCGGGCGCGAAGGCTGTCAACGAGTCGCCAATCGAGGAGAAACCCTGCGGACGGAGGTTCGAAGGCGACAGGGCGGCTGGCGATCGTCGTCCAGGTGTCCCACAGTGCCAGTGGATCAGAGAGATACGAGTACTGAATCGGGCGCCCGTGCCGCGCCAGCCCTTCCCAAATCTTCTGAGCCGAACCCTCGAAGCGCACCTCGATCAGCCGGGGATGCTCCAAGATGGTCCGCACGACGGCACGCAGCGGGCCTAGCTGCAGGGAGTCACCCACGCTGAACGGAGGCGGAAGTGGCCTTGACTCAGTCGGTGTTCGAAAGTCGCCGGCACCAAACGCCACGGCCTTGAAGGTGTCGATGTGCTGAGGAAGCAGCGATCGTCGTCCGGCGAGTCGCAGTTCAATCGGGCTGCCTGTGGCCAGGTGCGTACCCGACAGGCTGGCCGGCAGCGTGGCGGCGTCGTTCGCAATGACGAGATCGCGGCTCCGCACCAGCGCAGGAAAGTCCGCGCGGCGTTTGTGCACAACCTGACCTGAGGCATCGACGACCATCAGCCGGGCGTCAGGTGGACGCTGAACGGCGACAGCGGCCGGAATCATCGAGTGGCCTCGGGTTCCGGTGTGCGAGCGGCGCGCGCGACGATCAGTTCGATGATCTCCGCTGCCGCCTGATCGGGACTCTTGAGACTCGATCGGTCGGCATCGGGAACGGCGAGTTCGTGCAGCGGCGTGTCCATGTCGCCAGGATCGATGGAGACCGTGCGAATGCCTTCAGCGGCCAGCTCCACATCCCAGATGCGACTGAGATGTGCGAGAGCGGCTTTGCTGGCGCCGTAGGCGCCCCAGCCGGCATAGGGTGTGACTGCGGCATCGCTCGAAATGTTCACCACGAGCGGGACACCGCCTTCGCGCGCGGTCGCGGCAAGCGAACCCAACAGCGCTCTCGTCAGGCGAAACGGCCCCAACACGTTGGTCGCAAACGCGCGGTCCAGATCCTCGCACTCGGTGTCGGCAAGCAGCGCCAGTGGCACTGGTCCGAGTGACGAGGCGTTGTTGACCAGTACATCGAGCCCACCGAGCGCGCCCAGCACCTGGATGGCGATTGGATGGATCTCGTCCTTCTGTGAAACGTCTCCGACGATGCCATGGGCGTCCGGGTATTGCTGACCGACGCGCTCGATGCCGGACCGGCGGCGCGCGATGAATGCGACGTCGGCACCCGCCTCGACCAGCCGTCTGACGAGCGCCAGTCCAAGGCCGGACGTGCCGCCGGTGATCGCGATACGGAGTCCGCGTAGCGACGTGTTAGCCATTTTGCCTCCTCGTTGACCCACATCAGGCTACAAGTTAAAGTTAACTTTAAGTCAAGCGGGCGATGCCGAATGTCAGAACTCATGACCATCACGGAGGTCGCGCGGCGCAGCGGCGTCGCCTCCTCCGCCCTCCGGTTCTACGAATCCCGTGGGCTGATCGCATCGGAGCGCACTGGCTCCGGCCATCGTCGATACCCGCGCGCGGTCCTGCGACGGATCGCCTTCATCGTCTTCGCGCAGAAGATTGGTCTGTCACTCGATGAAATTGCGGTCGAACTGTCGAGACTTCCCCACAACCGCGTGCCGGAGCGCGCTGACTGGGGAAAACTGTCGACGACCTGGACGCAACGCGTGGACGAACGGATTGCGGAGTTGCAGCGTCTCAAGGCAGGGCTGACGCAATGCATCGGATGCGGATGCCTCACATTGCAACAATGTCAGCTCGCCAATCCCAGCGACATGGTCGGTCGAGCCGGGCCGGGCCCGCGTTTCTGGATCGGCCGTCCGCGTGCCGCGAGGACAAAATAGACTCGGCGTGCGGACTGGAGCGACGCCATTGTGAGGGCGGCGCGCCAGTATCACTGGACGCACCTTCTCGTCAGAAACGATTCGGTTCACCCACAGCCGATTCCACTGGAATCGATTTTCGAAAGCGATTCGTACGTCGTATATCGGTTCCCGTAACCGCGATTCAGTTGCGGGCGGGGTTCGATGCGGCCGTGATCGTCTCCAGCCAATCTCCCATCGCACCCTGCATCATCGCGACGTAGAGCGCCAGGGCCGAGGAAAACCGTCCGACTCCATACCGCATGCGGCTCGCCAGCGCCTGTGATGAAAGCCGTTCGCCGGTTCGTCCATCGATCACCACCACGGTTGAGTCGAGCACACGCCCCGTTGCATACGCGTACATCGTTCGAACGCCTCGGTGCACCACTCGGGCCGGCGCCACGCGCAGCTTCAGGGAGCCGGTGATGATCAGCGGACCTCCGTGCTCGTCACCGAGTCTGCGCCAGTAAGCGACATCGGTGAGCCGCTCCTCCGAGTCAACCGCAAGTGGCTCGACTTCGAGGACCGATGCCGAGGACCACGTTCGCAGCTCCGATCGAAGCAAACGAACCGTTTCGGTGTTCAGATCGAATTCCGGTTTCCTGTCGGTCGCAAAGCCTGCAACCCACACTCGCGGCAACACGGCAAGCTTCATTTGAAGAGCCGGCGGCGGAGCGTTTATTAACCGCACGACGTGTGGCGCACACGCTGCCGTTGACATGATCGCGAGCGCTACGAGCAGCAGTCGAAACATGGCGGGTCTCCTCGTTCCGGCGCGAACGCTATGCACGACCCGCGCCTCAGAGGATCTCTTTTGCCCTCCTGCTGATGGGCAATTTTGTATGGCCGTGAGATAGCGACTGTCACCACCAGTCGTCATCGCTGACCATGTGCTGACCGGTGGCCGCGCCTTTGACGTCGATGAGATTGATCGTTATCTGGTAACACGGCATGCTTTCGTCGTTGCTGCTTCGGGAGGTTCGCCACTCGCGACACCCTGAGGCGTGGAGGTCGAAGCGGTGGTCGACGTACGGACCGGTCAGGGAAACGTCAAGCTGACACGCGACGAGTTCGAGCGTCGATTCCGTCAGCGCTTCTCCGATCCCGAGTTCGAGCAGGTCCATGCGCAACTCGTGGAGATCGTCGACGTCGCGTGGAAAGCGTACGACGAGTACCACAAGAGCCCACGTAAGCGAAAAGCGGGACCTGGCTTCGCTGATCCGGAATTCGAGCTGCCGCTCGAGTGGCTCGAAACACGCGAACGCATTCAGCAGGCGGAGCGGGAGCGGAAAGATCCCAGCAGTGCGGGCCGGATCTTGCTCGTATGCGGCGCAGCCCGTCACGATCAGACCTGCCCCGGCGAGATGTCGAAGACGTTTCGCCTGGCGTCACGGGCCCGCGAAGAAATCGAGCGCGCCGGAGTTCGGTGCGACTTCCTCGACCTGAGCCTTCTCACCGCCGAATACGGGCGACAGATTTTGCCGTGCAAGGCGTGCGTCTCCACCGCGATGCCACTGTGCCACTGGCCGTGCTCCTGCTATCCGAATCACGCGATGGGTCAGGTGTCTGACTGGATGAACGAGCTGTATCCGCGCTGGGCGGCTGCCCATGGTGTGATGATCATCACCCCCGTGTACTGGTATCAGGCACCGAGTGTGTTGAAACTCATGATCGACCGCCTCGTATGTGCGGACGGCGGCAATCCCGATCAGACGACCACTCACGGAAAGAAGGTAGACGAGGCGAAGGCGCTGGAGCTCAAAGGGTGGCACTACCCACGACATCTTGCTGGACGTGTCTTCGCCGTGTTCGTCCATGGCGATACTGTCGGCGCCGAGACGCTGCGGCGATCGCTCACGGACTGGCTCACTGACATGGAGCTGATACCTGCGATACCGCAGGGAGGCATCGATCGCTACATCGGCTACTACGGGCCGTACGCGACAAGTCACGAAGCACTTGACGAGGACAGGGCCGTGCAGCAGGAGGTGCGAAATGCCGCGAAGGCGCTCGTCGAGGCGGTCGCGTTCGCCCGCGCTGGAACACTTCAGCGCCCGGCCGATTCCGATCCGCGTCGCAAGTAGGAGACGCCATTACGCGGACTCGACATCCTGACGCGTCCACCGGCGGCTGCCGTCCGCGTTCATCTCGAGCGCGCGCTGCAAACCCAGCAGGACCAGGTCGGGGACCAGCACGTCAAACATCTTTTCGCGCTCGAATAACCTCGCGAATCCTCCCGTCCCAATGACGACGGTGGACTCGGCGCCAAAGGCTGCTTTGCGCAGCTCTCGCGTCAGCCCGATCACCATCGCACGGGTGCCGAAGTAGAGTCCGGACTGGATGCTTTCGATCGTCGACCTGCCGATGATGTCGTGAGGCGGGACGATTTCAACGGTCGGAAGCCGTGCGGTGTTCTTCTCGAGCGCCTCCATCGCGATTCGCAGCCCCGGAAGGATCGTGCCGCCGAGGTACTCCCGGTTGCCGCTGATGACGTTGATGGTCGTCGCCGTCCCGAAATCGATGACGATCAGGTTGTCGTTCGGGTACAGGCTGACGGCGCCGATGGCACTTGCGATTCGATCGGGCCCCACTTCCGCGGGGTTGCGGTACAGAATCTTCAGGCCCGTACGCGCACCGGCCTGCAGAATGAACGGATCGACCGCGAAGTACTTGCGGCAGCAGCTGCGCAGCGAATAGAGCATTTCCGGCACGACCGAGCAGATGGCGATCCGGTCGACGAGGGCAGGATCGAGACTGTTCTCGCGCAGCACGCTTCGAAGAAAGACGCCCAGCTCGTCCGAGGCCGAGTTGGGATGCGAGCTTCTGCGGAACTGAAACCGCAGCTGACCATCCGCGAAAACGCCGCCGAACAGCTGGCTGTTGCCGACGTCGAGCGCGAGAATCACGCGCCACCCGAAAGTGGCACGCTGTCGATCAGTCGCACGCCGGCAAGCCTGACCGCCGCCAGCCGTCGTCCATCGCGATCGGCAACGTAATCGACGGCAAATCCTGCATCGGTCAGCTGATCGATCGCGTCGTTGGTCGTCGCCGCCGACGCCAGGACGCGATGCAACGTCGCGGCGCGCGCCCGATCGGGTGCCGTGAGACGCGCGTTGCGCGAGCTGAGTGCCAATCCGGACGATTCGCGAACGGTCGGGCACGCGACGATCGTCGTCGGCAGGAAGAATGCGTCGGCCATCCCGCGTACCAGGCTCAGTTGCTGCCAGTCCTTCTCGCCGAAGTACGCCCGTTCGGCGGCGGCGATGTGCAGCAGCTTCAGAACGACCGTCAGCACGCCGTCAAAGTGGCCAGGCCGATGGACCCCTTCGAGCGTGGTCGATAGCTCCGTCTCGGACACCCGATAACGGAAGCCATCGCAGTACATCTCCTCCGCGCGCGGGAGGAGCACGAAATCGACGCCGGCGACATCGAGCAGCGCGAGATCTCGTTCGAGCGTCCGTGGATAAGCGTCGAGATCCGCCGGGTCGTCGAATTGCGTTGGATTGACGAAGATGCTCACCAGCGTGCGGTCGTTTTCCGTGCGACTTCGTTCCACGAGCGACAGGTGCCCCTCGTGGAGTGCGCCCATCGTAGGCACGTAGCCGAGCGAAATGCCGCGCCGCACGTCGCACGCGCGTCGCTCCTGCCACACCCAGATGCGGTCGAAGACGGTGGTCACGAGTAGCTCTCGGAGGCGCTCGGGAACTGGCCGCCTTTGACATCGGCATCGTAGCGATCGAGTGCGTCGGTTAGCATCGCCTCGCCGTCGATGTAGCGGCGGACGAACCGGGGCGAATGATCGCCGGCAACGCCCCACAGATCCTGCAGGACCAGAACCTGTCCGTCTGTACATGGGCCGGCGCCAATGCCGATCGTCGGAATCGCGAGTTCCCTCGTGATGCGTGCCGCGAGCTGCGCCGGAATACATTCGAGCACCAGCGAAAAACAGCCCAGTTGTTCGAGGGTCTGGGCCTGCCGCGCGATCTTCTCCGCGTCCTCGACATCGCGACCCTGCACTCGGAAACCGCCGAACTCGTTGACCGATTGTGGGGTAAGGCCGACATGTCCCATCACAGGAACGCCGGATCCGACGATGTGCCGGATGACATCCTCGTGTCCATCAACGCCTTCCAGCTTGACGGCGTGCGCGCCGCTTCGCAGCAGCGTACCGACGGCGCGCACCGCAGACGACACACCGTTGCGATACGACAGAAACGGCATGTCGGCGATGAGGAATTTGCTCCCGGCAGCGCGCGCCACGGCTGCGGTGTGCAGCGCCATCATCGCGACGGTGGCGGGGACGGTTGTCCGGTGGCCATGCATCACCATCGCGGCCGAATCGCCGATCAGAATCGCATCGACGTTGGAGCGTTCGACGAGATGAGCAGACCAGGAGTCGTACGCGGTGACGATGGAGATTTTGCGGCGGTCTTGTTTGAAGCGAGCGAAGTCGCGGACGTTCGTTACAGGTACCTGTCGCATGGATCAGGTCCTCCAATCAGGAAGTGACGGCCCAACGGGTCACCGTTCCAATGAATCGGTGCCTGGACTGTATTTTAACGCGCGTTCCCAGAGCGTGTAACACACCCCGTCCGGTGCTCTTGTTGCAAGCAGAACACGCATGCCAGAGATCGGCACGGGCGGCGACCGCTGGCGCCAGATCGTCTATGTGGCAACTTTGCTCGCCGTCGGTGCGATGGTGGTGTGGTTCGCCGTCGGTCGCCGCGCCGCGAATACGGCTGATGCTGCCGCCGCGGAAGAGTCCGTGATGCCCCTTGCCTGCGAGCTCGCGTCGAAGAGCCCGTTGCCGGTCTTGCCTGAAGCAAGCGGGCTTGCACTCAGCCGTCGCGACCCGAACGTGCTGTGGTCGCTCAATGATTCCGGCGCCCCGACGGTGATTGCCCTGAGCCCCTCGGGTGAACTGCTGGGCCGGGTTCGCGTCACGGGTGCCAACGTCAACGATTGGGAGGATGTCAGCGTCTCGCCGTGTGGCAACCGGTCGTGCCTGTATATCGCAGACACGGGCAACGGCGGTGGAACACAGCGAAACGACGTAGTCGTTTACCGTGTTCGCGAGCCGCTGCGGGGCGATGGCGAAACGGCGCCGGCGGACGTGTTCGATGCCGCGTACCCCGATGGTGAAGACCACGAATCGGATGCGCTGTTCGTGCTGAACGAACAGCTCTTCCTGATCACGAAAGGACATCCGGCGGTGCTGTTCGCATTTCCGCGGACCCTGACGGCCGGAACGATCCAGACGCTCGAACGAATGGGCGAGATACCAACCGCCGGGTTCCCGTCCGGCACGATCCCGAGACGATATCGTGTGACCGACGCGGAGGCGTCGCCCGACGGGCAGTGGGTGGCTATCCGCAGTAATGACGCTTTGCTCGTCTACCGCAGCGCGGATCTCCTTGCGCACCGCATGCACACGTTCTGGCGTACCGACTTGAGATTCCTCGCCGAGCCGCGTGGCGAGGGAGTGGCCATCTCCAACGAAGGCGACGTATTTCTCGCAAGCGAACGCGTCAGCGAAGGGTCTGGGACATTCACGCATCTGAAATGCGCCTGGCACGATCAATAGCGGCTACCCGCCTTCAGTCGTGTCTCGATGACGGCATTGTCATTTCTCGTTCTCTGGCCTGGAATCGCGCAGTAGGAGAAAAGTCTGCCGCGTGGATACCGTCGCCGCGCATCGCCGTGCAGCGTCACGTCATTTCATACCGGAGCACCCGTTGCTCTTGTCCGATGCATGACGAAAGCGGCAAGAGCGCTGATGGTCGTTCTGTTGTTGACAGGAGTGCCCTCGGCGCAGGCAAGCACGATCCAGATGGCGCAGATAGCGATCACGACGACGCTGGTTGGCGGCGCCATCCAGGTCGAAGTCACGAACGTGCCCGGCGGTGATGAGTTCGGCCTCTTCGGCGACAGCGGCGGAAGTCGCGCATTTGGCTTCAATGTGATCGACCCAGACAATACGGTTGCGATCTCGAATCTCACTGCGGGTTTCTCGTATGCAGGTCCCGGCGTCAACGACCTCGGAGGTGGTTTCGGCGATTTCGAGTTCGTCATCAACGGCCCGCACACGGCGCCTGATGCGAAATTGCCGCTTCAATTCACGGTAACCCGCAGCGGCGGCTTCACATCCGATTCCGACTTGTATGAGGCCAATGCTCTTGGGTTCGTCTTCGGAGCTCACGTGAAGAATCTCGACGGCGGTTCGAGCGGATTCATCGGCTTTTACGAAAGTACCGGCGTCGAGGACAGCACACCCCAGTTGGCCGCGGTCCCGGAACCGGCATCGCTCCTGTTGTTCGGAACCGGCCTGGGCATCGTTGCGCGGCGGCTGCGAAACCAGCGTTCCCGCTAGACCTTCTGGTGGCATGACCACCAGCCCGCGCGAGTAGAAAGACGCCCTCCCGACGTGACATCGTGCGCGTTCGTCGAAGCAACGCTTCGATGAACGCCTCGTCCGCTGATGTCTCGATTTCGGCGCAGCCCTCCCGTGACGGCATTTGTGCGTCGGAAAAACTGATTTTGCTTCTACAATGACTGTGCTTCCCTCCAACGCGCTGGGGTGCTCATGCTTCGACATCGACTGATCGCAATCGCGCTCTTCACCGGAATCGTGTCTGCTGTTCCCGCGGCCGCGCAGGAGGCCGGCGTCAGGGCCGGCGTCTCAGCAGATCCTGATCAGTTTTACTTCGGCGGCCATTTCGAAACGGCTCCGCTCGTTGACAGACTCCATTTCCGACCCAATGTCGAAATCGGCGTCGGCGACAACGTCACGCTCGTCGCGTTCAACCTCGAGTTCGCCTATCACTTCCCTCAGCGCGGCAATTGGTTTGTCTATGCGGGCGCCGGCCCGGCGTTGAACTTGATTCGATTTGAGAGCAACACAAACTCGGAAGGCGGCTTCAACCTGCTGATCGGCGTACAGCACAACGCGGGTCTGTTCGCGGAAGTGAAAGCGGGTTTGGCGGACAGCCCTAGGGTGAAAGTCGGCGTCGGGTACGCATTCCGTCTGCGGTAGCAGCAACCTCCGCGCCTCCCCGCGGACCATCGGTACATCGGAGATCGAATGAAGCGACGATGGTGTCAGCTCGCATCGGCGTCGGGAGTGCTGCTCTGCCTTGCCGGACCTGCGCCGGCGCAGACGATTGACGCGCCACGATGCGGCACAGGAGTACACGAAGAACAAGCGCTCGGCGTGGTGGGCTTTCCGCAGGACGAGATCTTCTGCCCGCTCATCGCGGACCCAAAACAGCCGCGTTCGTTCGCCAGCTTGCTTCGCGGCACCTTCCCGTCGGTTGAACGGCCGTCTGGTAAAGGGGCCACGGTTGCATCGGTCGGGCTCGGCGACTACTTCGGCCTGGTGCGGTGGGGCGGACCACGCGCGGGTGAAGGTCTTCAGCTCGATGTCGTCGGCGCCATCTTCGCCCAGTTCGATCTCGATGCGCCGTCCAACGATCTGATCAACGCCGACTACATCATCGGAGTGCCGCTGACGTTCCGGCGCAGCGGCTTCAGCATCCTCGCGCGCGTCTACCATCAGAGCTCGCATCTCGGCGACGAGTTTCTGCTGCGGAGTTCCGAGATCCAGCGGGAGAACCTGTCGTTTGAATCGCTGGAGTTGCTGGCGTCGCAGGAAATAGGGCCGTTGCGCCTGTACGGCGGCGGCGAACGCCTGTTCCGGCGGGATCCGGATACGGTGAAGGCGAACCTGCTGCACACAGGAGCCGAACTTCGCAGCGGCCGCGCGGGCCTGGTGCAACTGGTCGCCGGCGTCGACCTGAAAACGACTGAGCAGCACAACTGGGCTCAGGCGCTGAGCGGACGCGCCGGGGTCGAACTGACGCGCCCGTCTCCCGGGGGACACCCCGTTCGTCTCGTCACGCTCCTCCTCGAGCTGTACAAGGGGCCGTCGCCCTACGGCCAGTTCTTTCAGGAAGACATCTCGTACGTCGGTTTCGGGATCAATTTCAGCCTGTAACAGCGCGGCAACGTTGGTTCGTGGTTGGTGCTGAGTGGTTGGTAGTTAGGTGTTCCACGAACCACCAACCATGTGAAGTTGCCGTCAAGAATCCGTGCAACTGCCGGTGCAAGATGATCTATGCTCTCGCTCCTGCATTCGACGCGGCGCGCACCGAGAACCAGTCGGTAAAGCTGTATGGAAGTGAGCCCTTCTGCGCCTGACGCGTCAGTCCCTCTCCTCGGCGGGAGCCGGACGATGCTCTCGCTGCGCCAGGACATCGAGCGGGCGGCGCGCTGCACGGCAAAGGTCCTCATCACGGGCGAGACCGGCGCCGGCAAGGAAGTGGTCGCACGATGCATTCACCACCAGAGCGCCCGATCGAAACGTACGTTTGCGGCCGTGAATTGCAGCGGCATCGCCGAGACGTTGCTCGAATCAGAGTTGTTCGGCCACGTCCGGGGAAGCTTTACCGACGCGCATCGTGACAGCCCCGGCCTGATCCGCCAGGCTCACGGCGGCACGCTGTTCCTCGACGAACTCGGCGAAACGAGCCTGCGCATGCAGGCGATGCTCCTGCGCTTTGCCGACACGGGCGAGATGCAACCCGTCGGAGCGATCGGAGTGATCCGCGGGTGCGACGTCCGGCTGATCACCGCGACCAATCGCGATCTCCAGGCGCTCATCGAGACGGGCGCTTTCCGGCAGGACCTGTTCTACCGCGTCAACGTCATCGCCATCATGGTCCCGCCGCTGCGGGACCATGCCGAGGACGTTCCCGATCTGCTGCACCACTATCTGCAGCGCGCCAGTGCCACGCATGGGATGCCGATACCGCAGATCGATGCGTCCGCCGTCGACGCCCTGGTCGCGTACTCATGGCCCGGCAACGTTCGCGAGCTGAGGAACGTCGCGGAACGGCTCGTGCTGGAGGAGTTCCAGCGGCCCGTCACCGGAGATGATCTGCGATTCTCGACGACGACACCGAGCCGCGCCGAGCTCGCCCACGGGGCTGTTGAATCAAGCCGCACACCGCCGCTCTGGGAGCAGTTCGAGGCAGGAAAGAATTTCTGGACAGTCGTGTATCAGCCGTTCAAGCATCGCGAGCTGACGCGACGCGATGTCACCGAGCTGATTCACGACGGGCTATCGAGGACCGCCGGAAGCTACCGGAATCTCCTCGCCCTCTTCAACCTGCCCGCGGCCGATTACAAACGCTTTCACGCCTTTCTCCGCCAGCAGAACTGCAATCTCGACGTGCGACGATATCGACACCCAGCCAACGACGCGCCGGCCGACACACGTGCGGTCAGCAGTGCGTACGTGCGCCACACGGCTGCTGACGGCCGTCGTTAGCCAAGGGGTTTTGCGAGCGCGACAAATCCTGCACACACGCGCGAGGCTGTGAAGCAGCCGTGAATGCGTGTGCTGTTGGCGCCGATACGCGTCATTGTGTCCACGGTTCCCTATCGCCTCCGTATTCCCGAGCGATGCGAGTTCTGTAACGCGCTACGAACAGTTACTCTTCAGCCCACCACCAGCGGGCAGACCATTTCCCTGAAATGGGTATGCGGCGCATGCCAGCGCGCCTGGCCCGTCTCGCAGGAGCGGCGTGCCGGCGTGACGGATCGACGTCGGACCTCGCGCACCGATCGCCGAAGAGCTAAACGAAGCTAAGGTATCCTCGTAAGCACCGGGTCCCATGCAACTACGCGTCGCTCGACTCTGTATTGACTGTGAAGAAATCCACGACTCGCTGCAGTGTCCTGTCTGCGCGTCCGAGGCCTTCGAATATGTCATGCGATGGGTGCCGACACACGAACGTCGCGCACACAAGCGGCCGCCGGCGCCTCCACCAGCACCGGCCGCAAACAAGAGCAAGATCGTCGGTTACGGCATCCTCGGGCTCGGTATCGTCGGCCTGACGCAGTGGTTCGTGAAGGGCCGCAAGCTGATCGAGGATGCCGCGAGCCGGAATGCGGGTGAATTGAAGTAAACGCTTCGTCCATGCCCGACTCCTCCACACGAGCGACGGTCGACCGCTTCAACAGCGCGTTCAACCGCCACGATGCGGATGCGCTGGCGGCGCTGCTCACCGAGGACACTGTGTTCGAGAATACGTCGCCGCCGCCCGATGGCCGCCGCATCGACGGCAAAGCCGCAGTCGTCGAGTTCTGGCGCGCCTGGTTCGCGCGGAACCCGGACGCGCACTTCGATGCGGAAGAGGTGATCGTCGCCGGCGATCGCGCCGTGGTCCGCTGGGTGTACCGCAAGATGCAGAACGGCCAGCCGTGGCACCTGCGCGGCGTCGACGTCTTCAGCGTGCGCGACGGGAAGGTCGCCGCGAAGCTGGCGTATGTAAAGGGCTGATCACAATCCCAAAGCCTATTTCGGCTCGGGGGCGACCTTCACACCGGCAACTTTGGCGCGATCGAGTGACGACTGGACCAACCCGGATTTCCGCGCGTCGGCGAGGAACCGGTTGATCTCGGCAAGCTGCGGCGCGCGACCTTTGACCACGACGATCGCCTGCAGCGTCACCATGTAGTCATCGGGCAGCACACGCAGGCCCGGCACGTCGCGGGCGAGTTCCTCCATCCGCGTGCGATTCGCGGCAAACGCATCGACACGCTTATCCAGAAGCATTCTGCCCATCTCCGCGTTCGGCGGCACGGAGGGAAGCGACTGCACCTTCGCGTTCTTCACATGTTCGCGGACGTACACTTCTGGAGCCTGGCCGGTGATCGCCCCAATCGTGACGCCGGCGCGGTCGACGTCGCTCGATTTCTGAAACGGCGAGTCTGCGCGAACGGCGTAGGCCGCGCCTGAGCTCGAGTACGCATCGGAGAAATCCACCTGTCGTGCGCGCTCCGCTTCGACGGCCAGGAAGCCGATATCGACCTTCCCTGATTTGACGCTTTCCAGCACCGCATCGGCGTCCGGCAGCGGCATCACGACCGCCGGCACGCCGATACGGCGCGCGAGCTCGCGCGTCAAGTCAGCGGCGGGACCGGTGGTTTCACCGGTCCTCGCGTCAACACGGCCCTGGACCGGATTGGTGGCGATGAAGGACGAACGAAGCGTTCCCGTGGGCGCGAGCAACGCACGCTGCGCGTGAAGCGCCGTGCCAAGCGCGAGCAAGCTGGCAAGAAAAGCAGTTCCGATTGTTCGCATGAATGTAAAGGTATCAGGTGTCAGAAGACGAACCGAACCGCCAACTCCGCCTGCCGCTTGTTGGCTGCTGATGTGATCGAGCCGAACGCTGGCGACAACGCGTTGGTCGTCCACGCTGCGGTCAGGTTCGTCCGGTTCAGCAGGTTGAAGACCTGCGCCACCAGTTCGACTCTCTGGCTGGCCGTCAGTCGGATCGACTTGCTCGCGCGCAGGTCGACACCGTAGAACTCGTTGGTGTTGATCTGCGACTCGGGAATGGCCGCCAGGTTCCGAGTGGCGCGATAGGCGTTCACGGCCGCAAGTGCGGCGGACTCACTGCCGCGGTTGAACTGATTGCGCGTGGTGCTGGGAACGTAGTCGGTGATGTTCGCGTCCCCGTTGAGATCCTGCCCCGCGATCGCGCTGAAGGGCATCGTCGAGCGCGCGGTGAAGACCGCACCGAAGTTGATTTCGAAGGGCAGCAGCACCGAGCCACTCGCCACGAGCGCATGACGGCGATCGCTGTTATTCGGCCCCTCGTCGAAGTCGATGTGCGCGGAATCCGTGACCGTCGACAGGAAGCTCGAGCTGCTGACGTTGCCACTGGTGGACGCCAGCGTGTACGACACCGTGTACATGTAATTCCGATCGAAGCGCTTCTCGAGCCGCACCAGCAGCGCCTTGTAGTCTGCCCACCCGATCGACTGCGTCTGCAGCACGCGGCCAAATTGCGCCAATGGACGGGCCCCTGTGGTGCCACCGCTGCGTGGATTGATGTCAATCGCCATCGGCACCTTCGTCATCTTGTTGTAGACACCGTCGACGTGGATGGCCAGCGCGGAACCGAGTTGTCGCGACACGCCGCCCGTGTACGCGGCGGACTGCAGGTTCTCCAGATCGTTCGCCTCGACGGCGATGTTCTGCACGCCGGTCGACACAAATGAGATCGGATCGCGGCCGCCGTACGGATCGGGATAGGTGGGATTGGCGATGACGGCATTCAGCTGTCGGAAGTTCTGGATCTCAGACAGCTCCGACTGGGTGTTCATGGGGTTGTAGTACAGCCCGTACCCCGCGCGGACGACGGTCTTGCCGTCGTTCTGCAGATCCCACGCGAGGCCGGCGCGCGGGCCCAGGTTGTTCTTGTCGCCGCGGTCCGAGAAGTCGACCAGCGGCGCGAGGCTCGTCGGCGTTCCCGTCGTTGGGAAGATGTCCTTGTCGTTCAGGTCACGCCCCTGGTTGAACACCTTCCCCTGATACTCGTAGCGCAGACCGAGGTTCAGCGTCACACCTGCCGCTGGTTTCCATTCATCCTCGACGTAGGTGTCATACAGCACGTTCGGCGCATAGAGCGCAACGTTCAGCAGCGCCGACGTGAACTGCGTCACGGAACCCGGAATGGGCACGAACGACGCCAGATTCGACGGGTTGAATGGTTGATCCTGGTTGAACACCCACGTCCCCTGTGCCTTACGGATGGACTGGCGGATTGGCAGACTCTGGAATCCGGCGCCCACTTTCCAGGTGTGCTGGCCCGTGGTAATCGACAAGTCATCGCGCAACTGACGCGACAGCAGGTCACCGTACTGATTGATGTTGGCGCCCCACGACGCGAGGCTCGGGAACGTATAAATCTGCGTCGTTCCGGCGATGCGGGCAGGGGATTCGTCGTACAGCTTGTCCTGCGGCTCGACGCCGGGGATGTGCGCGCGGAAAAGATACGTGGTCCACTGGCCGCGCACTTCGTTCAGGATACGAGGCGAGAGCACCCATGTGTGAGCACCGGCCCATGAATAGCGCGGCTGCTTGATGCCGCCGCCAGGCGAAAACCACGGCGTCGACGAAGACGCGGCGCAGCCTTCGCATGTGAAGTCGGATACCTGCCACGCGTAGCGGACAAACAGGTTCTGCTTCTGGTTGATCTGCCAGTCGCCGCGCGTGAACGACATGTTGTTGTATTCAGGGCTCGCAAACACACCGTTCAGGCTTCCATAGAACTGCGGCAGCCTGACAACGACGTTGTCGTACAGGTTGTTCTTGAGACGCTCGGCCGCCTGGAAGAAGTGAAGCTTGTCCTTGATGATCGGACCGCCGATGGCGCCGCCGAACTGATGCCGGCTGAAGGCGGGCTTCGCCTGTCCCGCTGCTTTGGCGAATGGATCGATCGTGTTCAGCGCTTTGTCGCGATAGAACTCAAACGCCTCGCCGTGAAAACCGTTCGTGCCGCTCTTGGTGGCCATCGACACGGCGCCGCCGGCGGTCCACCCGTATTCGGCAGGGGACTGGCTGAGATACACCTTGAATTCCTGAATGGCTGACTGCGGGAAATCCTGACGCGGTTCGCCTGTGTTGCCTTCCTTGTTCCACACGCCGTCCACAAGCAGGGCGGAGCCATTGGTGAACGCGCCGGCGCCGATATTGGAGTTCGCTTTCCGTGCGCGCACCGCATCCTGGCTGGTGCCCGGCATCAGCAGCGCGAGGTCCATCGGCTGGCGTGTGGCCAGCGGCAGGTTCTGCATCTGATCCTGAGTGATAACGCCGGACACCTCACTCTTGGTCACCTCGACGATCGGTGCTTCTCCAGTGACGGTCACCGACTCGTTGAGTCCCTGCACCTGCATCGTGATGTTCCGCGCCAGCTCCGTGCCCGTCAGCAGCGTCATTTCCGGAACGGTCGCCGTTCCGAAACCCTGCAACTCCGCTCGGATTTCATAGCGTCCTGGCGGCAACGCCGCAAGTCGGTACCGCCCATCCGACTCGGTCACCACCGCGCGCGTGATCCCGGTCTCGATGTTGCGCCCTGTGACGGTGACGCCGGGGAGCACGCCCCCCTGCGCGTCGTTGACGATGCCTGAAATGACGCCGTTGGTCGTCTGTGCCGCTGCGGGCGCGGCCAAGGAGATCAATGCGATAACAAGGGTCCCGAGGGAAACCGGTCGCAACATAACCCCTCCGTCGATGAATTAATTCCTCTTCAATCGGGGTAACAATTCGAGCGCGTTGTCACGCTCGATTGCGCGCAGGTCCGCCGGCTTGAAGCCGAAGTCGGCGAGCCCCTTCGCCACGGTTGCTGCCTGGGCAAAGGGATAGTCGGTGCCGAACAGGATGTGGGACATCGGCACGACCCGGGTGAACGTCGCGAGCGTGTACGGATTAAACGCCTGCGCGGTGTCGTAATAAAACTTCTGCAGCGCGGCCAGATTCGCGTTCGGTTTTCCGTCCGGCCCGACCGCCGCGCCAAGGCGGCTCGTGATGTAGGGCGCCGTTCCGCCGCCATGCGACCAGATGAAACGGATGTCGGGGCAGCGCGTTGCCGTGTTCGTGTACAAGATGCTCTGGATGGTGAGCGTCGTCTCCGTGGAGAGCGTGACGCCGAGCGCACGCCCTTCGGGGAGCATGTTGATCATGCCGCCGCGGAACGGGTGGGTGTAGCAGACCGCCTTCCGCCGGTTCAATTCATCCATCACGCGGGCGAATGCCGGATCGCCCAGGTACTTCCCTTCGTAGCTGCTCATGAAGCAAACGCCGTCGGCCTTGAGCGTGTCAAAGGCGTATTCGATTTCGCGGAGCGCGCCATCGACATCAGGCAGCGGCAGCGTCGCAAACATGCCAAAACGCGTCGGACGATCGGACACAAGACGCGCGAAGTACTCGTTGCATTCGCGTGCGAGCGCGCGCGCGGCGGCGGCGTCGCCGAAGTGCACGCCCGGTTCGCTCGTCGACATGATCACCGTCGCCACACCGTCGCGATCCATGTCCTCGAGCGCTTTCGCCGGCGTCCAGTTCATGAGCGCGGTCTGACCGGTGTTATGCGCCTTGATGGCCGCGATGAAGCCCGGCGAGTTGCCATGGTTGTGGACGTCAATCCGGAATGCAGGCGCCGCCGGACGCGTTTGCGCGCCGTCGAGGATGTCTGGGACGAGCGCCGATGCGCCGATCGCGGCCAGACCGGCGAGAAACTCGCGCCGCTGCATGTTGGGGGTCCTCCCTGTGCGGCGCAGTCTACACCTCAAGGCGAGAAGTGGAAAAGCTAAGCCTTCTTCGTCGCCGTGTTCAACTCGGCGCGAACTCGTTCAGTGGTGAACGGAACCTGCCGCAGCCGGACACCGATGGCATCGAAGATCGCGTTGGCGATCGCGGCCGCGACGGCGGTCGTTGATGCTTCGCCGGCGCCCATCGGAGGCAGCTCGGGGTGGTTGACAAGGACGATATCCACCTCCGGCACGTCGCTGAACCTGATGATTGGGTAAGTGTTCCAGTTCAGATTCTTGACGCCGGCGGCATCGAAGTTGACTTCCTCCATCAGCGCCCGGCTGCATCCCTGAATGACGTTGCCCTCGATCTGATTCCGCACGCCGTCAGGGTTGACGATAATGCCGCAGTCGTGCGCGACGGTGACCTTCTTCACCGTCACCTTGCCGGTGGAACGATTCACTTCAACGTCCGCGATCTGCGCAACCACGGTGCCCGCTAACCCGGAAATGGCGACGCCGCGTCCTTTGGCAATCGCGGACGTCGAACGTGCGGCGGCGGACGGACGCTGTGCGGTCGCGGACCGTGGAAGGTCAGCGCCGCTGCCGCGGGAAGATCGCGGTTGCCAGGCAGCGTGTTTCGCAACGGCACGCAGCACCGCCGCCACGCGCTCGTTGTTCGCGCCGGTGAGGTGGCGCAGTCGGAATTCCACAGGGTCGATGCCTGCGGCTGCCGCCATATCGTCCATCTGCGACTCGGCCGCCAGGCACCGCGCCTGTGAGTAGGGCGCGCGGAGGTTGGCTGTCCGCAGCGGATTCGGACTCATGATCCACGGCATCGTGGCAGCGGTGACTTTTCGGTTCGGGAAGACATACGGCGAGGCGTCGCCGCCCCCGAGCGCGATCCCATTTTCGTCAGGCTTGATACCTGTCTGCCGCGACGCCAGCATCGGCGTCAGGCGCGCATCCGTCCACGGCACGGTGTGCTCGACGTAGTCCCACGTCGTCACGTTTCCCTGGGCATCGACACCTGAACGGATCCTGATCAGCTGCGGCGGGCCTTTGGGCTCCCAGCCATGCTCGTCCTCGCGCATCCACTGCACGCGAACCGGCCGGCCAATCGCCTGCGACATCAGCGCGGCATCTTCCGGAGCATCGTCAGGCTCGAGGCGACCGTAACAACCGGAACCTTCGCAGTAAATGAAGTGCACGTCGTGTTCGGCGATCCCGAGCAGACGGGCGATGCCATTGCGCGTAATGAACGGCGCCTGCGCTCCGGACCAGATGGTCGCCTTGTTCCCCTGCACGTCGGCAACGGCACACGAGGGGCCGATCATGCCGTGCATCTGGAACGGCCATCGGTACGTCGCGTCGAACGTTTTCGACGCCTGCGCAAACGCAGCGCCCGCGTTGCCGGTGTTGGTTGCGACGCGTTCGGCCACCGGCTTGGTGTTCTGGAGATAGTCGTAAATGCGATCGGGACCGGCTGGCAGCTGCGCGGGCGGTGCAGACCAGGCGACCTTGAGCGCGCGCGCCGCTCGAATCGCAGCCCATTCAGTCTCGGCCACCACACCGAGAAAGTTTCCTTTCTGCACGATCCGAACAACGCCCGGAATATTTGCGATCGACCGCTCGTCGACCGAGAGTGGCCGCGAGTTGACGACCGGCGGCCGCACCACGCGGCCATGCAACATGCCGGGCACGCGCACCTCGTGCGCATACAGAAATGTGGCGGTGACTTTTGGCGGCAGGTCGAAGCGCGCAACCGACGTCCCGACGACTTTGTAGTCCTTCGGGTCCTTCGGCTTGACGTCGGACGCCAGCTTCAAATCCCATTGCTCGCCGGACGCGTCGATCTTCGTATTGAACCGTGCGCCTCCGACCAACGCGGCATAGGAAACGCTCCTCGGCGGATTGCCGGCGACGCTCACCACTCCCTCGGCCACGGTAAGCTGACCCGCCGGCGCACCGAGCTGGATAGATGCACGTTTCAGCAGCTCCTGACGTGCTGCCGCCGCAGCCTGACGCAGCTGCGGCCCCGCGCGCTCGAGCGTCCGGCTCGCGGACGTCCGCCCCTGATCGACGCTCTTCGTCGTGTCGCCGATTTCCATCCTGATTCGGGCAATCGGCACGTCGAGCTCCTCGGCCACGATCTGCCCGAGCGCAGTCCCAGTGCCGGTCCCGAGATCGACTTTGCTCGTAAACACGCTCACGGTGCCATCCGGTGTAATCGCGAGCCACGAGTCGAGTTGGTCTGCGGGAAGGCCGCCGGCGTTGGAGAGCGGCGTCCCGCCCTGGAGGCCTTGGGCCAGAACGCGCGTCAGCGGCTCGAAGAGGTTGAAGCCGACGACCAGCGCGCCGGTCTTGAGCAGATCTCTTCGCGAGAGCACGTGCGTGCGCATGGTGTGCGCGCGATTATGACTCTGTCCGGGGCACTCCGTACACACATACGTGTACCTGCTACACGTTCCCTGCGAGGTCCCTCATCCACCAGCCACGGACATGAGGCCTCCCACCACACGCCAACAAGAGCGCGTCGTGTCGTGCGCTGTCGGCTGAAGTCGTGAACTGACGCCGATTTGTGTGCCGTCTTCAATCACCGGTGTTTCATTCCGGCACGTCCGCATTTAAGCGACGCGGGGGGAATGTTTTACGGCCAACTTGCGCCGATAAGCCCAACAACGAGAGCGTCTGTGCGTGTTCCGACACGGGGCATGTGCGGATCGAGCACAGCGCCTCTCGCGATCAGACAAGCAGCTGAATTCAAACAACTTACGTGGCCAACGCGCACAGCAGAGCTCCTGGATCCGATGTTGCTCAACCGCTCGCCGTCATGAGTCTCCTCTGGCTACGTAAATGGTCTGTCGCGGTCATCGCGGCGACGGTGTTGATGCCGTCGATTGTGGCCGCACAGACGTCGCCCTCTAACGGAAATCACAAGCTCGATAACGCCCTCGAGCAAGCGGCCGGCAATGCCAAAGATCGCCTGGCGGTGATCATCCAAATCGTTCCTGGCGGCGAATCGGCGGTCCGAGGGCAGCTTGCCGCGCTGGGACGCAAGATCTCCGGCGAGTTCAGGAATATCCGAGCCGTCGGCGCGAGGGTGAATAGGGCGGAACTTGCCGCTCTGGTCGCCGATCCCGCAGTCGCCCATGTGTCGCTCGATGTCCAAGTGCACGGGCACGCCCTGACAGCGCCGGGGCCCGACGCGCTGATGACCCTCGACCTCGTACGTGCCGATCTCGGCAGCGTGTCGAAGGGTGTAACCGGGAACGGCGTCGGTATCGCCATCATCGACTCTGGGATTAACGGAGGCATCCCCGACATCGCCAAGCAGGTCGCTGCGTTTTACGACTTCACACAAGGCGGCAAGGCGGTCCAGTCGTACGACGATTACGGTCATGGAACGCACATCGCGGCGACAATCGCGAGCAGCGGCCAGCAGAACTTCTACCTCTATCAGGGCATCGCGCCAAAAGCCCGTTTGATCGGCCTCAAGGTGCTCGACAAGAACGGCGCCGGCGCAACGAGCACGGTGATCGCCGCGCTGCAGTTCGCCACAGCGAACAAGGCGGCCCTTGGCATCGATGTCATCAACCTGTCCCTCGGACATCCGATTTACGAATCGGCGGCGACCGACCCGCTCGTCCGTGCGGTGGAAGCCGCCGTCCGCAGTGGAATCGTCGTTGTCGTTTCCGCTGGCAACCACGGCACCAACGCAACCACGGGACAGGTCGGGTATGGCGGCATCACGTCTCCCGGCAATGCCCCGTCCGCTATCACGGTTGGTGCGGCCAACACCTCGGCAACGCTGAACCGGTCAGACGACTTCGTCGCGCCCTATAGCTCCCGCGGTCCATCGTGGATTGACGGCTACGCGAAGCCCGACGTGGTTGCACCGGGGCATCGAATCGTGGCGGACATCGACAACAAGGCATCGTTGTACATCGATTACCCCAGCTGGCAGGTGACGCCACCGTTAGTCGGAGGCAAGTACATCCGTTTGAGCGGATCGAGCATGGCCGCCGGCGTCGTGAGTGGCGTCGTGGCGCTCGTCATCGAAGCCAATCGCGCGGCGCTTCAGCCAGACGGAACACACATGGCGCCGCTGAATCCGTACGCGGTCAAAGCGATTCTTCAGTACTCGGCGACGCCTCTGGCGAACGCCGACACGATGTCCCAGGGAGCTGGCGAGATCAACGCCGACGGCGCGATTGCCCTGACGCGCGCGCTCGACACGAGAACGAGTCCGTGGGGCGTTGCACCGCTTACGCTGGCCAGCACATTCGGCGTCGAAATCGACTCGTGGTCGAGGGCGTTGGTTGCTGGAAGTGCGAAGGTCGGCGATCTCACACCGGGGCTCGCGATCAGCGGCTCGAACATCGTCTGGGGCGAGAACATCGTCTGGGGCGAAAACATCGTCTGGGGCGAAAACATCGTCTGGGGCGAGAACATC
>Ga0207648_10000833_pt1 | contig 34734 bp, 33 predicted proteins | sample KBSMisM32_FD_184310 | JGI IMG/M metagenome (GOLD analysis project Ga0207648, IMG submission 184310) | Miscanthus rhizosphere microbial communities from Kellogg Biological Station, Michigan, USA - KBS Miscanthus M3-2 (SPAdes) (version 2) | ecosystem: Host-associated > Plants > Roots >... | reverse complement strand
ATGGCGGCGATCGTGGACGTGACCGGGTGTTGTCCGGTGTCGTCGAATGCCGTTGTCATACAGGGAATTCTGGCATCGACCACCGACAGTCCGAGGTCCAGGACGGAGGTTCTGCCCGGCATGTGGACAAGTATGTTCGTTGTTTCTGGAGCGGCGATGTCGTGGTCTCGACAAGCTCGACCAGCGGGCAAGCCAGCTCGACCAGCGGGCACGCCAGCTCGACCAGCGGGCACGCCAGTTCGACCAGCGGGCACGCGTAGCCCCGAGACGGCGCTGGCGCGCCTCCTCAACCACCCGCCATGCCTGAGCCGGGAGCAGACCGCCCCCCGCGCCGTACCTCTCCCCGTCGCTGCGCCTTTCCCCAACCCGCCACCTGCAACCGCGGCGGAGTGGTCTCGACACTCGCTCGCTGGCGCTCGCTGCTCGACCACCGTGGTCTCGACACTCGCTGCTCGACCACCGGAATCAGCCGTGGACTCGACACTCGCTCGCTGCTCGACCACCGGACAGCTGCAGCGTCCCCAGCACCGTCTGACGGTCGCTGACTAGGGTGACCGGGTGGCGGAGGATATGAGTGAGACGACCCAGCAGACGGCCGGCCCGAAGGCCGACGCGAAACCCGACCCGAAAGCGGTGACCAAGCCCGCCGAGCCCAAGGACGAGCTCGTCGTCACCGAGCACGAGCTCAAGGTCGGCCGGCGGACCCTGACCTACACCGCGACGACCGGACGCGTGGTGCTGCGCGACGAGGTCTACGAGGACGGCACGTTCGCCGGCTTCAAGGCGAAGGCCGAGATGTCGATCACCTCCTACGTGGTCGAGGGCGGCGACGAGCGGCGGCCGGTGACGTTCGCGTTCAACGGCGGTCCCGGCAGCTCCAGTGTGTGGCTGCACCTGGGACTGCTCGGCCCGCGCCGGGTGCTGATGGGCGACGCCGGCAACCTGCTGCCGCCGCCGTACGAGCTGGCCGACAACCCGGAGTCCCTGCTCGCGGTGAGCGACCTGGTCTTCATCGACCCGGTGTCGACCGGCTACTCCCGCGTGGTCGAGGGCAGCAAGCCGGAGCCGTTCCACGGCTACCAGGGCGACATCGAGTCCGTCGCCGAGCTGATCCGGATCTGGGTGTCGCGGAACAAGCGCTGGATGTCGCCGAAGTTCGTGGCGGGGGAGTCCTACGGCACCCTGCGCGGTGCTGCGCTCGCCGAGCACCTGCAGAGCCGGCACGGGATGTACCTCAACGGCCTGATCCTGATCTCCAGCGTGCTCGACCTGTCGTCGCTGGACTTCGAGAAGCAGCGCAACGACCGGGCGCACGCGCTCTACCTCCCGACGTACGCCGCGATCGCGCACTACCACGGCAAGGTCAAGCGCCGGTCGCTGCGGGCACTGGTCAAGGAGGCGGAGGAGTACGCCGCCGGCGACTACCCGGCCGTGCTCCGCAAGGGCAACCGACTGACCACGAAGGAGCGTGCCGCGGCGGTGCGCAAGCTCGCGTCGCTGACCGGGCTCTCGGAGGACTACGTCGATCGCGCCGACCTGCGGATCGAGCACTGGCGCTTCTTCGGCGAGCTGCTGCGCGACGAGCGGCGCACGGTGGGGCGCCTGGACGGCCGGTTCAGCGGTCCGATGGCGTCGGCCATCGCCGAGAACATGGACGCCGATCCCGCCCACGACGCGATCTCGGGACCGTACGCCGCGGTGTTCAACCACTACGTGCGCGAGGAGCTCGGCTTCGAGAGCGACCTTCCCTACGAGCAGATCTCCCGCCGCGTGGACCCCTGGTCCTACAAGGACTTCGAGGGGCGGCCGATCGACGTCACGCCCAAGCTAGAGCGAGCGATGCGGCAGAACCCGCACCTGCGGGTGCACGTCGCATACGGCTACTACGACGGCGCCACCCCGCACTTCGCGGCGGAGGACGTCGTCGCACACCTCAACCTGCCCGACGAGCTGCGCGCCAACATCGAGCACGCGTACTACGAGGCCGGGCACATGATGTACGTCCACGAGCCCACGCGTCGCCAGCAGAGCCGCGACCTCGCGGCGTTCGTCACCCGGGGCTGACTACCCGCGCGGGCTGACCTCCTGCGCGTGGTTCTCCGCCATCGGCTCGTAGTGCGCGAAGGACCGGGTGAACGTGCCGACGCCGTGGGTGGAGGCGCGCAGGTCGATCGCGTAGCGCACCAGCTGGCTCTGGGGTACGACGGCGCGCACCTGGGTGCGGTCCTCGCCCACCTTGTCGGTGCCGAGCAGCCGGCCGCGCCGGGCGGAGAGGTCGGACATCACGCCGCCGATCTGGTCGTCGAGCACGAGCACGGCCACCTCGTCGTACGGCTCGAGCATGCAGACGCCCCCGGCGGCCGCCGCCTCGCGCAGCGCGAGCGCGCCGGCGCTCTGGAACGCCATGTCGGAGGAGTCGACGCTGTGCGCCTTGCCGTCGGTGAGCGTCACCCGCAGGTCGACCACCGGGTAGCCGTTGCGGACGCCGCGCTCCATCTGCGCGCGCACCCCCTTCTCGACGCTGGGGATGAACTGGCGGGGGACGGCACCGCCGACGACCTTGTCGACGAACTCGAAGCCGCCGCCCTCAGGCAGCGGCTCCACGGTGATGTTGCAGATGGCGTACTGGCCGTGGCCGCCGGACTGCTTGACGTGGCGGCCGAGTCCCTCGGCCTTGCCGGTGAACGTCTCCCGGAGCGGCACGATCACGTCACGCCGCTCGACGCTCACCCCGAAGCGCGCGCTGAGCCGGTCGAGCGCCACCTCGGCGTGGGACTCTCCCATCACCCAGAGCACCAGCTGGCGGGTCTCCGGGTTGTGCTCGATGCGCAGGCTCGGGTCCTCGGCGGCGAGCCGGCCGAGCGCGGAGGAGAGCTTGTCCTCGTCGGACTTGGTCGCGGCCTCGATCGCGACCGGCAGCAATGGCTCGGGCATCGACCACGGCTTGAGCACCAGTGGCTGGTCGACCCCGGAGAGGGTGTCACCGGTCTCGGCCCGCGTCAGCCGGGCGATGTTGGCGAGGTCGCCCGCGACCACCCGGTCGGCCGGTACCTGCTGGCCGCCGAACGGATGAGCCAAGGCCCCGATCCGCTCGTCCTCGTCGTGGTCGGCGTGGCCGGAGCCCTCGCCGAAGAACGACGAGAAGTGGCCGGAGACGTGCAGCGACTGGTCGGGGTCGAGAGTGCCGGAGAAGACGCGGACCACGCTCACGCGCCCGACGTACGGATCGCTGGTGGTCTTCACGACCTCGGCCACCAGCGGTCCCGACGGGTCACACGGCGCGGTGCCGGCGGCCGCGCCGGCCGGCGTGAACACCTCGGGCGGGGAGTGTTCCGGAGGCGACGGGAAACCGCGGACGATCAGGTCCAGCAGCTCCGTGCAGCCGACGCCAGTGGCTGAGCAGACCGGCATCACAGGGAAGAACGTCGCGCGCGCGACCGCCTTCTCCAGGTCGGCGACCAGGACGTCCTCCTTGATCTCCTCGCCGCCGAGGTAGCGGTCCATCAGCGACTCGTCCTCGGACTCCTCGATGATCCCCTCGATCAGCTCGCCCCGTCGTTCGCTCTCGAGGTCACCGGACAGCAGCCCCTCGAGCCCGGTGACCTCGGCGCCGTCGCGGATCGGGAGGTAGAGCGGCAGCACCTTGTCGCCGTACGCCGCTTGCGCCTGCGCGAGGACCCCGTCGTAGTCGGCACGCGGGTGGTCGAGCTTGGTCACGACGACCGCGCGCGGCACCTGCACCTGGGCGCACTCGCGCCAGATCTGGCGAGTCGCCTCGTCGACGCCCTCGTTGGCGGCGACCACGAACAGGGCGCAGTCGGCCGCCCGCAGCCCCGCGCGCAGCTCCCCGACGAAGTCGGCGTAGCCGGGGGTGTCGACCAGGTTGACCTTGGTGTCGCCGTGCACCAGCGGAGTCACGGAGAGGGACATCGACCGCTGGTGGCTGCGCTCGGAGTCCTCGAAGTCGGAGACCGTGGTGCCGTCCGCGACCGACCCGGCCCGGGGAATGGCGCCGGACGACGCCAGCAACGTCTCGACCAGGGTGGTCTTGCCCGAAGAGCTCGGCCCGACCAGGACGACGTTGCGTATCCGGTCGGGCCGTGACGCCCCGAGGTCGTGGGTGGTTGCCCTCCGTGTCTGCTTGTCGGCCATGGGTGCCCTCCCGGCGCGTGGTCCTCGGGCCCATCTTGGACCCGTTCGGTCGGAGAGCACCAGTGCTCGTCAGCGCCCGTTGGCCGAGAAGTGCTGCAGGTCCTGCAGCGAGCGCCAGGTGCCGCCCCAGATCCACCCGATGCTCGCGAACGCCCGCACCACGGGGCCGCCGGCAAGGATCATCCCCGGGCGGTGCCGGCCGCGGTCACGGTACGACGAGGCGAGCTCGGGGAGCACGAGATCGCCCTTGAGGTAGGGGTTCTGGAACGGGTTCACGTCGACGGCGAGGCCGTAGGCGTGCTGGGAGAACACGGTCGCGCCGCGCACCGGGCGGCAGGCGAAGGCTCCCGTGTCGTTGCCGTCGCCGGTTGGGGGTGCGTCCTGTTCGGCCTGGGTGGTGATCCGCATCTGCTCGATCGGGAAGCGCTCGTCGTACAACCGGTGGAAGACGGTGACCAGCGGACCGGCCACGGACCGGTTTACCAGCAGCTCACCGGTGTGCCGGCGTTCGTCGAAGCCCCAGAACGTGAGCCTCACCCAGGCCAGGTCCCGCGCTGCGACCGGGCAGCCCGGCCGCCAGGTCGACCGTGCCAGCACCCGCGCCGGAGCGGGTTCGACACGTGCGGCGAAGCCCGTGCCGGGCAGCTCCGGCAGCGCGTCTTGCAGCGTGAACCGGCGGTCGCGCAGAGCCGCCGGCGTCGGGCGGACCTCGCCGAACCCGTCGGCGGTGCTCGGCAGCACCCGAGTGCCCAGCCACGCGGGCGCGACCGTGCCCGCCGCCGGTAGACCGGCGTGCAGGCAGGCCAGTACGGCCACGGCCGCCACCCGTGCCCGGCTCATGGTTCAAGGCTAGGCGGGCGGTGTTTGGATGAGCGGATGCGGATGTTCGCGGCGCTGGTTCCGCCGCCCGACGTGGTCGAGGATCTCGACGTCTTCCTGGACGTACGACGCGAGGCCGCGCCTTTCCGATGGATACCGGCGGACCACCTGCACATGACCCTGGCGTTCCTGGCCGAGGTGCCCGACCGGCGGCTGGACGACCTCGTCGAACGGCTCGGCCGTGCGGCCGCCCGTCGTACCGCGTTCCCGGCCGTGGTCGCCGGCGGAGGCGCGTTCCCGAACCCGGCGCGTGCCCGCGTCCTCTACGCCGGCCTCGACCTGGCCGAACCCGGGCGCACCGAGCTCAGCCGGTTGGCGACGGGGTGCCGCGCGGCGGCGTCGCGTGCGGGGATCGCCGTGGACGGGAAGCGCTTCCGCCCCCATCTCACGGTCGCGCGGTGCGGCCGTCCGACCGAGGTCACCGCCTGGGTGCGGCTGCTCGACGGTTACCGAGGACCGGCGTGGCAGGCCGACCGGCTCACGCTGGTCGCCTCGCACCTCGGGGAGGGTCCGCGGCGGCGTCCGCGCTATGAGGAGGTGGACTCCTTCCCGCTCGGACGAGACTAGGGTCAGGGTGTGTCCCACCTGTTGCGCGTGGCGCTGCCCGACGTCCCCGGCTCGCTGGGCCGCGTCGCATCCGCGATCGGTCTGGCCGGCGGCAACATCGAGGCGATCGAGATCGTGGAGCACCGTGCCGACGGGGTCGCGGTCGACGACGTGTTCCTGACCATGACCGACGGCGTGATGCCCGACAGCGTGGTCTCCGCGTGCACCCAGCTCGACGGTGTCGAGGTGGTCTGGATCCAGCGCTACGGCGCCGGTGGAGGCCTGTTCCTCGACCTCGAGCTGGTCGAGGAGATGACCCAGCGCCGCAGCGACGCCCGCAACGTGCTGGTCGACGCGCTGCCCTCGACCTTCCGCGTGGACTGGGCTGCCCGGTTGCGCCCGGAGGGGGGCCGGATCGGCATCGTGCGTCGTACCACAGCAGCACCCGAGTCGATCCCCGACGACATCACCTGGCCAGAGACCGTCACGCGCGGGATGCGGCTGGAGGTGCCCGAGCCGTGGAGCCAAGTCATCGCGGCCGGCTGCCCGCTCGGCCCCGACGGCGACCTGGTCGTCATCGCGCGCCGCGGCGGCCCGGCCATCCTCGACTCCGAGATCGCACGGCTCTCCCACCTGTGCGCGCTGGCCGACTCGATCGCCGCCGCCGACGCCTGAGCCGGCTCAGATCTCCTCGAGCACGAACACCGGGATCTCCCGGTCGGTCCTCTTCTGGTACTCGCCGTAGGTCGACCAGGTGTCCACCGCGTACTGCCACCAGTCGGCACGCTCGTCGCCCTCGACGAGGCGGGCCCGGTACTTCTTCCGCTCCGGGCCGTCCTGGAGCTCGACCTCAGGGTGCGAGAGGAAGTTGTAGTACCACTCTGGGTTCTGCGGTGCCCCGCCCAGCGACGCGACGGCGACGTACGTGCCGTCGCGCTCCACCCGCATGACGGGGTTCTTGCGGACCTTGCCGGACTTGGCCCCGAGCGAGGTGATCACCACGATCGGGTCGCCCGTGTCGCGCAAGGTGTTCGCCCGCTGCCCGTCTGAGGCCTCGAACTCCGCGACCTGGTCGCGGACCCACTGCTGCTTGCTCGGGACGTACTCGCCTTGGATCGTCATACCTCGCGTAACACGTGGCGCGGCGTGAGGATTCCGGCGCCGCTAGCCTCACGCCCATGAACAACCCACAGAACCACTCGCTGCGCTCGCGCTTCCGCGGGGACCCCGAAAAGCCATGAGCGCCATCCACGGAGTAAGCGAGACCTTCGACCCCCACGCGTGGGACGCGGTGCCCGGATTCGAGCACCTGACCGACCTCACGTACCACCGCGCGAAGGCGCACGGCACGGTGCGGATCGCGTTCGACCGGCCCGACGTGCTCAACGCGTTCCGGCCGCACACCGTCGACGAGCTGCTCTCCGTGCTCGAGCACGCGCGGCAGTCGAGCGATGTCGGCTGCGTGCTGCTCACCGGCAACGGACCCTCGGGCAAGAACGGCAAGTGGGCGTTCTGCTCCGGCGGCGACCAGCGGATCCGCGGCCGCGTTGGTTATCAGTACGCCGCCGGCGAGACCGCCGAGACGGTGGACAAGGCGAAGCTGGGCCGGCTGCACATCCTGGAGTGCCAGCGGCTGATCCGGTTCATGCCGAAGATCGTGGTGTGCGTGGTACCGGGCTGGACCGCCGGCGGTGGCCACAGCCTGCACGTGGTGTGCGACCTCACGATCGCGAGCGCCGAGGAGGCCCGGTTCAAGCAGACCGACGCCGACGTGGGCTCGTTCGACGGCGGCTTCGGCTCGGCGTACCTCGCCCGGCAGGTCGGCCAGAAGTTCGCCCGCGAGATCTTCTTCCTCGGCCAGGAGTACTCCGCCGAGGACGGCGTGCGGATGGGCACCGTCAACCGCGCCGTCCCGCATGCGGAGCTGGAGGCCACCGCCCTGGAGTGGGGGCGGCTGGTCAACGGCAAGTCGCCCACCGCACAGCGGATGCTGAAGTACTCGTTCAACCTGATCGACGACGGCCTGGTCGGGCAGCAGCTCTTCGCAGGCGAGACCACGCGACTGGCCTACATGACCGACGAGGCCGCCGAGGGCCGCGACCAGTTCCTGGAGAAGCGCGACCCGGACTGGTCGCCGTTCCCCTGGTACTACTGATCCGGCACGTTTGCGCAGGCCAGAGGCCTAATGCGCCTCGGTGCGTGGCACCTGGACGACCAACACCGTCACGACGCGTCGGTCATGGCGCGGGAGCCAGGATCCAGAGCACCACGCAGGTCTCGGGGCCGGGGTTCCTCCACGTGTGCGGAGAGCTCCCGGGGAAAGTCATCGCGTCGCCGCTGCTCAGCGTCTCCGGGCCGTGCTGCAGCACCACCTCGATCGTGCCGGAGAGCACGTAGGCGCACTCGACCTCACTGGTCAGGGCGTAGAGCTCCTCGCCACCGTTGCCGCCCGGCTCGATCACGGAGTGGATTACCTCGAGCGCGGTCTGCGTGCCCGGCGTGACGAGGCGTTCGACCGCGCCCTCGCCGCCGAAGTTGATCAGCCGACCTTCCCCCGCGCGCGACACCGACGTCACCGGCGGGTCGAAGAGCTCACCGACCCGGAGCCCGAGGACGTCGCAGACCGCGACCAGGGAGGCGACCGAGGGGGAGACGGCGTCGCGCTCCAGCCGGCTAACGAACCCCTTGGTCAGGCCGGCGGAGAGCGCCACCTGGTCCAGGGTCAGGGAGCGCAGCTTGCGGGCCGCGCGCAGCTTGGCGCCGATCAGCACGGCGGGGCGCTCCTGGACCGGATGGGCTACGCGCGTCCGGATGCTGCTGCTCATGGACCAACTTCTATCGCAACAGCACGCACCGGTCCGCCGTCGGCGCCGGTCAGGCGCACCGGGGTGCAGACGACCATGAAGTCGCCGTCGGGCAGCTCTTCGAGGCGGAAGTTCTCACCGATGACACCTCCGAGCCGGGAGATCAGGTGGTGGCAGGGGAAGCCGACCCCGGGGTGCTCCTCGTCGGGCGTCTCGTCAATGTTGATCGCCTCGATGCAGAACGTGCGCACCCCGAGGTCCAGCATCCGCTGGCACGCGTCGGCACCGAGGTAGGGGTGCTCGAAGTAGGTCGAGGTGCCGTAGTGGCGGCCCCAGCCGGTGCGGAGCAGCACGATCACACCCGGTCCCAGCCGGTCGGCGACGGGCTCCACGTGCTCCCAGTCGATCACCCCACGGGCACCGAGCCCAGAGCCGTCGACGACCACACCGGGACCGACGAAACGGTCCGGCGGGATCTCGTCCACCCGTAGGCCATCGGGCTCGAAGTGGTACGGCGCGTCCACGTGGGTGCCCGACTGGCTGCCCAGGTGGATCTCCAGCAGGTTGAAGCCCTCGCGCTCGATGGTGCTGTGCACCTCGAACCTCGGCACGGGGTCACCGGGGTAGACAACGGTCGAGGAGTCCACCGGCACCGAGAGATCCAAAACGCGGTTGACTCTCATGAACAACAACTATTGCATGCGAGTAAACCTTGATCTAGCGTCGCGGACAGCTTCTTTCATCTCGGGTACACCCGCCAACCGCCCAGGAGCCGTGATGAGCGTCCCCCTCGACGAGTCACCGATCATCCGCCCCGGAATCACCGAGGTCGAGCAGCACGGGATCGACACGATCCCCCCGGAGCACCGCCACTCCACCCCGTTCGACCTGTTCCGCATCCAGTTCGGCGGCGCGAACACGTTCGCCACAGTCATCCTCGGGACCTTCCCGATCCTCCTCGGGTTATCCCTGTGGCAGGCGCTGGCCGCGACCGTGGTCGGTGTCCTGGTGGGCGCGCTGTTCCTGATGCCGATGGGCCTGTTCGGCCCGTTGACCGGCACGAACAATGCCGTCTCATCGGGCGCCCACTTCGGGGTCCGCGGTCGGGTGGTGGGCTCGTTCCTCTCGCTGCTTACCGCGATCGCGTTCTACTCGATCTCGGTCTGGGTCAGCGGCGACGCGGTCGTCGGCGCCATGATCCGGCTGTTCGGCATCTCCGACTCCGACCTGCTGCGCGGTGTCGTCTACGCCATCCTCGGCGCGCTGGTCATCGTCGTGGTCGTCTACGGCTACATGTTCATGCTGCTGGTGAACAAGGTCGTCGTGGTCGGCAACACCGTGATGATCCTGCTCGGCGTGCTCGCCTACTCCGGCCAGATCGACCTCTCCTACGACCCCGGCCCGGACGCCTACGCGCTTGGCAGCTTCTGGCCGACGTTCGTGCTCTCCGCGCTGATCGTGATGGGCAACCCGATCTCGTTCGGCGCGTTCCTCGGCGACTGGACGCGCTACATCCCCGAGCGGACCAAGCCGAGTTCGCTGATGCTGGCCACCCTCGCCGCCCAGACTGCCACGCTGGTGCCGTTCTTCTTCGGGGTGTTCACCGCCACGCTCGTCGCCGGCGAGAGCGACTACATCGTCGCACTGATCAACGCCTCACCCCTCTGGTACGCCGTGCTGCTGATCGGGGTTGCCTTCCTGGGCGGGCTCTCCACCGGGATCACCTCCCTCTACGGCACCGGCCTCGACTTCTCCTCAGTGTTCCCCCGCTTCAGCCGCGTCCAGGCTTCGCTGTTCATCGGCGCCTTCGCGTTCCTGTTCATCCTCCTCGGGCGGCTGGCCTTCGACCTGATCGACAGTGTCAACGCGTTCATCGGCGCGATCGTGATCTGCACGACGCCGTGGATGATCATCATGACGATCGGCTACCTCGTCCGACGAGCCCACTACAGCGCCGCCGACCTGCAGGTGTTCAACCTCGGCATGCGCGGCGGCTCGTACTGGTTCGACAACGGGGTCAACTGGCGCGGCATGGCCGCCTGGATCCCGGCGGCGATCTCCGGACTGCTGTTCGCCAACTACCCACCCCTGATCGAGGGCCCGTTCCGCAACGCTGCCGGCGGCGTGGACATCAGTCTCCCCGTCGCGATCGGCCTGGCCGCCGTGCTCTACCTGGCCATGCTCTTCCTCGTCCCGGAGCCGCGCTACGTCTTCGGCGCCGAGGGTCCCCGGCTGGTGCCATCCCGGGAGGGCACACCTCCGGAGGTCGTCGAGGACCCCAACGCCTCGACCCACCGCCAGATCCTGCGCAACCGCAAGAGCGAGGCGAACGCCGTGGAGGAGCTGACCGAGGGGCATCCCCATGCCTGACCAGCCCGGCCTCCCCCGCATCCTTGACGGCTCTCACGTGGGGCAAGTCGACAACACCAGGATCCCCCGGTTCGCGGGGCCGCCGACCTTCGCCCAGCTGCCTCGGATCGACGAGGTGGACAGTGCCCACGTCGCCGTCGTCGGGATCCCTTTCGACGCGGGGGTCTCATATCGGCCCGGGGCGCGCTTCGGTCCGGCGCACATCCGCGCGGCGTCCAAGCTGCTGCGTCCCTACAACCCGGCGGTCGACATCTCCCCCTTCGCGGTGCAGCAGGTGGTCGACGCCGGTGACATCGCGACCAACCCGTTCTCATTGGAGGAGGCGGTCACCGGCATCGAGCACGCCGCCCGCGACCTGCGCGAACGCGCCGAGCGACTGCTCGTGCTCGGCGGGGACCACACGGTGGCGCTGCCCCTGTTGCGTGCCCTCGGTTCCGGGCAGCCGATCGCCGTCGTGCACTTCGACGCGCACCTCGACACCTGGGACAGCTACTTCGGCGCGGCCTACACTCACGGCACCCCGTTCCGCCGCGCCTCCGAAGAGGGCCTGCTCGACACCTCGGCCTGCGTGCACGTCGGCACCCGGGGACCGCTCTACGGCGCCCGCGACCTCGTCGACGACAAGGAGCTCGGCTTCGCCGTGGTCGCCTCGACCGAGATCGATGCCCTCGGCGCAACCGGCGTCGCCGACCGGATCCGGGCGCGCGTAGGCGAGCGACCGGTGTACATCTCCATCGACATCGACGTGCTCGACCCGGCCTTCGCTCCCGGGACGGGGACGCCCGAGGCGGGCGGCATGACCAGCCGTGAGCTGCTGGCGGTGCTACGCCAGCTCGCCGGGCTGGACATCGTCGGGGCGGACATCGTCGAGGTGGCGCCGCCGTACGACCACGCCGAGATGACCGGCATCGCGGCCTCGCACACGGCTTACGAACTGATCAGCGCGATGGCCCCGAGAAAGAGTGAGCAGTCATGACCCCCCAGCAGTTCGCCGACTCCCTGATCGCGGCCTTCGCGGACAGCCACGCGGAGCGCTACTTCGCGCACTTCCACCCCGACGCCACCTTCCTGTTCCACGACACCCCTGGCCGGATCGAGTCGCGGTCCGCCTACGAGACAATGTGGGCGGAATGGGAGCGCGAGGCAGGGTTCCGGGTGCTCACATGCAGATCGACCAACCAACGCGTGCAGGAGCACGGTGACCTCGCGGTGTTCAGCCACGACGTGCACACAGTGCGTTTCATCGACGACGCCGAGGACGAGGTCTTCGAGCGAGAGACGATCGTGCTGCAACGGGACGCAGATACGTGGACGTGCATCCACGAGCACCTCTCCCCCGACCCGGCAAGGACTGCGAACGGCTAACTGGGTGTGCTCGGACAGAAGCGCGTTGTCAGGCCACTGATCGGGAACCGGTCCTGCCGATGTCCGAGCCGCGGCGGCGCTTCCACACGAGGTCCAGGACGATACCGAGCAGCAGGATCGCGAGCAGCGCTACCGCGGTCCCGGGCTCGTCGACGAGCGTGGTCAGGGCGAACGCGACCAGGACGACGACGGTCGTGAGATTGGCAAGCAACAGCAGCCACGTCTGCGCGCCCGTCTCGTGCCGGATGCGCAGGTGCCCGAAGGTGACGAGGGTGAACACGACCAGGGCGACGGCACTGCCGATCGAGGCGATCGCACTGAGGTCGAAGGAGATCGCCATCAGCATCGCCGCGGCCGCAGTGACCAGAATGCCCATCGGTGCGCGGCCCCCGACCCGGCGACCCATGCCGGGAGGGAACTGGCCGATGGTGGCCATCTCGTCTGAGAGGCCCGCCGCCGGGTAGAGCCCGGAGTTGGTCGCACCAGCGGTGGCGAAGAGGGCCGTGACCGTCATCAGCCAGTAGCCGGCCGAACCGAGCACCGGCTCCGCGGCGACCGCGAGGGCGGTGCCCCCCGAGTCGATGACCTCGTCGACGGTCAGCGTCCCGAACACGCCCAGGGCAACCGCGACGTAGACCACGGTGGCGATGCCGAGGGCCAGGTAGATCGCCTTGGGAAGCTGGCGCTCCGGGTCGGCGAGGTCCTTGGCGGTGAAGGTGATGACACCGAACCCGAGGAAGGCGAAGAAGGTCAGCGCCACGCTGGAGACGATGTCTCGCAGCGGGGGATAGTCCGAGAACGCGAGCAGGTCGACGTCCAGGTTCGACAGCGTCGCGATCGAGAACACGATCAGGATGCCGACGACGACCACCACGACGATTGTCTGAGCCCGTGCGACGGCCTGGGAGCCGAGGATGTTCAGAGCGGCCATCACCACCAGGATCAGCACCGCGAAGGGCTTCACCCAGTCGGCGTTGTCGGCGACGGCATCACTGGCGTAGCTGCCGAACGACACGGCGACCATCGCGGTGATGATCGCGTTGACCGCGAGCAGCAGCCAGGCGAGGACGCCCGTGAAGTGGCCGTCCCCCCAGCCCCGGACGACGTACTCCAGGAAGCCTCCCGCCGAGGGGTACCGGGCGCCCAGCTTGGCGAAGGAGTACCCCTGGAGCACGGAGACCCCGCCGGCCAGCAGGAACGAGATCCAGACGGCTGCGCCCGCCACCTCGCCGGCGGCGCCCAGGAGCGCGAAGATCCCGGCACCCACCATGGACCCGACCCCGATGAACGCGGCCTGGCGCACGGACAGTGAGCGACGGCCACCAGCCGTCGCGCCGCTGCTCTGCGTTCCACTCTCGCCGGTTTCGGCCATCGTGCCTCAGCTTCCGGACGACTCTGTGTCCACGGTCCCGGCTCAGGGGCGGTCGCCACTCCCCCGCACCGGGTGATTGTGTACGCCGCGTCCCCGGCGCTGAGCGGACGCCGGGTCTCCCTCGCGGCAGGTGATGTGCTGGGGCTCCCGGAGGCGCAGTGTGTTCGATCTACGGACCACCAGAGGGAGTGTCGAGATGGGGTTGGGGAAGCGGCGTCAGCAACGCCGGGAGGAGCGTCGCGAGTTCGGGATCGGCGGTGACGCCACGCGGTACCAGATGCGGCAGAAGCTGATCTCGGTGGGCGGCGACTCCTGGATCGAGGATGGCAACGGCGAGCGTGCCTTCCGGGTCAACGGCAAGGCGCTCAGGATGCGTCGCACCCTGGACCTCGAGGACGTCAGTGGCAACGTCCTCTGCCGGATCCAGACGAGAGTGCTGCACATTCGGGACACGATGGTCATCGAGCGGCCCGACGGCGAGCAGATGGCCAAGGTACACAAGGCCCTGATCACTCCGCTGCGAGAGCGCTGGAAGGTCGATGTCGAGGACGGGGACGACATCGAGATCCAGGGCAACATCGTCGACCACGAGTACGAGCTCGAGGTCGACGGGAAGAAGGTGGCGGAGGTGTCCAAGAAGTGGTTCAGGATCCGGGACACCTACGGCATCCAGGTCGGCCCGGACATCAGTCCCCCGTTGGCCCTCGCCATCGCGGTCGCCCTGGACGCCATGACTGGCCCCGGCGACTGATCTGCGCGGTGCAGGCCGGCGGGGAGGCAGCTGCGCCACGATGTCCCCGTGAACATCGTCGTCCTCACCGGCGCCGGCATCTCGGCCGAGAGCGGGCTGGCCACGTTCCGCGACGCCGACGGGCTGTGGGAGGGCCACCGGGTCGAGGAGGTCGCGTCGCCGGAGGGGTTCGCGGCCGACCCCGACCTGGTGCACGACTTCTACGACGCCCGCCGGGCGGCACTCGACCGGGTCGAGCCCAACGCGGCGCACCGGGCGCTCGCGCTGCTGGAGCGGCGCTGGCGGGACGAGGACCGCGGTGACGTGGTGCTGGTGACGCAGAACGTCGACGACCTGCACGACCGGGCAGGGTCGTCCGACGTGCTGCACATGCACGGCACCCTGCGCACCGCGTGGTGCGTGGCCTGCGACGCGCACCCGGAGTGGATCGGCAGCACCAACGGGGCGGTCTGCCCCGGCTGCGGAGCCGTGGCGCTCCGGCCCGACGTCGTGTGGTTCGGTGAGGTGCCGCGCCACCTGGACCGGATCGAGCGCGCGCTGCGCCGCGTGGACGTGTTCGTCTCCGTGGGCACGTCGGGCGCGGTCCATCCGGCCGCGTCGTTCGTCCAGTACGCGCTGAGCCGGCGGGCGCACACCGTCGAGCTGAACCTGGCCCCCAGCGAGGGCAGCTGGTTGTTCCGGGACAGCCGGCTCGGACCGGCAACGCGGCTGGTGCCGACCTGGGTCGAGGAGATGCTGGACCGCTGACCCGGCGGGGGCCTACCGTCCCGACATGCCGATGACCATGAACCAGGTGATCCACGCCGCTGTCCGCCGCGATCTCACCCGGCTCGACCGGGCGCTCGATGCGTTCCCCTCCGAGGACGCCGAACGCGCCAACCAGCTGGCCCGTGCCTATCGCTTCCTGCGCCACCAGCTGACCGACCATCACCAGTCCGAGGACGAGCTGGTCTGGCCGGTGATCGCTCGGCTCGGTGTGGACCGGGCTCTGCTCGACGCCATGGAGTCCGAGCACCACGAGATGTCCGAGGCGCTCACCGAGACGAGTGCCGCGATGACGGCACTTGTCGCACGACCGGAGACCGACATGGCTGCCGAGGCGCTGGCCAGCGTGCGCCGCACCCGGGCGGTGGTCGACCGGCACCTGGACCACGAGGAGGACGAGCTCGAGCCCGCGTTGGCGGCGTACCTCGAGACGCCCGAGTGGAAGGGCGTGGAGAAGCAGCTTCGTCGGCGGCCGATGTCGGAGATCGGGCCGTTCCTGGCCTGGCTGCAGGACGGTCAGGAGCCCGCGGTCCGTACCCACCTGCGCTCCACCATCCCGCCGCCGGTGCTGGCCGCGATCCCGGCGCTCTTCGGTCGGTCGTACACGCGCATGATCGCGCCCGTCTGGCAGGGCTGAGGGCAGGCAATCCTTCGTTGCGACGCCTCGTGTGCCTTGTGACCATGGAGGCATGAGCTCCGAGACCGACGTCGCGCCTGAAGGGATCGGGCCGCACGACGACGAGCCGCACCAGGAAGGCATCGGTGGACGACTCAACGCGTTGCGCGCGGCGGTGCTGGGCGCCAACGACGGGATCGTGTCGGTCGCCGGCATCGTGATGGGCGTCGCGGGCGCGACCTCCCACGCGGACGCGATCTTCGTGGCGGGTGTCGCGGGCCTGGTGGCGGGCGCACTGAGCATGGCAGCCGGGGAGTACGTCTCCGTGAGCACCCAGCGCGACACCGAACGCGCCCTGCTCGACAAGGAGCGGCGCGAGCTCGCCGAGGAGCCGGAGGAGGAGCTCGCCGAGCTCGCCGCCCTCTATCGCGAGAAGGGCCTCAGCGATGAGATCGCGCTCGAGGTCGCCGCTCAGCTCACGGCGCACGACGCACTCGGCGCCCACGCGGAGGCTGAGCTCGGCATCGACCCCGACAACCTGACCAACCCGTGGCAGGCCGCGTTCGCGTCGATGGGGGCTTTCACCCTCGGCGCGCTGCTGCCGCTGCTCACGATCACGCTGGCGCCAACGGGTGTCCGGATCGCTGTGACCGTGGTGGCGGTGACCCTGGCGCTCGCCCTGACCGGGTGGCTCAGCGCCAGCTCGGGCGAGGCGCCGCGGCGTCCCGCGATCCTCCGCAACGTGGCCGGTGGACTGCTCGCGATGGGGGTCACCTACCTGATCGGCAGTCTGGTCGGCTCGGGCTTCGGCTGAGCGTCCACGCCTCGACACGCGGCTGAGACGGGGCTCTCACATGGTGGCCGCCGGTCCGAACGTGCCCTAGGTTGCATCGGGTGAAGATTGCTGTTGCAAGGGAGTACCGCGAGGGGGAGACCCGGGTCGCCATGGTGCCCGAGCTGGTCGGCAAGCTGACCGCGCTCGGCTACGAGGTGCTGGTCGTGCCCGGAGCGGGCGAGGGAGCGCAGTACCCCGACGAGGAGTACACCGCCGCCGGCGCCCTGATCGCAGAGGACGCCGTCGCCGCCGCCGACCTCGTGGTGTCCGTGCAGCCGCTGGAGCCCTCGGTGGTGCGCGGCTTGCGCGAGGGCGTGTCCACCGTCTCCTTCCTGCCCGTGAACCAGTCGCACCACCTGGTTGCCGACTTGCGCGACGCCGGGGTCACCGCGTTCGCGATGGAGCTGGTGCCCCGGATCTCGCGCGCCCAGTCGATGGACGCGCTGTCGTCGCAGGCACTGGTGGCCGGCTACCGCTCGGCGATCGTCGCCGCTGGCCTGCTGCGCCGCTTCTTCCCGCTCAACATGACCGCCGCCGGCACCGTTCCCCCCGCCCAGATCGTGGTGCTCGGCGCAGGCGTCGCCGGACTGCAGGCGATCGCGACCGCGAAGCGGCTCGGCGCCGTGGTCAAGGCGTACGACGTGCGCGCCGCTGCGGCGGAGGAGATCCGCTCGATGGGCGCAGTGGCGATCGACCTGGAGCTGGAGACGCTCGAGGGCACGGGTGGCTACGCGCGCGAGATGACCGAGGACCGGGCCGCCCGTCAGCGCGACCTGCTCGCGCCGTACATAGCGGCGGCCGACGGCCTGATCACGACTGCCGCCGTCCCCGGTCGGCAGGCGCCGATGCTGGTCACGACGGAGATGGTCGAGCAGATGGGCGCGGGCTCGGTGGTCGTCGACCTCGCCGCCGAGACCGGTGGCAACGTCGAGGGCTCGCAGCCCGGGCAGGTGGTGCGGATCGGTCGCGCCCAGGTGTGGGGCGGCGCCAACGTGCCGGCCCAGATGCCCGGCCCCGCGTCCAAGCTCTACGCGCAGAACATCGTCAACATCGTGACCCTGATGACCCGGACCGCGAGCGAGGACCAGCCGGCCGCGTTCGCACCGGACTTCGACGACGAGATCGTGAGCGGGTCGGCGGTCACGCACGACCACCGGATCGTGCACGGACCGACCCGCGAGGCGATCGAGGGCCCGGAGGTCGTCGAGCCGCCTCCGGTGGTCGAGCCTGTCGAGACCCCCGTCGAGACCGAGGAGCAGCAGTGAGTGAACCCATCGTCTGGCTGACGATCTTCGTGCTCAGCGTGTTCGTCGGCATCGAGGTGATCTCCAAGGTGTCCTCGACGCTGCACACACCCCTGATGTCGGGCGCCAACGCGATCCACGGGATCATCCTGCTCGGCGCGATCCTGGTGACCGGCACGACGGACAACGCGGTGGCGGTCGCGGTCGGCCTGGTCGCGATCGTGCTCGCCGCGGTGAACATGGTCGGCGGCTTCGTCGTGACCGACCGGATGCTGCAGATGTTCGTGCGCAAGAAGGTCTCGACAGGCTCGACCACCGGGGGCGGCTCGACCACCGGGGGCAGCTCGACCACCGGGGGCGGCCCGACCACCGGGGGCGGCCCGAGCACCGGGGGCGGCGCGTGAACCCCACCTGGGTCCAGCTGACCTACCTGGTCTGCGCGGTCGGCTTCATCCTCGCGCTCAAGGGGCTCTCGGGGCCGAAGACCGCACGCACCGGCAACCTGATCGGCGCCGCCGCGGCCGTCGTTGCCTGTACCGTCCCCTTCTTCTACGCCGACCTGAAGCATGTGCCGCTGATCCTGGTCGCGATCGCGGTCGGCACCGCCGGTGGCCTGTTCGGCGCTCGGCGCGTGCAGATGACCCAGATGCCGCAGATGGTGGCGTTGTTCAACGGTGTCGGCGGTGGCGCGGCCGCGCTGGTCGCCCTCCTCGAGCTGCACGAGCTGCTCGACGTCGGAGCCGACCCCGGCTGGTTCACGTGGCTGGCGACGGCGTTCACGATCCTGGTCGGCTCGGTGTCCTTCGCGGGCTCGGTGGTCACGTTCATGAAGCTGCAGGAGCTGATGACGTCGCGGCCCGTGGTCTTCGTGGGCCTGCCGATCGTGTTCGGGCTGGCGCTGGTGACCGCCGTCGTGCTGTCCGTGGTGACCGTGACCGATGCGGCCGTGCTGGTCGGCATCGTGCTCGCGCTCGTCGGCCTCCTGATCGGCGTGCTTCTCGTGCTCCCCGTTGGCGGCGCCGACGTACCGATCGTGATCTCGTTGCTCAACGCGTTCACCGGTCTGACCGTCGCGGCGGGCGGCTACGTGCTCGGCAACACGCTGCTGCTGGTGGCGGGCACCCTGGTCGGCGCGTCCGGCACGTTCCTGACCAAGCTGATGGCGACGGCGATGGGACGTTCCGTCGTCAACATCCTGTTCGGTGCGCTCAAGGGTGGCTCGACGCTGGGCTCCGGTGAGGCGTCCGACCGGCCGGTGCGCTCGGCGGGTCCGGAGGACGTCGCGATCCTGCTCGGCTACGCCGACCGGGTGATCATCGTGCCCGGCTACGGCCTCGCCGTCGCTCAGGCGCAGCACACGTTGCGCGAGCTGGTCGACGTGCTCGGCCAGCGCGGCACCCAGGTGGACTACGCGATCCACCCGGTCGCGGGCCGGATGCCCGGCCACATGAACGTGCTGCTCGCCGAGGCGCAGGTGCCCTACGAGCAGCTGGTCGAGATGGACGACATCAACGGCGAGTTCAAGAACACCGACGTGGTGCTGGTCGTCGGTGCGAACGACGTGGTGAACCCGGCCGCGAAGACCACCCCCGGTGCCCCGATCTACGGGATGCCGATCCTCAACGCCGACGAGGCCAAGCAGGTGGTGTTCATGAAGCGCTCGATGCGCCCCGGCTTCGCCGGCATCGAGAACGAGCTGCTCTTCGAGCCCGGTACGACCCTGCTGTTCGGTGACGCCAAGGACTCGCTCGGCAAGCTGCTGAGCGCCGTCAAGGCGCTGTAACGGGGCTGAGTGCCTGAGGGCACGGGCAACCGTCCCAGCACTCGACCCGTCGAGGGTCAGTCGTAGGTGACGGTCGCGACCCCGGTGGCCCGGTCGTAGTCGATCCGGCCGTGCTCGAAGGTCGCGGTGTCGACGCTACCGGCGGTGTTCGCCCGTGACGTCGGGGCACCGAGGTCACTGGCGAGCTCGCCGAGCTCGCGGTACCTGGTGTCCACGCCCTTGGTGAGCCCGAACGCCTCGTTCACGCCGTTGCTCTGCGGCACGCGGTAGATCGAGCCGCGCTCGTAGCGCTGGAAGGCCTGCTTGCCGGCGACCACGTCGACGATGTCCGTGGTCGGGAAGCCGAGTGCGCCGTGCTGGATGTTCCACGCGGCGTACTCGGTGCGGACCGAGCCGCCGACGAAGTGCGCGCCGTACGGGGTCTTGGCGTAGATGTCGCCGTGGCTGAAACCCGCCTTGCGGCCGCCGACGGTGGGGTACTCGCCCACGTTGAGGTCGCCGGTCTTGGCGTGGCCGAGCCGTGCGGTCTCGGACTTGATCGCGGAGGTGTAGTCACGGATGTACGCCGCGACGCGGTCGCGCAGTCCGCCGCTGGCCTTCATCCAGGCGTAGCCGTAGCGACCCGGGCACGCGGTCGCCGTGCCCGGCCGGATGCCGGCGTTGTAGACGTCGCGGTGGCCGGCGATGCGGTTGAGGCGGTGGCCGGCGATCGCGTAGGTGCCCTTGGCCGACAGGAAGTTCGTGCCGAGCCTCCAGCCGACGAGCTTCACCGTCGCGTTCTTCATCGCCGTGGTCGGGCGCACCTTGTCGAGGTTGCCGATCATCGAGACGCCCATGTCGTAGGTGTTCACGCTGTAGTTGCCGGCGTGGGCGCCTCGGACCTGCATCAGCGTGCCGCCGCTGCGTCCCTCGAAGATCTGGCCGTACTTGTCGACCAGGAAGTTGTACCCGATGTCGCACCAGCCACGGCCCTGCATGTGGTACGCCTGCGTCGAGCGGACGATCGCCTGCGAGTCGCTGCGCGCGTAGCTGTTGCTGCCGGCGGTGTGGTGGAAGATCACGCCCCGCGTCTCCGAGCCGTAGCGCGGGGAGTCGCAGCCGCTGTTGCTACGGGCGTCCCACTGCGCGCGGGTGATCATCGCCGGCATCGGGGTGTATGCAGGGGAGCCGTCGGTGGTCGCGGCTGCGGTCCGCTCGGACGAGGTCGTGGCACCCGCAGGTGCCGTTCCAGGGTCGACCAGAACCACCTTCACCCCCTGCGGTGGGGCGTCGGCCGAGCGGACCCGGGTCGCGACGCCGGTCGCGTCGTCCACCCAGAGCGGCACGGTGCCGGCACGGGTGCCGGAGGCGTCGTTGTCCGGGTCGACCTCGAGGCGGGTCCAGTCCGACCAGCCGTCGGCGCCACGGGTGCGCACCGCGACCGACACGTCACGTCCGCTCGCGCGCTCCCAGGTCACACCGACCATCGAGAAGTGCGTGGTCCGGCGACCGGGGAGCCCGGCGACGAGGGTCCCGTCGACGGTCCGGCTGCCGATCTGGACCACCGCGGGTGTGGGTGTCACGCGGAGCGAGACGACGGTCGCGTCGCGGTGATCAGACGTCGTACGAGCAGCGAGCGGGACGGCCTGCGCGGTCGCCGGCAACATCCCGGCAACCAGCAGGGCGGCCGTGGGCGCGGCGAGCGTCGCCGGAAGGCGCAGGGGAAGGGTTGGCATCGGGACATCCGCATCGGTCGGGTGACGACCCGGTCATGCTAGGCGACGTCGCAACCGGATACGAGGGCGCTACTGGGCGACGCCGTACAACCGGTCGCCGGCGTCGCCGAGCCCCGGGACGATGTAGCCGACCTCGTTGAGCTTCTCGTCCATGGCGGCGGTCACGATGCGCACCGGGACGCCGACGTCGGCCAGACCCTTCTCGAGGTTGGCGCAGCCCTCGGGCGCCGACAGCAGGCAGATCGCCGTGATGTCGTCGGCGCCGCGGTCGACGAGGAACGTGATCGCCGCGGCCAGCGTGCCGCCGGTCGCGAGCATCGGGTCGAGCACGTAGCACTGGCGGCCGGAGAGGTCGGCGGGCAGTCGCTCGGCGTACGTCGAGGCCTGGAGCGTCTCCTCGTTGCGCACCATCCCGAGGAAGCCGACCTCGGCGGTCGGCAGCAGCCGCATCATCCCGTCGAGCATGCCCAGCCCGGCCCGCAGGATCGGGACGACGAGCGGCCGCGGGTGCGCGAGGTTGACGCCGTGGGCCTGGGCGACCGGCGTGGTGACGGTGACGTCCTCGACCCGGACGCCGCGGGTGGCCTCGTAGGCGAGCAGCGTGACCAGCTCGTCGGCCAGCTTGCGGAACGTCGCCGAATCGGTGCGTTCGTCACGCAGCGTGGTCAGCTTGTGGGCGACGAGCGGGTGGTCGACCGTGTGCACGTCCATGGGGGACACCGTAGTGGCCTGCCAGCCGGTGCTCGCGGGTGCAATAGGCGGTGGTCACCGCTTCCCGGGTCTGCCACCATCGACACATGCCGGACCCGACGGAATCCGTGGCGGACGAGATCGACCTCGCCGTCGCGTGCTACCGCGAGGAGGGGGTCTGGCAGCTGCAGGAGCTGCCGGAGGACTCGCTGGTCGGAGTCGAGTCGATCGCGCGCCAGCTGCGCCGCTACCCGGGGGACAACGGGGCGATGGCCCTGATCTCGGTGGACGAGGACTTCTTCCTGATCGTGCGTTCCCGCGGCGCGGAGGTCAGCCTGCTGCTCTCCGACGCGAGTGCCTCGCCGGACTGGGCGCTGGCCCGTTCCGCCGTCGACCACATCGGCGTGCCCGTGGAGGACGACGACGAACCGGCGCCCGCCGGCGACCTCGGGATCGTCGCTGACATGGGCATCCCGGCGATGGACATGGGGGTGCTGCTCGACGACGACGAGCTCTACCCGGACGAGCAGCTCAGCGACATCGCCACCAAGCTCGGCTTCGGGCCCCGGTTCGACGACTTCGCGGGCCTCTCCAACGCGTGAGCGCCCTGTCATCCGATAGGGGCTGGGAGGCGGCCATGCGCGACGCGCTGGCGCAGGCACGCTTGGCCCTGCCCTCGGGTGACGTACCGATCGGCGCCGTCGTCCTCGACGCCGGGGGCTCGGTGGTGGCCCGCGGCCACAACGTGCGGGAGGCGCTCGGCGACCCGACGGGCCACGCCGAGGTGGTGGCGCTGCGCGAGGCCGCAGCCCTCGCGGGCGAATGGCGGCTCTCCGGCCACACCCTGGTGGTGACCCTCGAGCCGTGCACGATGTGCGCCGGCGCCGCCGTGCTGGCCCGGGTCGACCGCGTGGTGTTCGGCGCGTACGACGACAAGGCGGGCGCCGTGGGCTCGCTGTGGGACGTGGTTCGTGACCGGCGGCTCAACCATCGCCCGGAGGTGGTGGGCGGTGTGCTGGCGGAGGAGGCGGCAGGGTTGCTGGATGTGTTCTTCGAGGAGCATCGGGGCGGGGGGAATTCCCAAGGTATCTAGGTTTTCTGGCGCTCTCAGGGGCATGTATTCCGCTGGAAGCGCCAGTTCTCATTGGGAAGTGAGAAGAGATTGGGAAGCGCGGACCCGATGGCCTGGGCGATCCCGTCATGCGAAGAATTCCTAGATACCTTGGGAATTCCACCCGTCCGCGGCCCGCCCACAACCCGGCCATTCCGCAGCCACCCAGGCCATCCCCAGCAACCCTCAGCCCACCTCGCCCGGAGCCGCCTTCCGCACCGTGATCCTGGTCCAGGCGCCGAGGTACACCCGCCCGTCGGGTGGGATCTCCTTCTTCTGGCCGGCCGGGACCGGGGTCTTGGGGAGCGCGCCCACGGTGTCGGCGACGTAGGTGCCGTTGGAGGAGCCGAGGTCCTCGACCCACCAGCGCGTGCCGTCGGTCGTGAGCTGGGCGTGACGTCGGCTGACGCCGCTGTCGGTGGACAGGTCGATGTCGGGTGTGATCCCGCGCGACCGCGAGACCCGGCCGATCAGCACTGACGTGTGCCGGAGCGGTACGACGTTCGGGAGGCCGGGCGAGGGCAGCGGGTCGGAGCTCCGCTGGTCGGCGTACCAGTCGGGGTCGATCCACACCTCGGCGACCCACGCCTGGGCGAGCGGTGGTGCGGTGTTCGCGTCGACGGAAGGGGGCGCCGCTGTCGTCGCCGGCGTCACCGGACGCGGCAGCGAACCGGTCGTGAAGTCGTAGCCGCAGCTCTCGCAGAACAGCGCGTCCGGCACGTTGGCGGTCTGGCAGTTCGGGCAGATGGTCCTCGCGGGCTCGGCCGGTGTCTCCACGGCGGGGTGCAGGGACGTCGCGTCGGGATCCATCGCGATCCCGCAGACGTCGCAGTAGTCGGTGGCCGCGGACTCGTGCCCGGCCGAACACCTCACTTCTTGATCCGGGTGGTCTTGGTCGACGCGGTGTCGAGGGCCATCTCGTCGGCCTTGTTGACCGCCGACCTGAGCCGCACGGTGCCCTCCTTCTCGTCCTCGATGTCGACCACCTTGCGCAGCTTGGAGGTGGCCTCGTCGTTGCCGGTCTCGGCGGCGAGCTGGACGGCGCGGCCGAGCTTCGTGGTCGCGGTGGCGTCGTCGCCGGAGGCCTTCGCGGCCAGGCCCTCCTGGATCATCTGAGCAAGCTCGGTCTGCCCGGTGTAGTGCGCGACCTGCTGGTCGATCCTGGCGGTGAGCTCGGAGTTGTTCGACCAGGTCGCCTTGACCAGGCCCTGCGCGGCGACGTCGTCACCCAGCACGATCTGCACCCGCGCGGCGAGCTGCTCCTGACCGATCGCCTTGGCCGACAGCCGGATCGCGACGTGGTAGTCGCGGGACTCGTCGGCCCAGGCCCCGGTCGGGTAGCTGCCGGTGAGGGGGTTGATGGTCGTACGACGGGCGCTGAGGTCCTCGACCGTCGGGGACACCTGCCGGACGAACAGCACCTGCGCACCCTGCGGCGTCCACACCCGCAGCTGGGCGTCGTTGACCCCCCGCGCCATCGACGCCTGCATCAACGCCCGGAACTGCTCCTGCATCTGGGCCGGCTCCGGGATGATGTCGACGGTGCCCAGCAGCGCCGTGGCGATCTGACGGATCTCATCGACCCGCCAGTCGGTGCCGGCGCCGCGACAGTCGCACTGGAAGACCCCGGTCGCGGCGCGGATCGCCTTGGCCAGCTCGCCGGGCCGCTCGCGGTTCTCGCCGTCGGTGAGCAGGATCGCGTGCCGCTGGGTCACCTGGGGCACCGAGGCGAACAGCACCCCCGCCAGGTTGAGCCAGGCGCCGATCGCGGTGCCGCCGCCGGAGGCGAAGGCACGGATCGCGGTCGCCGCCTCGGCACGGGTCTCGGCGCCCATCTGCACCAGACCCGGCCCCGAGGTCACCCGCGGGTAGGCGAGGTAGGCCCGGTCGGACCCGGCCACCACGGCGAACCAGGTGCCGTCGACGATCTCCGCGAGTGCCGTCTGGGCCGCCTGCTTGGCGCCCTCCAGCGTCGTGATCCCCATCGACCCGGAGGTGTCCACGATGATGATCTCGCCGGCGGCGCCGCCCCCGGTCCGGCCCGCGGTGCCGGCCCCGGAGCACGAGATCGTGACGATCGCGTTGACGTCCGTGCCTCCGTCGGGAAGGAACTCGTTCTGGTAGACGGCGGCGGTGAACTCAGCCATGTGACTCCCCTGATCGCTGCTCGGGTGCTGCCGGTGCGGTGGTCGCATTCTGCCCGCCGCCCTCGACCCGGGCGAGCGTGACCGTGATGTTGTCCTGTCCGCCCTGTGCGTTGGCGAAGCCAACCAGGGCCAGGGCGAGAGCGGCCGGCTCGGTGGTGCCCACGGCGCGGATCTGGGCGGCGAGCGCGTCGGGCTCGGAGGCGTAGTTCCAGAGCCCGTCGGAGCAGACCACCAGCCACCCAGGCCCGACGGCCTGCAGCTCACCGACCCGCGGCATCAGGTCGGGCGCGTCGCGGCCGAGCCAGCGGGTGATCGCGTGCGCCATCGGCGAGGACTCCGCCTCGGCCCGGAGCGCACCGGCCGCGATCTGCTCCTGCGCCGCGGAGTCGTCGACGCTCAGCTGCACCCCAGGCGCGCCGTCGGGCAGCCAGTAGGCACGCGAGTCGCCGATGTTGGCGTGGCTGATCGTGGTGCCCTCGAGAACCGCCACGACGTACGTCGCCGAAGCTGGCTTGGCGGTCCCCTCCACGGTCGCGCCCGACACCGCGTCGTTGGCGCGCTTGGCGCTCTCGGCGAAGACCTTGGCGACGGCGGCCAGGCGGCTCTCGGCGGTGCCCATCCCGCGGGGGAGCGGCGTCCGCAGCACCTCGAGCGCGGCCTTCGCGCCCGCGAGAGACCCGGCCTGGGAGTCATCGGTGTTCGAGACCCCGTCGAGGACGACCAGCACCGCCCGACCACCCGGCTGCTCGGACGCCAGCAGCGCCATCGCGTCCTCGTTGCGGGTGTGGCGGATGCCCTTGTCGCACACGCCCGCCACCCACGACGCGGGCTGCTCGCGGTAGTGATCGCGCTCGCTGAGCGCCTTCACCCCGCACGACTCGCAGTAGCCGTCCGACCCGACCACACCCCCGCAGCTCAGGCAGGCACGTGGCTCCGGCGGCGGCAGCTCCACCGTGCGCGGAAGCTGGACCGAGGCACTGATCGGGCCGCTGCCCAGGTCGTCCATCGGGCCCTCCTCCCGCCCCGCGTCCGCGGGCGCGCTCGGCCCGTCGACGCCTCCGGCGGCGTCCAGCGGCTTGCCGCACGCCTCGCAGAAGCTGGCTCCGGCGTCCACGGACTCGCCACAGTGGGGACACCTGCCGCCGGCGTCCGGCCCGGACTCGGGCGCCGTGGCCGTCACACGAGCGTCCAGTTGCGTACGGCGTTGGCCTGGTTGACCAGCTCCACCCGGGTCCGGAGCTCGGCTGCGTCGCGCGCCAGCGCCCGGTAGGACTCCTCGAGCGCGTCGCGGATGCTCTCCTCCTCGGCCGGGTAGCGGCCGACCCGGGTTGCCACCCACTCGCCAGAGCTGCTGGCCATCGGCTGCGGGCCTGAGGTCCTCACCACGTCCAGGGCGTGGGTGAGGATCCGGATCGTGTAGCGCGCCCGCTCGGCCGGGTCCATCCGCACCGACTCGATGCTGGTGAGCGCCTGGTCCAGCACGGCCAGGTCGACCTGCGACCCGGCCAGCAGCACGTCGGCGCGGAGCTGGCGGCTCTCCGGGTAGCCGCGGCTGGTGGCCGGCACCAGGTCGAGAGCCGCCACGGCGCCTGTCGTGTCCTGGCGTCCGGCACGCACCCGCGCCATGCCGAAGGCGGCGGGGGCGGCGTAGGCCGCGTCGGTCACCGCGCAGGTCCGGTAGAGACCCTCCGCCACGTCGGGCTGGCCGCCGTTCTCGCAGGCGACGGCGAGCGCCAGCTTGGGCGCCAGCTCACCGGGCACCTGCTGGTAGACCGCGCTGAACGACGCCTTGGCGTCGTCCCAGTCGCCCTGCTGCGTGGCGGCCAGGCCGTCGATCCAGAGCGCGCGCCACTCCCAAGGATCGCTCGCCAGCAGCTGGGCGCTGGTCTCGCGGGCCTTGCCCGGCTCGCCCAGCTCCAGCTGCGCCTGCGCCCGTGCGAGCAGCACGTCGGCGGAGTCCTCCGGCGCCCGCTGCAGGTCCGAGAGCCGCTGCGCCGGATCGGTGGCTCCGATGCTGGTCAGCCAGGCGTGCTGCGGGTCGGTCGCGTCGGGCCGCAGCCTGGGCAGCTCCGACCAGGACAGTGCGGAGGTGGACACCGACGGCGCCTCGAACAGCACGGAGCTCGCCGAGGTGAGCGCGGTGCCCGTGGTCCTCGCCGCCACGGTCTCGCGGAGCACGCCGAGGATCTGCGTGCGCAGCTCGTCTGCCGATGCGAACCGGTCCGCCGGGTCGGGGGCGCAGCACTTCGCGATCACCCAGTACAGCGAGTCGTGCTCGGCGAACAGCGGCGTGCTGTCGGGCGGTGGAAGCGTCGAGAGGTAGGTGCCCTGGTAGCCGCGGAACTCCATGCACAGCACCACCAGGGTGCGTCCGATCGTGTAGATGTCCGAGGCGATGCTCGGCCCGGCCTCGGCGACCTCCGGCGCCTGGTAGCCGACCGTTCCGAAGATCGCGGAGTCCTCGTCGTCCACCCGTCGTACGCCGCCGAGGTCGATCAGCTTGACCGCGTCGCCGACCTGGATCAGGTTGTCCGGCTTGAAGTCGCAGAAGATCAGCCCGAGGTCGTGCAGGTAGCTGAACGCGGGCAGGACCTCGACGATGTAGGCCAGCGCCTGGTCGACCGGCAGCCCGTCGTACACCCCGTGGTTGGCCTTCATCCGCTGCTTGAGGATCTGCTTGAGGGAGGTGCCGCCCACGTACTCCATGACGATGTAGCCCGCGCCCTCGTGCGTCACGAAGTTGTAGATCTCGACGATCAGCGGGTGCTCCACCTGGGCCAGGAACCGCTGCTCCGCGATCGCGGCGGCGAGCGCGTCGGGGTCGCCGGCGTTGAGCAGGCCCTTGAGCACCACCCAGCGGTCGGAGACGTTCCGGTCGCGGGCCAGGTAGATCCAGCCCAGGCCGCCATGGGCGAGAGCGCCCGCGACCTGGTACTGCCCGGCGACCAGCTCACCCGCCTTCAGCTTGGGGGTGAACGAGAACTCCTGGCCGCACTTGGGGCAGAAGCCCTCCGCCCGGCCGGGCTTGCCGTCGCGGCCCCGGCCCACCGGGTTGCCGCACTTGGAGCAGGTGCGCTTGTCCTCGGGTACCTCGGGGTGGGCGATGATCGCCTTCCCGGCGTCGACGGCCGGTGCTGGAGGGACCACGGTCAGGCCGGCGCCGAGCCGGGCAGCGCGCATCCGCTGGGAGCCGGTACGCAGGCGGCGGGTGGCGGTCGTACCGCCGGCGCGCTTCGAGCCGATCGCGGCCGACTGGACCCTGCTGGCAGATGTTGCGGACGAGACGGCCGTGGAGACCGGGTCCGCCTCGACGGCGGCGCCGGTGCCGGCGGGCGAGCCGCAGACGTCGCAGTACCCGTCGAGGATGTGACCCGAGCACCCGGGCTGGGTGCACGCGGCGCCGTCGGCCACAGCCCTCGGGTGGTCGAGCCTGTCCGTCCGGTGGTCGAGCTTGTCGAGACCAGGGGCCGCGGTGCTCGTGGTGCCGGCGGCCGGCGCCATCCCGCACACGTCGCAGTAGCCATCGACGATCGTCCCGGCGCAGCCGGGCTGCTCACAGCTCATGCGGACTCCTTGGGGTGCCGGGACGGGTGGTCGGCGAGGAGCTGTCCCAACCAGGTCTGGTACGTCGTGACCAGCTGGCGCGCCACCGCCAGCGGGGTCGGCTCGCGGTCGAGCACGTCGCGCGCCTGGCGCTCGCTGGTGACCAGGTCGGCGTTGCCGGCGACCCCGAGCGCACGCGCCTTGGCGACGTACCCGTCGAGCAGGTCCACCAGCTCGGTGCGCTGGGCGAGCGCCGCCGAGTACCGGTCCTGCGCGAGCGTGAGCGCGCTGGAGACCCGGTCGAGCCGCAACCGGTACGCGCTGATCTCCGCCGCGGTGACCGGCACCGGGCCGAGCGCAGACACGTCGGGCACGGCGTAGCGCGGCGCCGGGTCGACGGTGCGTACGCAGGTGGCCGCCAGCTGGGCGAGCGCCGCCTCCCGGGCCTGGAGGTCGGCCCGCATCTCCTTGGCCGCGATCACCTGGTCGCGGGCGTCGCGGCGCCGGGCATTGCCGACGATCAGGTCGCGTTCGAGCCGAGTGGCGTCCTGTTCCAGGGGACCCAGCATGCCGCCGACGTCGGCACCACGCTGGGCGCGGGCCGTGACGTCGGCCAGGCGCTCGAGCAGCTCCTTCCACTCGGCGGTGGGGGCGTCACGGGTGCTCGCGGGCTCGAGGGCGACCTGGTCGCGCAGGCGCTCCAGCTGGGACCGGAGGCCCTTGATCCGGGCGGCGCTGGCGTCGGCTCCGGGCACAAGCGACAGCGCGGTCCGCAGCTGCGCGGCCAGCGCGTCAGAGAGCCGGGACGCCTCCGGCAGCGACACCGCGAGCGCGCCGGCGCCGGGGCGCAGGGAGGGGTCGAGCGTGCCGTCGAGGCGACCCCAGATCAGGGCCGAGAGCCGCTCCCGCTCCTGCCGACCCACCCGGCCGCCGTCGAACGTCGCGGAGAGCAGCTGGTAGCGGTCGGACACCGCCTTCCACAGCGCCATCGACAGGGACATGTCGCGGGAGACGTCCTGGCCGCGTCCCGCCGCGAGCGCGGCGGCGTCGAGCTCGTCGAGCTCGGTCCGACGTCCGCGCACCCACTCGTCGAGCTCCTGGAGGTAGAGCTGGGCCGCGCGCGGGTCGATCGCCTCGCCGATGCTGCCGGGTGCGGTGGGCGCGATGGTCACGGCTGGCGTCCGTACTCGGGCCGCGGCTGCCCCGGGGACTTGCCGAGGGTGGGTGCCAGCCAGGTGCGGTAGCTGTTCTCCCAGGCGCCGTCGGAGCGCATCTTCTCGAGCACTCCGTTGATGAAGCGCACCAGGTCGACATGGTCCTTGTTCACGCCGATGCCGTAGGGCTCGGAGGTGAACGGCTTGTCCTTGAGCACCACGGCGTACGGGTCCTGCGCAGCCAGGCCGGCGAGGACGGTGTCGTCACCGGTGATCGCGTCCACGTCTCCCTGCTGGAACTTCAGCAGGCACGACGTGTGGTTGGGCGCCTCCACCGCAATGGCCTTCGGCGCCAGTCGGCGCAGGTTGTCGAGGCTGGACGTGCCTGTGGGGGCGCAGACCCTGTGGCCGGCGAGCGTGCTCAGGCCGGTGATGTCGGAGCCCCGGCGGACCATGATCTTCTGCCCGGACGCGTAGTACTCGGCGGAGAAGGCGATGCTCTCCCAGCGCTCGCAATTGATCGTCATGTTGCGGACGACGACGTCGACCTCGTCCTTCTGGAGCAGCGGCAGCCGGTCGGCGGCCGTGATCACGCGGAGCTGGTAGCGGTCTGGACTGCCGAGGATCGCGGCCGCGAGCTGGCGCACGACGTCGATGTCGAAGCCCTCGATCTTGCCCGTGAGCGGGTTGCGCGACCCGAGGAGGTAGGTGTCTGCCGAGACGCCGGCGATGAGTCGCCCCCGCTTGCGGATCTTCGCCATCGTCGAGCCGGGTGGGAGGTCGCCCGGTCCCGGCAGAGTGCTGGCGGGGGCGTAAGAGCGGAGCGCGGTCGAGGCGTCGCAGGTCGGTGCCGGCGCGGGCGCGGTGGACGAGGGTGCGCTCGTGGCGTCGGCCTTCGGCACCCGTGTCTCGTCGTACCCGCAGCCGGCGAGCACCAGTGCAGCCGCGGCAGCCACGGCGAGCAGGCGCTTCATGCGTACTCCTTGCGGCGTTGGCCGACACCCCAGGCGGCGGCCCCGGCGGCGGCGAGACCGACCAGCAGCGTCAGGGCAGCAAGGACCAAAATTCCCGTGTTGCCCGTGCGGAGCTCGTCGGTGGTGGTGAGGCCGGAGTTGGCGACGGCCTCCCTGGACTGCGCGTCGAACGTCTCGAAGGCTGCCGTCGACCCTTGGTCGCCGGTCGTGGTGGCGAGGGCGACCGCGTCGTCCCACCGGCCGTTCGTGTCGAGCCTGACGATCTCGCGGTGGACGGCCTCGTAGCGGGCCCAGGCGGCGTCTGCCGACGTCGTGTTCCTGACCTTGCGGTCGGCCGCCGCCCAGGCGTCCTCGTAGACCTGCCCGGAGCCGCGCTTGATCAGGCGCAGGCTCTCGTTGGCCTTGGCGTCGTTGCCGGCGGTGCGCGCGGACGCGGCGTCGACGGCGTCCTTGTAGGGGCCGTCCCGCAGGTCCTGGTTGGCGCTGCGCTGGCCCTGGCTGACCACGACCGCGACCAGGGTGAGGACTGCGATCGCTGCCGCGGCGGCCACGATGCCGATGTTGAACCGGCGCCGGAAGCGTGCAGCGAGCTGACGGTTGACCCAGAACAGCAGCGCGAACGCCGCCAGGCCCGGCAGCAGGAGGAGCAGCGGTTGCTGTGCGCCCATCTCGTCCTCGGACCGCTGGGCGTTGGCATCGACGAGAGCGGTGATGATCGGTCCGGCCTCGGCGCGGAGCTGACCGCCGGCGGTCAGCAGGTACTCCGCACCCACCGGGAAGCCCTGCCGGTTGTTGGCGCGGGCGAGCTCGACCGAGGTGGAGTACCTGTTCACGACCGTGTTCAGGTCGGCGAGCACGGCACGGTCGGCGGACTGTGCCTCGGCCGCGTCGGTGATCGAGCGGCTCACCTGGTCGATGGCATCGTCGTAGGCCTGACGCTGGGCAGGCGGCTCGAGCCCGCCGATCAGGAACGCGTTGGTGGCGAGCGCGTCCGCCCGGTAGAGCGTGGACTGGATGCTTTGCACGCGCACCAGCTGCTCGGTGTTGTGGGCGGCGGCCCGGTTGGCCTGCCAGGCGAGCAGCTGGAGCCCGGCCGTGATGACGCCGAACAGGACGCACGCGGCCACGGCCAGGACCTGGAGCCGGTTGAGCAGGGTGGGGACGTCGGCGGTGCGGCCGGGAGCCGTCGCCGAGGGTGCCGCGTCATGCTGCGCGGCTCCGCGGGGTGCGGTCTGGGTCGCAGGCTGGCTCATGCGGTCTCCTCCTGCGCGGCGATCGGGTCGAGGTCCTCGGCAGCGAGGGTGCGGAGCTCCGCCACGGTGGGCTTCTCCACGTCGCGCAGGCGCCACGCCTGGCGACCGATCGCGGCCTCGAGCAGGTTGCGCACGTAGCGTGCGTTGCCGAAGCTCGGGCCGCGCTCGACACCGGCGAGGAGGATGCCCAGCCGCTCCAGCACCTCGTCGCCGGCGTCGTACTCCGCGTCGGCGGCCATCACCTGGAAGATCTGCACCAGCTCGTCGTCGGTGTAGTCGGCGAAGTCGATGATCGTGCGGAACCGGCTCTCGAGCCCGGGGTTCTGGCCGATGAAGACCGCCATCGGGACCGGGTAGCCCGCCACGATCACCACCAGGTCCTCGCGCTTGTCCTCCATCTCCTTGACCAGGGTGTCGATCGCCTCGGTGCCGTACTGGTCGCCGGACAGCGCGTACGCCTCGTCGATGAAGAGGACGCCGCCGACCGCGGACGCGACCACCTCGGCGGTCTTGATCGCGGTCTGGCCGAGGAAGCCGGCGACCAGCTCGGACCGGTCGACCTCGACCAGCTGTCCCTTGGTGAGCAGTCCGAGCGCGCGGTAGATCCCCGCCACCAGTCGCGCGACCGTGGTCTTGCCGGTGCCGGGGTTGCCGTCGAAGATCAGGTGCCGGGTGATCGTCGGCGACCGGAGGCCGACGTCCCTGCGCAGCCCCTCGACCCGGAGCACGGCCGCCTGCCGGTGGATCTCGGCCTTGACGTCGGCGAGCCCGACGAGCGCGTCGAGCTCGGCGAGCAGCTCCTCGACGGTCCTCGCCGGCGGCTCGGGTTCCTGGGGCTGCTCAGGCTCGGCCGGGGTCTCCGCGGCGGGCACGGTCGTCTGCGGTGGCTGATCCGGAACTCGTTGAGATGGGCCTCCGGACCCCTCGAGATGTGCCTCGTGCCCCATGTCCTCGATCCGCTTGCGGACCACGCCCAGCTGGTCCATGACCTGGGACAGGTACTCCGACGTCGGGCTGGGCACCGGCTCGCGCGCGGTGCCGAGCCCGAGGCTGGGGCTCGTCGTACCTGGACCGCGGAGCTGCGCGGCAGCCGCGGTCGCCGCGTTGCCGACCGCGCGCGGGTTGTCCTCGCCGAGCGAGCAGGCGGCCATCGCGACGTGCGACAGCGCCTCGGCGTACGACGCCGCGTGCACCGAGCCGTCCAGTGCCAGCGTCGCCATCGACGGGGTCGGCGCGGAGCGGTAGCGACGGCCCCGGGACGCGGCGTCCATGAACTCCTGGGCCGACTCGGCACGGCCGGTCTCGCGGGACCAGTCGACGAAGGCGCCGCGCGACGGCTCGGCGATGGTCGCGGACAGCGCCTCCCCCTCGGCGCGGGCGGACTGCTCGTCGATGCCGGCGTCCTGCGCGGCTGCCACCAGCGCGTCGAGCGCGGCGGCGAGCGTCGGACCGGCGGCCGACCCCACGTCGGGGCTCACGGCGGGACTCACGCCGGGCCGATCGTGAGGTCGGGTCCGGCGGTCTGCCCGAACTTCGCCTGCAGGAACCGGCCGTGGGCGATCAGCGCCTGGGCGTCGGAGCGGTTCGCGGCGTCGAGGATCTTGTCCATCGTCGAGCCGAGCAGCTCGAGCTGGTCGACGAGCACCATCAGCGAGGTCTTGTACCCGTCGATCGGCCGGGTGTCGGCCCACTCGCGCGGCAGCCGCAGGTAGCCGCCGACCGCCTCCGGCAGGTAGTCGGTGGCCGTGGCCACGACCGAGTAGGCGTCGGCGCTGCCGAGTCCGAGGTTGCGCAGCCGGGGGAGCGTCACGTCGATGGTGCCGGCGATCCGGGCGACCCGCGAGGTCACGACCGGCGGGGCGTTGCCGTCGCTCAGCATGGCGTCGACGCGGGCGAGCGAGGCGCGGATGTCCTGCTCGGTAGGGGGTGCGGGCAGCACGAAGCCCGACGCGTCACGGCCCTCATGTCCGCGCACCCGGTCCCACCACGCCCTCACGCCCACGGTGCCGGCCTCATCTGGGGCAACCTCACTGCGTGGGCAAGCCGGTGAGGTCGAGCTCGCCGCTGGCGTTGCGGGCGTCGTGTGCCTGGACGCGGTCGAGGTACTCCTTCGACTTCGACACCTCGTTCTCCAGCACCCCGATCGTCTGCGACATCGAGTCCAGCGCCTTGATCTTGAACTCGTCGATCGAGTCCATGGTCGCGTAGATGTTCGTGAACGCGGCCTGGAGCTGCTCCATCCCGATCGTCGACGACGCGGCCTGCTCCTGGATCGCCGCGGAGTTCTCGCGGAGCATCTCCGAGGTGCGCTGGATCATGCCGGACGTGGTGGTGTTGAGTGCCGTGATCTGGTCGAGCACCAGCTTCTGGTTGCCGAGCGCCTGCGCCACGATCACCGCGGTCCGCAGCGCGGAGACGGTGGTGGTGGACGCGCGGTCGACGCCCTTGATCAGCTCGACGTTGTTCTTGATGATCACGTCGATGGCGAGGTACGCCTGGATCGAGACGGCGAGCTGCGTCAGCAGGTCCTGGTGCTTCTGCCGGACGTAGAACAGCACGTCCTGCGAGAGCGCCTTCGCGGCCTCCGCGTCGGGGAGCTCGAGCTCGGCGATCTTGGCCGAGAGCCTCGCGTCGAGGCGCTCGGCGACGTACACGTACTGGTTGA
>Ga0207648_10000831_pt1 | contig 34764 bp, 34 predicted proteins | sample KBSMisM32_FD_184310 | JGI IMG/M metagenome (GOLD analysis project Ga0207648, IMG submission 184310) | Miscanthus rhizosphere microbial communities from Kellogg Biological Station, Michigan, USA - KBS Miscanthus M3-2 (SPAdes) (version 2) | ecosystem: Host-associated > Plants > Roots >... | reverse complement strand
GTCCAGGAACGAACGCGTGCCCAGGTTCTCCGTGTACCAGCTCGGGCGCGGCAGCGAGCCCGTGATGGTCGTCGGCATGATCTTTCCAGCGGTGGCCTTCAGCATTGAGAGTCTCCTCGTACGAAGCAACCTTGTACGCTATCAACCCCCGCGACGCGGAGTCAACGCGGTCCGCAAAAAGCGCGGACCGCGTGGCAGGGTCTGGCAAACCGCCTTAGCGGCGGTTCGCGATTTTGCGTCTGGCGCAATTTGGTCGTAGAGGCGGACCTTCAGGTCCGCCTGCGTAGGCGAACCTAAAGGTTCGCCTCTACAAACGGGGGGTTAAGCGCCAAATTGGCGGAGGTGGTGATCGACGTGGCGGTGGACCAACGTGCCCCAGTCGCGCGAGTTCATGCGCCCGAACGCCGGGTGGTCGGGCCACTCGCGGGCGCCTTCCATCGCCCCCAGCCGCTCGAGCAGATGCTTCAACTCGGCGCACTCGGCCCGGCAGTCGGTGGCCCGGCGCACCAGCAGTTCCGGCGCCGTGGGTGCGCCCTTTGGAAAGGGCAGCCAGTGTATGACCGCGTGGCGGATCGGCGGCAATCGCAACGCCCGGGGCCCTTTGGTGGTGACGCGCAGCTCGCCGAGCGCCATCCGGACGCTTTCCGACAGGTGCGCCAGCATCAGCGGGCAATCCATGCGCCCCCATCGCGGCGGGGCGTCGGTCGCCAGCAGATCGATCCGCTTTGCCAGGGTCAGGCGATCGTCCAGATTGAACACGGTGCTCATGGGTCGCCTCGAAACAGGTTGAAGGTGAGGGCGTCAGGTCCCTGACGCGGCGCGCGATTATACCCGCCGTCAAACGGCCCCGAAGTAGCCATCTCTGCACGGCAATCCCCTGGCGGCGACCCGTCATCGCGCTGACAGGTTCGTCAGTCTTCCGTCGCCCGTGTAAGCGAGCCTCCTCGGGTTTGTCCCCAGCAACCCATCAGCGCCGATTCGGTCAACGGGCGCTCATTCAACACCTTACGGTGAGCACGTGCGGTACGTGGGACCGTGGCGCTCCCTTTGCTCAATTTGCGGCCAGCGGAGGAGATCGTCTCGATGAAAAGCTGGCTTGCTGTTGCCATGGTGTGTATCTCGGCGTCCACGGTGCGCGCCGAGGTCGGGCCGCCGACCGACGTCGCGGCGCACTCTCGCGGTGCCGGCAAGGTCGTCGTGGCGCGCGTCTCGACCGTGCATTCCAGCTTCGCCACCAATCGTTTCGGCGATCAGTTGATCGTCTCCAACGCGGTGCTCGAAGTGCTCGAGACGCTGAAGGGGAATCCGCAGGCGGTCACGACGGTGACGGTCGAGGGCGGCACCGTCGGCGATCTGACGCTGAAGGTCTCCGACATGCAGGAGCTGAAGGAAGGCGACCGCGCCGTGTTCTTCCTCGATGACGACGGCATCGGCCACGTCCCCCACGGGCGCGGCCGGGGCATCATGAAGCTCGACGACGGCGACAAGGTGAAGGGCAGCAACCTCACCCTGCAGCAGGTGAAGGACGCCGTCCGCGGCGCCAACGGAAAGGGAGGCCGCTGATGCGCGCCGTTCGCACTCTTGTGGCGGCCGCAGTGGCCGTCGCCGGCGCCGCCGCGCTCCATACCGGCGTGGGCGCTTACGCCACGTTCGCGCACTGGGGCTCGGGCGCGGTGACGTTCTACGTGAACCCGGTGAACGCCGACGTCAGCCAGTCCGCCGCCATCGCCGCGCTGCAGGCGGGCATGGACGTGTGGAACACGCAGTCCGGGACGTCGTTCCGCTATCAGTACGGCGGCACCGCCACCGACACCGCGACCGCCTATGACAACCGCAACGTCATCATGTTCCGCAACGCGAGCAACGGCTCGACGATTGCGAGCACCTACTCGTGGTGGACCAGCAACAACGAACTGGTCGACAGCGACATCGTCTTCTGGGATGGCGGGTTCACCTTCTTCACCGGCAGCACCGGCTGCGGTGGCGTGTCGAACGCCGCCTACATCGAAGACATCGCGGCCCACGAGCTGGGGCACGCGCTCGGCTTGAACCACTCGACGAGCACCGACGCCACGATGTATCCGAGCTACAGCTACTGCTCGATGGAGTTCCGGACGCTGGCCGCCGACGACATCAACGGCGCCAAGGCGCTGTATCCGAACGCCGCCAACACGGCACCGACGGTCACGATTGCGACGCCTGCCAACGGCTCCAGCTACGCCAGCGGCACCGCGGTGTCGTTCACCGGTTCGGCGAGCGACTCGCAGGACGGCTCGCTGACCGCGGCTCTGGCCTGGACGTCGAACATCGACGGCTCGATCGGGCTCGGCGGCGCCTTTACGCGCGTGCTGTCGCCCGGCGCGCACACCATCAAGGCCACCGCGGTGGACAGCGGCGGCATGACGACGGTGAAGCAGGTGAGCGTCACCGTGGCCTCGAGCAACACGGCGCCCTCGGTGACCATCGCCAGCCCGGCCAACGGCGCCAGCTACGCGGCCGGCACGTCGGTGTCGTTCACCGGCTCGGCGAGCGACACGCAGGACGGCTCGCTCACCGCGTCGCTGGCCTGGACCTCGAACATCGACGGCCCCATCGGCAGCGGCGGCGCGTTCACCAAGGTGCTGACAGCCGGCACGCATACCGTCAAGGCGACGGTGACCGACAGCGGCGGCATGAGCACGGTGAAGCAGGTCACGGTGACGGTGGCCGCGGCGGCCGCCGGCCCCGGATCGCTCAAGGCGACGGGCCGCAAGACCAAGAACAACCAGCTCGTGGACCTCTCCTGGTCCAACATGAGCGGTGCGTCGCTGGACGTCTACCGGAATTCGACGAAGTGGACGACGGCGAACGACGGCGCCGACACCGACACCGTGGGGAACGGCAAGCGCGCCACGGGCGGCACGTTTACCTACAAGGTGTGCACCGCCGGCAGCACGACGAACTGCTCGAACACCGCGACGGTGGTGTTCTAGAGCAGCGTCACCTCGGTCGTGGCGGCCGCGACGACGTAGCAGCGCTCGATGTTGTTGTCGGCCTGGTCGGCCGGCACCATGAAGAACCCGGCACGACCCGGTTGATAACCCTGGGTCGTGCCGACAATCACCTCGCCGTCCGCGAACACGACCTTGATCTTTCGCCCCTGCGGGGCGCGGTCGCCCTCGAACTCGTTCTTCGGCGTATAGTCCGGCCGCCCTTCGAAGTCCTTCACGAAGAAGATCGCCTTCAGATCCTTCACGTGCACCAGCGTCGGCTTGGTGCCCTTGGCGGCGTCGGCCGGCGCTATGTGGAAGAACTCCTTCGCGGGGACGAAGTCGCTCGTGGAGCCCTTGACCAGGCGTCCGTCACTGAACCGCGCCACTACCTTGTTCAAGCCAACTTCCTCCTGTGGGGGCCTTCAGGCGGCCCCAGACCGGCCTAATGCGTGCCGGCCGTCCGCGGCACGGCGCGCGCCGCTGGATCCACCAGCGCCTGGTAGACCACGGTCGGGAATGCCGTCCGGATGTCCGTGACGTTGGGAATGAGCTGAATCATCAGCACCATCACCAGCCGCGCCTCCGGATCGACGCGATACATCGTGCCGTAGGCGCCGGCCCAGCCGAACGAGCCCACGCTGTCCATGCCGTTGGCGCCGTAGCGGTCGGTGGTTTCGAAGCCGAGCCCGAAGCCGAGGCCGGTGGTCGAGTGCAGCGTCCCCACCTGGTTGGTGGTCATGAGCTGCACCGCTCGCGGCGACAGGATGCGCACGCCGTCGATGGCGCCGCCGAGACGCATCGTCTCCAGGAACCGCGCGTAGTCGCGGGCCGTCGAAAGCAGTCCGGCGCCGCCCGAGAAGCTGCGGCGCGGCCCCTCTACATAGTGGCCCTGGCCCGACGCGCCTTCGGGGGCGCGCACGATGGTCCCATCCGGCCCGCTGCCGTACACCGCGGCGAGCCGCGCGCGCTGTGCGGGCGGCAGGAAGAACTGCGTTTCGGTGAGGCCGAGCGGTCCGGTGATGCGGTTCTTGATCACGCTCTCGAGCGACTGTCCGGTGATGCGTTCCACCACGCATCCGAGCACGTCGGTGTTGTAGCCGTATACCCACGCCTCGCCGGGCTGCGACAGGAACGGCACGGTGGCGAGCCGCTCGATGCTGGGGCATACGCCGTCGTCCTTGTCGGCGAAGTACCAGCCGCGGCCGGCTGCCGGTCCCAGTCCCTTGGCCTCGTACGCCGCCGCCACGCGCGGCTCGGTGCCGTAGGAGATCCCGGCTGTGTGCGTCAGCAGATCCTGGATGGTGATGGGGCGCCGTGCCGGCACGATCGACGACGTCCCGTTCGGTCCGGGCACCGCCACCGTGGTGTTCGCGAACCCGGGTACGAACCGGCTCACCGGATCGGCGAGCCCGAGCCGCCCTTCTTCCACCAGCTGCAGCACCGCGGTGCTGGTGAGCGCCTTGGTCTGGGACGCGATCCGGAAGATGGTGTCCATCGACATCTTGCGGCCCGCTTCCTTGTCGCTCCACCCGACGGCGTGCTCGTAGACCGGCTGCCCGTCCCGGAGCACCAGCGCCACCGCGCCTGCCAGCCGCTTCTCGTCCACATAGCGCTGCAGCAGCGCGTCCACGCGCTTCAGCCGCTCGGCTGAGAACCCGGCGCGGGTGCTGGCGGCCGGCGGACGCACCGCCGGCGCCTGCGCCAGCGGAACGGCGGCGGTCATGAAGACAGCGGCGAGCGCGATCCACGAACGCGCGCGCACGAGGTGAGGGAACCTTGTCATGGGTGCCATCCTATCGTGTCCCGTCGAGCACCTTCACCATCCGTTTGAGCGCCACTACGCGGTAGCTCCGTTCGACCAGGCGGGTGACGAGCGGCCAGTCGAGCGGTCCGTCGGCCCAGGCGCTCACCCACAATCCGCGGCCGTATGGCGTGGCGAAAAAGGACGGCCGCTTCAGCAGCAGATCGACGTCCAACGGCTCGAGCCGGAAGGCGACCGACGGGCGGCTGTCGACGAACTCGATGGCCGCGAAGGTCTTGGTGCCGGCCTTGAACACCGGATGTCCCCACGCCAGCGCCTCCCGGGCCTCGGGAAGCGCCAGACACAGCCGGCGCACGCGCTCCAGGGTGCGAGTTGAGGCCATACCTGTTCAGATCCCCCAATCGGGCAAGGGACTGGCGCAAGGCGGCGCAAGTATACTCGCCACGCGGTGGTACGACTGCTGACAGTGGCGGCGGCGTTGGTGGGGCTGGGGGTCGTCACGGCGGCGGCCGGACGGTCGCTGGAAATCTATTTCATCGATGTCGAGGGCGGTGCTTCCACGCTGCTCGTGACACCGGCCGGCGAATCGGTGCTGATCGATGCCGGCTACGGCCAGCGCGAGGGCCGGGACCCGGCTCGCGTGATGGCGGCGATGCGCGAGGCGGGCGTGGACCACCTCGACTACTTCGTGGCCACGCATCTCCACAACGATCACGTCGGCGGGCTGCCGGAACTGGCGGAGAAGGTCCGGATCGGCACCTTCGTGGACTACGGCGAGCCGCTCGGCATCGACCGCATGGCCAACAACGCCGTTCGCGCCTACAAGCCGGTGCGCGACGCGCATACCGCGCTGCAGGTCAAACCGGGTGACCGGCTGCCGCTGGCGGGGCTGCAGGTGGACGTCGTGAGCGCCGGCGGCGAACTGATCGACCGCACTCTCGCCGGCGGCGGAGACGCCGTGGCCGCCTGCGCGCGCGCCGAGGATCAGCCTGAGGACGGCACCGAGAACTACCGCAGCGTCGGGCTGCTGTTCGAGCTCGGCGCCTTCCGCTTTCTGGCGCTCGGCGACTTGAGCGGCAACACGCTCACGCGCATGGTCTGTCCGATCAACCGGCTGGGGCCGGTTTCGGCCTATCTGGTCGCGCACCACGGCGACTACGACTCGAATGTCGCCGCCGTGTACGAGGCGCTGCGGCCGCGCGTGGCGGTGCTGAACAGCAGCGCCACCAAGGGCGGATCCCCCGATGCCTTCCGCACGCTGCACGCCCTGCCGGACCTCGAGAACCTGTGGCAGCTGCACGCCTCGCGCGTGGCGCCCAATGCCGGCGACGACTTCGTCGCCAATTTCGACAACACCACCGACGGCAACTGGATCCGGCTCAGCGCCCAGGACGACGGCGGTTTCACGGTGACCAACGGGCGCAACGGCTTCACCAAGACGTACCCGCGTCCGCAGTCGCACTCCGGCGAGTCGAGGAGCGGCACGGACTAGGCGACGGGTGGGGCGGGTAGGACAGGTGGGACGGGTGGGACAGGTGGGAAGAACCTTTGTTATCGCGGTAGCGGCGGCGCTGCTTCCGGCCGTGGGCTTCACAGCGGCGGGTGCGCAAGGAGCGGCGCCTGCCAGGTCGATCTGGGACGGTGCGTTCACCGAGGGGCAGGCGACGCGCGGGCAGACGCGCTACCGCACGGCCTGTGCCGCCTGCCACGCCGAAGATCTGCTTGGCGCGCAGGGGCCGGCGCTCGTGGGGCAGGCGTTCCTCGATCGCTGGGCCGGGTCCACCGTGTTCGACATGGTGCAGGTGATCAAGCAGTCGATGCCGCAGGAGGCGCCCGACAGCCTGGGCATGCCGGCGTATGTGGACATCGTGAGCTACCTGCTCAAGAGCAACGGCAGCCCGGCGGGTGCCGCGGAGCTGCCCACTGAACCGGACGCGCTGCGTCAGATACTCGTGGCCAGCCACAAGTAGGCAGGCCTGAAGGGCTGCAGCTACCTACTCTAGGAGATTCGATGAAGCGGATTCTCACGCGCGCCCTCACGGCCGCCGTCACCATCGCCTCTGTCGCCGTGCTCGCGGCCGGGCAGGAAGCGCCGCCGCCGCCGGTGGGGCTGCCGCCGCTGCCGCCGCCGGTCCTGCCGATGGTCACCACTCAGGATCTGCTCGACGGCTTGAAGCACCCGAGCCGGTGGCTGACCTACTCGGGCGACTACAGCGGCCGCCGCCACAGCCCGCTCAAGCAGATTACGGTCGAAAACGCGCACCGCCTCGCCGCGCAGTGGACGTTCCAGGCCGAGGGCATGGTGATCGGCCGCGGCTTCGAGTCCACGCCGCTCGTCATGGACGGCGTGCTCTACATCACCGGCAACAACAACATGGCCTGGGCGATCGACGCGCGCAGCGGCCGTCAGATCTGGCGCTACCGCCGCGCGCTGCCGCCCGGTCTGACCTATGGTGCCGGCAACCCGTCGAACCGCGGCTTCGCGGCGCTCGGCGATCGCCTGTTCATGTCCACGCTCGACGGCCACCTGCTCGCGTTCGATCGCAACACCGGCCGCGTCGTGTGGGACGTCGTGGTGGACGACTACAAGACGGGCCACGCGCTGATCGCGGCGCCGCTCATCGTCAAGAACAAGGTGGTGCTCGGCAATTCGGGTGGCGACTTCCCGACGCGCGGCTTCATCGACGCCTACGACCCGCAGACCGGCGCGCGTGCCTGGCGCTTCTACACGATCCCCGAGAAGGGAGAACCCGGCAGCGAAACGTGGTCCGACTCCGACGTGCTGCCGCGCGGCGGCGGCGCCGCGTGGGTGACCGGTAGCTACGATCCCGACCTCAATCTGATCTACTGGGGCACCGGCAACCCGAACCCCGATTACTACGGCGGCGACCGCAAGGGCAGCAACCTGTTCACCGCATCGCTCGTGGCGCTGGATGCCGACACCGGCAAGATGAAGTGGCACTACCAGTTCACGCCGCACGACCTGCACGACTGGGATTCCAACCACGTGCCGGTGCTGGCCGACATCACCATCGGCGGCAAGCCGCGCAAAGTGGTGATGGTGGCCAACCGCAACAGCTTCTTCTACACGCTCGATCGCACCACCGGCGAGCTGCTCGTGGCCAAGCCGTACACGGCTACCAAGTGGGCGCGCGAGGTGGGGAAGGACGGGCCGATCGTGCAGAACGACGGCGTCATCCCGCCCGGCGGCTCCGAGGCCACCACGCCGTGCGTGCCCGACTTCCGCGGCGGCACCGTGTTCAACCCGCCGTCGTACGACCCGGCGCTGCAGCTCTTCTACGTCATGGCTCGCGAGACCTGCGCCTACTACACGCCCCAGAAGATGGAGGTGGCGCTGGGCCGCAACTTCATGAGCGGCGGCATGCGCAAGCTGGCCGAACCGGACTTCAGCGCGCTGCGTGCCCTCGATCCGAAGACCGGCGACATCAAATGGGAATATCGCCTGCCGACGTCGTCGCTGGCGGGTGTCATGTCCACGGCGTCGGGGCTGGTGTTCGCGGGCGACAACGAAGGCAACTTCAACGCGTTCGAAGGAAAGACCGGCAAGAAGCTGTGGTCGTATCGCACCGGCTCGCCGATCTGGGGTGCCGCCGGCAACAGCTTCATGTTGGATGGACGCCAGTTCGTGCTGATCGAGTCGGGCAACACGATGATTGCCTTCGCGCTCCCGGAGAAATGATGAAGCGATTGCTCGTCCTCGTAGGGGCCGGCACGCTGCTCGCCGTCGGAGTCGGGGCACAGCAGCCGGGGCCAGTCACACCGCCGAACCTGCGCAACTCGCCGGCCATGCCGGCGCTGCCGCAGACCTTCGATACGGCGGTGCAGAAGATCCGCGTGAGCGCGGTGGCGACCGGGCTCGTCAATCCGTGGAGCCTCGCGTTCCTGCCCAACGGCGACCTGCTCGTAACGGAGCGCGCGGGGCGCTTGCGCCTCGTGCACAACGGTGTGCTCGACCCGACGCCGATTGCGGGCGTGCCGATGCCGCACGTCGCCGCGCTCTCGGGGCTGCTGGAGATCGCGCTGCACCCCCGCTTTGCCGAGAACCGCGTCGTCTATCTCACCTATTCGAAGGGGCGCGCCGAAGACAAGCGCTCCACCACGGCGCTCGCGCGCGCGACCTTCGACGGCAAGGCGCTCGTCGGCTTGAAGGACATCTTCGTGGCCAACACGTGGAGCGTGTCGAACACGAACTACGGCGGCCGGATCGCCTTCGATCGTGCCGGCTTCCTCTATCTCACCGTGGGCGAACGCCAGGAGCAGGACCGCGCCCAGAAGCCCGAGGAGCACGCGGGCAAAGTGCTGCGCCTGCGCGACGACGGCACCACGCCGCCCGACAACCCGTTTGCCGGCAAGCCGGGCTATCTCCCCGAGATCTACACCACCGGCCACCGCAGTCCGCAAGGGCTGGCGCTCAATCCCGACACCGGCGAGCTGTGGGAAAACGAGCATGGCCCGCTCGGCGGCGACGAGCTCAACATCCTGAAGCCTGGGCGCAACTACGGCTGGCCGCTCGTGACCTACGGCATCGACTACGACGGATCGAAGATCAGCGACCAGACCACGCGCCCCGATCTGGAGTCCCCGTACATGTACTGGGTGCCCTCGATCGCCATCTCGGGCATCGCGTTCTACACCGGCGATCGCTTCCCGGGTTGGAAGGGCAACGTGTTCGTCGGCTCGATGTTCGAGGGGCGCACCCGCGCGACCGGTCATCTCGTCCGGATCACCTTCAACAAGGGCATGCCGATTCAACGCGAACCGATCCTCGTGGAGCTGAAACAGCGCATCCGCGACGTGCGCCAGGGCCCGGACGGTCTGCTCTACGTCCTCACCGACGAGCCGAACGGCGCGCTGTTGAAGATCGAGCCGGTCTCATGAAGGGATTTCAGGAGGCAGGCCTGAAGGCCTGCAGCTACGTACTGGGAGCGGTGCTCGTCGCGGGCCTCCTGTGGGTGCCCGCTCGCGCGCAGGCGCCGAAGCCGTCGCTGGCGTCGCCCAACGCGGCCGGCGTGTCGATGGGCCACCTGCATTACCGGGTGCGCGACGTCGCCGCCAACAAGCGCTTCTGGATGGCACTTGGGGGCCAGCCGGTCGCCACTGCCAGGCGGTTCGCCGCGCCGGGCCGCGAGATTCTCCGGTTCCAGGACGTGCTCGTGGTGCTCGACCCGGGCGAGACGACGGGCGGGACCGAAGGATCCATCGTGAATCACGTGGCATTCCGCATCCCGTCGCTGGCGCCGGTCGAGGCCGCCGGGCTCGTCCCGGCGCGGCTGGCGCAGTTTCCCGGGGTGTCGTCGGTGATGTCGCCCGAGAACGAGCGGATCGAGCTGTTCGAGAACACGGCCACCAACCTGACCTTCACGCAGGAGGGCAGCGCCAGGGATGCCGCCGCGGAGCGCCATAACCGGCCGCTGACGGTGCCGATCGCCTTCCATCACGTGCACCTGTACTTGCCGGACGCGGCGGCCGCCGGGCAGGCCAAGGCCTGGTACGCAAGGGTGTTTGGCGGCGTCCCGGGAAAGCGGGCACAATACGACGCGACGGACGTACCGGGCATCAACCTCAACTTCTCGGCCGGGCCGCAACCCACCCAGCCGACCAAGGGGCGTATGCTCGACCACGTCGGCTTCGAGGTGGTGCGGCTGAAGGCCTTCTGCGGCCGGCTCGAGGCGATGGGCGTCGTGTTCGACGAGCTCTACGCGGAAGGGCGCGACGGCGTCGGCCGCGCGCGTCTCACCGATCCGTGGGGCACGTCGATCGAGTTGACCGAAGGATTGACAGGGCTATGAAGACTTCGAACAGCGTTATCACGCGTGCGGTCGTGGTGCTCTGCGTCGCGGCGGTGACCACCGTTGCGGTGTGGGCGCAGCGCGGTCAGGGTGGCGGCCGGGGAGCCGGCGCCGCGGCGCCCGCGGCCCCCGCCGGTCCGGTGCCGCGCCTGTCGAACGGCAAGCCGGATTTGAGCGGCCACTGGGCCAACCCGTACACGCCGAACATGGCGCTCCGCGCGGTCGATCCGGTCACCAAGCAGCCGCTGAAGTTCGCGCGTCAGGGCGAAGCGATCCCCGATGCGATTGCGCCGGCCTCGGGCTCCGCCGCGCGTACCTACGACCTGCCGTACACGGAATGGGGTCTCAAGCAGTGGAAGACCTACGACCCTGTCGGCAAGGGCGACTATGCCGGGAACTGCCTCCCGTTCGGGACGTCGCGCAACATCAACGCGCCGCACGGGACGCAGATTCTCCATCACGTGGACGCCATCGCCTTCCTCTACGAGCAGAACACCTGGCATCAGTGGGTGCCGATGGCGACCAACTTCAAGTGGCCCGCTGACATTCCGGAAACCTGGAACGGCGTGTCGACCGCGCGCTGGGATGGCGACACGCTCGTCATGGAGACCGCGGGCTTCAACGGCTACACCAAACTGGACACGAGCGGCCATCCGCACAGCAAGGAAATGAAGATGACCAACACCTTCCTGCGGACCGACTCGAACACGATCCAGCACACCGTGACCGTGCACGACCCCAAGACCTACACGCAGGACTGGATGAACGTCCGCGTCTGGCGGCTGAAACCGGCCAACGACGTGCTCATGGAGTACTCGTGCGAGGAGAACAACCTGCAGAACATCGTGGACGGCGCGATCAAGCTCTGGAAGCCCGACCCGGACGAGAATTAGGAGCAAGGAGAGACACATGAGGACCACCGTCATCGGCGTGCTGGCAGCCCTGGCGATTGCCGCACCCGCGTGGGCGCATCACTCGGTCTCGGCGGAGTTCGATCAGAACAAGCCCGTGACCTTCACCGGCACTGTCAGCAAGATCGAGTGGACCAACCCCCACATCTACACTCACGTCGAGGTGAAAGAGCCCGACGGCAAGGTGGTGGAATACCGGGTGGAAGGCGGGCCGCCGAACGCGCTGTACCGCGCCGGCTGGCGCAAGGACACGCTGAAGATTGGCGATACGGTGACGGTCAGTGGGCTGCGCGCCAAGATTGCCACTTCGACCAACATCGGCGTGGCGAACATCACGACCGCCGACGGCAAGCGCGTCTTTGCCAACGGCGGCGGTGGTGCCCCAGCAGCAGGAGCCGCCCAGCAGTAAGGGCCGTGTAACGTCAGGGGGCCGCCGGGCCCCCTGAGCCCGACCCCCGCCGCGAGGCCGTGCCTCGCACGCAAATTTCGTGTGCAACGTGCCTTGTGGCACACGTTCGGATGCGCAACGATTCCGTACTAGCTCGTCTGTGGTTCTTCCCGTAAGGATGGCTGTGCAGAACGAATCGACGTCCGGCGTCCCGTCCGCCGAACTCCTGGCGAAAGCCAAGGCCGGGGACACGCGTGCGATCAGCCTTCTCTTCCGCCGGCACGGCCCCGAGCTGCGCCAGTGGGCGCGCGGCCGTCTGCCGCGTTGGGCGCGCGGCATGGCCGACACAACCGACGTCGTTCAGGACGTGCTGCTGCGGACGTTCAAGCGCATCGAGTCGTTCGAGGATCGCGGCAAGGGCGCCCTGCGCGGGTATCTCCGACGCAGCGTCATGAACCGCATCCACGACGAGATGCGCAAGGTGGTGCGGCGGCCCACCGGCGAGCTCGAAGAGCGCCTGTTCAACCTGCCCGGCGAGCAGCCGACGCCGTTCGACGCCGCGGTGGACGGCGAGCGCGCGCGGCATTACAAGGCCGCGCTGGCCACGCTGACCGACGAGGAGCGCGTGCTCGTGGTCGGACGCATCGAGCTTGGCTTCAACTACGACCAGCTCGCGCTCATCTCGGGCCGGGCCACTCCGGAGGCTGCTCGACAGGCCGTGCGACGCGCCGTGAAGAAGCTGGCGGAGAGGATGCCTCGTGCCCGAGGACCTCGATGATCTCGCCGGGGCGTTCGCTGATGGTGACGAGATCGACTGGCGGGCGGCCCGGGAGCGGCAGACATCGCCGGATTCCCGCAGCGTCGTCGAAGGCCTCGAATCACTCTCCCATATCAGCTCGCTGAGACCCGGCCAGGCTCGGCCGAGCCGTCGGCTGTCTCTGTTGCTCGAGGTCGCACGCCTTCTGTCTGCCACGTCGTGCGTGCTCGGTCTGGCCGGCTTCGTTGCCGGGCCTCGGCGAGACAATGCGGTTCTTGTCGGTATCCTCTGCACCTTTGCCGGGGCCGCCGCGTTTCTCGACGTCGGCGGCCGCGACCGTCGCGCGCGCGCACTCGCCGCGTGCTTCTGGACCACGGCTGGGGCATTCGCGTCGCGTGGCCTGAGCGAAGTGCCGGCGGGATGGCTGGTGGCAACGCTGTCCAAGGCGCTGGTCGTGCTGAGGCCGGACGCCTTCTTCGCGCTCTCAGTATGGCAGTTCGCGCGTGATTTTCCCGCTGTCATTCGCTTCGGGGCCGTCGATACGCTGTGCGTCTGGGGAATACGTGCCGCGACCGCGATCGGCCTGACGCTCTTTGCTGCCAGCACGCTGCCGCTGATCGTACCGGGCGCGGAGGCCGCGCTGCGGCTGGCGCCGGCCCGCGATACCAGCCCGGCCGCATTTATTTTCGTCTTTCTGGTATTCGGCGCGGCGCTTGCGGCGCTGACCGTGATCGCCTGGCGCAGCCGGCTGGCCGAGGGCATCGAGCGCGCGCGCGTGCGTCTCTTCCTCTATGCCACCGTCCTCTCCCTCGCGCCCATGATGACGATCGTTGTCATGCTGACGCTGCTGCCGCCATTCCTCGCGTTCGCGACGTCACCGCAAGGGTTTTCGCTGACTGCGTGGCTTGTGTACCCGCCGATGTTCCTGCTGCCGCTCGCGACGGCGTACGCCGTCGCGGCGCGCGACGTTTTGAACGTCAGGCTCGTCATTCAGCGGGGCCTCCGCTACGTAATGGCGCGGTGGCTGCTCCTGTGGAGCGCCGTCGTGCCGCTGGCCCTACTGGCGGGTCACTTGTACCGGCATGCGGACCTGACGCTGGGGGGGGCGCTGGCACTCGAGCCGGCGCCGGCGCTGCTGTGGTTCGCGGGCGTGGGAACGATTGTGCTGGCCTTCAGAGGCACCTTGATTCGGGCGCTGGATCAGTGGGCGCTGCCCGGGGTTGAAGAGCCCGCGGCGGCGCTGGCCGCCATGGCGGAGCGCATGAAGCTGGCGCGCACGCCGCTCGAAGTGGCCGCCACCCTGGCCGATGCCATCGAGCGGACGATGCAGGCGCCCGCATCCGCGTTCTTGTTCATCGGCGGTACCGTGGTGCCCGCCGACGGCGGAGAGGCGGTAGTGCCGATCGAGTCGGCCATTCCCCCGCTGCTGGAAGGGGCGCGCGAGGTCGTGCGTGTGTCGGCCTCACACCGCCGCTCGTATTATTCGCTGCTGCTTCACACCGACCGCGAGTGGATCGATCGCGGTCAGGTCGAACTACTCGTGCCGCTGGTGCCCGGCCGGCCGGGCGGCCGCCTGCTGGGGCTGGTCGCGCTCAGCACCCGCCGCAACGCGCTCGGCTTCACCGACGACGACATCCGCTTCGTCCGCGTGGCCGCGGCGGCGGCCAGCCTCGCCTGCGACGCGCTCGATTCGGAAGGCCGCCGCGCCGGTCACACCGCGGACGACGCCGTCGAGGAAGTGGCGCTGCAGTGCCTGCGGTGCGGGCGGATCGAAGTACGCGAGGCGGGCCTTCCGTTGTGCGCCTGCGGCGGCGCGTGGGAGCCGGCCGCGTTGCCGCGGCGCGTGCTCGCGCGCTTCGACCTGGTCGAGTGGCTGGGCGCCGGTGGAATGGGTGTGGTGTATCGCGCGTCGGACGTGTCGCTTGGGCGCGACGTGGCGCTCAAGACGCTCCCGCAGCTGTCGGCCGTTGCCGCCGACCGGTTGATGACCGAGGCGCGGACGATGGCGAGTCTGTCGTACGAAGACGTGGCGGTCGTGTACGGCGTCGAGCAGTGGCGCGGCACGCCGCTGCTGGTCATGGAGTATCTGGTCGGCGGGACCCTGTCGCAGCGGCTGCGGCGCGGGCGCCTCGATGACAGCGAGGCGGCTGGCCTGGTACGGCTGCTTGCACGTTCGCTCGCTCGCGTCCACGGCCGCGGGCTGTATCACGGCGACATCAAACCGAGCAACATCGGCTTCGCCCCTGGCGGGGCGCCCAAGCTGCTCGATTTCGGGTTGGCACGCGCGCTATCGCTCGACTCGTCGAACGGACACGACGAGGATCGGGGTCGAGCGCCGCTCGGCGGCACGTGGGCATATCTGGCGCCCGAGGTGCGCGACGGCGCCCCGCCGGGTCCAGGGCTCGATTTGTGGGCGCTCGGCGTGGTCCTCTGCGAGGCGTGGATCGGCGTCCATCCGTTCCCCCACGCGCGCACGACACACGACGTGGCTGCCGGCGTGCTGGCGGCGCGCGCCCGCGTCCGCGCCGAGCGCTCTCCGGCACACGAACGAGTCGTGGCGTCGATGCTCTCTCTTGAACCGGATGCCCGTCCGGCGACCGCCGCGGCCTTCGAACAGCTCCTGGCGGGGCTGTAGCGAGCGGCCACCTGCCCCGATTCAAGCGAACGTTCCAAGCGTCGCTGACGTTTCCATACTCAGCAGGAGGTGCAAGTGTGAGCAAGAAAGCGATTGATCAGGACGCGTACGACGTGTCCCCCGCAGTAAAGAAGGCCACGCTCAAGCTGCTGGACGACCTGGCCAAGGATCTCGAAGCTGGTTGCCGAACGGTCGAGAAGGGCGCGCGCCTCAGCGACGACGCCATCGGTACGTTCCGGCGGCGTTACCGGCTATCGCTGCAACGGGCGTTGAGCGACCCTGCCACCGCAAAGATGAACCATCGTCAGGTGCTGGGCCCGGCGATGAAGTGTCACGGCCGGATGGCCGCTGCGATTGCCGCGTTCCATCACTCTGGCGGCGGCGTTCTGACCATCGACAGGGACGCCTTTCTGAAAGCCGCGCATGTCATCGAGGTCGAGTGCAAGTCGTTTGCGATTCGCGCGTTCGCGAAGCGACGCGGTGCCACGATGTCCGCCGTGATGGAACCGGAAGTCTTCGACGGAGAGATCGCGAAATTCATCTTCTGTCAGTAGGCAGCGGTTCGCTGTTCGGCTCGGCGGCGACGCCGAAGGTGTTGAGGCTCATCGACACCATGCGGTAGCCGCCGGCTGTGATCAGGACGTCGAGCAGCTGCCGGCGATCGAACCGCGTGGCGAGCCGGGCCCAGGTCGCCGGCGCCACGCGGTCGTCGTTGAACAGGTCGTCCACCGCCTGCAGCACGGCCGCGTCTTCCCCGGTCCATCCCGCGGCAGGTCCCGCCGCAATCCGCTGGATCTCGTCGGCCGACAGTCCGGCGCCGCGTCCGGCCCGCGCGTGCGCCGCCCACTCGTAGGCCGAGCCGCACAGGAAGCCGATGCGCAGGATCAGCATCTCGCGCACCCGCGGCGGCAGCGTCGAACCCGTGCGGATGTACTCGGACAGCATCTGTCGCGGCGCGTACAGCGCCGGGTGCTGCGCGTAGGTGCGATAGACGTTGGCCACCGGACGTCCGTTGCCCGATGGATCCAGCATCGCGCGAATGGCCGGCGTCCAGTCGGGCGGGTCGAGCGTCGGGATGCGCGGCGCCGTCAGCGGCACGTGGGTGCGCGAACCAGCCCCGCGTGTGCCGGTTGGCATCGGCACCGCCGATTCGCCCGCCGGCGCGCCGATCGTGTTCATCGTCATCGCCCACATCGAGTAGTGCGCCACGGTGAAGACCGCGTCCATCAGCTGGTGGCGGTCGTAACGCGCCGCCAGGGCCGTCCACGTTGCGTCGCTGATGAACGACTGAGTGTGGAGCTCGTCGGCGGCGCGCAGGAGCGCCGCCTCGAAGGGGCCCCAGTCGGGCGCCGCCGGCCCTGCGCCGACGCGAACGATCTGGTTGCGACTCAGGCCCGCGGCCAGCGCGATCGGCACGTGCGCCTTCCACACCGCCGCCGACCGGCTGAGGACCGCGGTGCGGAGGATCATCAGCTCACGATCGAATGCCGGCAGCGACGATTCGCTCGAGATGTAGCGATGGAACGGCTGGACGCCGGCGGCGAGCGCCGGGTGGTCGGCGAGGATCGCGGCGTCGCTATGCTCGACGGATTCCTGCAACCATCGGTCGGCCAGGCCGGCGATCTCGAGGTTGTTCTTCTCGAGCATCAACATGTGACCGTTGCCTTTGATGCCGGCGTCGGCGAGCCGCACGAACCGCAGGTGCGCCACCTTCGCCTGTCGCAGATACGCCACCGTGCAGTGGTCGTAGGCGGCGTGATACGACGCCTCCGCCTGCACCACGAGCACCGGGATGTTTCGCAGGTTCGTCAGCGCACGTGCCGGCTCTGCCTGCGCCCAGCAGCGCACCAGATCGGGGGCGTCGGGCTTCTCCTGCCGCACGAACTTCAACTCCGCCGGAGTGCGGACCGGCGGGTCGTAGGCGAGCGGCGGCGCCGTGAGGCCGTACGGTTTCGCCACCGGCCCGTCCTCGAACCAGGCGGGCGCGCCCTTCTCGACGTTGTCGTGCACCGGCGGTCCCGACGGCTCGAGCGCGACGATCGCCTTGACGAGCGCCGGCCGTGCGTCGGCTACGAGCCAGCCGAACGTGCCCGATTGCGAGTGCGTCACCAGCACGGCGGGGCCGATGCGATCGAGCAGGGCCGCGCCCGCATCGCGATTGAGCTCCTGCTGCCGCGGAAAGCTCGTGAGCGACGGATAGATCTGGGCGAAGAACTGATCGAAGACGGGATCGCCGGCGACGCCAGTGCCCGGCCACTGGGTGTGGAGTCGGGCCTGCGGCCACAGGTTCGAGCGCTCGGGCGCCGTGAAGCGTTGTTGTACGCGTTCCACCGAGAAGCGCGATTGCGGCCCCACTTCGGGCTGATGCGGTGAGCGGGCCCGCGACGGCTGGTCCAGCACGTAGACCGCGTAGCCTTGACGCACGAAATACTGCATCCAGCCGTCGCGTCCGTCGGGCGTGCCCGTGTAGTTCAACCCGCTCTGCCCGCCGCCCGAGAACATCACGATCGGATACGGGCGGGTAACCGCGCTGGGAATCTGGTACTCGACGTACATCTGGCCCGACATGAACCGGCCGTCCTGGGCGTCGAAGTACTGTCCGCCGACGAAGAAGTAGCCCTGTTTGCCGACGCTGAGCGGCGGCGTTTGCGCCGCCAGAGCGGCGACGAATCCAACGACGGCGAGCGCGGCCGACAGGATCCTGAGAGGACGGCACACCGTTTGGGGCATAGGACTGTCGCAGCCTCCGGTATACCTTATGTCCTCTTGCCTTCGAGCACCACTGTGTCCCAGGCCGCCGAACGGCAGGTCTTTGCCAAGATCGGCTGGCGCCTGATGCCGGTGCTGACCACGGCGTACGTACTCAACTATCTCGATCGCACCAACGTGGGCTTTGCCGCGCTCACGATGAACCAGGCGATCGGGCTGACGGCCACGCAATTCGGGCTCGCGTCCGGTCTCTTCTTCTTCCTCGGCTACTGCTTCCTCGAAGTACCGAGCAACGTGGCGCTCTACCGCTTCGGCGCGCGCCGCTGGCTCTCGCGCATCATGATCAGCTGGGGCTTGGCGTCGGCGGCGACGGCGCTCGCCGTCGGCCCCACGAGCCTCTATGCGCTGCGGCTCCTGCTCGGTGCCGCTGAAGCCGGCTTCTTTCCGGGTGTGGCGTTCTATCTCTCCACCTGGTTTCCAGGCGAGTACCGCACGCGGATCATCGCCTGGTTCATGGTGGCCATCCCGATTTCGTCGGTCATCGGCGGCCCGGTGTCGGGATGGCTGCTCGGGCTCGACGGCGTGTTCGGCGTCGCCGGATGGCAGTGGCTGTTCCTCGTCGAAGGGCTGCCGGCGGCCATCGTCGGCATCGTGCTCCTGCTCACGCTGCCCGATCGCCCCGAGGACGCGGCCTGGCTCTCCGACGACGAGCGCAAAATCGTGCGCGAGCGGCTCGAAGCCGAGCGGCGGCCGAAGGAGGTCAAGAACATCTGGGTGGCCTTCCGCGATCCACGCGTGCTGATCCTGGCTGGCGTCCAGTTCGGGTTCCTCGTGGGCTCCTACGGCATCGGCCTCTTCCTCCCGCAGATCCTCGACACCGGTCGTCTGTCCGACCTCGAGATCGGGTTCGTGACCAGCGCCGCCTATGCCGTGGCCAGCGTCACGATGATCCTCTGGGCTGGGCATGTCGATCGCCACGGCAACAAGGTGGGCAACCTGGCCCTGGCGTGTGCGCTGGCCGCGGTGGGCTTCATCGGCTCGATCCTGTTTGCCGGCACGTCGTTCTGGCTGTCGGTGCTCTGGATCACGGTCGCGGTGAGCGGCGTCAACGCGGCGCGCGCGCTGTTCTGGACGATTCCGCCGCGCTTCCTGAGCGGCCTGGCCGCCGCCGGAGGCCTGGCCTTCATCAACTCCATCGGCACCATGGGCGGGTTCGTGGGGCCGACCATCGTCGGATTCCTGCGCGACTACACCGGCTCGTTTTCCACCGGCACCATCGCGTTGGGCGGATTCCTGATCGCGGCGTCGCTCCTGGCGTGGTCGCTCAAACGTTTCGAGGCAGAGTAGGGCAGTGAATCAATCCGTCGCGGCGGGGGCGCCGCTTGCCAGTGAGGTGGCCGCGTGGGTGGCCGGCCTCTCCTATGCCGACCTTCCGGACGACGTCGTCGCCACCACCAAGCTGCGCGTGCTCGACGTGATGGGGCTGTCGCTCGCCGGCTCCGCGACCCCGCTCGGCCACTCGGTGCGCGCGGCCGTGCGTGCGATGGCGCCCGGCGGCCCGAGCCATGTCTGGGGCGGCGGCGACCGCACCGCGGCGCCGTTTGCGGCGTTTGCCAACGCGTCGTTCGCCCAGGCGCTCGAGTTCGACGACACGCACAACGAGTCGATCGTCCACATGAGCAGCCCGTCGGTGGCCTCGGCGCTGGCGCTGGCGGAGACGCGGCGCATCAGCGGACGTGAGCTGATCGTGGCCGTCGCCGTCGGCAACGAAATCGCCTGCCGCATCGGCTCGGTGGCGCCCGGAACGTTCCATCGCCGCGGCTTTCATCCCACCGGGCTGTTCTCGCCGTTCGGGATCGCGTACGCCGCAGGAAAGCTGCTCGGCCTCGACGTGGGCGCGCTGGCGTGGGCCGCGGGGATCGCGGGCAGCACCGCCGCGGGGCTGCTCGAGTGCTGGGTGGACGGCACGCAGTCGAAGTTTCTCCACTCGGGCTTTGCGGCGCAGAACGGCATGGCGGCCGCCCTGCTGGCGCAGGCCGGCGCGTCGGGCCCGCCGCGAATCTTCGAGGGGCGCTTCGGTCTGTTCGCATCGCATCTCCAGGACGCCGCCGTCGTGAAGAACTTCGCGCGCATCACCGACGGCCTTGGCACGCGGTGGGACAGCCGCAACTCGTCGTTCAAGCCGTTTCCGGCCGCGCACGTGCTGCATCCCTACATCGATCTCCTGCTGCGCCTCCGCGCGGAGCACGCGATCACGCCCGCCGACGTGGTCTCGATCGAGTGCCCGGTGGCCGAGTTCAACGTGTCGATTGTGTGCGAGCCGGTCGCGGAGAAGACGGCGCCGGCCACTGAAGCGCACTGCCGCGTCTGCCTGCAGTACACGCTCGCCGAGGCGCTCGTTCGCGGCGAGTTGGGGCGGACGGCATACACCGACGCCAACCGTACGGATCCCGAGATCCTGGCGCTGGCCAAACGCGTGACGTACCGCGTCGATCCGGACTTCCCGCCGCCGGGGCGCTTCAAGGGGGCGCTGACGATGCGGCTGGCCGACGGGCGCGTGTTCGACGTGGTGGAGGAGTACAACCGCGGCTCGGCCGAGAACCCGATGACCATGGAGGAACTGCGCGCGAAGTTCGACGACAACGCCGGCGGCGCGTTGGACGCCTCGGCGCGCGACCTGATCGCGCAGGGGATTGCCAGCCTCGAGACGCTCGACGACGCGGGGGCGCTCGTGCGGCTCGCGTGCCGGGTCTAGAATAGCGGCCATGAACCGGCGGCTCACGGTCGCCGCGGCGCTGCTGGCCGCGATCACGGGCTCCACCTGGGTGCACGCGCAGAAAGGGGCGTTCGCGCCGCCGCGCACGCCGTGGGGCGATCCAGACCTGCAGGGCGACTTCACCAACAGCGACGAGAGCTTGATCCCGATGGAGCGCCCCGAGGCGCTCGCCGGCAAGCGCCTCGAAGACGTCACCTCGTCCGATCTCGACAAGCTGATCGACGAGCGCAACGCCGCCCGCGAGGAGGCCGACCGGCAGCGCTGGGAGCTGCGCAGCCCACTCCACTGGTTCGAGAACATCAAGCCGAAGAACAGCCGGGCCTGGCTGGTGACCGATCCGCCCGACGGCCGCATCCCTCCGCTTACCGCCGAGGCGCGTGCGCGCAACGTCAAGCGCGCGGAGGCCCGGAAGGGACGCGGCGAGGCCGACTCCTGGGAGGACCGAAGTCTCTACGACCGCTGCATCACGCGGGGCATCCCGGGCTCGATGATGCCGGCGATCTACGGCAACTCGTACCGCATCGTGCAGGGGCCGGGCATCGTGACCATCGGCTACGAGATGGTGAACGAGACGCGTGTGATTCCGCTGGATGCGCGCCCGCATCTCCCATCCGGCATGCGCGCCTACATCGGCGACGCGCGCGGCCACTTCGACGGCCCCACGCTGGTGGTCGAGACGACGAACTTCACCGACAAGACGTCGTACCGCGGCTCGAGCGAGCGCCTTCGCCTCGTGGAGCGTTTCACGCCGATGGACGCCACTCACGTCGAATGGTCCGTGACCTTCGACGACCCTGCCACCTGGGCGCGGCCATGGACCTTTGCCATGACGCTCACCAAGGTCGGTCCGGAGCAGGCGCCTTTCGAGTACGCGTGCCATGAAGGCAACTACGCGATGCGGAACCTGCTGAGCGTCGCGCGGGCCGAAGAAGCGGCCGCCAAGGCCCGATGAGCCAGCGGCTGTCGCGTACCACGCTGTTCGTGCCGGCGTCACGGCCGGACATGATCCCGAAGGCCGCCGCGAGCGCGGCCGATGCCGTGTGCATCGACCTCGAAGACGCCGTCGCTCCCCAGGAGAAGGCGTCCAGCCGCGGGCACGTCGTCGAGGCGCTGCGCTCGCTCGACTTCGGCGCGCGCACGCGGATCGTCCGCATCAACGGCCTCGACACACCCTACGCCTATCGCGATCTGGTGGACGTCATCGAAGCCGCCGGCGACCGCGTCGACCTGGTCATGGTGCCCAAGGTGGGCGGCGCGCGCGACGTGGTGTTCGTGGACATGCTGCTGTCGCAGATCGAGACGCACCGCGGTCTGCCGGGGGCGCGCATCGGCATCGAGGCGCAGATTGAAAGCGCGGCCGGCTACGTCTACCTGCGCGAGATCGCGGCCGCGTCACCGCGCCTCGAGGCGCTGATCCTGGGCGCCGGCGACTATGCGGCGTCGATGAAGATGCCGGCCTCCGGCATCGGTGAGCTGGACGCCAACGACGACCTGTATCCGGGGCACCGCTACCACGCCGTGATGCACGACATCGTGGCGTCGGCGCGCGCGCACGGCCTGCGCTGCATGGACGGGCCGTACTCGGCCTACAAGGACGCGGCGGGCTACGAGCGTTCGTGCCGCATCGCCCGCGCCATGGGGTTCGACGGCAAGCAGTGCATCCATCCCGGCCAGCTGGCCGCCGCCAACACGATCTTTTCGCCGACCGAGGCGGAGATCGCGACCGCGGCTGCTCTGGTCGCGGCCTTCGACGCCGCCGTCGCCGCGGGGCAGGGTGCGGCGACCCACGATGGACGGATGATCGATGCCGCAAGCCTGCGCATGGCGCGCACGGTCCTGGACCGCGTGCGTTCGTAACCTCCACGGGCCGCCTGAAGGCGGCCCCTACGTCTGATGAACGAGCCCGTCATCCACGTCTCCGGCATCCGGAAGGCCTACGGGCCCGTGGTGGCCGTCGACGACGTGTCGTTCGAGGTGCGGCGCGGCGAGATCTTCGGCCTGGTCGGACCGAACGGCGCCGGCAAGACCACGACGATGGAGTGTCTCGAGGGGCTGCGGTCGCCCGACCGGGGCCACGTCTCCGTGCTCGGGCTCGATCCGTACCGAGCCGGCACCGCGTTGAAGGTCAAGATCGGCGTGCAGCTCCAGGAGGCGCAGCTCCAGAAGCGGCTCAAAGTCGGCGAGGCGGTGCGTTTCTGGGCGTCGATCTATCCCTCGACGGTCGACCCGGAGGCGCTGCTCGATCAGCTCGGGCTGCGCGAGAAGCGCAATGCCTGGTTCATGACGCTGTCGGGCGGACAGAAGCAGCGGCTGTTCATCGCCCTGGCGCTCATCAACGACCCCGAGGTGGTGTTCCTGGACGAGCTGACGACCGGCCTCGATCCGCAGGCGCGGCGCGCAATCTGGGAACTCGTGCGCGGCATCCGCGAGCGCGGCAAGACCGTCGTGCTCACGACGCATCTGATGGAGGAAGCCGAGCGGCTCTGCGACCGTGTCGCGATCATCGAACACGGACGCCTGATCGACATGGACACGCCGCGCGGTCTGGTGGCGCGACATTGTCCCGAGCGCATGGTCGTGGTGGCGACGGCCGACGCGTCGGCGCGCGAGCGCTTCCTGGTGCTGCCCGGCGTGGACTCGGTGGACGCCGACGGGGCGTCGATGACCATCCGCGGCCGCAACCCCGGGCTGGTGACCGACGTGATCCAGTGCGTCTCGCGTCATGGCATCACCGTCACCGACTTTCACACGACGCTGCCGACGCTCGAGGACGTGTTCCTCCGGCTGACCGGCCATTCGATTCGTGACTGACATGAAGGGCCTCTGGCAGCTCACCTGGCTCGAAATCAAGATCTTCGCGCGCGAGCCGCTCGGCCTCTTCGGCACGATCGCGATCCCGGTCGTGGTGTTCGTGGTGCTGGGGCGACTCATGCGAGGCGCCGCGGCCACGCCCGCGTCGCCGGAGGCGATGTTCCTGAAGACCGGTCTGCCGGTGCTGGCGGCCATCCTGATGTCGATCAGTGCCGTGGTGTCGCTCGTCACGATCATCGCGATCTATCGCGAAGGGGGGATTCTCAAACGGCTGCGGGCCACGCCGCTGCACCCGGCGACGATTCTGACCGCGCACGTCCTGGTGAAGCTCCTCTTTACGGCCTTGACGCTGGCGTTGCTGCTGGCGGCGGGGCGGCGTTTCTACGCGCCCGACTCAGCGGGCACGCTCCTCCGGTTCGCGGCGGCGCTGCTGTTTTCCACGGCGGGTGTGCTGTCGATCGGCTTCCTCATCGCCAGCCTGGTGCCCACGGCGCGGTTCGCGCAGCCCCTCGCCGGCTTCATCTTCTACCCGATGATGGCGCTCTCCGGTCTGTTCTTTCCGATCGCCCTGCTGCCGCCGTGGCTGCGCGTGGCGTCGCGCGTCATGCCGATGACATACGCGGTGTCGCTGCTCCAGGGCGTCTGGCGGGGCGATCCGCTCTCGTTCCATGTCTGGGACATCGCCGCCATCGCCGTGTTTGGGGCGCTGTTCGCCGCGCTCGCGTCGCGGTTCTTCAAATGGGAGTAACCAGAACTGGCTACGGCACCAACCTCCCGTAACGTCAGCCCGTCAGATCCGTGAACCAAAATCCTGGAACCGGCGTCTTATGCAGCGTCAACTGCCAGTAGCTACCAGCTTGAATGGATGGGAGGGAGGCCCCGCCATGCGTCTGAAGTTGCTCGCCACGATCGCCGGTGTCGGTCTGTTCAGCGTTCTTATCTCGGCACAGAACCCCAAGCAGATCCAGGTGTTTGCCAGCATTCTCGACGGCACCGGCGCCCCGGCCAAGACGGTCGAGGCGGGCGACCTCCGGCTGACGGAGAACGGCGCCACGGCCACGGTGACGAAAGTCGAGCCCGTGAACTGGCCGGTGAAGCTCCAGATTCTCCTCGACAACGGCGCCGGCCTGGGCAGCCAGAATGTCCAGCATCTCAAGAACGGCGTGAAGGCCCTGCTCGAGGCCATGCCCGAGAATCTCGAAGTCACCATGGTGTCCACGGCGCCGCAGCCCCGCTTCCTGACCAAACCCACCACCGATCGGGCCGCGATGCAGAAGGGGCTGGACCTGCTGGCCCCCGACACCGGCGTCGGACGCTTCGTGGAGAGCCTCAACGAAGCGACGCAGCGGATCGAGAAGGACAAGGGCGACTACTTCCCGGTGATCATCAGCGTGGGCACCACCGCCGGTGACGCAAATGTCAGGGACAACGACATCAATCAGTTGAACAAGCGCCTCGAGGCCCGGCCCACCACCGTGCACGTCATCATCTTCAACAACGGCAGCGGATCGGCCAGCGGCGGCGCGAATCAGACGCAGGTGGGCATCAGCGTCACGAAATACACCGGCGGCAAGTTCGAGAACATCAACGCCCCGACGAGAATCGCGCCGCTGCTGTCGGAATGGGGCAAGGAAGTGGCGACAATGGTCGAGCGCCAGAGCCACCAGTTCCGCGTCACGGCGGATCGGCCGTCGGGCGCCTCGGGCGCCATCGGCAACATCAGCATGGGCGCCAAGTCGCCGCTGGCGTTGGCGGGCCTGTCCTTCGACGGCCGCCTCCGCTAGGTTTTTCGCCGAATGTAGAGGGCGGTTGTTTAGACCGCCCTCACCCCATTCTCGCCACCCGCCAGGCCGCGAGGCCTGAGAAGAGCACCGTGACACCCAGCAGCGCTGCGATGTGCATCGTCGCCGGCATGATGGCCGCGACGCCGGCCGCCTGCAGCGCCAGCTGGTTGAGATGGAACGCCGGCGACACCAGTGCGAGCCCTCGGATCGCCTCGGGCACGGGGAAGAACAAGCCCGACAGATACGTCATCGGGATGTAGGCGAGGTTGACCCACGCCGGCGCCGTCCGGCCCGACACCTTGGCGCCGATGAAGAGCCCGATGGCCGCAAACGGCAGCGTCCCCACGACGCCGATCGCGGCCACCGCGAGGAACTGCGCGACCGACAGGTTCAATCCCTTCACGAGGGCGGCCGTCGTGATCGACACCATCACCAGCGCGCTGAACAGCGCCGCCATCACCATCTTGCCGAGCATGTAAGCCATCGGCGGCATCGGCAGCGCGCGCTTCAGGCGCAGCAGCCCGAAGTCGCGATCCACGGCCACCGCCATGCCGAAGGCGAAGAGCGCCGGCCCCATCACGCCCATGATGCTGAACCCCGTGAACATGCGGATCGGCATCTGAAGTTCCGGCTTAGGTGCCTGCGACGGGTCGCCGCCGAGCGATGTGAAGAAGACGTACAGCGCCACCGGAATGACCAGGAAGGGCATCGCAAACGCCGGCGCCTTCAGATGACGTTTGGTCTCGAACCCCGCTTCCGCAAGGTAGGCACCGAAGACGCGCGAGAGCGGCATCGTGGTCATTACGCAGCCTCCTGGGTGATTTCGGTGAACGCCTCGGCCAGCCCCGCCCGCGCCACTTCGAGATCGCGCAGCGAGGGGTCCGCCGCGAGCAGCCGCCGCACGACGTCGTCGGCGTCGCGCGCCACGACGTGCAGGCGGCGCCCGTCGTGGCTCACCGCGTCCACGCTGGCCCAGCCGGCCACCTGTTCCGGCGCGAGGACGCTCAGGCAGCTCACCTTCTTGCGGCTCACGACGCCGCGGATGTCGTCCACCGTGCCCATCGCCACGAGCCGCCCCTTCGCGAGGACGGCCACGCGCGTCGCCAGCGCCTCGGCCTCTTCGAGGTAGTGCGTCGTGAGGACGATCGACGCGCCCTGCGACAGCAGGAGCCGGATCGTCTTCCACAGGATTTCGCGCGCCTGTACGTCGAGGCCGACGGTGGGTTCGTCCAGGAACAGCAGCGACGGCCGGCCGCACACCGCGACGGCAAACTGGACCTGGCGCTTCTGCCCGGAGGACAGCTTGCCGTAGGGGCGATCGGCGAACTCGGTCGTGTGTGTGAGCGCCATCGCCTCGTCGGCGGTCATCGGGGCGGGGTAGTAATTGGTGGTGAGCGCGACAATCTCGCGCACGGTCATCTCCATCGCGAGCGTCACTTCCTGCATCATCACGCCGACGCCGTAGCGCGATTCGACATCGAGGGGCGCGCGGCCGAACAGCGTGGCCGTGCCGGCGTCGGGCTGCAGCAGGCCGAGGAGCAGCGAGATGGCCGTGCTCTTGCCGGCGCCGTTCGGCCCGAGTACCGCCAGCAGTTCCCCCGCGCGCACGTCGAGCGTCAGGCCGTCGAGCGCGGTGACCGTGCCGAACTGCTTGCGGGCGCCTGTGAGCGAGGCCAGCACATCGGCAGTCGGGGGCAGGGCTCGAGCAGGCGCCGCGTCGTCTCCCGGTCGCCGACGGCGGCGCGCCCCGTTCAGCACTTCGCCGATGACGGTGAAACGCACCAGCAGGTGGTAGCTGGCAAACAGCAGCACCAGCGCCACCGTCAGCAGCAGCGGAAACTTGAGGGCCCAGTGCAGCGGCCAGTCCTTCATCGCGGCCTGCAACGCCAGCACGAGCGGCAGATGCGCCAGATAGATCCAGTAGGACGCGTCCGACACGTAGCGGCGCGTGGCGCTTTCCGCGGCGAAGAAGCGCAGCGCCGCGCCGGTCAGGCCCAGCGTCCAGCTCCACACGCCGGCCACGTAGAGGACGGTGTAGAGCGGAGCCGACGACGCGGCGGTCGAGAGCTGCGCCGCGGGGTCGGGGCCCAGAATCGCCAGGCAGGCGACGGTGAGCGCGACGGCCATCGCGAGATACGGCGCCCACCACCGTTCGACCGTCTTCAACAGCGGCGTCTGCCGATGGATCAGCCACCCGATGGCGAACGCCGACGAGAACCCCACCGCGGCCGGCAGGTTGGGGATGAGCGACTGGTCGGGCGTGGGGATGCCGGACCACAGCAGCCACGGCGAGACGAGGAACGCGCCGATGAGCGGCACGCCCAACACGATCGGCGCCCACGGACCGGCGAGGGCGGCGCGCATCATCACGTCGGCGGCCCGTCGCAGCCGGCCGCCGGCGTCGACCCGCGCCACGAGCGCGTGCACCGGCAGCACGGCGGCGTAGATCAGCGTGAGCACGTACAGGAACCAGAGGTGCGAGAGCGGAAACGCCAGTGCCGGCGGCGCCGGCGGGGCCGTGGCGCCCGCCGGGGCGCCCAGTTGACCGCCCGCGCCCCACCACATGGCCAGCACGATCAGCGGGAAGAACACCACCCAGCCGACGACGAGCGGCACCACGATGCGCGTGGCGCGGTTGCGCACGAAGGCGCGAACCCCGCGCCGCTCGAGCATGAGGCGCCCGAAGAAGCCGGCGATGACGAAGAAGGTCGTCATCCGGAACATGTGAATCGTGTAGAAGGTCACGGCCAGCGCGGTGCTCGGCGAACGGTCGAGGAGCGGCCACACGGTGAAGCCGGGCAGGTAGGACATCGCCGCGTGCAGCACGACGCCGCAGATGAGCGCGAAGCCGCGCAGCGCGTCGAGTGCGTGCAGCCGTTCGCTGGAGGACGCGACCGACGTGGTCATGAGGCCTGCTCCTTGCGCTGCCGCTGAAGGAAGCGCGCGTGACACACGCACATCCATCCGTTCAAGGCGATCTGAGTGAGAAAGAAGAAGCTGAAGCCCGCCACGGCGACCCACCACGTCAATGCGTCGAAGACGCGGGCGATCGCCGGCGCGCCAGGCCCGCCGAGGCTCGCGGCCGTGAAGTACGGAGCGCTGAGATGGATCGGATAGATCAGCAGCAGCCCGATGACGTTGATGCCGAGCCGCGTGACCGGCGGCAGCCAGTTCCACTCCGGGCGGAAGAAGTTGGTCGCGCGCTGGACCAGGCCGGCGACGAGCAGCAGCAGGATCGGCCAGTAGAACCTGTCCCACGCCGGCGAGAACTGGATGAAGTTGGCCGCCGTTCCGATCAAGAGCATCGGATAGGACGGGATGAGCGCCCACCAGGCCGTGAGCACCAGCCAGGCGAGGAACCCGTTCAGCGACTGCCATCGCGGCACGTCGCGCAGATACGTTGGCGGGAACTGGTGGTTGTCCCCGAGCGCCGGCGGCACACCGCCGGATCGCCGCTGCAGAAGATCGACGACGCAGAAGATGGCGGTGATGACGGCGAATTGGATGACCACCGTCAGGAAGAACGCCTTCGGCTCCTCCACCTGGACGCGCGACAGCGCCAGGCCGCCGTGGATCATCGCCGAGATGATCCAGTTGGCGACCAGCACCATGCGGTACATGGGAAAGAACTCCGGTCCAATGAGCTGACGCCCGAAGGTGAGCGTGCCCTGGTGGCCGCCGTAGCGCGCCGCGACCTCCAATGGCGTGCCGTGCGCCAGCAGGAGTGCCTGCTGTTCGCGTTCGGTCAGCGGACGTCCCAGCTCCTCCTCCTTGTCCTCGATCCGTGACTGGAGGTTCTCCTCGAGCTCGCGCAGGATGTCGCGCCGCCCGCGCACGTGGAGGTAGTTGCCGACCGCGTCGAGATAGACCGTGAGCAGCCTCATCGCCGTCCGGCTCCCTGCAGCGACCGTGCGGGCGCGATGATGCGGTCGAGCGCGCCGTTGATGCCGCGCCACTCCTCGAGGAGCAGCTGCAGCGTCCGCTCGCCGTCGGCCGACAGGCGGTAGAAGCGCTTGTTCCGTTTGTTCTCCTCGCGCCACTCGCTTTCCAGCAGCCCCTGCGTTTCGAGCCGCCGCAGCAGCGGGTAGAGGGTGTTCTCGTCGATGTCGAGGCCGTGGTCCGCCAAGGCTTTCCTCAGCGTGTAGCCGTAGTGCTCGACGCGCAGCTGCGCGAGCGCGGCCACCACCAGGCAGCCTCGCCGGAGCTCGAGCCGCAGGTTTTCGAAGGAATCAGGGGCATCAGGCATGGCGTGTATGGCGTGCGACACATACTGTATGACACACGGTATGAGACGGCAAGCCCTCGTCGCATGTTCCCTGACGCCCCCCATAGACGGACGGCGGGGGCCGCGGGTTCAAGCGCGACCCACGTTTGTGCGGGTCGCGCTTGCTACGATCGATGCGATGAACCCATGGCTGGCCCTACCGCTCGAGGATTACGAGGGGCACATGGGTTCGGAGGCGGTGAACCAGCTGGCGCCGCTCGCAGACCTCTTCGGCGAGGCGCTCGCGCGCTTGCGACCGCGTTCGGTGGCGGTGCTGGGCGTCGCCGGTGGCAACGGGCTCGAGCACGTCGATAGCACGCTGACCACACGCGTCGTCGGCGTCGACGTGAACCCGGAATATCTCTCCGCGACCAAGGCCCGGTTCCCCGACCTGCGCGGCCTCGAGCTCCACTGCGCCGACCTCGAACGCGACACGCTGAACCTGGAGCCGGTGGCTTTGGTACACGCCGCGCTGCTCTTCGAGCACGCGGGGACCGGCCGATGCCTGGATTCCGCGGTGTCATTGGTGGCCGTGGGAGGGCATCTCTCGGTCGTCCTGCAGCTGCCGTCCAACGGGCACGAGGCCGTCACCCCCACGGCATACACCTCGATGACGACGCTCGCCGACGATTTCGCGCTCGTCGATCCCCACCACTTGCGGCGGCAGCTCGCGCAGCGCGGGTTGCGGCTCACGCATCAGGCGCGCCGGACGCTCTCGACCGGCAAGGCGTTCTGGTCGGGGTATTTCGAGCGCTCGGACTAGTCTGCCGCCGGCAGGTCGACCTGGTCGATCACGATCACGCTGACTGGACCCGTCGCGGACCGGAGGTCCAGGCCGAGCTGCTCCTTGAGGGCCGTCGCGATCTGCGGCAAGTCCGTCGTCTCGGCAAGACCCGCTCGTGCGAACTCAATATCGAGGTCGAACGGCTCGCCCAAGCCGGTGCGATCCCGCACGATTCGATCCACGTCTGGCAGGAACGAGATCAGAAGCGCAAATCGTGCGAGGGTGATCCCCTTCGCGGAGATCGCACCGGGGACCGAGCGTTTGACGCCGCAGTAGGGCGTCAAGTCGGCGACAGGCGCTGCGCCGGTCGGGAGCGGAAGGCAGGTTCCGGGCGACCGAACCAGCCGTGGGCCCAGGCGACGGTCCTCGCGACTGACGACCAGGTCGAAGACGCTCAGCTGTCTCGTTTCCTGGTGCACCTTCAGCTTGAATCGATCCGCAAGCAGCGCACGCTCCATCGCAAGCAGCCGCACGGGAGGACCGCCCCCCGGGGCCATCGCGATCGGGCCAGCAAACGTCGCGTTGATCTCGAACCGATCCCGGTCGATCCACGAAGGGCCGCCTACGACCTGAACGGTGTGGAGCGTGTCGGGGAAGCCGTATGCCAGTTGTACAAGCGTCCGAACCGTGAAGACCGCCGAGAACCGGCCACCGGTCATCGAGCGAGCGCCGATCTGGCTGGAGGCATCGGTCAGGCGCTTGACCGACGCCACTTCAAAGGTGGCTGAGACCGGCAGCGCAGCCGGCTGCTCCTGCGCGCGCAGATGAAACGCCGCAGTGGCGGTCATCAGCGAGGCCAGTGTGACGCCGAGCCAGATGGGCGCGGGGCGGCTCTGCATTGAGACCCTCTATGCCGGAGTTGGACACCTCTCGCCGGGATTGGGTCCGCTCGTCCATTCTCTCAGCTGGCGGACCACGCCCCGTCGACGGGCCTCGTGATCCGCGCTGGTTCTGGGATGGACTTCAGAGCTCAGGTAACTAGAGCGGATTCATCGCCTTCATCGAGTCGATCTCATCGGCAGTCATCCGTGGCATGTGGCGAATGAAGCGCACGAGCTGCCATGCGAGCTTGTCTCCGGCCGGATCCGGTTTGCCGCTGCCAAACGCCGGCATGCCGGTGAAGCGGATGCCGTTCTCGATGATGTAGAAGATCTCGCCGTCGGTCAGACGCTGGGTTGCTTCTGCGCGCATGTCGGGTGGCTTGGGGAACAGCCCACGACCGATAGCCGCGCCTTGGCCACTGCCGTCGTTGCCGTGGCACAGCGCACAATATCGGGCAAAGTGCTCCAACCCGGGTTTGAAATCCTCAGCGGATATTCCGATCGGGTTCGATTGGGCCCTCGCCTCACGCGGGATGGCGAACCCGCGGATCGCGCGCGCGACGCGGGCCTCTATCGCACCGGGCTCTGGCTGCGCTTTGAGTCCGGTGCGCACCACATAGACGCTCCCGACGACGATCATCACGACGATGACCAGAAGCGCGGCGATACCGATCTGCACCATTGCTCGCATGTCTCACCTGCTTCCCTCTAAGCCCTAAGCCCTAAACCCTAAGCCCTCCATCCCCTCAGCTAGCGGACCACGCCCCGTCGACGGGCAGCGCCGCGCCGTTGATGTCGCCGGCATCGGGACCACACAGGAACACCATCAGCGCCGCCACCTGCTCGGCCGAGATGAAACGCCCGGTCGGCTGCTTGGTGGCGAAGAATCGCCGCTCTGCTTCCTCGCGCGTCAGGCCGCCGGCGGCAAGCGACGCGATGGCGGCCTCGTGGACCGGCGTTTCCGTGGTGCCCGGGCACACCGCGTTGCAGGTGATGCCGTGGGGCACGCCTTCGAGCGCCACCGCCCGCGTCAGGCCGAGCAGCGCCGTCTTGGTGGTCACGTAGGCCACACGGTTCGGCGCGCCCTTGAACGCGTAGATGGACGACACGTTCAGGATCCGGCCCCAGCGCCGCGCCTGCATCATCGGCATGGTGAGGCGAATCAGATGGAAGGCGGCCGACAGGTTGACCGCCAGCCCCTCGTCCCACTTGCCGGCGCTGAAGGCCTCGACCGGCGCGGCATGCCGGACGACGGCGTTGTTCACCAGGATGTCCACCGTGCCGAAGGCGCGCCGCGCCGTCTCCACGATGCCGTCGATGTCGGCGGGTCGCGAAAGGTCGCCGGCCGCGTAGACGGCCCGCACGCCGTGGGCCGACTCGAGGCCGGAGGCGATCGCCGCCGCCTCGTCCGCCGACGCCAGGCCGCTCAGCACCACGTGGCAGCCCGCGGCGGCGAAGCGGTGCGCCGCCGCCAGGCCGAGGCCTTGTGTCGACCCGGTGATGAGGGCGCACCGCCCCTCGAGCGTTCGCATAGTTGCGTTATGGTACGGCACATGACTGTGAAACCAGGATGGACGGGGCGCGTCTACGAGGACTTCACGGTGGGGGACGTGTACCACCACCCGCTGGGGCGCACTGTGCTGCCGGTGGACAACAGCTGGTTCACCCTGCTCACGCAGAACATGAATCCGATCCACTTCGATCACGCCTACGCGGCGCAGACGGAATTCGGCAAGCCGCTGGTGGATTCGACGTTCACGCTCGCGCTCGTCACTGGGCAATCCACGATCGACCTGTCGTTCAACGTGATGGCCAACCTGGGATGGGACGAGGTGCGGCTGCCGAACCCGCTGTTCGAGGGCGACACGGTGTACTCGAAGAGCGAAGTGTTGGAGGCCCGCGAGTCGAAGTCGCGCCCCAACGTCGGCATCGTGCGCGTGAAGACGACCGGCGTGAAGCAGGACGGCACCGTCGTGATCGAGTTCTTCAGGACCTTCATGGTCTACAAGCGCGGCCACGTGCCGAAGACCGCGCGCACGGCGTTTCCCGAGAGCCCCAAATAGAAAGGGCCAGCCCGAAGGCTGGCCCTTTCACGAGTGACGCGAGAGCGGGACCTAGTTGCGGTGCGGCGCGCAGAGAAGGCCGTTGTTGTAATCGTCCATGAGCGTGTGCAACGGCTCCCCGGCGAGTACTGTGTGGGTTGGTTCACCAACCCACACGTCAAACTTGGCCTTGACGCCGCTGCCAACCGGCCCGTTGAGGCTGAACCAATGCTGGGCGTCAGCGATGGTCTTGTCGACGCAGGTTGTGTTGTTGTGCGAGTGAGTATTCAGGATCGCGGAGACGAGCGACGCAAAGATCGTGTACGTCTTGTCGCCGCCGACTTTGCCCATCAACGCGGCGGCCTGCGTGGGGGAGAAGGACCACTGCCGGCCAGGAGTGTCACCGATCGTCACCGACGGGATCGGCCAGTTGTTCGTATGATTCTTCCAGTACCCCGGAGTGCCCGTTCCGTCTCCCCACTTGTCGCCAATGAGGATGAAGTCAGTGCGCTTCGAATCCTGGAGCGTACCGTCGACTTTGACCGAGGTGCTGGTATCGTCTGCGACGATTGTGACCGTTTCGCACTTCGGACCGTCTGGCGCCAGAACGCAGATCGTATAGTTGTTTTCGCCGCTCTTAGGCGCAATGAGGAACGTAGCGAGCGGGAGGCCGTACTCTCCGCACACGCTATCAGCGTCGGCGCAAGTGCTAGTCGTAGTCTCGGCGAAGAGATCGCCGCCCGAATCCTTGACCTGAACGATGAGGTTGGGTTGGCCCGCCGAACCGTCTGTCACCGAACCGCAAAGTAGCGGAATTGTTCCTTCAATCGGAACACAGTCCTGAGCAGCGGCGGGCCGTGCCGACACCAGGCAAATGGCAGCCGCAAGAGTTCCCGCGCCGAGCAGGTAGCGTGCGGCGCGCTTCATCGAATCGTGTCGTTCCATTGACAAAATCTCCTGGCGAGCCGGCCGAGGGCGCGACTCCAACGCCATTGGGGGTGGCGAGGGATGTCATCGCACGAGCGGTGCCAGCGCGACACCTGCCGCAAACTGAGCCAAAAAATGGGTATCACGCGCCAGGCTTTTCCCGGCAAGGTGCGGAAACTGTCAGCGGGATCACGATGTCAGGTCAGGTGAGTCAGTTAGGTCAGGTAGGCCGGGTAGGAAAAGGCAAGAGCGCTTGTCTACTCACCAGACCCACCTGACTTACCAGACCCACCTGACAACAAATTCGCTAGTGCGTGTATCGGTCTGCCGTCGGTCGCGCGGCGGTTCCGCGTGCAACGCCGTGACAGCCCTGGCAGAAACACGCGGGCACGGACCTTGTAGATCACGCAGGCATGGGTAAAGCCGTCGCCACGCTACCGTCGCCGGAGCCCGGCCCGCGTCCGAACTACAGCATCGCCCCCACGGAACGGGGTTGGCTGCTCGTGATTCAGGACGGTGAGTGCTCGGTGATGCAGGTGTTCCGCACGTCTGCTGCCGCGCGTTGCGCCGTGGACCGCATGATGTCGTTCTTCGACACCATGCGCGCGCAG
>Ga0207648_10000830_pt1 | contig 34772 bp, 22 predicted proteins | sample KBSMisM32_FD_184310 | JGI IMG/M metagenome (GOLD analysis project Ga0207648, IMG submission 184310) | Miscanthus rhizosphere microbial communities from Kellogg Biological Station, Michigan, USA - KBS Miscanthus M3-2 (SPAdes) (version 2) | ecosystem: Host-associated > Plants > Roots >... | reverse complement strand
GGAAACTTTCCTGAGAGTTGCTTGCTCGAAGCATGTAACGCCGAGTGATTAGCGGTTGAGAGTCTAACTGATTCTTCGGCGCCCTGGACTAATGTGTTGGCGCGTACAAAACTCCAGGCCCATACGCGACATTATTTCGATCAAGAGTTATTAGACGCTGGTGTAGTTTCGCATCTGCGCTTCAATATTTTTCCTGATGGTGGTGTGAGTCGATTGCGTGTATACGGCAGCTTGGCGTAGATGGCGTTCGGATGGCTTGAAGTCAGTACCATAGCGCGGTAGCGCATGGCTTGACTCTCATCACGACTGTTACTTGCCAATCGATCGAGCCATGCGCTACCGCGCTATGGTACCGACGTGAAGCCGCCAGGGTTTAGCTTCGATGGAGACAGCACAACATGATATGGACTGGCTCAATGCTCTGTCTGATTCGGAGGCGGAGACCGAGTTCTTGAAATGCTGTGGATCTCGAACGTGGGCGCACCAAATGGCCGAGAACAGACCATTCGCCGATATTGAAGAGCTAACCGCTCAAGCCAGTGAGACTTGGTGGGAACTGGATCGAAACGAATGGTTGGAAGCGTTTCGCAGCCATCCAAAGATAGGCGAAAGAAAGGCAGCCGCAGAGGTCTCTTCGCAAGCCCAATCGTGGTCTGGCCAGGAGCAATCGGGCGTCCAAAACTCCGCCGCGAAAACACTCGATGAATTAGCTACGCTCAACCATGAATACGAAGCCAGGTTTGGTTATATCTACATTGTTTGCGCGACAGGGAAATCGTCAGAAGAGATGTTGAGCATCCTTAAGACGCGGATCGGAAACGACGCCCCTACCGAATTGCCAATTGCTGCAGCCGAGCAAGCAAAGATTACGGAGTTGAGGTTGAGGAAGTTGATTCATCAATAGTCTTTGGCCTGTGGTCTTTGATCTTTGTTCTTTGCAAAAAATCGATTTGATTAGATACTTCAGCGCGGCTTTGCAAAAGAGTCGGGAATCCCACGCACGGCAGTGCGGGGATTGTTCAGGTTCGGCCTACTAAGGAATTAGTTTTGAAGTATCCGAATCCCACCCAACGGCAGTTGGTGGATTTTTCAAGTCCAGCCTTTCGGTCGGCTGTGACGTCGGAAACTGCAACTTTGCTCGAAGTTTGTAGGAGAAACTAAACCGTTTGCATGTTCGTCGAGTCTAGGCTGGACTTGAACAATCCACCAACTGCCGTTGGATGGGATTCGGAAAGTTCCAAACGGCGCTTCTGGTAGGTTGGTCTTGAACATCTCCCCGCACTGCCGTTCGGGGATTTCGAATTCTTTGTGCAACGCCGCTCAGCGCAGCTGATAAGGAATCAAAGACCTAAGATCAAAACCCGATCATGAGCACCATCTCCACCCACATTCTCGACACCGCGCGGGGCGCACCAGCTAGTGGAGTTGCCGTGTGTCTAGAAGTTCAGAACACTGATGAGACATGGACCGAACTCAGTCACGCCTGGACTGACGCCGATGGACGCGTCAAGCCTTTCTTCCTTGTTGCGCAGCCTGTGAACGATGGGACATATCGATTGGTTTTCGAGACCGAACCCTATTTCTCTTCTTTGAGTCTTGATTGCTTCTATCCACAGGTCTCGGTAGTTTTCAAAGTTGAAGATGCCTCAACGCATTACCACGTACCGCTGCTGATCAGTCCGTACGGCTACTCGACGTATAGAGGAAGTTAGGGCTTTGAGCTTTGTACTTCGTTCTTTGTTCGCTCTAGCTCTTCGGGTTTCAGTAGTTCCGTTACAATGCGAACTAAGTACAAAGCAATAAGTACCAAGCTCAAAGCATCAAGCTCTCATTAATCCAACATGCATCTCGACCCGACCCTCAGCGAATGGCTCAACCTTATCTTCCGCTGGATACACGTGTTTGCCGGCATCATGTGGGTAGGAACAACTTACTACTTCACCTGGCTCGACGCGCGTTTGACTGAGGAAGAAAAGGCTGTGGCAAATACGGGCATCCCCGCACAGATTTGGATGGTCCACAGCGGCGGTTTTTATGTAGTCGAAAAGAGAAAGGTTCCCGACCTCGCTTCACGAACACTGCATTGGTTCAAGTGGGAAGCTGGAACAACCTGGTTGAGCGGGTTTGCGCTGCTCGTCGTCGTTTACTACCTCGGCGGCGGTGCACTTATTGACGCTGACGTTCGCGAGCTCAGCCTTGGAGCAGCAGTAGGAATTGGTATTGGCGTTATGGTAGTCGGTTGGATTGTTTACGACCTGCTGATGCTTTCGCCACTCGGTCGAAACGAGGTCGCGTTCGCTGTCGTTGCTTATATTTTGATTGTTGGTCTGTGCTTCGCCTTGACGCAGGTCTTCAGTGCTCGCGCAGCCTACATCCACGTTGGCGCAACGTTTGGGACGATCATGGCTGCGAATGTCTGGCAACGGATCCTACCTGCACAACGTAAGATGATTGCCGCACTCAATGCCGGGCAAAAACCAGATGAGCGCTTATCAGCCCAGGCAAAACTGCGATCTAAACAAAACACTTTCATGGCGGTGCCAGTCGTCTTGATCATGATCAGCAACCACTATCCAGGCGTTACCTATGGCGATCGCAACAGCTGGATTATTTTGTCCGGGTTGATTTTGGTTGGCTGGATTGCCGCAAAGTTTATTCGGCGAGCGTAGATTCATGACAGTCGTTCCCGATGAAGTCGGTACCACAACGCGGTAGCGTGTGGCTCGCAGAATTTGACAATCCTACCCGGTCTAGAGCCACACGCTACCGCGTTGTGGTACTGACGCATCGCCACAATCGTGCCAACAGTCACCCACTTACTCGAACAACTCGACGCACTCAAGAGCCAATTCGGAGCCGCATACGCTCGCCAGATCTATTCAGTGTTACGGCAGCTCGCGCGCGTCAAAATCGACGACCCCGAATCTTTAGTCCGTGTTCACGAACTTCTCCTCTTCGTCCGCGCCTATCCGCATAACGCATCCGTTGTGCAGCAAACCGAGAAGCTGTTGCGTGATATCCCTGATCGCGTGGAGCATCTCCGCGAACTCGACGTGGATGTCTCTGCACTTGAGCACCCCGAAGTGTCGGGTATCGCGGGCCTATCCGTAACTGACACCTTTACCTTTCCGATCGTTAGTTGGTTGGCGCAACTGAAGCCCACAGCGCTTTCATTTTATTGGGAATGGTTCGAGGATGAAAACCGGATTGGAGAGATGTAGCCAACATTTCTGCCGCTTCTCGAGGAAGATGCGTTTGTCGAGGCTCACATCCCTTTTCGAGAGTGGTTGCGTAACGCAAGAGGACGTCAGACGGAAGTCCGTTGGCTGATCGGACGCTTCAGAAGATTGAGACTGACGGAAACTGAGCAAGCGCAACTCTACAACTCACAAAAACTTTACCTGGAGTGGCGTTACTCTTATCGCGAATCGCGAACTGGACTTCGCGTGCCGATCAAAAGGATATTTTTCCATGAGGATCCGTTAATTCCGCGTCGTGATGTTCGACTTGAAGAGGAATTCAATCGACCCACGCCCCCTACTCGAAAACTTTCACTCTCAAAAGGGACCCTCGCACTCGACGTCGCTCGTAACGCCTCGACGGTCCGTTATCGCGAACTCTACGGATTCACCAATGGCGATCCTCGATCGGTCTATCAAATCTCTCTCGGTAGAGGCGTTGAGCTGGTCGTGTTTACATTGCCTCCTGAAAAACGCTTACCGCTTCGCGCCTATCACTCTGCAATGATCTACAAGAACGGGGTCCCGATTGGTTACTTTGAAGGGCTTTCGCTTTTCGAACGCATGGAGAGTGGATTCAATCTCTACTACACCTTTCGTGACGGTGAAACTGCCTGGCTCTATGCGCGCATTCTTGCGGTTATGAAACATCTCACGGGCGTGACTGCCTTTACGCTCGATCCTTATCAGATAGGTTTCGATAACGAAGAAGGAATTGAATCAGGGGCTTTCTGGTTCTATCGCAAGCTCGGCTTTCGATCGATGAGCGGTGAAATTCAAAAACTTACAAAGAACGAAGAAGAAAAGATCGCGAATCGCAAGAACTATCGAACGCCGGCTACGACATTACGCAAGCTTGCCGCAGCTCCGATGATTCTGGAACTCGACGATTCTAAGAAGGGGGATTGGGATCATTTTCAACTGCGCCAGATGGGGTTCGCGGTTCAGCGTCTGATGTCGGAGGAGTACGGCGGAGACGCAGAGCGAATGCGGCAGAGCGCGACCGGGACAATTGCAGCGACGTTAGGAATGGATACCTACATTGAAGCCAAAGCGTTGCAAGAATTCGGGCTGGTTCTCTTGTTAGTTCGAGGAGTTAACGACTGGGATAGCGCCGACAAGGATTTGCTGAAACGGATTATTCAGGCGAAAGGCTCAAGCGAGGAGACTCGATACTTGCGACTGATGCAGAAGCATGCTCGTCTTCGCGCGGCAATCATCAAACTGGGTAGCGCTTAAATTAAGTAAAGTCAGTACCACAGCGCGGTAGCGTGTGGCTCTCTGAATCCGAAAAATATCCAGCCTAGAGCCACACGCTACCGCGCCGTGGTACTGACTTCATCACCCTCTAGAGTCCACTGCACTTCTCAATCTGATTTTCCAATATCTTTGCTTCTGAAAAATTTGACAGCTTGGCAAAGTATTCTGCGTCTCGATCCAGGGCTTTTCGCGGGACCAAACCGACAATCTCTGCGCTCGCGATCTCAAGACCGATCCGCTCAGCTTCCCGTTGCACTGCCAGGTAAGCCTGCGTCATACCAGTCACTTCAAAGTTCACCAGGTTCATCGATACCTGGACCAGGCTGCGACTGTGGAGCTGAAAACCCAACGCCTTCAAAAACGGCAAGCCACCATCGCGTGCCCTAATCGCCTTCGCAATCCGGCGCGCGAGGAGAATGTCCGTCGACTGAAGCACAACGTTGAAAGCAATAAGAAATGGACGCGCCCCTACAGCTATCGCACCAGCGGTTTCGTGCACACGAGCAGCCCCGGCATCTGGTGCGCGTTCCGGATTGGTCGTGATTTGTTCGCGCAAGAGCTCCAGCGCACCTCGTCTAACGTCTTCGAGATTCACCCGGTCGCCTCGCAACGCTGCACGCTCGTAGAAATACACGGGAATAGAAAGTTCGTTGGCGATACGTTCGCCTGCGCTGTGCGCCAGCCTTGCACATTCGTCAAGCGTCACACCTTCGATCGGAACAAACGGCAAAACGTCTGTAGCACCAAGCCGCGGGTGTTCGCCACGATGAGTTCGCATGTCGATCAGTTGCGATGCTCGCTCAACTGCTTTTACCGCAGCTTCAACGATGGACTCAGGCGAGGCGACGAAAGTTATCACCGAACGGTTGTGATCAGGATCGATGTGGGTGTCGAGTATGCAGGCGGTGTCAACTCGGGCGATCGCTTCCGCAATGAGCGAAACCACTTCAGGCCGACGACCTTCACTAAAGTTTGGAACGCATTCGACGAGACTGGGCATGAGCGAGGTCTTTGGACTTGGGTCTTTGGTTTTTGTGCTTTGTGCTTTGTGCTTTGTGCTTTGTGCTTTGTGCTTTAGAGCAAAGTATCCGAATCGACCCGATTAATTGCAACCTGAAAGGTTCGTTGTACAGGTGCAGTTTCGCCGTCAATCAAATCAAGATCTCAGATTGGAGAAACCTGAAATTCATGTCGCACCTCAATCGCAGCACAATCTGAGATCTTAAATCTGGGGTTTGAGATCTTTTTCTTCCACTTTCTCCGGTTTCCATTTATCTTTCTTCGGTGCCTGTCGACAAGTTTATCAACCAACGAAAGAACGCCTGGCAACGACTCGAAGAATTGCTCGACTTACTTGATCGAGCATCCTTGCGTCGTTTGCGTCGCGAAGAAGTGCGAGAGCTTGGAAGAATCTATCGTCGGACTGCGTCCGACTTAGCCATTGCTCGAGCTGAGTCGCGTGATCCGCGCTTGGTGAATTACCTGAACAGCCTGGTCATTCGAGCTCATGGGCGCATTTACCGCGCTGACGCCCAGGGCGGTAAACGAATCCGCAATTTCTTTGCGAACGAATTGCCGCGCACTTTTCGCCGGACATGGCGCTACACAGCACTGTCGTTTTCGGTGTTCATGATCTTTGCTGCTTTTAGCTTCGTAGCCACCAAGCTCGATCCGGAGTTTTCGGAGCTGGTCGGCGTAAATCCGGCGTTCCGTGAAGTGTATATCGAAACGAAAACACACTGGTGGGAAAGCTTGAATGAAGAAGGCAATCAGATTGGCGCCGCGTTCATTATGCAGAACAACATTCGGGTCACTATTCTGACTTTTGCCTTCGGCGCGATGCTGGGTCTCGGCACTATCTATTTCCTCGCCTACAACGGAGCCAACATAGCGTCGGTCTTGGCACTAACTTATACCTCTGGCTTTGGAAACGACCTCGTTACTTTTATGGTGGGCCACGGAGTGATCGAATTGTCATGCATTTTCATCGCGGGTGGCGCCGGACTGTTGATTGGCAGCGCAATGGTTCTACCCGGTGATTTATCGCGCGCCGATGCGATGAAAACACGGGGAATGGAAGCTGTGCGATTAATGATTGGTGTCGCGTTGCTATTGGTTGTGGCTGCAACTATCGAGGGATTCATTTCTCCTGCTGCAATCGATCCCAGGATCAAGTACAGCATCGGTGGAATTACCGGAGTGGCGATGTACTCGTATTTGTTGTTTGCGGGAAGGGAAACTGAAGATTCAAAGCCAGGGAAACAGAGCCTATAACAAGCCGCGTTCTTTAACTCGCAAGTAAGTTTCCAACAAGGCCGGCGCAAGAGCTGCCGCGGTCACGTCGAGAGCCAGCCCACCTTGCGACTCTACCAAACGCAAAGCCGCCTCCCGATGATGGATTATTTCTTCAGCCACTGACTGAGTAAACAACTCACGCGTTGATGTTGGTGCCTCACGCACGACGGCTTTCAAGTCTCGATCCGCAATTGTAACTACAAGCGGTAAGTGGCGCGGCCTAAGCAGGTGCAGCGACGTTAGCAACTCCTTGGAACCCTCTTCATCAACCAGGTCAGTGAGCAGGACAACAAGCGCGCGCCGTTTGCTATTCGCCGAAATAAATTCAAACGCACGCGCGTATGACGGCTCAATCATCTCGGGCTCGACACCGTACAAAGCTTCAAGCGCCGACTCTATATGATCACGACCTCTACTCGGTGGCAGAAAACTTTTGATTTTCCGTCCAAAGACAACCAGCCCTGCGTTGTCACCAGCTCTTGCCGCAGCTGAAAACAAGGCCAGCGTCGCATGAACCGCCGAATCAAGTTTCGTTTCATTCTCGATTCGGGCGGTCATTAAACGACCCGCGTCGAGTGCAATCAAGATCGTTTGGTCTCGTTCGATCTGATACTGCCGGGTAGTGAGCTTTCCCCGACGTGCAGTGGCAGTCCAGGAGATGTGTCTCAGTTCATCGCCACGCACATAGTCGCGCATCGATTCAAACTCGCGGCCCTCGCCACGCCATGAAGTTTTCCGGTGGGACGAAACTACTGAACGTGCACCAAGTGCTTTCAACTCCGCTTCGCGTGCACGGCGCATGTTTGGATAGACCTTGACGACAATGGGTGACGTAACTTTCGTGTCGCACCATACCAGGTGGAGTCTTGATCGAAAGCGTAATGCAGTGTGGCCAAACTCGAAACGACCTCGTCTTGGAGGCGTCAGACCGTAGATCAAAGTAACGGTTGATTGAGCGTCAACATTCATCTCACCCTCTCTGACGCCATTCAGGGCCATGAGAGGCGGGAATTCATCTTTGACTATTACTTTTATCGGACGGTTTGAGGCGTTTTGTATCTGGATCCTGACTTCGTTTTCTGCGCCAACCGCGAAGCGTCCGCCAAACTCTCTAGTGATTGCGACACCTTTAGGAAGAGTACTGGTTCGCGAATCAAAAATAGCCACAACCAAAACAATTAAGTCATAACCAAACGCCAGCCAGATTAACCATGGACGCTGCCACGACATAGCGAGAGGAATGAAACCAAGCGCGATTAGCAGGTAGAAGACTTTGGTGAAGACAAAACGCACCGGCGGATTCTAGGCGAAATAGGTGGTGTTGTCAGCAAATGGATTTGTCGGAGGAACCACATAGACACCAAGTCTGATTCAATTATCTGCTTGTCGAACTTTGCGGCTTTGCGGCTTTGCCGCTTCCCGTGCGGAAAGCCTCTGGCTTTCCGTCAAGCCCGCGACTCTTTTGGCGGCGAGGCGAAGCCTCTCCTTTTCTAAGTGGCCAACGGAAAGCCAGAGGCTTTCCGCACGGGAGCGGCAAAGCCGCCAACAAACGAGTTCACTCGCTCTTCTTATTCGCGAGAATATATTCCTTGAGCTTGGCCCGATCTGGATAATCCGGCTTCTTCTTAAGAAACTCTTCATATTCGACAGCCGCTTTCTCTTTTAGTCCGGCAGCGTTATAGAGCCATCCCAGTCGCAGGTGGGCTTCTGGGTGTCCGAGTCGAGCAGCCTCATCTAAATGCGGAATTGCTTTCGATCCTTTTTTGACTTGAAGGTAACACTCACCCAAAAGCATCTGGGCATCACCCGAATCTGGGTGTAACTCGACAACGCGCTCCAGCGGTTCAATTGCTTCGGCGAATTTCTTTTCCGTTGAACGCAGACGCCCTAGATTCATCGAAGCTCGCGTAGAAGTGGGTTTGAGTTCAATGGATCGCTCGTAGGCCATTTCGGCGTCGTCGAATTTTTCCTCTGCTGCATAAACTGAGCCAAGTGCTGTCCAGGCTTGAAAATCGTTTGGGTCCTTCTCGACAATCTGCTTTAGGAAACTCGACGCCTGGTCGTACTTCTTCTTGGCGACGGCTTCTTCGGCCTTATTAAAAATCTGCCTCGTAGCTTCGGGCCGTTCATAAACATCGGCCGCCGAAATAACTCCCCCTTTCGGTATTGAAGGAGTTTTGAATTTGAAATCCAGATCGTACTGATAACCGTACGGACTATTGCTAAGACCGCCTACAGTTACCTGTTGCAGTCGACCCACTTCTTTACCTTCAACCTCGACGACTATTTCGTAGTCACCGACCTTCAGATTTGTGAACCTGTAGCGGCCACGACTCGAAACTGTCTGACGTCCGACTTCGCCCTCGGTAACGCGTCGAAGTATCAGCGTCACTTCCTGAGGTACTACCGCGCCGCTGTCGTCGGCCGTTACGCGAACATCTCCAAACAGCGTTTGTCCTCCCTGTGAAAAGGCAGACACGGACAGACAAAGTGAGACAAGGGTGCATAAGGTTAACTGCCCTAGGATTGTCATGATTGAACTCCGGTTGGGGAAATACTGTGTGCCTATCTTAACTCCACTGATCACATACTTGCGATCGAAGTCTTAGATCGAGCCACCCGCTAGGACGTAGTGGTACTGACAAAAAATAGGGCTCCCGCGGTTAGCAGGAGCCCCCAAACCGTTCAAGGTAAACCGAGGGACTAGAACGAATAGCGAAACGCGAATTGCATTTCGCGCGGGATGCTAGCCGAGGTCGTAACGGTTCCGAAAGTTGTTCCGGTGATGCCAATCGCAGGCAAGCCGAAACTATTATGGTTGAACAGATTGAACGATTCCCAGCGAATCTGAAGTGCTTGCTGTTCGGACCACGGCATCTTGAAGTTCTTCAAAACGGCGGTGTCCATATTCCAGAATCCAGGACCGCGGAATGTGTTTCTGTTTCCGATCTCACCATGGTGTGGGAATCGGATAGCACCGGCCGTTGGATTTGCCGGATCAAACACTGCGGTTGGATTGTCAAAGAACTGAATCGTTCCATTTGAGGCATCGTGAATGTTGCCTTGAAGTGCGGCAGCATTCGTTGTGTTGTAAGCAGCCGGGCTATTGAAGTTGAAGCCCAACGGGAATGCAGTTGTGGTGGTGCCAAACGGAAGTCCACTGCGAGCAGTGAAGATTCCGGTTACTTCCCAACCACCGATTATTTGATTGAGCCAGCCTGGTGAATCCTTACCGAACATTTGTCCACGACCAAACGGCAACTCATAAATGAAGTTAGCGTTTACGAGGTGACGAATGTCGAAGTCAGAATTTCCTCGGCAGACTCTCAAGTTAGTGATATCGCAAACCAAGCCACCGCTCACCGTGTTGACGACACTAGACCCGTTGTCGATTGCGTGCGACCAGGTGTAGTTGAAGTCAAACTGTAAATTGTTTGAGAAGCGCTTACGCAAACTCATCAACATACCGTCGTACGACGAAGCTCCCTGGTTCGAAATGTAGATGTTGGTGCCAAATTGCGCACTCAACCCTACGTTAGGATCAAGAAGTCCGTTCGCATACAGCAATTGAACAGCGTCAGACGTGTCGCCGCGCAAAACAAACTGGCGCAGGGTGCCATTACCGGCCATGAGCGCAGTACCACCGGCACCGATCTGGTTTTCAAACCAGGGTTGCTTGGTGATGTTGGCGCCGGTTAGTCCTGCCTGTACTTGAGCCTGCAGCAGGTTGAACGCATCAAACATCAACTGACCCGAACCTGCATCTTTGAAATTCAGCGCCTGGGCCAGATCCGCCTGGGCAAAGAGTTTGCGTGACTGACGTCCTACATAGGATGCTTCGAGAATGAAATTGCCAGGCAACTCACGCTGAAAACCGAAGCTGTACTGGATCGAGTAGGGCGTCCTGAATTGTTGATCGACTGCGTAGTTAAATTCACCAGAGCACAAGCCGCTCGGAGAGAGCGGACAATCCGGATTGCTGGTGAATGGAGTGGACGGACGAGTGATAACCGGAGCCACGTTCTGAACCGGCAAGGTATTACCGGTGAAACGCGGGTTGTTCAGCAAGGCAGATGTCGGGCTCGAAGCCGGAAACTGTGTTGTTGCCGAGTTATCAAACAGGTATGAGACCTGGTCTTGAATAAACGTGATACCGCCGCCCGGTCGGTCGAAGACCACCGAGCCGCCGCCGCGGATAGACGTTAGTCCATCGCCGAAGATCTTGCTAAGAAAACCGGACTTGAATGACGGGGTGTACGCAAAGCCGAAGCGCGGAGCAAAGTTATTCAAGTCGGTTTCATAAAGAGAACGGCCACCATTTCCCTTACCGATTAGATCGTAACGAAGCAAAGGCTCGGCATCGCTGCCGCTGATTCCTAAAGCCGCGTTATGAATTCGCGTATCTAACAAGTTCTTGAGTTCGACGTCCTGACCTGCCTGGAAACCGTCCTTTTCATACGGAGCGGGATACAGGTGATAACGAACTCCAATGTTAAGTGTCAGGTTGTTTCTAATTCTCCAGTTGTCCTGCACATACAATTCGGTTTCGTTGTACTTGTAATCACGATGCTTGCCCGTTCCAGGAGCGAATGCAGTACCGCTTGTGTCGTAATTAAAGTTGGTCGAGATTTGAGCGTATCTTCCCAGCAAGAAGGCAAAGGCAGAGTCGTAATTGCTACTCCGAGCCGTGCCCGAGCCGATGGTTATTGGACGAAGAGTCGGGTCAAGAGACGCCAGCAAGCCACCAAGACCAACTGTTGGGAAATTAAAGTCGTTCACGATCCCAGACTTCGAATCGATTGGCTTTAAGGAACCTCCAAACTCGAAGGTGTGTGCACCCTTGATCCACGTGACGTCGTCGCGAATCGTCGGAACGAGCACGAAGCGATCTTGATCGCTGATGCCTGCGAAAGGAGCTGATAGTCCCATTCCAAAAGTGAACGAATTGGGGAATGATGGTTTGAAGTTAGTTGGAAATAACAAACCGGATCGGGAAACACCAACCGTGGCCTGGTTGACCAGGTTATTGCTAACCGTCCATGTGTCACCTACTACCCACGCATAATCTTTGACTACGATCTGCGCAGTTTCGGGATCGCCCGGGAATTGAGCGGCCACTGAATTGACGGTGTCCGTTTGTAGTCGCCGAGCAATATTGAAACGACCGAAAACCTTTTGCTTGGAGGTCGGATTCCAATCAAGTCGGGTTGTGTACGTATTGTCAGCCCTCTTTGAAGGTGCATTAAAACGGAAACCGCCAGTATTGACGCCATCGCCCGCAGTTAGATCGTTCGCATGCGGGTAACGAGTGTTGATAAAACTCAACAGCTCAGGACTGCCACCGACATGCTTCGGGTCCATAGCTGCAACCTGGGCAGGAGTCAGAATGGTGATGCACTGAGGTGCGGTATTCAAGCGAGCGCTTGCTGCACACCCGGCAGTGTTGTTTAGGAAGCCCAAGCTTCCGCTTCGCCAGTGATCGAGAGGAACAACGCGCAAGTATGAAATCCCCTGGGCATCGCGCCGTCCTTCGTAATTGAAGAAGAAGAACAGTGAGTCCTTCATGATAGGGCCGCCAATGCTACCGCCGAATTGATTTCGGGTTAACTGCGGGCGGGCGACGCCGGAGCGATTGTTAAAGAAGCTATTCGCGGCGGTCTTCGCAGTGCGGTTGTATTCGTATAGGTTCCCGTGAAAGTCGTTTGTTCCGCTCTTCGTAACCAGCTCAACCTGACCGCCACTGCTTCGTCCTTCCGAAGCATTCGGATTAGTAGAGACTGCTCGGAACTCCTGAATTGCGTCGATGGGCGCATTACCAACGGTGGCAGCAAACTGACCAGTTGCCTGATCGTTGGCGTCGATTCCATCAACGGTAATGTTGCCCTGGTCTGCACGCGAACCAGTTACAGAACCAACGCGGTTCGTGGTCCCAGTTCCAACGTTATTACCAACCACGCCCGGTTGCAGACTGATCAATGCTGCCGGCGAGCTGCGAATCTGAATTGGTAACTCTTTCATACGACGTTCGCCGATGACGTTACCGATACTCGCGTCCGTCGTGTTCAGCGTAACTTCATTCGAAGCTGTTACCACTACAGTTCCAGAAACTTCGCCGATAGTCAGTTCAGCGTTGTGAGTTTCGGTATTGCCAACTCCAAGTGCTACGTCGTTAATGACGAGTGTCTGAAAGCCCGAGGCTGTAATACTGATCGTGTAACCCTGACCTGGAGCGACTTTGTTAAATGAATAGACTCCCTGGTCGTTCGTTTTTGTTGTTTGCTCAGTACCGGTCTTTGTATCAGTCAACTTCACATCGGCACCCGCTACTACAGCGCCTGTGCCATCCTTTACGACACCGGTTACTCCTGAAGTGTTTTGTGCTGACGCCAATGTGGCTGAGAAACAAAGGGTCAGCGATGCGAGGATTAAGGTAAGTAGATACTTCTTCATTTAGACTCCTTCCAAAAATTTATGTTCTAGACGAAAAGACCCAATGCATCCGTTTGTAGAAGCACTGGCTCCTTGGTCGAAGATTCCAACGTTTACTTCACTTTCTTCCACTTCCCGAGCGAGGGATTTAATCAAGGCACAGCTCCGCCCTTTCCGCGACTCGGTTCTCACTTTGGGTTGTGTCGTGAGACAAACGTTAAAATTGGAGAGACAACGTCCACTGTTGACTAAGCAAGGAATGTTCCGATGATGAGGTTAGTCCAAACGATTAGAGAATTACTGACAACTCGTACAATTGAGTAAGTGGTGAATCCAATAACTCAATCCAAAAAGGGAAACTTCAATCCAAATTCGTAAAGCGAAAACAGTGGTCCTACAAAATTACGAATAGAATTACATTTTTTCGCGTGCGACTATGTTGATTGTATGTTCGGAAACGGGTGACAGGTGTCAGGTGCTGGGTGGAATGTTGTTTCCAGCGTCTGACACCGGACAGGTGTCACGAGGAGAGCTTTGTTAGCGAGGTACTTCGGTAAGCTTTAGGATGTCAGTAATCACTGCATCAGCAGTAACGCCATCCAGTTCCGCCTCTGCTCTTAACGTAAGGCGATGACGCAACACCGGCAGCGCCACATCGCGCACATCATCCGGAGTAACAAAGTCGCGACCTCGAATGGCTGCCAGTGCCTTAGAACAAAGTAGCAACGCCACCGACGCGCGGGGGCTCGCACCATAGTGAATGAATGGATGCACGCGCGAGCGGCGAACGATATCGACCGCGTAGTGTTGAACTCCCACTTCCATTCGCGCGCGACTGACTTCCTGGCGGCAGTGAATTATTGCATCAGGATCCGATAGAGGTTGAAGATCAACTTCGTCCAAACGCTTGGCATTAAATCCGGCATCCCATCTTGCGAGTACTTCACGCTCATGTTCTTCGGCCGGATAATCCAGCAGGATTTTCAATTGGAAACGATCCAGTTGCGCCTCGGGGAGCGGATAAGTCCCTTCATATTCGATCGGGTTCTCGGTTGCCAAAACAGTGAAGATCGGAGGAAGTGGATAAGCTTCGCCATCGATCGTTACTTGCCGTTCTTCCATTGCTTCCAGCAATGCGGCTTGAGTTTTTGGCGGCGTGCGATTTATTTCGTCAGCCAGAAGGATGTCAGTGAAGATCGGCCCACGGCGCAGATTGAAATTCGAGGTCGCAATGTTGAAGACGTTCGTGCCTGTGATGTCGGACGGCATCAAATCAGGAGTGAACTGAATTCGGCTGAATGTGGCTTTTATAATTCTGGAGAGGGTCTTAACCGTCAGCGTCTTCGCGGTTCCAGGTACACCCTCAATTAACGCATGGCCCTCGGCAAGAACTGCGATCAGGATCTGCTCGATTGCATCATCCTGACCAACGATAACCTTGTGCAGTTCATTCCTGATGTGTGCGACTGTGGAGGAGACGTATTCGGACATGTATTGAGCAGAGTAGTTTCAGAGTTGGTAACAGAGCTTCAGACTTTGTGCTTTGTACTTTGTTTCTCGTTAAAGTGCAAAGTTGACTTGTCCGATATGCTTCAGCTTGTTGAGTGAACCAAATGAGCTATTGACTGTTTATTTGCTGTTCGGTGATCGACAAGACAGCCGCATATCGGACAACTTAAATCTTTTCTGCGGCCTGACGAGCATCACGGGAACGCATGCGAAGGCCCAGGGCCCGCTCAACCTCTCGCAAACGGCGCACGAGATCGATCGCTTGACGCCAGCTTGTTGGAGCACCGTTGATTGTTTCCTCGCATTGCCGCATTAACGTCTCGAGACCATGAGCGTCCAGCGTCGAGCGCATTGCAACTCGAGCTGCGACCTCCGACCGTGAACTGTTGTAATCAACTCCAGCATAGCGAGACAGTACTCGACGCGTACGTGAATAGATGTTCTCGACCGCAAGGTCGAACGCGCGAGACCGCTCCTGAAGCTCTGACATAGACGCAACGAACTCCAGGCTTGATCGGCGATCTACCTGGACAAGAGGTAGCGGCCGAGCAAAGCGACGGGCGCGGGTCCAAAGCACGAAAAGGATGAGAAGAATTACTTGCGCGACGATGGGCAGCACCGGAGTGCCGGCAAAATAACTCGCAAACTCGTTTTGAGTGATTCCCTTTCCCTGGTGGTACTCATCGAACGCAACCAATCCGTCAACGCTGGAGACCAGGTTAATAGCCAGCTGTAAGTTATCGTGGGAACTGATTCCGTTGTTTGCTACGACGTATGGATCGCCAAGGACGGTGATTCGGCCTGCACCATAGGCGTAGTCAACTAAGAGCGCTCCATCCCGATCTGAAATGTGAACTACTGGCGCAGCGAGATTGTTCTCGGTCTCGTTTTCTACAATTTCAACTGATGGCAGTTTGTGTTCTCCACTATGCTCCGCGCTGACGGAGTTCATCGCCACAACTTTCATCCGCGCCGCAAAGCGTGAAGGCATGACTTCCTCAATTTGTTGAGTCAGCAAGGTGGGCTGCACTGGTTTGAGTGCGGTTACGGTCTCAGTCATTTGCTTCTGGTCGTTGGCGTTGAGATCGAATTGCGGGAAGTCCAATTGATGTGAAGCAATCATCCAGTTGCCGGACCGGGGCATTAGGCTCGTTTCCGGATCTCGATCGATTAGAACGAAATGTCCACCTTCGCCAATCCAGCGAAGTAAGACGGTTGTCTCCTCGCTAGTGAAAGGCAATTGGGTTCTTCCAATCACTACAAAGGTCTTAACTTTGGGACCTGAAGATCCGAGTAGCTTTTCAGTGGCTTCACGCCAACGCATCACCTTATGGCCCGACTCGCTAAGGAAATCATAAAACGCGCGAGTGCCTGTCGGACCGGCGTGGTACGTAGAACGGTTGGCAGTGAACTCTGAATCGTTGACCTTTTGTTCCTTCACATAGGTGATCGTGTTGAGAATGACGAGCAAACCCAGGATCACAACTATGGTTAGAACAATGGTGAGTCGTTGACGCATGATTCAGTCGTTGGCCCTTAAGGCCGCGAGGTACGATGTGCGAAAGTTTTGCCAGTCGGCTTGTGATGTTTGAACGAAGCCATACCAGGAGCGCTCAAAGCTCTCAGTCAAACCGCTCATGTTCCGATAGAGCGACGGTAGGGTGCTTACGGCGCGAAGGTAGTCGCGATTCGTCTTGTGTTGAGCCAGACTAATGATCTTCCGATCGCCAAGCTCAACAAGAAGCGCTATGTAGGTTTTGCGAATGGCTAAACGTATTTCGCCGTTACGAGCCAGAGCTTCCGCTTCCGCAAGAAGATCACTTGCTGATGCCTCGGGCTCAAGTCGCTCGCCTAAAACAATACGCGGTTCTTTTTTTCGTTTGACCTTGGTGCTCCGTAAACCCGGGCCAAAATGGCGTAATACCCGAACTAGTACAAAGATGATTACGGCACCCGCCAGTGCGACCACGACGATTTGAGCAATTGTGGTGAGTGGACTGCCTTGACTACGTGCTAGTGGCGAACGTTGAGGAAGAAACTTCAGGAGCCAGGTCACAAAACGCTCGATAAGACGTATGAGGGCACTGCCCTCCTTATTTTTCGCAGCATATTCCGAGCGAGCAAGAATGTCTTTCAGCTTCTGGTTAGCCTCAGCCTTAGAAGCACTGTCTACCACCCTCGCTTTATTCAGTTCAGCTATTCGTACTTCTATAGATCTCAATCTCTCGATGATCTGGATTCGGAAGACTTCACGCTGTGTTTCAGCCGCGCTCTCAAACTCCCGGAGTGCGTCATGAAGCCACGAGTTATCTACGGTCGATACTGAACCCTCGACCTCGATCTGCAGTTTTTCCGGGAGCGCGTTCCGCACTGCGCCGGTCGTTTGGACCAACCGGCGTTCATAGTCAGCGGCGCTTTCGTTCTCATCCACTTGTCCGAGCGTGTCGAGCGCGGTTATGGCATGGTTCAAACTCTTCTGATACTCATCTGGTGAGACAGCGCCGGCGGCCGTGGACTGGAATGCAAACAAGAGGACACTAAGGAGTGCTAGACCCCACACTACTCGCACACGGTTACTAGAGGTGAACAATTGACGTATCGTCATTTACCATTCAACGGAGATTCAAAACCCTGCCTGACGACATTGGAGGTGGTGGCAACCTGTTTCGGACTGTTTTTGAGAGCGCCGGACCAAAAGGTGAAGCCACCGACTGTTCCGGCATCTCACCAAGCTGTTGAGCAGCGAGCAACTCAATATCGTAACCTTCATGTCTGACTCGCTCGTCAACATAGAGTAGAGAAAGACCGAGCATCCAAACAGGAGCCAAAAGGATGGAGCTTAAAGTCACCAGCACGCTATATGAAATCTGATACCAGGCTGGCCATTGAGCAGAGATCATTGGATTGATACCGTTGAGATATCCATACCAACCCAGGGGCACGAGGAGAATCATCATCGCCGAGTAAGTTGCAAAGGTCGTGAATAGCGTCATTGCCATCAAGCGTCGCACGTTGCCGCCCGCTATCGTGAAGCTCCTACTAAACGCTTCAAAAACTCCCCTGCCTTCCACCAGCATCACTTGCGGAACGTAAGCCACCCGGCCGGCAATAAAAAAGAACAACCACAGTAGGACTACCGTTGCTGCCGCACCACCAATAACCCCAATGATGACGCATAACCAGATAGGAGCGACGTTGCTCAGCAAGAGCGCGCCAAACGCGACGAATGCCACGATCGTGTACCAAATGACAACGGCAGTGCCTGAGGAAAATCCAATCCACATCAGGACAATCAACGAGGCAACAACCAACCCACCGAAACGCGCTCGCACAGCCTGGTAGGTGGCCTTTGCAGAGACTGGGTCGTTATGTAGTAAATGCGCAACGAGGTTACGTGTAGAACCACCCATCACTACGAGTGTGAACAAGTGGCCACCAAAGGCAATTACAACTCCGACGAGTAATAGACCGATGTAAAACAAAACTTCCGATGTTTCTGAGACCGAGACAGCCTGACGAAAACCGATGCTGACCAGAATTCCGCCAAGCGCAGCAACGATAACTGGCGGTGCCGCGGTGCGTATCAGGATAAATAGGTGTCGACGATAGAGACGAACAGCGCGATCGATGAGATCGCCTGCGCCGAGAGGAGCCAGTGACAACTGTCTTACAGTTGAATCAGACATTGATTGAGTTCTTCAAGGGGATGATCTTGAAGATAAGTGATGTTATCACAGGGATGATTCGTGAGGATGATTCGTGAGGAGTTTGGACGCGCATGTCTTATAGGAAGCGCTTGGTCGTGTCATTCATTCGATTCTCTTAGCTCTTTGATCTTATCCCTTAATTTGTCGGCGTCCGGGGTATCCGGTGCCAATTTCAGGTAGGCATCTAACTCGTCCGCCGCTTGTTTTTTGGCTCCCCTGGAGACGTAAATGATCGCCAGTAGTCGGTGTGCTTCCTTCATTTCTTCCCCTCCAAGTTTCAGCGCGGCTTGAAGATCTTTTTCTGCATCATTGAACAAACCGAGGTTCGCCAGGGCCTGGCCCAGAAAATAATGCCCTACTGCTGACTGATCATTTTTGACTAAGGCTTTTCGAAGTATTGGTACGGCCTCGCCATATCGTTTCATCATGACATTTGCAATGCCACGGTTGACAAGAGGGACGAGTGCATCGGGAGTGATTTTAAGTGCCGCCTGGAACGCCCCGTCGGCATCCTCCAATTGATTCAATATTAGATACTGACGCCCGAGCTCGTTGAACGCCTGCATAAAAGATGGATACTCCTTTATTGCCAGCTTCAATTCCTCGATGGCTGCTGTATGGTCATCTAATTTGGATTTTTCAATGGCAGCAAAGTAATGAACCAAAGCAGGCTTTGGTACATTCGCCAACTCCGCGTTTAGAACACCAGTCGTCTCAGTTCGTGGCTTCAATTCCAGTCGAATGCTCAAAGTGTAGGTTTGCGGAGGCATTCCTCGCGGCTGAATGACGCTGACAACCTGGGTGAATGGTTTAAATTCCTTTTCTTTATCGATAACAATTGTGTAGTCACCGGAACCAAGACCCCGAAAGGCGAAGTTTCCGTATTCGTCGGTCACTACTACACGATCGCCCCTTGTCATTGTTTGTAGGCGCACAGAAACATGCCGCTCAATTCGCGCCCCACCTAAAAGGACTGTCCCGCTAATTGTGTTCACTCCTCCCAGGCCGGTGTCGCTTGGTCCTGGCGGAATCATTTGAGCGCGAACTGGAATGACAAAGCACAAGGCAAAAAGGACGGACAGTAGTCGTGGCACTAACATCGTGTTTACCTCAAACGCCGGGACAGCAGGTCTCAGTGTTGAAAACAAAAGGGCGTTGTCGATATCTCCGACAACGCCCCAGAAATTGGATCGAACCTCGGAGGCAGATCCATCAGTTATCAACTTCGTCGGACTAGAATCTTAGTTGTCCGATAATGTTCATCGAGCGTGATCCACCTCGCTGACTGGTAATACGACCAAAGGATGTCGAGTCAAAGTTCGTATTCCCGTAGATGAAATTGGGATGGTTTAGGATATTGATCGCGGTGCCCTTGATCTCAAACTTGACTCGTTCCGTGATTGGGATTCTCTTAGTGAAGCTCAAGTCAAGGTTGAAGTAACTCGGACCGCTCAGACTATTTACTGGAAAATCGCCGAACGTGCCGGGCGCCGGAGCCGCCATCAGGCCTGGCTTGAGTACCGAAGCGGTAGTCTTGCCAGCTGACGGACCGGTTGTCGGAATGGTTAGGTTGAGGAGATTCGGGTTGACAAAGAACACTCCGCTCGGTGTCTTGAACAGGCCAATGTTCTTCTTAAACTCCTCGAAGGTAATACCGGTGAGCTGAGCACCGTTATTAGCCGTGCCACTATTGAACGTCGTGCGACCCGACGATATGTAGAAGGGAACGCCAGTCGCCCACGTGATAATAGCGCCTCCGGTCCACCCTCCCACCAGCCTGTCAACTACACCGTTTGCGTCGCTGAAAAAGTGACGGCCTTTTCCAAAAGGAAGGTCATAAATGCCGTTTGCGACGAATCGCTGTGTCTGGTCTTGCGGAGAACGACGATAGTCGGCCTCGGGATGGCGTAGTGTCAGGCGAGAAACCAAATCGCTCTGGTTGTTTCCCTGGGCGTCCGTAGCGTTACCCATTGCCTTGCTCCAGGTGTAATCTGCCTGGAACTGCAATCCGCCTGAGAAACGGCGGCGAACTTCGATCTCCATAGCGTTGTAGTTGGAGTAAGAGTCGTTGCCGAGGATATTCACAAAGGCTGCATTTGGATTTGCGACGAAGAAGTTCCCCGGTAATCCAAGCGCCGTGCTTTCGCGATTAGCCCTGTAAGTTGGGCTGAACGCCAACGTACTGGCAAAGCCACCGACGTTGTTATCTCTCAAGTTGGTCAAGAAAGCCGCGTTCGTATAAGCGTTGCTGGCTGCAAGACCGGTGAAGAACTTATCGAAGAGCGGAAGAGCAACACAACCAACGCAACCCGGCGCAAAGCTTGTTCCTCCGCGGGCCACGAAATTGATTTGCGCATTCTTGTACTCTTGCAAGAACCCATTCTCGAAAATGTTAACTTCGTTAATGTTGTAAGCACGCCATGTATTGGGCGCATAGTTGCCAACATATCGGATTTCAAGCGCTGTGTTCTTCATGATTTCGCGCTCGTAGCCGAAATTCCACTGGTGCACGTACGGGGCGCGCAGGTTGGGATCGGCCGTCCACAGACCGCCGCCACCATTTGTCGCCAAGAAATTCTCTCGATCGGTGATCGGCATTTTGAATGTGGGGAGGATCAAAGGCACGCCTCCCGGACCTAGTTGGCCAAGAAGTTGATTATTAGGCGGATTGACCCCGCTCAGCGTCGAGCTGGTAGCCGTCTGGATCAGTCCGGGATTTGTGTTTCCGGTTCCCAAAAGGTTAGTGAAGGTCGTGACACCGTCATGCAAAAAGCTCATGGAGTAACCGGTTCGGAAAGAACTCGTTCCTTCATCACCAAACAACGCGTGGAGCACTCCCGACTTAAAGCTGGGCGAGTAGGCAAAACCCAGGAAAGGCGCGAAGTTGTTCCAGTCGTTCTTGTAGAGACCCTTGCCCGTCTGACCGCTAACGAAGTCTAGAGCGGCGACGCCCGCGGTTTGACTGCCCGCAGCTGCGGTCGGTTTAAAGAGATTCCCTGGACCCGACACGCCCCAGATAGCGTCAAAACTTGTGGGCTGAATGGCAAGACCATTCGGAACAGTGGGGACTCCCATGTAGTCCCAACGAACGCCGTAATTCAGCGTGAAGTTACTCTTCAAGCGCCACTGATCTTGCACGAAGAGCGCCAGATCTTTTCCCTGGACTTGTCTTAATCGCGTGTAACCAGGAACGAAACCGGAGGTCGGAGTTTGGACGTTTAAGGTCAGCGCCGCGCTTCCTAACAGGCCAGTGATCGCGCCATAGACTGTGTTAGCAGCGGTCAGATTTGCGGAAGAAGCTCCCGGCAAATTAGCGGCAATCGTCAACCCACTGGTGTTAGCAGTGTTCCCATTGATTGGACCAATCTGGTTCAACTGGACAATACCAGCGTCGTTCCGGCTTATGCCCAACACATTCTGCCAATCCGCACCAAACTTCCACAGGTGATTACCCTGTACGAACGTGACTGTGTCGGTGACCTGGTTAACGATCGTGTTTCGAGGCTGGGGCAGGAATGTGTTGTCATAATTCGTGAGCACACCCGGCAGTGATATAAAAGGAACGGTCTGCGCCTGGTCACGGTTGAAATCTACCGGAGCCCACTGGCGGCCATACCTCAGAACATTTGTCCAGCGATTTCCGAACGTCGAGACGAGTGCCGGAGTGATCAGATTTCGTGTTGAAGCCTGAAACCCATTTACACCTCCCGGAAATGGCGCTTCGAGTCCGTTGGTCGTTACATCGGGGAAGGTCCTCGTAATCACCCTACTGTAAACAAATTCAATCTTGTGCGAACCAAGTCGCGTGTCGTTTACGAGTTGATGATCGTACCTGGCTACGTATTTATCGTTAGTTGTGAGCTGGTTGGCATTGAAGGTGAAGCAGCTGATATTAAAACCATCGCCGCTGCAACCTGAATCATTGTTGGGAAGGGGTATTTGGTCCAGATGCGTCGTCATGAGTGGATTCAGCGCATGGAAGGGGACCTGGGCCTGCGTCAGAAGGTTGACCGTTTGAGTCGCACCGCCTGCCGTATACCTGAATATGCCGTTCCGCGCAGTCTGAGTCAGAACAGCGCGGTTGCGCGAACGCGAGTCACTCTGGACAAATCTCTCGTAAGAGAAGAAAAAGAATGCCCTGTCTTTTCCGCTCCAATATGTTGGCCCACCTTCGCCAACCATTGGGGCGTACACCGGTCCGCCAACGTCAAAACCAGTGTAATGCTGCCGCAGGATTGGTTTCGGTGTACCGTTGAAATTGTTGAACCAGGTATTCGAGTCGGTCCAGCTATTGATTATCTGAAGGAATGCTTCGCCGTGGAAATCGTTTGTACCACCTTTAGTTACCAGATTAACCTGGGCGGCTCCGCGACCTGAATCCGAGCCCACCGTGCCAGTAGTAACACTGAATTCAGAGGTAGAGTTCAGCGAGGGGGTAGTAAGGGCAAAGAACGAACTCGTCTTAACGAAGTTGTCCATTGCATTGATTCCGTCCTGCGTAAGGTTGACGGCCGTTTGACGAAGACCACTGACCGAGGAGCCCCTCACGTCAGTTCCGACCACTGCAATACCCGCTTGCAGGCCAGCAAGATCTACCGGGTTTCGACCGATAAGCGGAAGGTCAACAACCTGCCTGGTATTGATGATATTAGTAATACTTGGGCTTGTTGAATTGATGACTTCCTGGGCCGCCGTTACAGTGACTGTTTCACCCGCGAGACCAATCTCTAAAGGTATGTTCAACTGAGTGTCGAGGTTGACGGAGACAACAACGTCGAGCGACACCGCCTTCTTGAAACCTTGGGCTTCAACCGTAACTTTATATGCACCTGGCTGAAGAGCCTGGAAATCAAACGCTCCCAAACTGCTGGATATCCCAGTGCGTTCGGCGCCAGTCGCGGTGTTAACAACAGTGACGGTCGCACCGGCCACACTTGCGCCGCTGGGATCGCTAACAACCCCCTTAAGGCTGCCTGATGTGGTCTGCCCGAAAGCTGTCATCGTTAACAGACAAGTTAGTAGCACTGCAAAAATTGACGATTTCATTTCAATTGGGAAACGCCTGGCGGTACCCTTGAAACCACTAATTCTACGCATATCGTGGGCTCCTTATTTGGTTCTAAAGTTAACGGTCTTTGCCACCTGCTGAGGGCCGTTGCGTTGATTGAGAAGACTCTGGTTGTGCTTAAGACTGCTACCGCTTTGAATTTGATATCGGAACCGAAGTCACACGTAGAACGCTACTTGGACCTCAGTAATAATTGAATACAACTCAGCAACTGTAGTAGTCGACTTTGACGAAACCCAGAACGCCAGAGGATTTGCACGGGAGTCTTACTGCTGGAAGTACAAGTTGAAACTTGCGGCTTCGCATTTTTGCGAAGAAACCCTCCGAGTACGAGCAAACCAAGTGGTCATTGCTGAATTCTCTGTCAGTTGTTTTTGAAGCGAAGAAAGATACCTAACCCGTCATGAAGCAGAGCAATCAACGTTCCGCAAGAATTTAGTGATCACCCGCCATCTTACGGTGCTTTTTGCGCAGTTTTTATTCAAGAAGATTTGAGAATTTGGATATTCTTCAAATAGATGGATAGAGATGACGCAAAATCGTTCTTACTTACTTAAGGTCTGATAACTTTGGAATTGACATCCTTGAGGAGAGACCAATCTTTGAAAACGCAGACTTCTTTGGCGCTCTATTTCTTTAGAATGGCTTAGGTCAGCAAAGTGGCTAGACCACTTGGCTCCGAACACAAAGATAGGGTAGTTAGTACTCCAAAGCTCCGTTATACATCATCTCAGCGACTTTGAAGCGACGGTCAATCTTAGGGCCTTTGGCAAACTTTGAGTAGAAACGAACTTCACCTGTGTTGTCTGCAATGAAGGGTTTTTCATCCATGGTGCGAAGAAAAATAAACCGGGCACCGAACCCATCCTTGCCTGGGGGGATGTACTCTTCCAGAAAGAGTCGCTTGCCATTGCGTTCAAGGTAAGTATCGTTTTTCAGAGTGGCCGTCACTCCGCTGTTAATGGCTTGCATCACCGCACGCTCCGAACGCTGATCGGTCGATTTCACAGACACCGTTACGATGATCGAATCGGAAGCAACCACGTCTGCAAACGCGTGCAACTTTTGCACTACTTCCGCTGGAGGATTCTGTTCCAACTCCATCATGCGCACCAATGCACGTCGCACGGGTCTCGCTGAGAAGAACCGAACAATGTATTTCACATTCACCGATTGATTTGTGGCTCCCTGTACAGTTCGCGAAGCATCATTGGCCGACGAACCCATTCTGTTTGGGTCGGAGGTTGGTGAGAAAAACATCTCCGACGTGTCAGTCTCTGTTTGGATCTGAGACCACGATGAATCGTTAAGAATCTTTTCCGCGTCCTTCTTAGTCCATTTCAACCAAGCTTTGTCATCTTCTTTTTGAAACCCCTGCCTCGCAGGAACGGCTAGCGCCGAAACAATCAACGCCGTGCAAAACAACAAACACGATAACGGCTTGTTCATTTGAAGTCCTTTCGTTTGGTTTTGCTCAAGAGGAAAAGCGAAAACGATGCTCACAAACAGACGACACTAGTATTCCAATTTTCCTTCGTACATTAACTCTGACACCTTGAACGTAACATTCAGCTTTATCTGAGGTGACACCTCGGAGTAGAAGCGAACTGTGCCGCTATCCTGCACAACGAATGGACGCTCATCTACGAGCCGTGCAAAGACAAACTTCGCACCCAGACCATCACCATTGGGCGGAAAATAATTAATCGGGAAAATTCGTTTGCCATCTTTTCGTTCGAGGTAAGTATTATTGGCCAGAGTGCCAACCCTTACCGTTGCAAACGCCTGCAATGCCGGACCCGAGAATCTAGAATCAGTTGAATCAAAAAGCACTGAGAGAACAATGAAGTCCGTGAAATCACGGACTACGAACGCTTTCAACGCCGCGGTTAGTTCTGGATCGCTAGTATTTTGATTCAGCGATACCATTCGCATAAACGCCTGACGAACAGGTTTAGCCGACAACAAACGAACATGGTAGTTCACGGTAATCGGCTGATTTGTCGCACCACGATCGGCACGGTTGTTATTGATCGCTTGCTGATCACCGGTTGTTCTTCCATTCTCAAAGCGCCCGATCGAAGATGTTCCCCTAGACGTCGGCGAATAGACCATTTCCGAGGTGTCAGTTTCAGATTGAGTTTGAGACCAGCCCGAATGATTCAGTATTTTCTCGGCGTCAGCTTTTGACCACTGAAGCCAGTTCTTGTCTTGACCGAAAGCACTAACGACAACAACCGCCAGTATCAAACTTAGAGAAAGCAGAGTTTTCATTTCGAATATTGACGATCGATTTGGTAACTAGTACTCGAGCTTTCCGTCGTAGAGCATCTCGGACAATTTGTATTTCGTATTCAACTTCATCTTCTCGTTAAACTGCGCCACGAAGTGAACGCTGTCGCTCTCGCTGAGAAATGGCTGGCCGTCCACAACACGTTGAAATACAAATTTTGCACCCATGCCGTCCTCAGTTGGGGCCCGGTATTCCATGAGGAAAAGTTTCTTTCCGTCTTTGCGCTCAAGATAGACATTCTTTTGCAGCGCCTCAGTAGTGGCTCCGGTGAACATACGCATTAATGGCATCGCCATTTTCTGATCACTCACCTCAATTCCTACCGAGACCACGATATAGTCGTTGAAGTCTCGGTCGATGAAAGACTGCAGCTGTCCGGTCAGGGCCTCGTTTGGCTGGGTTTGCGCCAACAACAAATTTCGCGCAAATGCCGCTCGCACCGGTTTCGCCGATAGGAAGCGAACGTGATATTTGACTTGCGTGGAGGGTTTGGCTTCGCCCGATTCAACTCGACCGGCGGCGCCAATGTTTGAATCTTCGCGCCTGGCTGCGGTCGTGGCAGTAACGGCCGAAGTACTTTGCGGTTGTTGAGACTGCCCGCCTTCAGACTGAGTTTGTCCCCAAGCAGAGTCATTCAGCGTTTTGTCTACATCTTTCTTCGTCCATTCAGTCCAGGGTTTCTTCTGTGCGTATGCTGCGCTACTAAAAGTCACGAGAACCACAAACACACCTATTAATATCTTCATCGATGGGCTCCTTAGCACGAACTAAAATGTGGTATTAGGTTTTGAACTTCCTGGATCCAAAGACTCAGGCAGTCGCGTCGCAGGTATACTCATTGAACGTAGAGAACCTGTCGGAACCATGATCGGCCGCGATATCGCGACGCTCATAGTCGAGATGTACGACTGACATCAGAAGAGTTGCCCTCTCGTCGACTAGTCGAAGGCTCAGGTCGTTCAAGTTGATCTTTCCAGATAGCAATTCGGAAAGCAAGTAGTGACGACAACTAAATGCCGGCACGATACCCAGAGGAACCCGAGTCACCAAACCAGTCGCCCCGAACAGTTCCAGCGTCGGATTTCCTGCCACGTTTCGATCGTCTATGTTGATGACCGCAATAATCTCATCGCGCGAGATTCGACTTCCTTTTGCCTCAATCTTCGCCCCTGCAGCAATGTAATCAGTTGCTAGCCCCGAACGATGTTGAGGCTTTTGGTAGGCGCGAGCAGACGCGAGTCCGGGTCTAAAATGAGTGAAGGCGGGCGAATCCCATTCGAGAGCCTTCAGTTCAACCTTCATCAAAGTGTGATTTGATAAGGGCGAGATCGCGAGTGAGAGCCCACCTGAAAAACTTTTCGCCAACGCCAAATCGGAGACCTCTAGGATGCAACTCTGTTGCCCCCTGAGCTTGATAACGTCGTGTTCTATCTGCTTACGCGAAATCGATTTTGGAACAAGAGCGCCTTGTCCCATTTGCCAAACAACATTTCCGTTTTCGTCGGTGATGAATGGACTCAGCCACAAAGCTTCCTCAACCGGAGCACCAGAACTCAAATGGAACCGCGACTGAAGTGTCACCCCACCTAGCTTCTTACTATTAAAGACCAGTGGTGTGTAAAGAATGTTTTTGGCCCGCAAGCGTCCGAGAGCGTCAAACGGTTCGACAACCGGAAGCGGATGATATGACTGTTGGTGGATCGGATGCTCAACGGTGAAGCGCCTACTGTGCGATTGTTTGATCAATAGATATCCGAAATTCTTTACCGATCCTTTTTGATTCGTTACTGCTATGGTGCCGCCCGATTCACCACCTGGAAGGGCAATCTTGCTCGCGTGCGAATGACCTTTGGTTTGTATGCACTCGTTTATCCCGGCCGCGAAAGTTCCTTTGCGCAAGTCGACAAGCGCAGAGCAATGCCCAGCCAACTCGTATGGTAACTCTTTTAACGTGGAGCCGAATTGATCATAGAGAGTCACCGTACCGTTACTGGTTTCCGCGTAAGGGTTGAATAGACTGTAAAGGCATTCGTACTCCCGAAGCGGAGGAAACGGCATCGAATAGAAAAAACTGTCGGCTCGCTGCCACTGCAATGGATCTGGGTTGGCGTGCACATTGGCAAATGAGTCTTTGGTTTTCCAGCGTACGAAAGCCGAACTGAAAAGATCACTTGGATGACTGGGAATCCGCGTTTTGGGTTTGAGTCTGATTCTCATCCCGCCCCAAAAGTTCACATTGGCGCCGACAATGTCGGACACAGCAATAACTGTCGTTCGCATTGCGGGAACAACGAGATGCGTGGCGCCTCCATTCTCTCCAAATAGCCGACCCGTCGAGTCGTACAGGTAGATCTCGTACTCTGTTGCGTCCCGACCGTCTTGATGGCCGTCGGCGCCGATGAAGTTATCGGAAGTAAGAACAATCTCTGATTCTAGTCCAAGACTTGAATCCTGGATGAGGAGTGGCGCACAGACATCAAGAAAGCAAGTGCGGGTCTTAGTTGGGGTAACAGCTTGGCGAAACGAGGGGGAGTAATCAGGGAAGCTCGCAGAGAGTGACCGCGCTGTCGTTAAAGAAACGAGCGAGGTTGAAGTTAGAGCAAGGAATTTGCGCCGATTTATTCTGGTCACGGCAGCACTGACCCTGGGGAGGTTAGAGAAATGAGGAGAGCAGGCTAGCCGCTCTCCTCACGTCTAGGTTGACAGGTCCAGGCTTAGAAATTCCACCTGACGACCAACTGGATCAAGCGTCCACCCGGATCGTTTGTCGTCGACGTATCCTGGTAGGCGTTTGAGATAACTCCACTAAAGGTCGAGCTGCCAGCGACGGTATTAAGGTCGTTTGCAGCACTACCGATAAGGAAGTTCTGTGCGTTGAAAGCATTAAGAAACTCAGCCCGCAGTTCCACGTTATTGTTCTCCGAGAACCGGATCTTCTTAACAAGACTCAGGTCCGGACGAACAAATCTTGGTCCTTTGATAACTAAGTTTGCGAAACCGCATTGGCCGGTGTAGGCCTGAATGCAATTTCCGGTTCCTGCCGGCGCGATGTATCTGCCGCTGGGAGCGCCATTCGTGTAAACGGCTTGGCCAGCTGCGTTGTAGGTAACAGCGAAGGCACGTGCCGTGTTGAGAATGACATCTTCTGGCAAGTAGAACACAGAGCTGGGCCCTTTGCGAACTTCAATCAATTTCTGCAAGTCTTTTCGGTCCATGCCGACCAATTGAACGTTGCCGAAACCAACTGGGTTACCGCTCTGAACGCGGATCGAACCGTTGAAGCCCCAGCCACCAACAAAACCATTCACCAGGCCGCCAACGCCGCTCATGAATCTCTGGCCTTTACCAAACGGCAGTTCGTAAATGAAGTTGGTTTTGAAGCTGTGGGTCACGTCATATGGACCAATGTTCTTGCTCAAGTCGCCGCGGCGAATCGAGAAGTAGTTGGTAAATACAGACGAGCTGCTGGCGAAGAAGTTCGACTGTGACTTCGAGAAGGTATAGCTGCCCTGAATGAGCAGGCCCGCTGAAAGTCGACGTCGCACCTCGAGTTGGAGAGCATCGTAGTAAGTCTGATTTCCATTATCTACGATAAATGGATCGCCAACGACACCAGGATTGACGACAAAAAAGTTCGGTGTCGCCAACGCCTTCAAAGCAGGTGTAATACCCGGCAGCGTGCTATTGAGAACTGCGTTTCTGTTGTTAAGGAACGTCGCAGTACTGAATGCGAACTGGCCTGAAGCAATCGTGGCCGGATTCGGATTCAACGGGTTCAACGGATTGGTGAACGTCGAGCTGGCAAAGTTCGCGCTCGAATAGTGCGCCGGGTTGCTCGGATCGATTGCTACGCCTGGAGAGATTGTCGCACCCTGGAAGTTAACCAGGAAGATCGGCAACGGTGAAGTATTCGTGCCAGCGCCGAAGTAGCGGAAGTTCAAACCTCGACCTGCGGCAACGTTCGCGAGCAGATTCTGCTGGGCGAGTTTGAACTCGTTCAGGAATCCGTTCTCGATCATGTTCACTTCGTTCATGTCGTACTGTCTCCAAAGCTTATGTCCGCGGTTGCCAACATAGCGGGCTTCCACGACAGTGTCTTTGGTTACTTCACGCTGAACACCAAGAGTAAACGATTCGACGTAGCCCAATTTGATGTTCGGGTCGAAAGCGTTTACCGAGTCGGTGATCGCCGGCGTGAACGGGTATGTGAGAGTGGACGGAATGCTACTCGGAGCAGAGATCAAACCATTGCGAAACAGCGAGCCCACAGGAATATTCTGAGCTCCTGCTAATGCGATCGATCGAGTCGCGGTGAATGCTGGTCCTGAATTCGCTCCAGTAACGCCGAGGAATACGTTAGTACCCTCGCGAACCGATGCCATTGAGAAACCACCACGAATAACAGTCTGACCTGAGTCGCCAAGCAGTTTGTGCATGACGCCTTCTTGCCAATTCGGGCTGTAAGTAAAACCAAAGCTCGGAAGCAAGTTGAGCTTATCTTCGTGGAAAACCTGCTGCCCCTTGGCATTACTAAAGGTGCTTGGAGATCCAGTCAGCGTACCAGGCTTAAAGATGTTCCCCACACCGGAGACGCCCCACAGACTCTCATACGACGCAAACGAGAAGTTATTGTTCTCGACCACGTAGGGAATCAAGTTCTCGTTGCGTACACCGAGCGTTAAGGTGATGTTCGGTCGGATGCGCCATGAATCCTGGGCGTAGTATCCATACTCACTCATGTGCATACGCTGAATGAAGTCACCCAGGTATTTATAATTTCCCGACTCGCTGGTGTAGGCATTGCCACTCACGCTAGTAATACGTCCAGTGAGAGTTGCATACAGTGCAGCTGCTTGATTTCGAAGACCCGCACTCGAGCCCGGGAAGTTGGCGGTCGAGTTGAACAGGTTAAAGAGATTGGCGTCCAAAGTTGAATCGACGCCAAAAGCATAAGACTGAACTACGCGGTTGAAGCTCTGCGAAAAGAGATTGACTCTCGTGAAGTCGAACCCAAAACTGAACGTGTGATTTCCCTTGTTCCAAGTCAACGTGTCAGCAAACTGCTTCACCGGAGAATTGCGACGTGAAGGCGCGTTTGTAACTGTCGGAGCAGTGATACCACCGATGTTTGTGGCGTTGAGACCCAAACTGACACCGCCCTGATTGGCGAACTGGCCGGCGTTGACATCGCCGAAGAACAGCGAGATCCCGCCAACAAAGCCCATTCGCGCTTCGTTAACGATGTTATTGGTTAACGTTGAACGTAACGCCGTAACGTTGGACCAACGAATGGAGGTTTGTGCTCCATGATTCGGGAAGTCCGGGAATGCCGGGTCGACGTTGTTAAGGAAGTCGACAACGCCGCCGAAGTTCTGGTAATTCCAGATGTTCTCGACGTGATGTTTCTTACTTGGATTGAAGTCCAATCGGACGGTAGGAAAGCGTCTCAATTGGCCGCCGACATTATTGAAGCTGACCTGCTGACGAACCAGATCGGCAGGATTGCCCGCCGCTACGTCGATCGGTCTGATGTTAAGACCGCTAACTGAACTACGAATTTGGGAAAATACTGAAGCGATCGTGGGGTCGACAGTAGAAGTAAAACCATTAGCTCCGGCCAGACTCAAAACGTTCACACTGCAACGCATGAAACCAGCGGTAGCACCGGCCGTGGTACAGGCCGATGGAATCGTCGAAGCGGCTGCAACTTCATACTTAAAAACTCCTGATTGAGCTTCGGGAGTTAGCAACTGGCGGGTACGCGCCGTTCGCTCTGGTAGTCGATACTCTTCGTAGTTGACGAAGAAGAACGCTTTATCTTTACCATTGAACAGCTTCGGAATCGAGATTGGACCACCAATCTTTCCACCGGGCTGGTTCAACAGAATGCGCGCTTGTGGAGCCTTGTGGGTTACCGGATCAGCCACCTGGTCGCGATTGTTGAACCAGTAGTTCGCATTAAGCGCTGGGTTGCGGTGATACCAATAAAGTCCGCCATGATATTCATTGGTTCCATTTGCAGTAACGAACTTGATCTGGACGGCACCTTCAGCCGAACTCTCAGCACCGGGGGTCGTTGTTGAAACGGTTACCTCGCTGATCGCGTCAGTTCTAGGTCTGATGTAAGTAAAGAATCCGTCATTCGATTTCAGCAGGTTGTCCTGCACGTTGAGACCGTCGATAGAAATATTCAACGCACCTTTTGGCAAACCGTTCACTGATGACGTGCGTGGACGACCGGGAGTAGTCGTACCCGGCATTGTGAGCACGAGGTCGAGCGCATCGCGTGAAGCGTTTGGCAAGTCGGTGATCTGACGGCCAGTCAGCGTTGTTCCGATAGTTGCGGATTGCGTTTGCAGCAACTCGCCACCGCCGACAACGGTCACGGTTTCATTTGCGGAACCAATTTCAAGTCCGACATTGATACTGGAAGGCTTACCAACGTCAATCTTGATATCAGTAACAACCGCTTGTTTGAAACCAGATGCATTAATTGTCGCAGTGTAAAGCCCGGACGACAGTGAAGGGACATTAAACGTTCCTTCTCCAGTCGTCGTCGCTGTGAACTCCTGGTTAGTGGTAATGCTCTTTACGGTCACCGTGGCCCCTGCCACGACCGCGCCCTTCGGGTCAAGTACAGTCCCCGAGAGTGAGCCCAAGCTCTGTCCGTACGCGGTAAGACCGAGTGCGGTGAGCAGCAGGAGTACAAAAACGTACTTCTGTAAAACGTTTCTCATCACGTAAACCTCCAAAATGGTTTTGACATTACTCAGCAGGGATTTACTCCCCCCGAGTAACTTGATTGAAAACCCAGCCAACTGCTTTAAAGGTAATTTAGGAACGGTCCGCAAGAACTTACGGACGTGTTGTGGCTCAAAAGAAGCAATTACTAAGCCAGCATTACGGTTCGGCTAAAGTCGTTGAATTAACAATCGATCAGCCCGAACAGACAATTTGGCCATTTCATTTTCTGGATTTCCATTCAAATAATTGAACCCTGAATCAGAAACTGAGTTGGCTTTGCGGGCGAGGAGCCGGTAGGGACAGCGAATCTACTTCACAACTTCCAGTTCAAACGCTAACTCCTTGCCCCTGAAAATTGTGGATAGATAGAACTCCCAAAACTTTCTCGTAAACCGGAGAGCGGGCCAACGCTGATCTAAATTGACGAGAAACTCCAGTCCGAGCGCTCGCCACAGATTGGCCAAACTTACATGGGCGGTGATCTGTCTAAGCTCAGCTTCCGTGTAAAACGGAAACGGAGTTTCGCTTGGAATGAAGCACTTGAATGAGTAGCTATTAAAGTGGTTTCGATGTGTCGGATCGGTTGCCCAATCAGGGTTCGAATAATGTGGGGTGACGATCTTCAGTCGACCGCCTGGCCTGGTGATGCGATGCAACTCCGTTACGAACCCCATCACGTCAGGAACATGTTCGATGACGTGACGACAGATCACTAAGTCAAACTGATCGTTCTCGAATGGATACGGGAAGACGCCAAGATCGTGAATGACATCGGCGTGACTGCGAAGATTCGAATCGATACCAATCGCACCCGCAAACTTGTTTTGACCACAACCTACATCGAGTATTGATTTCGAGATGACAGGTGAAACAGTTGACGGGCCTTCGATCATATTGACTAGTTGTTGCTCATCAAGAAGCTTCCAAGTTCTTCTATGTTGACCGGGTGTACCGGAACACCTAACGCAAGCTCAACTTCGTTCAAGGTCATCCCGTCGAGCATCACCGATTCATCGCTCTTCAACATCTGCCTGGGGATCAAAACAAAGTCACCTCGAATGAGATCGCGTGCGGCCTTCAAATCTCTACCGGTAACCAGTCCGGCAACCGAAACGTCGCCTCCAAAATAACCGTTGTCGATCGGACTGACAAAAAGTTTCGTTCCAATCTTTGCATTCAACTTGTCGATTGCATTCTTCAATACTGGCGCAAACAAAGTTCCTGTAAAGATCGTTCCGGGGAACTTCTTAACCTGGGTTGATCCTTTTCTTGCAAGACGCTTTTGCAGTTTCGCAAAGTCTTCGTGGAAAGCTCGCACCATACCGACGCCATCTTCGATCTGCGGATAGTCGCCATAATGAGATCGTGATGGAATTGAATAACCCGCCTTCAGATAAAACTCATCGCCAAGCAAAGCGAAGTTTGTTCCAAGCCGCGCTTTTAGTTTCTGCTGGACCGGTTCGAGTTGATTGATGACGTCGCGACAGAACTCAGGAGTCACTGCTGCAAGTCTTGAGTCTGTGTTGTAGCGCGTAAGACCAAGCGGAACGATCGCCACACTAGTGATCCTGGGATACTCAGCGGCTAAGTCGTCGATCGTTTTAAGGAGCACCTCGCCGTCGTTGATTGTTGGACACAGGACCACTTGAGCGTGAACTTGAATACCAGCATCAAGCAAGCGTTTCATTTTCTTACTAATGTCGGCTCGCTTTTTGTCGACGCCCAGCAAGTATGCGCGCACATCAAGATCAGTAGCATGAACAGAAACGTATTGTGGCGTTAATCCCTGCTCGACGATTCGCTGCATCTCGTCGTCGGTTATTGATGTCAGCGTTGTGTAGTTGCCGTAGAGGAACGACAAGCGAACGTCTTCGTCTTTTATAAACAACGACGGTCGCGCGTCAGCTGGATTGCCATTACAAAAACAAAAGATACATTCGTTTGCACATTGGCGAGGAACAATCTGTTCGAATGTAAATCCAAAGTCCTCGTTTTCTGATCGCTCCAGTTCGACTTCCCAATCCTCTCCACTCTTCTTTCGAACCTCTAGAATCAATTCCGTTTCGCCGGCAGTGTGGAACCGAAAATCCAGATAGTCGCGTACTGTTCGTCCGTTTACCTTAACGATTCGATCGCCAGGTTCTATGTCCATCTCCGCACCCAGACTTTCGGGCGCAACCTCAGCGATTTCGACGCCGCGTCGCCGGATGTTAGTAACTGCTGGTGTG
>Ga0207648_10000827_pt1 | contig 34838 bp, 34 predicted proteins | sample KBSMisM32_FD_184310 | JGI IMG/M metagenome (GOLD analysis project Ga0207648, IMG submission 184310) | Miscanthus rhizosphere microbial communities from Kellogg Biological Station, Michigan, USA - KBS Miscanthus M3-2 (SPAdes) (version 2) | ecosystem: Host-associated > Plants > Roots >... | reverse complement strand
CCGTTCGCTCATCCCGCTGCCGTGCTGCCCCTGCCCCGCCTCATGGGGCGCTTCGGCGTGCCGTCGGCGCTCGCGATCGGCAGCATGGCGCCGGATTTCTGGTACTTCGCCCCTTTCGTCGAGCGCGGCGAGAGCCATAGCGTCGCCGGTCTGGCCTGGTTCTGCCTGCCCATCGGGCTGCTGCTGTACGCGCTGTTCCACCTGTTCCTCAAGCAGCCGCTGATCGCGCTGCTCTCGCCCCGGCTCGGCAACTTCACATCGCCGCGCCTGCCCGCGGCGCCGTGGAGCGCGGTGGTCGTTTCGCTGCTCGTCGGCGCCGTCACCCATCTCGCGTGGGACGCGCTCACACATTCTCACGACGAAGGCTGGCGCCATAACTGGCTGCAGCACCTGAGCACCGCGAGCGGCAGCCTGGTGCTGGGCTGGTGGACCTGGCGCAAGCTGCGGCGCGCGCCGGCGGCGCCGAGCCCGCTTTCTCCCCTTGCGCGCATCATCACCCTCGTGGCATTCGTCACGATCGCCGCATTCGCCGCCTTGCACGAGGCGGCGCCGCCCGCGCCCGATCTGCTGGCGCTGCGCCAGTTTCTCCGCAGCGGCGGCCTCGCCGCGCTCGAGGCGCTGGGTGCGGCGCTGTTCATTTACTGCCTGCTCTTTCAGCGTAAGATGGCCCGGCGCGCCGCGTAACTGCGCGCTGTAGAAATTACAAGGGGAGTGGCTGGGGGGATGTTCGCCTTCTATCGCGAGCTCGAGGGCACCGCGCACCTGACGCTGCACGCGTTCAGGCGCGTCGGCATGCTGCGCGTGCCGCCGGTGATGGAAGAGTTCATGCGCCAGGTGTATTTCACCGGCGCCTCGGCCACCGGCGGCATCGTGCTGCGCGGCGCCTTCATCGGCACGCTGATCATCGCCTACGTGATCGAGGTGCTGAACGCCGACGCCGAGCTCGCGGTGAAAATGCTGCTGTGGGTGGTGCTGCGCGAGGTCGGCCCGCTGATCGCCGCGGTGCTCGTGATCCAGCGCAGCGGCACCGCGGTCGCCACCGAGCTCGCGCTGCGCGAGATCTCCGGCGAGATCGCCAGCCTGCGGCGCATGCGCATCGATCCCTACGACTACCTGGTGGTGCCGCGCGTGCACGCGATGGCGCTGTCCAACGCCGCGCTCACGCTCTACGTCCAGTTCATCGCGGTGGGCGGCGGCATGGTGCTGTCCTCGCTCATCGTCGGCGTGCCGCTCGACGAGATGCTGACCAATTTCTTCCTGCTGGCGAGCCCGCTCGACCTGGTCTATTCGTTCATCAAGAGCCTGCTGTTCGGCGGCGCGATCGCGGTGGTCGCCTGCTACCACGGGCTGCATCCGGGCGGCCATTCGATCAACGCGGTGCCGCGCGCCACGATCCGCGCCGTCACCGAGGGCCTGCTGCTGGTAATGCTGCTGAACGTGGTCTTCGCCTACGTGGTCTACGGCAGCGCGTTTTTCGGCCTGATCACTGCCGAGCAATGAGCGCCGTCCTCGGCTACGAGCCGGTTCCCGACGAGGAGACCTCCGAGCGCATCTGGCTGGAGGCGCCGGGCACCCACCGCGTCTGCGGCGGCTGCAAGGACGAGCTGCTGGCCGCGATCCTGGACCTGCGTCCGCGCGCGGGCGCGCGCCTGTTCCTGCTCGGCGCCGACGTCGCGCGGCTGCCCGAGCCCGAGCGCCTGGCGCTGCTCGGGCGCGTCGGCTTCGTGCCGGCGCAGGGCGGGCTGATCAGCAGCCTGAACGGCTGGGAGAACATCACCCTGCCCGTCGCCTACCATTCGCCCGGGCGCCTGCCGCAGCTTCATGACGAGGTGCAAGACGTGATCGACGACCTCGGCGGGGTGGAAGACAACCTGCTCGGCAAGCTGCCCGAGGAGATGACGCTTTACGAGAAGCGCCTGTGCGCCTACACGCGGGCGGTGCTGGAGAAGCCGCGGCTGCTGGTGACGGAAGGCCTGGCGGTGGGACTCGGCCCGACCAAGCGCCGGCGCACCGCGCGCTTCGCCGAGGCCTATCATGCGCGCTGCCCGGGAGGGACCTACGTGCAGCTCGAGGAGTAACGGAGAACCGACATGAACACAAAACAGCATGCGATGGGACGTTTCCGCGGCATCCGCAAGCAGGTGAGCGTGTTCCTGCTGACCGCGCTGCTCGGCTTCGCCGCCCTGGTCACCCTGGTGGCCTACAAGCAGGGCATGTTCGTGCCGCACACCGACATCTACTTCCACGCGCCCGATGCCACCGGCATCAACAAGGGCATGGCGGTGCGCCTGCACGGCGTGCCGGTGGGCGCCGTGCGTGAGGTCGAGCTCGCCGAGCGCGGCGTGCGCGTGCGCCTCGGCATCAACAACGACTACCTCCCGCGGCTGCCGCGCAGCGCGCAGGCGCGCATCACGCGCGAAGGCTACGTCGGCACGGCGTCGATCCAGATCATCACGACCGGCGCGGACCGCACGCCGGTGGCGGAAGGCGAGGAAATCCGCTTCATCGCGCAGAAAGGCATGGCCGACATGCTCGACGAGGTGCGCGCGCAGATGACGCCGGCGTTCCAGGAGCTGCGGCGCGCGGCGGGCGAGCTGGCCGACCCGCAGAGCGACTTCCGCAAGTCGGTCACCGCGATGCGCGTGCTGATCGAGGAGCTGCCGCACGCGAACCGCGAGCTGCGCCAGCTCCTGCGCACCACCGACCGTACGATGAGCGCGCTCGGCAAGCAGGCCGAAAGCGTCGGCGTGCAGGCCGAGCTGACCCTCGACACGCTCGCGCGCCTCGGCGCGCAGTCCGAGCAGCAGATGCCGGTGCTCGCCGAGAAGCTCGGCACCACGCTCGACTCGCTCAACGCCACCGCGATCCAGGTCCAGGAGACCACCAAGACCAACGGCGACGCGCTGCGCGAGCTGCTCACCCAGGCGCCCGAGCTGATGCGCGGCAGCAACGAGCTGGTGCGCGACAGCCAGGAAATCGCCGGCGCGGCGCGCCGCACCTGGCTGCTGCGCGACTACATCGAGCCCTCCGAGATGCGCACGCTGCCGGTCGACAGCTTCGAGTCCTTCGGCAAGCGATGACGCGCCGGCTGCTCTCCGCGCTGCTGCTGCTGACGGCGGTCGCCTGCGCGCAGAGCTCTCAGAGCCCGCAGACGCCGGTCACCAGCGCGGCGCGCCAGGCCGCGGCGATCGAGGCCAACCGCAAGGGCGAGAACTACGTGCGCCATGGCGAGCTCGAGAACGCGGCGCGCAGCTATGCCGAGGCCCTGCGCCTGTCGCAATCGCTCGAGGATTCCGAGGGCATCGCCGCCAACGCGATCAATCTCTCCATCGTGCGCCAGCGCCAGGGCCGTTTTGCCGACGCGCGCGCCGCGCTCGGCGCGCTGACCGAGAGCCGCAACCTGCGCTTCTCGCCGGTGCGCCAGTCCGAGGCCGCGCTGCGCCAGGCGCTGCTCGACCTCGACGAGCGCAAGCTCGGCAGCGCCGAAGAATGGGTGGCGAAATCCGCCGCGCACTGCGGCGAGCGCTGCCCGCTCGCCGGAGCGATCCACAACGTGCGCGCGCAGCTTGCCTTGCAGGCCGGCCAGCTCGACGCGGCGGCGGCGAGCGCGCGCGCCGCGCTCGCCGCCAGCCGTTCCGCCAACGACCGCGCCGAGACCGCCAATGCCATGCGCATCCTCGGCGTGACCGCGCTGCGCACCGGCGACCCGGTGGCGGCGCGCACCCAGCTCGAGCAGGCGCTCGCGCTCGACCGGGAGATCGGCGCGCCGCGCAAGATCGCCTTCGACCTGGTCGCGCTCGGCCGCGCCGCCGCGATCAGCGGCGACCGCGAGGGCGCGCGCGCCTACTACGCCCGCGCCCTGGCGGTCAGCGAAGCCGACCGCGACAACGTCGCCGCCGCCGAGGCCCGGGCACTCCTCGAAGCGGTCGACAAAGCCGCTACCGGCAAATAAAAAAAAGGGCCGCCCATGCGGCCCAGGAGGAGGAACTGTGAATTCGGTTATGCGTGCATGCGCAGGTGCATGAGCCGCATCTCGTCTTGTTTTGCCTGCCGCGTCTTCTTGGCCGGCAGCAGAACCAGGACTCCCCCGAAGATCAGGAACAGCGCCGAAGCCGCCTGTCCGAGAGCAAAGAGGAAGTCGACCATGGCGACCAATGTACGCGCGGGTTGCGGCCGGGCGTTATCACCTAAGGCACAGCGGGGAAGTGCGATCTTCACATCCCGCCGGGCCGGGACTACCAGCGCGCGGGCGGCGCCTTGTTGATGGTGATGCGGCCGCCTTCCACCGTGACGTAGCCGCCGGTGGTGAGGTCGCGCAGGATGCGGTTGATCATCTCGCGCGAGGCGCCGACGCGCGCCGCGATGTCCTTCTGCGTGAGCTTTTCCGGGATCACCAGCTTGCCGCCCTGCTCGACCGCGAGCTCGAGCAGGATGCGCGCCACGCGCCCGTAGACGTCGAGCATCGCGAGGCTGCGCACGTTCTGGTTGAGGCCGCGCGCGACGCGGATCAGGTTCTGGATCACCTGCAGCGCGACCTCGGGGTGGCGCAGCAGGAAGGCGCGGAAGTCCGCGCTCGACAGGACGGCGAACTGCGCAGGCTCGAGCGTCATCACCGACGCCGAGCGCGGCTGGCTGTCGAGCACCATCTCGCCGAAATACTGGCCCGGTCCCTTGATCGCGAGGATCAGCTCCTTGCCGCTCTCGTCGCTCAGGTACACCTTCACGCGCCCGGCGAGGATCAGGTAGAGCGAGTCGCTCTCGTCGCCTTCGGTGACGAGGATGGCCTGCTTCGGGTAGCTGCGGGTGACGGTGCGCTCAGCGAGCGCGCGCAGGTCCGCTTCGGGAACCCCTTCGAACAGCGGGATGGTTCTGAGATCCGTCATCGGGCCGTTGGATATTAGGCACGGCCCGCATGACCGAACAAGCGTAAATATTCACCCGAATGCAAGGCATTGTTTGGCCCAGCGCAGCGCGGGAAGCGCAGCTGCGTTCACCCCACCCCAGGCGCCGACGGCCACGGCGAGCGATTGCATCGGCTGCTCGTCGGGCCACAGGCGCTCGAGCGCCGCGTTCTCGTCCTCGGTGAACGAGTCCATCCACGCCAGCCCCGGCGTGGCGTCGAGCCGACGCGCGTTGTCGAGCTCGAGCATCGCCCCGGGCGAGGACTCCGCCATGGTCTCGTCATAGGCGGTCTTGAACCCATAGGCACCGTCGCGCGCGAGGATGCTCGCGCGCCGGCCGATCGGGCGGCCGTCGAAGTCGAGGCCGGCCAGCAGCAGGCGGCCGCGGCGAAAGGCACCGGTGAAGATCTCGCTGGCGAAACGGCGGTTGGCCTCGGTGCACGCGAGGGCGCTTCCCTTGCGGCCCTTCCAGCCGCGCGCCTCGAGCTGGAGCAGATCCTCGATCCAGCGGCCGATGTCGCCGTCCGGCTCGAGCGCCACGCGCTCGAGGCGGCCGCGCTCGGCGAGGCGGCGTTCCTTGTTCGCGAACCGGCGCTGCAGCTGACTGGAAATGGTCGCGCGGTTCTTGCGCAGCAACGGACGGCTCCAGGCGCGGTTCAGCGTCGACTTCAGGCCGCGCGCGGCGAGCGCCGCGCTCAGCGCGCGGTGGAAAGGCCCGCCCGCCGGCAGGTAGCGGAAATCGATGAACGAGGCGCCGCACCAGGCGAGCAGCGCGTCGAGGCAGGCGCTCGCGCTTTCCGCGAGCACCAGCGGCGTGCAAAGCAGGCAATGCACGTGCAGCCAGGAGCTGAGCGCGGACGCCGGCAGCCCCTTGTAGCGCGCCACGTGCTGGAACGGAAACAGGCCGGCGAGCCGCTCGCCCTGCCAGACCAGCACGACGCGCACGTCCTGCGAGGCGCTGAACGCGCGCAGCGCGGGCAGCAGCATCCAGGATTCGTAGAACGGATTCGGCTCGAGCGCATCGCGCGCGAGCGCATCCCACGCAGGCTCGATCGATTCGAGCTCGGCCAGGTTGCGTGCGACGCGGACGCGCATGGCCGACTAGTGGAACGCAGCCATACTGCCCGCATAATGAGTCGCATGTGGTCTGGACGGATCATCGCCGCCGCCGTTGGCGCACTGGCGGCCGGCTGTGCCTCGCTGCCGCCGCCCGAAGAGCGTCTGGACGCGCAGGTCACGGCGATCCTCGAGCAGCGCGGGGTGGGTGCGCAGGCCCTGCTCGTGATCGACAACCTGATGCGCAACGGCCCGCCCGCGCCGCGTGCCGCCCCGGCGCTAGTGCAGGAACTGTTCGCGCGGCCGCTCGATGCGCTGGACACCGCCGCCATCTTCCGCCGCGTGGTCCCCGCCTCGCTCGCCGGCTTCACGCCGGCGTCGCCGCTGCCTTTTGCGGACCTGCTGCAGACCTACGCGGAGGAGTTGGCGTCGGCGCAGCGCCTGCTGCAGGACGCGACGCGGCCGTTCGACGAGGAGCTCCTGCTGCGGCAGCTGCAGCAAGGGCTGCCGGCGCCGGATGCCCTGCTTGCGCTCGCCGATGCGCTCGATCCGGAGAAGCTGCGCCAGGCAAACGATCTCTTCATCGACGCGACGGTACGTTTCGCGCGCCGCCTGTCGGGCGCCGAGTCGATCCCGGAAGGCAAAGTGTTCGACCTCGGCTTCGGCCGCATCGTGATCGGCACGCGCGGCAGCGACGTGCACGAGGTTGCGCCGGCGCGCGGCGGCAAGGTCTCGATCATCATCGATCCGGGCGGCGACGACGAATACCGCGGCAGCGACCTCGCGCTGCACGGCTTTTCCGCGATCATCGACCTCGCCGGCAACGACCGCTACCGGATGGACGGCCCCGGGCTCGGCGCCGCGCTCGCCGGCGCTTCCTTGCTGATCGATTTCGCCGGCAACGATGCCTATGAAGCGAAGTTCTTCGCCCAGGGCGCGGCGGCGTTCGGCTTCGGCGCCCTGCTCGACCTCGGCGGCGATGATCGCTACCGGGTCGAAGCCTGGGGACAGGGGTTCGGCATCGGCGGCGGCACCGGGCTGCTGTGGGATCGCGCCGGCAACGATCGCTACCTCGCCGGCGGCGTGCCGGACCCCTTCAACCGCGCCGGCGGCCTGAGCGGCGCGCAGGGCGCGTCCTTCGGCCACCGCGGGCGGCTCGCCGGCGGCGTCGGCATCCTGCGCGACGACTCGGGCGACGATAGCTACGAGGCGCAGATGTTCGCGCAGGGCCTGGGCTACTACTACGGCCTCGGCCTGCTTTGGGATCGAGGCGGCAACGACCAGTACCGCGCCCTGCAGTACGCGCAGGGAAACGGCGTCCACCAGGCGATCGGCGTGCTGCGCGAGGAATCCGGCGATGACCGCTACGAGCTCGCCGTGTTCTACGGCCAGGGCATGGGGCACGATGTCGCGTTCGGCGCGCTGGTGGACGACGCCGGCAACGACGACTATCGCGCGCGCGATGCGGCGCAAGGTTCGGCCACGGCGAACGGCATCGGGCTGCTCGCGGACCGGAATGGCGCAGACCGATTCACCAGCGCCGACGGCATCCAGAAATGGGGCTACGCGGAATGGCGGCGCGGCCTGCCGACGGTTGCCCTGTTCCTGCATGGCGCCAGCGCGCAGTTCACCGCCAACGGGCAGAGCACGTTTCCACGGGAACCGCCGCTCGCGGTGGAGCCCATGAGCCCGACCGTGTGCCCGTCGCGGGACCCGGGCGAGGCTTTGCTCTGCGGCCTGAAGGACGCGGCCGACGTGGATGCGCATTGGCGCGAGCTGCGTCCCCTGGCCGAGTCCCCGCTGGCCGGCTGGGTTGCGATTGCGCTGCGCGAGCGCCCGCCCAGCCGCGAGCAGGCGGACGAGATCGCGGCGCTGCTCGCCGCGCGCGAGAGCTGCAACGTGCGCGCGCTCGCGCTGCGCGCATGGCCGACGCTGCCGGCGGCCGAAGCCGCGTTGCGCTCGAGCTGCTTCCGCCTGCAATCGGCCGGCGCGGCCGCGTTCGCGCGACTTGGCGTGGCGTTACCGCCGGATGCGCCCTTGCCGGCTTTTTTGCGGCGGATCCCGCCGCAGGAGGATACCTACTAGAGCTTGGCGATAATCTGCACGCTGCTCGCCTGGGGGCCGTTGTCGCCCTCCTGCGGCGTGAAGCTCACCTCGGTGCCGATCGCGAGGCGCTCGAAGTCGTCGTGCAGCACGCTGTTGCGGTGGAAGTAGACCTGGCGGTCGTCGCCCAGCTCGCGCAGGAAGCCGTAGCCTTCCTCGAACAGCTTCTCGACGATGCCGTCCAGCTGGCCGTCGGCGCGCTCGGCGTGCTTTTTCATCTCGCCGCGGCGCAGCTCGGCGGCCTTCTTCAGCTGGCGCTCGATCGCGCCGAACGCGAGATTGATCAGCGCCGGCAGCTGCTGCTGCATGTCGTGGATCACCTTGCCCTTCTTCGCCGCGAGGTCGTGGTTCGGCGGCAGGCGCGCCTCCACCAGCACGCTGTAGCGGTTGCCCTTGTGGTGCGACGCCTGCTCCTGGGCGAGCGTGACGCGGCACGAGGTGATGCCTTCTGCGAAACGCTCCAGGCGCTGCACGCGCTCGAGAATGTAAGTTTCCACCCAGGCAGAACGATCGACGTCGTGGAAGATGAGTTCCGGCGTGGTCTGCATAAGCGTTCGAATCCGCGCGCAGGCGCGAGTTCCCGGGTACGGCGCTTGCAGCTGCCCTACACCTTGCGGTGTTTCACCCCGTTCCGCAGGCGGATGATCTTCCAGAACAGATTGACGCGCGACATCGAAACCTCGCCGTTGTGACCGGCGGGCAGCACTTCGTGCAACTTGAAGTCGGGATGGAAGCCGAGCGTCGAGGAGAAGCCGGAGAGCGCCTTCTCGATGCCGCCGATGATGCGGTTCTCGGACTGGAAATGGTTGACGATGAAGATTTCGCCGTCGGGCTTGCAGACGCGGTGCAATTCCTCGAGCAGCTTGCCCGGCCGCTCGACCACCGACACGACGTACATCGCCACCACCTTGTCGAAGCTGGCGTCCGGGAAGTCCATCTGCTCGGCGTCCATCTCGTGCAGCGCGTCGACATTCTCCAGACCCCGGCGCGCGACCCGTTCCCGCGCCTTGTCGAGCATCTCGCGCGATACGTCGATGCCCGTGATGCGCACGTCGCGCGGGTAGAGCTGGAGCGAGAGGCCGGTGCCTACACCGACCTCGAGCACGCGGTCGCCCGGCCTGAGATTCAGCGCGGCGAGGACCCCTTTGCGTCCGGGCTGCAGGACGGGGCCAAAGACCGTGTCGTAAATCCGCGCATAGCGCCGGTAGGCCGTTTTGACGGCGTCAATCTGCATGAATGGCGGATTCTGCCAGCAATCGCCATTCCCGGCACGCCGCTGGCCCCGGCGTTTCGCCCGCTCACCCGATAGTCCGGTCGAACTAGCGCTTTCGGGGTTTTTCCTGACAGCCCCATGGCACGCCTGAGCCGCCCGGAGGATGGCGAGAGCCGGGCGGCTCACGCGAAATAGCAGACCCGTGCCCGGACGCCATCTGCTCACATTCGAACTGTCGGAAGAAGGGGACGAGCTCGCCATCCACGGCGACCCGTCCGGCCTCCGGCTGCTCGCCCAGCGGCTCAACGACCTGGCGTCGAAGGCCGAGGGCGGCGCCGAAGGCGTCGACCAGCTCTCGACCAGCGTGTGGGGCGGCAACGAGCTGTCGCTCGAGCCGCAGGGCTCCAACACGCGCCTGGTCTACCAGGTGCGCATCGTCGCGCGCGCGCGGCCGCGCTAGCCGCGCGCGGCGCGACGCGACTGTTTACTTCGGGCCGCCGGTAACGCCGTCCTCCGGCTTCAACGTCTGCGACTCGCGCTGGTTCGCCGGCTTGGCGTTCCACTCGGTCCAGTATTCCTTGCGCTTCGAGCTGATGTCGTTCGCGTTCTGCGCCGCCCAGCTCGTGGTCTCGGCCGAGTTCACCACGTACTTGGTCGACGAGGTCCACGAGGCGAATTCGCTGCCGCCGATCTCGTTCTGGCGAATCGGCTTGAACGAGAAGCGCGCCTTCCACACGCCCACGCGCGGCGTCACCAGGGCGTAGTAGGTGCGGTCGGGCAGCACCGACACCTGCATGAAGTCGGCCGATTCGCCGATCACCATGAAAGTGTAATTGCCCGGCTTGACCGGATGCGCGACCTTGGTGCCGTAGTTCACCAGGCCCACGAACTTGGTCTCCTCGCTCGTCACGTCGAACACCGACGCGGCGACCGCCCCGCCGAGCGCGCTCGCGCGCATGAACACGATCGACGACTCGCCGGCGCGGATCTGCGGCGGCTCGGTGGCAGGCGTCATCTGCGCGCCGCCGCACGCCGCGAGCACTACCGGAACCATCAGGATCAACCAGATGCGGATTGCTTTCATTGCATGTTTCCCCTTTTCGTTTAACGAGACGACTTGTCGAAGCGCTCAACACCCGGCGGGTACGCCATCCAGTGGTGCGCGGAGCGCGTCCAGACATGCCGGTCGATCTTGAGCCAGCTTGTGTCGTCGAACGTGCCGCCGGCGATACCACGGCCGCCGGGAAAGACTTCCGCGGTCCACGTCACCGTGGTGCCGCAGCTGGTGCAGAACTCCATGCTGAGCCAGCGGCCGCTCTCGTCGGAGCGGAAGCGGTAGGGCTTGAGCTCGCCGCGCAGCAGCTTGAAATCCTCCTCCTTGAAATAGATGCCGACGCCGAAGGCGCTGCCGGTACGGCGCTGGCACGCTTTGCAGTGGCAAACGCTGGTGCGGAACGGGTTATTCCTCACGCGATAGCGCACCATGCCGCAAGCGCATCCCCCTTCATGCAGGTTGTTATCGCTGGAGGGCACGCCACACCTTCTCCGGGGTGAGCGGCATATCGATATGCCGCACGCCCAGCGCGTTCGCCACCGCGTTGACCACCGCGGCGGGCGCGCCGACGGCGCCCGCTTCGCCCGCGCCCTTCACTCCCAGCGGGTTCGTGGTGCACGGCACGTGGCGGAAACCGCAATCGAGCGGCGGCAAGTCGCTCGCGCGCGGCATGGCGTAGTCCATGAAAGAACCCGAGAGCAGCTGACCGCTCTCGCGGTCGTAGACCGCGTGCTCGAGCAGCGCCTGGCCGATGCCCTGCACCGTGCCGCCCTGCACCTGGCCTTCGAGCAGCTTCGGGTTCATCGCGCGGCCGAAGTCGTCCACGACCGTATAGCGCACGATTGCTACGCTTCCGGTGGGCGCGTCGATTTCCACCTCGCAGATGTGGCACCCGTTCGGATACGTGTAGTGCTCCGGCGCGCGCGTATGGGTCGCCTCGAGCGAACCGAGCTCGAACAGGCTCAGTTTCCGGTCCGTGCCTGCAATGCGGAATTCGCCGTCGCGGTATTCGATGTCGGCTGCCGCGGCCTCCAGCCTGCGCGCCGCTTCCTCTCGGCCCTTCTTTATCACTTCATCCGCCGCACCGCCCGCCGCCACGCCGGCGATCGCCAGGAAGCGCGAGCCGCCGGTGAGGCCGTCGCCCGGCACGAGATCCGTATCGCCCTGCACCACCCTGATCTTCTGCGCGTCGATGCCGAGCTTCTGCGAGAGGAGCTGGACGAACGTCGTGGTGTGGCCCTGGCCGTTGTCCTGCATGCCCGAGTAAAGCGTTGCAATTCCGTTTTCCACTCTGAGCTTGACGGTGTCGCCCGGGCCCCCGCCGCAGCGCTCGATGTACATCGCCATGCCGATTCCACGGAGCTTGTTGCCTTTCCGTTTCTCGAAGCTCGGCCATTCCGCGCGCTGCATTGCCCGGTCCATGAGCGCCGCGAAGTCCCCGGAGTCGTAGCGGCTCTCCACCGGTGTCTGGTACGGCATGTCGGCGGGCTGGATGAAGTTGCGACGGCGCAGCTCGAAGGGCGCGAGCCCGAGCTCGCGCGCGGCGACGTCGATGGTGCGCTCGAGCAGATAAATCGCTTCGGGCCGGCCGGCGCCGCGATAGGCGTCGACCGGAACGGTGTTCGTGATCGTGCCTTTTATGTTTAGAAAAATATGCTCTATCTTGTAAACCCCGGACAGCATCGGCGCCGCGAGCTGCGGAATGAACGGGCCGAAATTGGACAGGTAGCCGCCCATCGCCGCCCAGGTGGTGACGCGCAACGCGAGGAAGCGGCCGTCCTTATCGGTGGCCAGCTCGGCGACCGAATAGTTGTCGCGCCCCTGCGCATCGGACAGGAATCCTTCGCTGCGCTCCGCGGTCCAGCGCACGGTGCGCTTCAGCCGCCGCGCCGCCCACACCACCGCCGGCTGCTCCGGGTAGAGGAAGATCTTCATGCCGAACGCGCCGCCGACGTTGCCGGATACCACGCGAATCTCCTCGCGCGGCGCCTTGACGATGCCGTCGGCGATCTGGCCGTAGAGATGATGCGGCCCCTGGCTCGGCGTATAGAGCGTGGTGCGCCCGCTCGCGGCGTCGTACTCGGCAAGCGCCGCGCGCGGCTCGATCGGGTTGGCGACCAGCCGGTTGTTGATCAGCTCGAGCCGCGTCACATGTGCCGCCTTGGCAATCGCGGCGTCCACCCTGGCCTTGCTCTCGCCCAGGCCGACCTCGAACGCGACCTCGCCTTCGCGCGCCTCGACCACCGGGCGCAGCGGCTCGTAGTCGACGTCCACTTTCTCCGCCGCATCCTTCGCCTGCTGCAGCGTCTCGGCGATCACCATCGCCACCGGATCGCCGACGTGCTTCACGGTGTCGAGCGCGAGGATCGGGCGCGGCGTCTCCTTCAGGCCGGGCACCGGGATGAGGCAAGGGATGTTGCCGAGCCCGTCGGCCGCAACGTCCTTGCCCGTGAGCACCGCGACCACGCCAGGAGCCTTCATCGCCTCCTGGATGGAAATTCCGTTGATGCGTGCGTGCGCATGCGGTGAGCGGACAAAAATTACATGCGCCGCGCGCGCCAGCGCGAAGTCGTCCGTATAGCGTCCGGCGCCGCGCAGCAGGTTGTCGTCTTCGAGCCGAGGGATCGATTGACCGAGGGCGAATTTCATCGGGATTTGCGTTTGCCGGGGGGAGCGAAGATCATACCGCCGCAAATGGCGGACCTGAAGGCCACCGAGCTGCACGAAGCAGTGAAGCGCGGCGACGTGGCGTCCATCCAGCGCCTGCTGGAAGCGGATCCCGCGCTCGCCAACGCGCGCAGCGAGACCGATACGCGCGGTACCTTTCCCCTCCACGTGGCGGCGGAGTTCGACCGGCCCGCCGCGGCCCGGCTGCTGATCGAGCATGGCGCCGACCTTTCGCTGCTCGATATCGAGAATGACTCGATCGCCCTGTGCTGGGCGGCGTTCTACGGCCGTCCCGAGGTGGCCAGAATCATGATCGAGGCGGGCTCGGACCTGAACCAGCGCAACAAGCACGGCCTCACGCCGCTCGGCTGCGCGCTCGGCGGCGCGCAGGGACGCTGGCGTCAGTTCTCCAAAGCGACCCTCGAGGAATGGGCCCGCACCGCCGAGCTCATCCAGTCCCGGGGCGGCTTAGAGTAGATCCTTCCACTTGGCGCGGGTCTTCTCCTGGAGATCCTTCGACGCCTCCGCCACCGCCGGGAATTCGTCGAGGTGGTCCCAGGGCCGGCAGGCGTCGATGATCGCCTTGGAGCTGAACGGCGCGTTGTAGGGATAGGCCACGAACATCGGATCGTTCTTCGATCCCATGCCGCGCTGGATGATGTCGATGTCGATCGCCGGGTCGCTGCGCGTCGCCACCGCCCACATGAGTTCCTGCAGGTTGGACGGATCGATGTCGTCGTCCACCACCACCGAATAGCGCGACATGTAGGCGCCGACGCCGCACTGGCTGAGGATGTGCCCGGCCTGGCGCGCGTGCCCGGCGTAGCGCTGCTTGATCGACACCGCGTTGAACATGCGCGCGCCGCCGATCTCGTGCGCCCACACCGACTTCACATCGGGCACGCCGGCCGCGACCAGCGCATCCATCAGCAGCGCCGAGCGCATCACCGCTTTCGAGTACGAATAATCGTTGGGCGGCTTCGCGGGCGGGCTGCCCACCAGGATCGGATCTTTTCTGAAGTAAACCCGCTCCACGGTGACCGCGGGCGCCTTGCCTTCCTTGCCCGGGTAATAGCCATGGAACTCGCCGAACGGCCCCTCGGTGCGCTCGTCGTTCGGCTCGACGAAGCCTTCGATCACGATCTCGGACGCCGCCGGGAACGGCAGGCCGGTGAGCTGCCCGGGAATGACGGCGACACTTTCCCCCAGAATCGCGCCGATGTAATTCCACTCGCACATGCCGAACGGGATCTCGATGCCCGAGATCAGGTAGCCGAGCGGATCGCCGCCGAGCACGATCGCCACCGGGAAGCGCTTGCCGGCTTTCTTGTGCTTCTCGTAGTGGATGCGGCCGTGCTTGCCGGGGACCATGTCGAGCGCCACGTGGTTGTGGTCGAGCACCTGCACGCGGTAGGTGCCGACGTTCACCCAGTCCGAGTCGAGGTCGCGCGTCACCACCGAGCAGCCGGTGCCGATGTAGCGCCCGCCGTCCATCTCGTGCCACAGGGGAGATGGGAACGCCAGGACATCCACCGTTTTCTGGATGTTTTCGAGAACCGGTCCGGACGAAACTTTTATTGGATCAAAACGTGGAGCCGCCGCCTGCCATTGCGCCGGCTTGCCGCGCAGCGCTTCGACCAGGCCCTGGTGCGTTTTCTGCACCGGCAGGCGCAGGATCGAGGACAGGCGCGCCGGGCTGCTCGTGCTGCAGGTCAGCACGCGAAAGCCCCTGGGATGGTCCTTGATGCGGTCGAAGAGCAGCGCGGGCGGCAGGCTCTTCTTGACGTTGAGCTCGCTGATCGCGCCGAGCTCGAGATTCCAGTCGGCGCCCTCGACCGTCCTCAGCTCGCCCAGCTTGTCGATCGCCGCCAGCCAGGTTCGCAGGTCGAGGGGGTTCCCGCTCATTGGTGGGCCATTATAGGATTCACGCACCGATGAGATTTCTCATTTCGCTAGTGCTGATTTGCGCCCTCGATGCCACGGCGCAAACCTACCCCGTGCGCCCGGTGCGGGTGCTGGTCGGCTTCCCGCCGGGCGGCGGCACCGACATCATGGCGCGCTTCCTCGCGCCGAAGCTCGCCGAATACCTCGGCCAGCCGTTCGTGGTGGAGAACCGCCCCGGCGCCACCACCAACATCGCGAGCGACATGGTGGCGAAGGCCGCGCCCGACGGCCACACCCTGCTCTTCACCACCTCGGCGCTGGCGATCAACATGTCGCTCTACAAGAACCTGACGTTCGACGCGCTCAGGGACTTCGCGCCGGTCTCGGTGTTCGCCGACAGCCCGAACCTGCTGGTCGCGCACCAGAGCGCGGGCGCGAGCGTGAAGGAGCTGCTCGCCAGGGCGCGCGCCAGGCCGGACTCGATGAACTATTCGTCGGCCGGCGCCGGCACGTCTCAACATCTGGCGGGCGAGCTGTTCAAGGCGCGCACCGGCGTGAAGATCCAGCACATTCCCTACAAAGGCACCGCGGCTTCCCTGACTGCGGTGATCGCGGGCGAAGTGCAGTTCAGCTTCGCCAACGTGCCGGCGATCCTCGGCCATGTGCGCAGCGGCCGCATCCACGCGCTCGCCGTGCTCGCCGACAAGCGTTCGAACCTGATGCCCGACGTGCCGACGATGAAGGAAGCCGGTGTCGACGGCGTGGTGGTGCCGGTGTGGTACGCCCTGCTCGCCCCCGCGGCCACGCCGCGCGAGATCGTGAAACTGCTCGGCGACGCCACCGCGCGCGCCGCGCGCGCCCCCGACCTCAACCAGAAACTGATCGAGCAAGGCGCCGAGCCGGTCGGCAACACGCCGGAAGAGTTCAGCAAGCTCCTGCGCGAGGAAGTCACGCGCTGGGCCGAGGTCGTGCGCATCTCTGGAGCAAAAGCAGAATGATCCGGGTGCTTGCGCTTTTGCTGTTCATTACGGCTGCCAGTGCGCAGGAATTCCCCGGCAAGCCCGTGCGCATCGTCGTCCCGTGGCCGCCGAGCGGCAACGTCGACATCACCGCGCGCACCGTCGCGCCCGGCTTCAGCGAAGCGCTCGGCCAGCAGGTGGTGGTCGAGAACCGCGCCGGCGCCGCCGGCGCCATCGGCAGCGCGGCGGTGGCGAAGTCGCCCGCCGACGGCTACACGCTGCTGCTCGGCTCGAGCGGCACCATCACAGCGGGCCCGGCGGTGTGGAAGGCGCAGCACTACGACCCGCTGAAAGATTTCGTCGCCGTCGGCCCGATCCAGTCGGTGCCGATCGTGCTCACCGCCGCGCCGAAAACGCCGGTATCAAACTATGTGGAGTTCCTTTCACTGGCAAGATCGAAGCAAGTCAGCGTCGCCTCCGCCGGCAGCGGCTCGTCGAACCATCTCGCGCTCGAGCTCCTGATGCGCATGGCGAACCTCAACCTGCTCCATGTTCCGTACAAAGGCAGCGGCCCGGCGATCACCGACCTGCTCGGCAGCCAGGTCGAGTGCATGATGGACCAGCTCACCGCCTCGATCGGCCACATCCGCGACGGCCGCATCAAGGCCATCGCCATTTCCTCGACCAGGCGCTCGCCGCTGCTGCCGAACGTGCCGACCTTCGAGGAGTCGGGCGTGAAGGGCTACGAGGCGCTGACCTGGACCGGAATTTTTGCTCCTGCGGGCACACCGGCGCCGGTCCTGGAGAAGCTTTCGGTCTCACTTGGAGAAGCGCTCACCCATCCCACCGTGCGCGAGCGCTTCGGCGGCATGGGCGTCGAGATCATGGACATGGGCCAGTCCGAGTTCGCGGCCTACGTGCGCGCCGATTTCGACAAGTGGCGCAAGGTCGCGCGCGAGGGCAACATCGTCGTCGAGTGAGCGGCGCCATGGATCTACAGCGGAACGTGCAGCGCCTGTCGCGCCTCGAGCTGCCGGGCGCGGGCCAGGTAACGGTCGAGGGCAAGTACGCCTACGTCGGCCACATCACCAACAAGGAGCGCCTCGGCACCTCGATCCTCGACGTGTCCGATCCGCGCAAGCCGCGCCTGCTGTCGCAGATCCACCTCGACGAGGCCGACTCGCACAGCCACAAGGCACGCGTCGCCGGCGACCTGTTGATCGTCAACGTCGAGCAGAACATGGGCGCGCTCGGCCGCAAGGCGGAAAATCTCGCTCAGCAGCAAACCTCATACAACCTCGGCGGCTTCAAGCTGTACGACATTTCAAATAGAGAAAAACCAAGATTGATCGCCCACCATCGCACCTATGGCCGCGGCGTGCACCGCTTCGACATGGACCAGAACTACGCCTACATCTCGACCGAGATGGAAGGCTACGTCGGCAACATCCTGGTGATCTACGACATCCGCAACCCGGCGCGTCCCGAGGAAGTCTCGCGCTGGTCGATGCCGGGGCAGCACCTCGCCGGCGGCGAGAAGCCGACCTGGGTCGGGCGCCGCAACCGCCTGCACCACGCGCTGCGCTTCGGCGACGAGCTGTGGGCGGGATGCTGGCACGGCGGCGTGGCCGTGATCGACGTGTCCGACATCCGCAAGCCGCGCACGCTCGGCGCATACAACTATCACCCGCCCTTCCCCGAGCCTTCTCACACGTTCATGCCGGTGCCGCAGCGCATCGGCGGCAAGCGCATCGCGCTGGCGATCGACGAGGAGGACCACGCGCACTCGGCCGACGAGATGGCGCGGCGCCGCGGCCGGCCGCATGGCTGCCTCTGGGTGTTCGACGTCACCGACCTGAAAGCCATGAAGCCGCTGTCGATCTTCGAAGTGAGCGAGCTAGACTCGCCGTGGAGCCGCGCCGCGCCCGGGCGCTTCGGCGCGCACCAGTTCCAGGAGCACATGGACGGCACGCTGGTGTACTGCGCGTGGTTCGCCGGCGGCCTGCGCATCGTCGACGTCGCCGACCCGGCCGCGCCGCAGGAAGTCGGCCACTTCATCCCCGAGCCCGCGGCCGGCAAGGTCGCGCCGCAGAGCAACGACGTCGACGTCGATGAGCGCGGCCTGATCTACCTCGGCGACCGCTACGCCGGCTTCGACATCCTGGAATTCAATCCTTAGTTCGGGGACGGAGCACTAACTAGATAGTGCTCCGTCCCCGAACTCAGTCGGCCCTGGCGCCCGAGTCGCGCACCACCTTGCTCCACCTGGGGATCTCGCGCGCGATGTAGTCGGCGAACTCGCGTGGCGTGCCGGTCACCACCTCTGCACCGAGACCGGCGAGCCGCTCGCTCAGGTCTTTCTCCTTCAGCGCCGCATTGATGTCCTGATTCAAACGTTGCACCAGCGCCGGCGAGGTGGCGGCAGGCACCACCACGCCGTGCCAGGTCGTGGCCTCGAATCCGGGCAGGCCGGCTTCGGCGACGGTCGGCAGGTCGGGCACCGACGGTGAGCGCTGTGCCGTGGTCACGGCGAGCGCGCGCAGCCGGCCGGCCTTCATATAAGGAATGACCGAGGCGGAAGTCGCGAACATCAGCTGCGCATGCCCCGCGATCAGGTCGGTGAGCGCGGGCTGCGCGCCTTTGTAGGGCACATGCACGATGTCGACGCCGGCCATGGTCTTGAACAGCTCGCCCGCCAGGTGCGCGGCCGCGCCGGCGCCGGAAGAGGCGTAGTTGAGCTTTCCGGGATTTTGCTTTGCGAGCGAAATCAATTCACTCACTGAATTCGCTTTTACATCCGGGTGCACAACAAGGATGTTGGGCTGCACCGCGACCAGCGCCACCGGCGCGAAGTCCTTGACGGGGTCGTAAGGGAGCTGGCGGTAGAGGCTCTGGTTGGTGGCGAGGATGCTGTTGTTGCCGAGCAGCCAGGTGTGGCCGTCGGGTGCGCTCTTCGCCACCGCCTCGGCCGCGAGATTGCCGCCCGCGCCCGGGCGGTTCTCGACCACCACCTGCTGCCCCCAGCGCTCGGCGAGCTTCTGCCCGACGGCGCGCGCCAGGATGTCGCTCGGACCGCCGGGCGTGAAGCCGATGACGAAGCGCACCGGCTTGTCGGGAAACGCGTGGCAGGAAAGCCCGAAGGCAAAAAGTACCGCGGCGATTAACCCCCGGGACCGGCCGCGCCGTTCAAGGCGTAGTGAGAACACCAACGGAGGCTACCATGCCGAAAAAATCACGCTTCGTCGTCGCCGCGCTGCTCGCCGCGCTCCTGCCGCTCGCCGCTACCGGGGCGGAATCCACCGCGCCGCGCAAGACCCTCAAGCCCTTCGCCAATGAGCAGGAGCTCAAAGCGCTGTTCGACCAATGGGCGGAGGAATCGCGCCGCCGCCAGGAGGGGCGCCGCAGCTACGGCGCAACCACCGATACCTTCGCCGCGGCGCCGCAGTCCGCGCTCGCCAAGGCCGCGGAGAGCGATTCGGTCACCAACGTGCAGCACGCGGGGGTGGACGAGGGCGGCATCGTCAAGGTGCATGGCGAGCACCTGCTCATCCTGCGCCGGGGAAGGCTTTTCTCAGTAGAAATCTCCACGTTGAAGCCGGTGGCGGCAGTCGACGCCTTCGGCCCGGGCGTCGACCCGCGCGGCGCCTGGTACGACGAGATGCTGATCTCGGGCGACACCGTCGCGGTGATCGGCTACAGCTACGCGCGCGGCGGCACCGAGATCGGCCTGTTCGACATCTCGCGCTCGGGGCAGCTCAGCTACCGCGCAACCCACCACCTGCGCTCGAACGACTACTACTCGTCGCGCAACTATGCGAGCCGCCTCATCGGCAGCAAGCTCGTGTTCTACACCCCGCTCTATCTGAATCCGCGGCACGCCAACCCGTACCACCAGCTTCCGGCGATGCGCAGGCCGGGCGAGAAAGAATTCCGCCGCATCGCGCCCGCCACGCGCATCTACCGCAGCGACGAGCCGCTCGACCCGTGGCAGGGCATGGCGCTGCACACGGTGACGGTGTGCGACCTGGCAAAACGTGATCTCGATTGCGAGAGCACCGCGGTACTTGGCCCCACCGGACGCGTTTTCTACGTCTCCCCCGCCTCCGTGTTCGTGTGGAACGTCAAGTCCGCGGTGTTCCGCATCCCGCTCGACGGCGGCGCGCCGAGCGCGCTCAAGGTGAGCGGCAGCCCGCTCGACCAGTTCTCCTTCCTCGAGGACGGCGACGGCTATTTCAACGTGCTGGTGCGCGCGCATGGCCGTGGCGAGGCGATGTGGTCGAGCGAGGTGCGCGGTGGAGATCTCGCGCTGCTTCGGGTGCACCTTGGCCGGTTTGCCGACGGCCGTGATGCTGCTCCTTCGGAAAGCTATCAACCGCTTCCTGGCCACGCGGCGCAGAACCGCTTTGTCGGGCAATACCTGCTGTATGGCAGCCAGCGCCAGCTTTTCGCCGCGCGCTATGCCGACGGTTCGACTTTTGGGCTTCCCGTGAATCATTCGGTCGATCGGCTCGAAGCGCTGGGCGAGGATGCGGTGGCGATCGGCAGCGACGGCAAGGACCTGCACTTCAGCAGCGTGCGCCTCGCGCCCTACCCGGTGGTCGCCGGTCGCTACACGCGCGCCAACGCCAGGCAGGGAGAAACCCGCAGCCACGGCTTCTTCTACGACCAGCGGCAAGCGCTACTGGGCCTTCCCATCCGCCACCGGTCGGCCTCGGTGCTCTACCTGAGAAACCAGGCGTTGAATTTCGCCGAGATCGGCACGCTCGACGCCAGCGCCGACGCGAACACCAGCGACGGCTGCCGCGCTTCCTGCGTGGACTGGTACGGCAACTCGCGGCCGCTCTTCATCCGCAACCGCGTGTTCGCGCTGATGGGCTACGAGATCGTCGAGGGGCAGCTCGGGCGCGACGGCATCGCCGAGACGCGGCGCGTCAACTTCTCGCCGTTTGGCGGATTTCGTCCAGGACCGGCCTGAGGTAGCCGAGAAAGGCCTCGGGGTTTTCGCTCATCGGAAAATGCCCGAGGCCTTTCATCACCGTGAATTTCGAGCCGGCAATGCGCGCCACCGCGGCTTCGGTATCGCGCGGCGACGCCGAGTAGTCGTACTCGCCAGTGAGGCAATAGAGCGGGCACACCTTGGTGTCGATCTCGCCGATGCGGCCGCGGATGTCGCCCTCGACCTGATAGAAGTACAGGTCGCCGGTGAACACGCCCGGTCCGCCCTGCATGTAGTGCCACACCGTTTCCCATACTTCGGGTGCCGGGCTGAGCGGCGACATCAGGCCGTATGCCACCGCGCCGCACGCACGTCCGCCGTGCACCTCGGGATGATCGAGCCACGACGGGTCGTAATAGCGCTCGACATAGGCGCCGGTCTGCAGGCCGATCAGCGCGCGCAGCTCCTTCGCGTGCTTCAGCGCGAGATCGAGCACGATGCGCCCGCCGATCGAGCAGCCCATGATCACCGGCCGCTCGAGCCCGAGCTCGCGCGCGAACTCCATGATCATCGCGGTGTACGAGCCGGTGGTCAGGCGATAGTCCTCGTTCTGCCATCCCGCCGGCGGCGAGGACTTTCCGTGCCAGGGCATGTCGAACGTGATCACCCTGTAGCTTTTCGTTATTGAAGAATCATTCAAGACGGCGCGGAACTGCCGGCCGTCCGAGCCGGCGGTATGCAGGCAAAGCAGCGGAATCCCCTGCCCCGCCTCCTCAAAATAGATGCGGTGCTTCCCGATGTGCGCGTAGCGCCCGACGATCGGTTCGAGCTTCATGCGTTGCGCGGCGCCGCGAGCACCAGCTTCACGTACTGCAGGTAGGCCATCAGCACGCGCTGATCGCCCTCGAACTTCACGTCGCCGCGCCTGAGCAGCGCGAACAGATCATGCCAGCCCGGCGCCGGCGGCTTCTGCCAGAACTTGGCCCACGAATCGCGCGAGGCGCGGATCGCGAAGCTCCACGAGCGCTGGGTGAACGGGCCCTTCTCCAGCTTCTCGATCCTGCCGTCGCGCACCGTGAGCAGAAACTGCGTGTCTCCCACCTCGACCATGAAGGTCTCGCTCATGCGCCGTCCCCAGCGCACGATGGCCGGGTCGCGGTTCACGAGCTCGTCGACTCTCTCGATCGCGCGCTGCACGCGCCTATTCCTCGTAGGGCACGAAGCCGTGCTTCTCGTGCAGATCGTTCACCGCTCGCGACACGGCATAGTCGATCAGCCGCTTCTGCGTACCCTCCGGGATGGTTCGTGTCACCAGGATGAGCGGACGCGACAGCAGGTAGGTGCGGTCGCGAACCGCACGGGTGGAAGCGGGCGTGCCCTCGTAGGCGAGCAGCTTGACCGGCGCACCGGACTTGACGCTGCGCTCGGCCACGCCCAGCGCCGCGATGGTGATCGCGTCGCGATCGCTCGCGACGAACGCAACGGCGTCCGCGTTCTCGAAAAATATCTTGTGGCCGCGTACCTGTCCATGCTTGAGCTTCAGGTGACGCAGAATCAGCTCGGGGATGGCCTGGTCTTCCTCGCGCCATGCCAGCTTGATCGCGCCGGGACGCGCGCCCAGCTGCTTCCAGTCGGTTGTCTTGCCGGTGAGGAGCTCCGCTAGCTGTCGGCGGCTGATTCCCTTCAGCGGGTTGCTGCGGTGGACGACGATCGCCGCGCCATCGCGGCACAGCGGGTACGAAAACAGATCGCGCTCGTTGTCGACCAGCTGCCGCGACAGCATGGCGATGTCCGACGCCCGGCCGCGCAGCTCCGCAATGCCTTTTCCGGAGCCCACCGAGCGGACCTCGATCGACACGCCGGGGTTCAGGCCTTCGAAGCGCCGGGCGATATCCATCATCAGCGGATAGATGGTCGAGGAGCCGCTGATGACGATCGGCTTTTGCGCACCGGCCAGCGCCGGAACGAGCAACAGCAGGACAAGGCACGCTGAACGCAATGTGGCTCGCCTCATTGGCGCTGCGAAAAGCTCCTGCCGAAAATGCCTTCAGCGATGCGGTTCTTGAGGATCTCGATCGAGCCGCCGGCGATCATCCAGCCGCGGCAGCGGCGCACGCAATATTCGACCAGCTCTTCCTGGCTGTAGCCGAGGCCGCCCATCACCTGCAGCGCCTCGTTCGCCACGTCGAAGCCGGCGCGGTTGCAGTAGGCCTTGGCGATCGCCGTTTCCTCCGGCGAGGGAAATCCGCGGTCGGCATTGGCCGCCGCGCGGTACAGAAGAAGCTGCGCGGCGTCGAGCGCCATCTTCATGTCGGCAAATTTCCATTGCAGGCCCTGGAATTCGGCGAGCAATTTGCCGAACTGCCTGCGCTCGAGCGCCCAGCCGCGCGCGCGCTCGAAGGCGTAGCGCCCGAGCGCGAGCGAGCGCGAGGCGTTGCCGATGCGCTCGACGTTGAAGCCGCCGATCTGCTTCTTGAAGCCGCCTTCCTTGAGCAGCACCATGTCGGCGGGCACGTGGACGTTGTCGAAGTGCAGCTCGGCCCATTCTTCGCCGGACATAAACGTTGAAGGTTTACCCCTCCGGACGCCTGAAGCATCTGTTCCTATGAGAACAGAACCTATTCCGCCGACCCCGGGACCGAAGCGCACGTAGGTGAGGATCACGTCCGCATAGGCCGAGTGCGTGGTGAAGATCTTCGAGCCGTTGATGCGGTAGCCGTCGCCGTCGGCCGTAGCGCTGGTTTGCAGATCGGTGACCGCCGAGCCGGCGTCGGGCTCGGTCATGCCGACCGAGATGACGGTTTCACCCGAAAGCAGCTTTTTCAGGAAACGATTCTTGTGAGAAGCGGAGCCGTACTCCGCGAGTACCCGGATCGGCCCGAAGTTGCCAGCCTGGATCACGTCGGCGCTGCGCGGGCAGATGGCAGCGACCGATTCGATCGCGATCACGGCGTCCATCAGGCTGCCGCCCTGGCCGCCGTCGGCTTCCGGGATGGTGATGCCGAGCAGGCCTTGCTTCGCCATCAGCTTCGCCACGTCCCACGGATAGCCGGGGGCATGCGCGCGCGCCAACGCTCCGGAGGCCAGATTGGCCTTTGCAAACTTCAAAACCGAATCCTGGAACTGCTGCTGCTCGGGCGTCAGCCGGAAGTCCATACGGGCGGATGGTAGCCGAGCTTCACCGGCGGCCGGCACCAGAACGCCGGCGTCTCCGAGAGCTCGACTGCCGGTTTCAGATAGCGGATGCGGCCGCCGGGGGTGCGCATCTGGCCGAGCAGCGGCTCGAGCTCGTCCGCGGGCAGGTCATCGGGCAATCCGTGCCACGCGGATTCGGGCAGCGCGCCGCGGTCGACGATGAACTTGCCGACGCGCGCCAGCCCCACGCGCACCAGCCAGCTGCCGCCTTCGCGCCGGCGGCGCGCGAGCGCGACGCAGACGCCGAACGCCATCAGGTAGCCGCTGACGTAATCGATGGCCGACACGGGCAGGAGCTTCGGCTTCGCGGCGCCACCGTTAGCCTGCGCGATACCGCTCACCGCCTGCACGATGCTGTCGAAGCCGCGGCGGCCCTGCCACGGCCCGCTCTCGCCCCACGCGCTTAGCGAGGCGCAAATGATGCCCGGACGCAGGGTCGCCAGGTCGTCGTGCGAGAAGCCGCGGCGCGCCAGCGCGCCGGGGCGGTAGGACTGGGAAAAGACGTCGGCCCTGGCGGCCAGCTTGCGCAGCCGCTCCACCTGCGGCTGCGTGCGCAGGTCGATGCGCGCCGAGCGCTTGCCGATACCGGTGTCGAGCTCGACCACGCCGGAGTCCGGCAGGTGCGCGGCGCTGAGCTTGAGCACATCCGCGCCGAACGCGGACAGGCTCTTGGCGCAGGTCGGACCGGCGAGGACGCGCGTCAGGTCGAGCACCTTGACGCCGAGCAGAGGACGCGCGCGCGCCGGCGGCGTATACGGCGGCGCGTCGCCGATGCGCACGATTTCGACCAGAGGCTGCTTGGCCACGGCCTGCGCCTGCGGATGTTGCAGCCATTGCTCCTCGGTGCGCACGTAACCGGCGCAACCGCCGGCCGCGTGGATCGCGTCTTCCAGCGCCTCTCCCGCCCACGAGCGGCTCGCTTCCTCGGCCTTCGCCCGGTCGGCTTCGGTGGCGAGCACGCGCAGCGCCGCGTCGCGGTGGTTCGGGAAATTGCAATGGATGCTGACCCAGCCGTCGCGCACCGGATAGAAGCCGCTCATCGGGTCCCATACCGGCGGCGGCGGCTCGCCGTTGATGCGCAGGTAAAACGCGCTGCGCAGCGAGACGGCGGCGGCGCGCGTGTTTACGCTCACCCGCTGCGGCATGCCGGAGAGCCCGGCAGCGGCGAGGCCGAGCGCCCCGAGCGCGGCCGCCCCGGCGGCGCCGACCCGATAGCGGATCGGCAGCACCGGGTCGTCACCTTGGAAGTCGACATCACCCCGCACCCCGGCCGTGGCCAGGATTTCACGCAGGGCGGGTTGCGGCATCAGATGGTCTTGACGAGAACCGGGAAGTACTTCTTGCCGTTGCCGCCGGCCGCGGCGCGCTCCAGCGCGGCCATCGCGTTCTTCGCCGCGACCAGCTCGGCGCGCGCCTGCTTGGCGAATTCCATCAGGTAGGCCATGTCCTTGAGCGCGTACTCCACCGAGTAGGCGCGCTCCGGGAACTGGTCGGGCAGCATCGCCTTCATGCCGTGGTTGCGCAGCGCGAAGCTGTCGGCCGAGCCCTTGCTGAGCGCGTCGAACACTTTGGTCGCGCTCAAGCCCGCCTTGCGCGCGAGCGACAGCGCTTCGGCCAGCGCCACCACGTTCTGGAACAGCACCATGTTGTTGATCAGCTTCATCGCCTGGCCGGCGCCGGGCGCGCCGCAGTGCGTGATGTCGCTGCCGATATGCACGAGCGTCGGCTTCATGCGCTTGAACACCGCCTCGGTGCCGCCCACCATGACCGAGAGCTTGCCTGCTTCGGCCGCGGCGCGCGTGCGGGCGACCGGCGCATCGAGGAAATGGATGCCGCGCGCGGCAAAGCGCGAATTGAGGTCGCGCGCGAGCGCCACGGTGGTGGTGCTGGTGTCGATCACGTAGCTGCCCGAGCGCATGTGCAGCATCAGGCTGGCCGGGCCGGCGCACACGTTCTTGACTTCCGGCACCCCAGGAAGCGAGAGCAGCACGATGTTGCAGCGCTCGGCGATCTCGCGCACCGAGGCGGCGGCGACCACGCCGTCGGCCTTGAGGCGCTCGAGCGGCGCCGGGTCGATGTCGAATCCCATCACGTCGTCGCTCGCTTTTTTCGCGAGGTTGCGGCAGATGGCCTCGCCCATCACGCCGAGCCCGATGAATCCGATCATGCGTCCCCCTTGCGCACCACCAGCGCGTCGAGCGCTACGACACCCCGGGCCTTCACCAGCAGCGGGTTGATTTCCGCCTCGAGCACCGGCCTGCCCTTCGCCAGCGCCAGGCGCGACACCGCTGCGACGGTTTTCGCCAGCGCGCGGACGTCGCCGCGCGGCAGGTTGCGGTAGCCGCGGATCGCGGCGAAGCCCTTCACCCTGGTGATCATCTCCTCCGCCTCCCCTTCGCTCACCGGCGCCATGCGCACCGCGGTGTCGCGGTAGACCTCGGCCAGCACCCCGCCCGCACCCACCACCACGATCGGCCCGACCACCGGGTCGTCGCGGTAGCCGACGATCGCTTCGGCCAGCCCGGACTCCATTTTCTGTATTAGCACGCGCTCCGCGTTGAGCGAGGCGGCCTTTTTCTGCAAATCCCCGTGATCTTTGACCCCGAGCAGCACGCCCCCGCTCTCGGTCTTGTGCTCGCCCAGCCGCTTCACCGCCACCGGATACGGAATCGAGTGCCGGAACTCCGGCGCCTGCGCCATCGCCCAGGGCGCGACCGGCACGCCGAGCTGGCTGAAGAGATCGAAGCCCCGCGCCGGGCCGATGTCGATATCCCCCGCCGGGCGCTCGCGCGGCGTGCGCCACGCGAAGAATGCCGCAAGCGCATCGGCGCAAGCCTCCGGCGTGCGAAACGCCGCGATGCCCGCCGCGGCGGCGAGCGCCAGCGAGCGCTCCGCCTGCGGCGTGAAAAAGGTCACGATCGGCTTTTGCGCCTTGGCTGCTACGATCGGTTCCACGGCAATCTCGGGGTGGAACTGCGCCGACGAGCCGACCGCCGCGAGCACCGCGTCGCAATCCGATTGCAGCGCTTTCTCCAGCGCCGCAGCGTAGGTCGCGCTGCCACCCGCCATCGTCAGGTCCATGATCGGCGCCGACAGCTCGACGCCGTGCATGCCGAGGCGATCGACCACCGTGGCCGCGCCGCCGCCGGTAGTCGTCACCACCGCGACTCGTCCCGGTCTTTTCAGATCAAGTGAACGGAAAGCGGAAACCAGGGGCGTAATCTCCAGCAACGTCTCCAGCATATCCACGCGCACGATGCCGCAATCGCGGAAGTACGCATCGAGCGCGGCGTCGGAGCCGGCAAGCGCGCCGGTGTGCGAGCGCGCAGCCGCTTCGCCGAGCGACGAGCGCCCGAGCTTGTAAGCCACGATCGCCTTGCCGGCGGCATGCGCCGCGCGCGCGGCGGCGGCGAGCCGCGCCGCATCGCGCACGGTCTCGAGGAACAGCACGATCACGCGCGTCGCCGCATCGCCGGCGAGCAGCTCGACCAGCTCACCCACGCCGAGATCGGCCTCGTTGCCGACCGAGACCAGCTTGGCGAATCCCAGCCCGCGCGCCGCGCCGCGCGAGAGCAGCGTGCCGAGCATGGTGCCGCTCTGCGAGACGATGCTGGTCCCGCCCGCGGGCAGCGCCGGCATCTCGAGCACCGCGTTCACGCTGACCGCGAGCCCGCTCGGCACGTCGATCACGCCCATGCTGTTCGGCCCGAGCAGGCGCACGCCGAGCGCACGCGCGCGCTCCACCAGCCGCGCCTGACGCTTCATGCCCTCGGCGCCGGCGTCGGCGAATCCGCCGCTGAAGATGCTCGCCACCTTGACCCCTGCCTTGCCGCAGTCTTCCAGCGCCTGCTCGACGTCCTCGATCAGGATGTAGGCGTGCTCGACCTTCTGCGGAACGTCGGTGACGCGCGCATAGGCTTTCTCCCCGAGCACTTCCTTGCGCACCGGGTTGACCGGGAAGACCTTGCCGGCGTAGCCGTGCTTCTTGAGATAGCGCTGCGGGCGGGCGGTGTTCTTGGCGCTGTCTCCGGAAGCGCCGATCAGCGCCACTGCGCGCGGCGCGAACAGCGCCTGCGCGAGATTCAGGTCAGCTGCCACAGCCGCGCCAGCTCCTGGCGCGCCTTTGCTTCGCCGAGCACCGGCGTGACGAGCTCGTAGTACTTCTCCTCCAGCATGCGGTCGGAAAGCGGCGCGTCGGGGTCGCCGATGCGCGTCGGCTGCAGGAACTCCTCGCGCCTGCCGCGCGCCCGGATTGCGACGCGCGCCTGGCGCTTGTGAGGAAATTCCGCTTCGAGCTGCGGATCCACGGAGAGCGAGATCTTCTGCATCACCCGCGCCGTTGCGGAATCATTCAATCGTTGGGGCTCAAATGCGGCGAGCCGAACGCTGCCATGAGTCAGGGCAGTAGCGACAACGTACTTCAACGAGAAGCGTCCTTCGGCCGGCGTGGTCGGCTTCTCGTAGCCGGCGACCTCGACCCCGGCCTTGTAGGTGGCGACCTCGATCTGCTCGATGTCCTCCGGCTTCAGGTTCATGCGCTTCTTCAGCTCGAGCGCGCCGTCGATCGCGGCGAAGGTGTGGCCGCAGCACGCGTGGTTCTTGAAGGTCATGCGCGTGATGTGGAAGTCCTTGCCGAGCGTGGCCAGGCCTTTTTCCCAATCCGGGTTGTCCCCCATTGCCTTGGCGAAACCCGCCATCACATCGAGTGAGCCCGTAACGCCTTCACGCGCAGCAAGCGCCGCCGTGACGCCGGCCTCGGCCGCGCGCCCGGCGTGGAGCGGCTTCGACATCGAGTCCATGCGGAACGCCTGCTGCAGGCCGGCGGCGAAGGTGGTGACGGTCGCCAGCGCATGGGCAAATTGACCCTTGTTCAGATGCAAAGCCTCTGCGGCGGCCGCGGCGGCGCCGAAGCAGCCGATGGTGCCGGTGTTGTGCCAATGCTTGTAGTGCGCCTTCCCCATCGCCGCGCCGATGCGCGTGGAAATCTCGTAACCCACGACGATCGGCCTCAGTTCCTCGGTCAACGCCCGGGCTGCCGCAATCGTGGGCGCGCCCGGGTGGTAGATGCCGTCGCGGAAGATGTCGTCGACCTCGACCGTGTGCGCCGCGGTGCCTTCGATCAGCGCCTTCAGGCGCGGCGACGGCGACTCGCCGGCGAATGCCTTCTGCAGCAGCGTGACCGGCGGCACCACCATGCCGGGATGCAGCGCCGCGTGCCAGTCGATCACGGCACGGCGCGCGTGATGAATGACTGTTTTATCCAGGGGTTTTTCCCTGAATGAAACGGCCCAATCGGCGAAGCGCTCGACGAGATGCATCAGCGCAGGTTCTCCCCCGCCGTCCTGATGCGCTTGCAGGCTTCCTCGAGGTTGTCGAGCGAGCTGGCGAACGAGACGCGGAAGTACGGCGACAGGCCGTAGCCCGCGCCGTTCGGCAGCGCGACGCCGTGTTCCAGCAAATGCGCGGTCACATCGGCATCGTTCTTGATGTTGCCTTTGCCAATCCACCCGGCGCAGGAGACGTACACATAGAACGCCCCGTGCGGCAGCGTGCACGAAAGTCCCGGCACCGCGTTCAGCCGCGGCACGATGAAGTCGCGCCGCGCCTGGAATTCGGCGCAGCGCTTGTGCACGATGTCCATCGGCCCGTTGAGCGCGGCCACGCCGGCCGCCTGGCTGACCGAGGACGGATTTAGCGAGCTCTGGCCCTGCATGCGCGCCATGGCGCGGATCAGCTCGACCGGCCCGCACGCGTAACCGAGGCGCCAGCCGGTCATGGCGAAGGTCTTGGACAGGCCGTTGACCGTGAGCGTGCGCGGCGCAAGCTGCGGCGCGGCCACCGCCAGGGTGGCGAACGTGCGGCCGTCGAACAGCACGTGCTCGTACATGTCGTCGCTGATGATCCACACCGACGGATGGCGCTCGAGCACCGCGGCGAGCGCGCGATATTCACCGGCCGTGTACACCGCGCCGCTCGGGTTGGACGGCGAGTTGAGCATCAGCCATTTGCTTTTCCTGGTAATGGCTCTCTCGAGCGCCTCGGGACGCAGCTTGAAGCCGTCTTCGGCCCGCGTCGGCAACCAGACCGGTACGCCTTCGCAGAAGTGGGTGATGTCGGCGTACGCCACCCAGGAAGGCGCCGGGATCAGCACCTCGTCGCCCGGGTCGAGTGTCGCCATCAGCGCGTTGAACAGCACCTGCTTGCCGCCGGCGCTGGCGGAAACGTTCTCCGGCTTGCACTCGATGCCGTTCTCGCGCTTGAACTTGGCGACGATCGCGGCCTTAAGCTCGGGCGTGCCGTCGACCTGGGTGTAGTGGGTCTGGCCGGCGTGCATCGCGCGGTACGCCGCCTCGATGATGTGGTCCGGCGTGTTGAAGTCCGGCTCGCCCTGCGCCAGCTCGACGATGTTCCTGCCGGCGGCGCGCAGCTCGCGCGCGCGCTGCGCGGCCCGGGCCGAGGCGGAAAGCCGAGCGCGCTCGACCCGCGCGGATAGAAGCCCCATTAGGGAAGCTCTGAAGTAGTCGTCCCCGCGAAGGCGGGGATCCAATTTAAGAGGTTCATCTGCTCAAAACGGGGTCCCCGCCTTCGCGGGGACGACAACATTGCGCCGCGGGGACGACCATTTGGCGCCTTCCCTAGTTGACGACGATGTTGTTCGTGCGGATCAGGCGCGACCACTTCTCGCGCTCGGCGTCCACGTGCTTGCGGAACGCCTCGGGCGAGCCGCCGATCACCTCGGCGCCCTGCTCCTCGATCTTCTGGCGCATCTCGGGCGCGGCGAGCACCGCGTTCAGATCCTTGTTCAGGCGCTCGATGATCGGCTTCGGCGTCCCCGCCGCCACCGCGATCCCGCTCCAGGACAGCGACTCGTAGCCCTTCACGCCCGACTCGTCGATCGTCGGCACGTCCGGCATCGCCGGCGAGCGCTTGAGCCCGGTCTGCGCCAGCGCGCGCAGCTTGCCGGCCTTGATGTGCGACACCGCGCCCGGCGCGTTCTCGAACATCATCTGCACCCGGCCGGACATCAGGTCGGGCATCGCCTGCCCGCTGCCCTTATAGGGCACGTGCAGGATGTCGGTACCGGTCATCGCCTTGAACAGCTCGGCCGACATGTGGGTCGAGGCGCCGGCGCCGGAGGATGCGAACGCGAGCTTGCCCGGCTCCTTCTTCGCCATCGCGATCAGCTCATTGACGTTCTTCGCCGGGAAGTCGGGCGGCACGATCAGCACATTGGTGATCGACGCCACGAACAGCACCGGCTCGAGGTCCTTGGCCGCGTCGTACGTCATGTTCTTGTAGAGCGAATTGTTGATCGCCATCACGCCGGTGGTGGCCATGAGCAGCGTGTAGCCGTCGGGCGTCCCCTTGGCAACTTCGTTGGCGCCGAGGTTGCCCGCCGCGCCCGAGCGGTTCTCCACTACCACCGGCTGGCCGAGCGGTCCCTGCGCGCGCTCGGCGAGCAGGCGGGCAAAGATGTCGGTCGAGCCGCCGGGCGCGAACGGGACAATCAGTCGAAGAGGTTTGGCGGGATATTGCGCAGCCACCGGGAAAGCAAACAGCGCCAGAAGCAAAACCAGGAATCGCATATCTCTCAGTTCTTGTAGGAAGGATCGAGTCGGTCGGCGAGCCGGCGCATCGCCGGCCATTCCAGCAGCCCCATCGTGCGGCGCACGCCGGGCTGGTACATGCGGCTGGTCTTCTCAAACGTTTCCCGGGAAGGGAGCAGCACTTCGTCATTGCATGCCTGCGCGAGAAGCTGCGTGCGGCAGGCGCGCTCCAGGCGGTAGGCGTTGTTGAACCCTTCGGCCACCGTCTTGCCGACCGCGAGCGTGCCGTGGTTGCGCAGCAGCATCACTTCGCAGTCGCCGAGGTTCTTCAGCAGCCGCTCGCGCTCGTCCATGTCCAGCACCACGCCTTCATAGTCGTGGTACGCGACTTTGGCGAAGCGCATCGCGGTCTGCGTCATCGGCAGCAGGCCCTTCTTCAGCGACGAGACCGCCATGCCGGCGAGCGAGTGCGTGTGCACCACGCAATGCAGCTCGGGCTTGGCCTCGTGGATCGCGCCGTGGATCACGTAGCCCGCGAGGTTGAACTTGTAGCCCAGGCCTTTCGGAAACTCGGGCTGCCACAGCACGGTGCCGGCGAGGTCGACCTTGATCAGCGAGGAGGCGCAGATCTCGTCGTACATCAGCCCCATCGGGTTCAGCAGGAACTCTTCGGTGCCTGGAATGCGCGCCGAGATGTGGTTGTAGATCAGGTCGTCCATGCCGAAGTGCTTCACCAGCCGGTAGGCGCACGCGCAGTCGACGCGCGCTTCCCATTCCGCCGCGCTCACCTTGCCCCTGAGCGACTTGAAGCGCAGCGGCGGATAGTCCTTGTCCGGCGCGAGCTCCGGATACATCTTGCGCAGGTCGGTGACTTTTGCCTTGGCCATCGCGAGATGTTACCGCGGTTGTCAGCGGGAGAGACTCAGGAACTCGCGCGCCGCCGCGAGCACGCGCTCGGGCTGGTCGGTCTCCAGATCGTGGCCTGCCTGATCGATCAGGACGAGCGAAGCGCGCTGCAGCTGGCGCGCCAGCCATTCGGCGCTCGCCTTGGGAATGGTGCCGTCGTCTACGCCCTGCAGGATCAGCGTGAAGTGCTCGACCTCCGCCACGCGCGCGACCAGCGCCTCGTCCTTTCCGTCGTCGGCGCCGTAATGCTCGAGCAGCTTGCGGTTCACGCGCTTGATGCGCTTGTCGATGTTGAGCAGGCCCGCCGGGCATTCGAGCACCAGGCGCTCGACCAGCTCCGGCCGCTCGAGCGCGAGCCATAGCGCCACCGCGCCGCCGAACGACCAGCCCATGACGTCGCAGCGCGTGCCGATCACGTTCGCGTGGAACTCGGCGATCAGTCCGCCTAGCGCGTTGCGGGTGCTGACGCCGGGGTGGAAATCGGTTCCCTCCCAGCCCGGGATCACCGGCACATAGAGCGCGAACGATTGCGCCAGGCCCTCCAGCACCTTGCTGCGGCGCACGCCGCCCGCGGGATGGAGATACAGCAGCGGCCGGCCGCTGCCCGCAACGAAATAGCTGAGCTCGCCGCTCTTCAGCCGGATTTTCTTCTCCTGCACCGGGTCAGACTACACGATGACCGCGGCCCGCTCCGACATCCCCGCCCGCCTCGACCGCCTGCCATGGTCCGCATGGCACTGGCGCGTGGTGATCGCGCTCGGCGTGAGCTGGCTGCTCGACGGCCTCGAAGTCACCGTGGTCGGCTCGCTCGGCCCGGCGCTGCAGCGGCCAGAGACCCTGGGACTGAGCGCGGGCCAGATCGGCTGGGCGGCGTCCGCCTACATCGGCGGCGCGGTGCTCGGCGCGCTCTACTTCGGCCGCCTCGCCGACAAGCTCGGCCGCAAGCGCATGTTCCTGGTGACGCTGGTGGTCTACCTGATCGCCACCGTGCTCACCGCGTTTTCCTTCGACATCTGGTCGTTCGCCATCTGCCGCTTCATCACCGGCTTCGGCATCGGCGGCGAATACGCGGCGATCAACTCGGCGATCGACGAGCTGATCCCGGCGCGGCTGCGCGGGCGCGTCGACCTCGCGATCAACGGCACCTTCTGGATCGGCGCCGCGATGGGCGCCGGCCTGAGCGTCATCCTCCTCAACCCCGACTTCATCGGCCCCGAGTGGGGCTGGCGCCTCGCCTTCGGCCTCGGCGGCGTCCTGGCCTTCGCAATCCTGCTGGTGCGCCGCCACGTGCCCGAGAGTCCGCGCTGGCTGATGATGCACGGCCGCTTCGACGAAGCCGAAGCGGTGGTGCGACAGATCGAGAAAGAAGTCGGCGTCACCGACAAGGTGGACTCGCACCTCGCGCTGCGCCCGCTGCGCTCGATTCCGTGGGCAGAGGTGTTCCACGTGCTGGCGGTGCGCTACCGCACGCGCGCCATCTTCGGCCTCACCCTGATGGCCTCGCAGGCGTTCTTCTACAACGCCATCTTCTTCACCTACGCACTGGTGCTCGCGCGCTTCTACGGCGTGCCCGACGACCGCGTCGGCTACTACATCTTCCCCTTCGCGATCGGCAACTTCCTCGGCCCGCTGGTCCTCGGCCACCTCTTCGACACCGTCGGCCGGCGCTTCATGATCGCGCTCACCTACTCCGTGTCCGGCCTCGGCCTCCTCGCCACCGGCTATGCCTTCCAGCAGGAAATGCTCACCGCGACCACGCAGGCATTCTGCTGGTCGGCCATCTTCTTCGTCGCCTCCGCCGCCGCGAGCTCCGCATATCTCACCGTGAGCGAAGTCTTCCCTCTCGAAATGCGCGCCATCGCCATCTCCCTCTTCTACGCCGCCGGCACCGCCATCGGCGGCTTCATCGGCCCGCCGCTCTACGGCGCGATGATCGAAAGCGGCAGCCGCACCGCCCTCTTCGGCGCCTACGCCTTCGCCGCGGTCCTCATGATCGTCGCCGCGATCGTCACCTGGTTCCTCGGCGTCGACGCCGAGCGCAAGCCGCTGGAAGAAGTGTGCGCACCGCTTGGTAGCGAGTCAGAGGACTCGCGTTTTATCCGCCCATCCCCGCGCCACCGAAAATCAACGGGTTAACCCGTAACCTGCCGGATATCCTGGCCGCCTAGCGCGCAAGTCGTTGTTTTCAGCGGAAAGCGCGCGGACTCGCGTCGTGATATACGGCATTCTTTCTGACTATTTCACTATAAGGACTTCTCCTCGACGGCAACGAAGTTGAAGTGAAGAGGTCGGACTGCTTCACTATAACCGGCCTGTTGATGAGCGATTTGCTCTGGCCCTGATGAAAGCCGCGCGTCCGGTTCTCGCACGTTAGTCGGCAATGAAGCTGCCCTGAAATAGTTCAGAGTTGCCGGACG
>Ga0207648_10000824_pt1 | contig 35021 bp, 32 predicted proteins | sample KBSMisM32_FD_184310 | JGI IMG/M metagenome (GOLD analysis project Ga0207648, IMG submission 184310) | Miscanthus rhizosphere microbial communities from Kellogg Biological Station, Michigan, USA - KBS Miscanthus M3-2 (SPAdes) (version 2) | ecosystem: Host-associated > Plants > Roots >... | reverse complement strand
CATCGGACATCGGCATCGCCACCGGCGGCACAGTGCGCAAGCTCACCCACCTCAACCAGCAGCTCGCCGCCAAGGTCATGGGCCAGCCGCAGAAGCTCGCGGTAAGCTCCAGCTTCGACCAGCACCCGATCGACGCCTGGATGATCACGCCGCCCGACTTCGACTCCGCGAAAAAGTACCCGCTGATCCTCGAAATCCACGGCGGCCCGTGGTCGGCCTACGGCCCGAACTTCTCGACCGACGACCAGCTCTACGCCGCTGCCGGTTATGTCGTGGTCTACGCCAACCCGCGCGGCTCGACCTCCTACGGCCAAGCCTTCGCCGACTTCATCGACAAGAATTACCCGAGCCACGATTATGACGACCTGATGAGCGCCGTGGATGCGGCAATCGCCACCGGCCATGTCGACCCGAACAACCTCTTCGTCACCGGTGGCTCGGGCGGCGGGGTGCTCACCGCGTGGATCGTCGGCAAGACCGACCGCTTCCGCGCCGCGGCGACGCAAAAGCCGGTGATTGACCTCGCCAGCTTCGCGCTCACCACGGACTTTGCGTCGAGCTTCTCGCCTTACTGGCGCAAGGAGCGGCCGTGGGAGGACCCGCAGAGCTATTGGAAATATTCGCCGCTCAGCCTTGTCGGCAACGTCAAGACTCCGACGCTCGTTGTCGTGGGCAGCGACGATTACCGGACGCCGGTCAGCGAAGCCGAGCAGTACTACACGGCGCTCCAAACCCGCGGCATTCCGACGATGCTGGTGAAAGTGCCGGGCGCGAGCCACGGCGGAATCGCCGCCCGCCCTAGCCAGGCCGCCGCGAAGGCCAGCGCGATCCTCGCCTGGTTCGACCGCTACCGCACCGACAAGCCGCACCCGGCGGACGTGGCTAACATAGGTACTTCCGACTCAGCCGTCCGCTAACTATCCGACCCTGCAACCTTTTCTCCCGCCAGCAGTATCGCTGGCGGGCATTTATCTCTGGGGAGAGACCATGACGACCTTCCGCCTGCTCGCGGCGACCGCGATTGCCTTGACCGCCGTTCCTGCCCTCGCCGCGACGACCAGCGGCATCAGCGCCCAGCGCCTGTCCGACGTCGACAAGTTCATCTCGACCGACGCGTTCGAGGGCCGCGGCCCCGCTACTCGCGCCGAGACCAAGACGATCAACTACATCGCCGACCAGATGAGGCAGATCGGGCTCAAGCCCGGCGGCGACACCGTCAACGGCCAGCGCAGCTGGTTCCAGAACGTGCCGCTGCTGAAAGCAGACTGGGCCGCCGACCCGGTCGTCACCATCCAGGGCCCCGGCGGTGCGATGCGCCTGACCCAGGGCAATGAGATCGCGGTGAAGGCGCCGCTCAACGGCGCGAACCAGGTTCGCATCGCCAACGCGCCAATCGTCTTCGCCGGCTACGGCGTTTCGGCGCCCGAGCGGAACTGGGACGACTTCAAGGGGCAGGACGTCCGCGGCAAGATCATCGTCGTCCTCATCAACGACCCTGACTTCGAAGGCGGCGAAGGAGATTTCGGCGGCAAGGCCATGACCTATTACGGCCGCTGGACCTACAAGTACGAGGAAGCCGCCAAGCGCGGTGCCGCCGGCGTGCTGATCGTCCACGAAACCGACCCCGCCTCCTACGGCTGGAACACGGTCAAGAATTCCAACACCAACACCCAGTTCGACATCGTCCGCCAGAACCCGGCGGGATCGCACACGCCGTTCGAAACCTGGATCCAGCGCGACGTCGCGGTCCAGCTGTTCAAGAATGCCGGGCTCGATTTCGAGCAGGCGAAGGCCGCGGCGAAGACCAAGGCATTCCAGCCGATCGACCTCAAGTCGACGCTGAGCGCCACCGCCAACGCCAATGTCGCGACGATCACGTCGCACAACGTCGTCGGCTATCTCCCCGGCAAAAAATACCCGGACGAGACCGTCATCTACTCGGCGCACTGGGATCACCTCGGCATCGGCAAGCCCGACGAGCGCGGCGACAAGATCTATAATGGCGCGCTCGACAACGCGACGGGCATCTCGCAGATCCTCGAGCAGGCCCGTGCCTTCGCTCGCGAACCGCGCACCGACCGTTCGGTCGTGTTCCTCGCCGTCACCGCCGAGGAGAAAGGCCTGCTGGGCTCCGAATATTATGCCCAGAACCCGATCTTCCCGGCCGCCAAGACCGCCGGCGTGCTCAACACCGACGGCGGCGCGATCTGGGGCCGAGCGAAGAACTTCACCATCTCGGGCAATGCCAAGCTCGGCCTGCTCGATATGCTGATCTCGGAGGGCAAGAAGCAGGGCCGCTACTACAGCGCCGACCCGCATCCGGAGGCCGGGCACTTCTACCGCTCCGACCATTTCTCGTTCGCCAAAGTCGGAGTCCCCGCCATCAGCTTCGGCGACGGTAACGACCTGGTGAATGGCGGCACCGTGCGCGGCGAAGCGCTCGGCAAGGAATATGTGACCAAGCATTATCACCAGCCGAGCGACGAATGGTCGCCGCAATGGGACTTCAGCGGCATGGCCGAGGACACGCAGCTACTGCACGATCTCGGCCGCGATCTCGCCAATTCGCGCGATTGGCCGAACTGGTCTCCGGACAGCGAATTCCGCGGGACCCGCGACAAGTCGGCTGCGGAGCGCGGCGGCTCGGCGCCGGCTCCGTCCAAGGGCGAGCGCGGCTGAGCGTGGCGCTGCCGGGACGGACGTTCCGGCAGCCCCGCAACGCTTGTTGAGCTATTGCTGAAACGGGAGTAGTTCGCCCTTTGTTCTAAAGGGAGAACGCGCATGGCCGATCTCATTTTCTACACGAACCCAATGTCGCGGGGGCAGACGGTCCGCTGGATGCTGGAGGAGGTCGGCCAGCCATATGAAACCGAAATCCTCGACTATGCGTCGACCATGAAGTCCGAGCCCTACATCTCGATCAACCCGATGGGGAAAGTCCCGGCGATTAGACACAATGGCAAGGTCGTGACCGAGGTCGCCGCGATCTGCTGCTATCTCGCGGACGCCTTCCCCGAAGCGAACCTCGCGCCGCCGACCGATCAGCGCGCCGATTATTATCGCTGGATTTTCTTCACCTCTGGTCCGGTCGAAGCAGCGTTCAGCAACAAGGCTGCAGGATGGGAGCCGACGCTCGAGAAGCAGCGCATGTTCGGCTATGGCAATTACGATCTTGCCATCAACAATCTCGAGCGGGCGCTGAGCGGCAAGGAATATCTCGCCGCCGACCATTTCACGGCCGCTGACCTGTTCGTCGGCGCGAACGTCAATTTCATGCTGGCCTTCAATCTGCTCGAGCCGCGGCCGGTGTTCGTCGATTACGCCCAGCGCATGACCGACCGCGACGCCTACCGCCGCGCCAAGGATATCGACAGCAAGGCCGCCGCCGAGATCCAGGCGAGGCAGCAGCCCCAGCCGGCGTAAGGGCTTTCCCTCCCTCCAGGGGAAGGGTTAGGGGTGGCTGCGAGCGGAGCGAGTTCGCAACGTTCAACCTACCCAACCCCCTCCCCGCCGGTGAGGGGAGAATGGAGGCGATAAGATGGACGAACAACGCCGCCAGCAAGCCGTCTACCTCTACGACCGCTTCACCCATGACGGCATGGAACGCCGCGCGTTCATGGCCGAGATGGCGAAGCTCGCCGGAAGCGTCGCCGCCGCCGAACTGCTGATTTCCGCAATCGCCGCCTCGCCCGCCGCAGCCGCCATCGTCGCCGAGAACGACCACCGCATCTTCACGCGCACCGACAAGCTCGTCGGCGGTTACAGCGCCTATGTCGCCGAGCCCAAGACTCGCTCGCTCAAGGCGACGGTCATCGTCATTCACGAGAACCGCGGCCTCAACGATCACATCCGCGACGTTACGCGCCGGGTCGCCGTCGAGGGCTTCCGCGCGGTCGCGCCGGACATGCTCTCGCCGAGCGGCGGCACGCCGTCCAACGAAGACGCCGCGCGCTCCGCAATCGAGAAGCTTGACGTCGGCAAGTCCGTCGACGACGCCGTCGGTTTCATGAGCGAGCTCAAGAAATCGAGCCGCGGCGGCAAGATCGGCGTGGTCGGCTTCTGCTGGGGCGGTGCGTTCGTGAACCGCCTCGCCGTCGCGGCTGGCAACAAGCTCACCGCCGCCGTGCCCTACTACGGCCCTGCCCCCGATCCATCCGCGGCGCCCAAGGTCCAGGCAGCGATGCTTATCCACGATGCCGGCCTCGACGAGCGCGTCAATCGCACCTCCTTCCCGTGGGTCGAAGCGCTACGGGCCAACAAGAAGAAGGTAACGTTCCAGCTCTACGACGGCGTCAACCACGCCTTCAACAACGACACCTCGGCGGAGCGCTACAACAAGGAAGCCGCCGAGCTCGCGTGGAAGCGGACGATCGCCTTCTTCCACAAACATCTCGGCTGATCGCCACCTCGAAGCGCCCTTGCGCTTGGCAAAAAGCCTGTCATGGAACTGTCACATCCCGGCTGGGGGACGCTGACAGGGGCTTTTGATGTTCGCTTGGTTCCAACGCCTGCTGCCAAGGACGGGCGACTTTTTCGGCATGTTCGAAGCCCACGCGGGCACGTTGGTCGACGCGGCGGAGGCGATGAACAAGCTCGCTGACGGCGGCACTCCGCAGAAGGACTACATCGGCGAAATCGAACGCAAGGAACACGATGCCGACGATATCACCCGGCAGGTGTTGAGAGACGTCCGCCGCACGTTCCTCACGCCCTTCGACCGCGGCTCGATCACGTCGCTGATCGCCGCGATGGACGACGCCATCGACGAAATGCACTCGGCCGCGATCGCGATCGACCTCTATGAGCTCAAGACCTTCGAGCCCGAGATGAAGCAGATCATCGCAATGGCGGTCGAGTCCGCCCGTCTCACGGCGGAAGCGATGCCGCTGCTTCGCGACATCAGCCGCAACGGCGGCCGGATCCACGAAATCACGGAGGCCATGGTGAAGCTCGAAGGCGGCGTCGACGATGTCCATGCCGCCGGACTTCAGAAGGCCTTCCACGAGCATGCCGACGCGCCGATGAAGTTCATCGTCGCGCGTGAAATCTACAAGCATCTCGAACGGATTGCCGACGCCTTCGAGGACGTCGCGAACGAGATCGACGGCATCGTGATCGATCACGCTTAGGCCATCGAGATGCACGAGCTCGCTCCCGTCCTGCTCGTCGGCCTGATCGTCGTCGCGCTTGCGTTCGACTTCCTGAACGGCCTCCACGACGCTGCCAATTCCATCGCGACCGTTGTTGCGACCCGGTTGCTAAGCCCCGTGATGGCCGTCGGTTTCGCGGCCTTTTTCAACTTCGCCGCTTACTTCCTGGCGCTGCAATGGCCGCAACTCCACAAGGTCGCGGACACGATCGGCAAGGGTCTGATCGACAAGGATCTGGTCACGCCCGCCGTCGTCTTCGGAGCGCTCGTGGGCGCGATGTTCTGGAACGTCGTCACCTGGCTCAAGGGGATTCCCTCGTCATCCAGCCACGCTTTGGTTGGCGGCCTCATCGGCGCCGGTGTCGCTCATGCGGGCATTGCGGGCGTCCAGTGGAATGGCCTCAACAAGACCCTGATCGCCATCGTTCTTTCGCCGACGCTCGGCCTCATTCTGACCATGGCGATCATGCTGGTGACGAGCTGGATGGGCGTACGCGCCAGCGCCCGGGGATCGGAGCGGACTTTCCGCGGCCTGCACCTCGTGTCTGCCGGCGCCTACTCGCTCGGGCACGGCCTTAACGACGCCCAGAAGACGATGGGCATCATCACCGTGCTGCTTTACTCGACCGGCTACCTTCATGGTGACTTCCAGGTCCCGCACTGGGTCGCGCTCAGCTGCTATGTCGCGATCGGCCTCGGCACGCTGACCGGCGGCTGGCGAATCATCGAGACGATGGGCACCCGCATCACCAAGCTCAACCAGCACCAGGGCTTCTCCGCCTCGACCGGCGGATCGATCATGCTGTTCGCCGCCTCCTGGTTCGGCATTCCGGTGTCGACGACTCACACCATCACCGGCTGCGTGATTGGCGCCGGTGCCGCTCGCCGCGCCTCCGCCGTACGTTGGGGCGTCGCGCGCAGCGTGATGATCGCCTGGATCATCACCATCCCAGCGTCAGCGATCGTTGCCGCCCTCTTTTATTATCTGATCAGCGGTTACGGCGCCCGCGCGCTGCTTGCCGCTGCCGTCATCGCGCTCTTCTTTTTTGCGGCCGCGGCATGGCGCGAGTTCAAGCTTCACAACGAAGGCCGCGGCAAGTTCGCCGCCTGGATCGCAGCGATCGGGTTCCTCACTGCCGCTGGCATCGTCGCTTACGGCGTCTTCAACTGACAAACGAAAAGGGCCGGAGTTTCCTCCGACCCTTCCCGTTTAGCTTAGCTGCTAGTCCTAGCGGCGGTTGCCGAAGAGGCGCAGCAGGAACAGGAACATGTTGATGAAGTCGATGTAGAGGTGAAGCGCACCCATGACGGCGGTCTTCGCCATCGCCTCGCCATGTCCCGCGACTGAGAAATAGACGCTCTTGATCTTCTGCGTGTCGTACGCGGTCAGGCCCGCGAAAATCAGCACGCCGATCGCGCTGATCGCCAGGTCCATCGCCGGTGAGCGCAGGAAGAAGTTGATCAGCAATGCGACGAACAGACCGACGACGCCCATGATGAGGAACGTGCCGAGGCCCGATAGGTCGCGCTTGGTCGTGTAGCCGTAGAGGCTGAGGCCGAGGAACGCGCCTGACGTCGCGAAGAACGCCTGGGCGATCGAGCCCTGGGTGTAGACCAGGAACAGGCTCGAAAACTGGACGCCGATCAGGCCCGCATAGGCCCAGAATAGGGTTTGTGCGGTCGTCACCGACATCCGGCTGATGCCGGCGCTCATCCACCAAACGAGGCCGAGCGGAGCAAACAGGACCACCCAGAACAGCCCGGTCGCCTGTCCGGTGGCCGGACTAATGATGAGGTTGATGAGGCTGCTCTTGGCGAAAAGCAAAGCGACGATGCCGGTAAGCAGCACGCCCGAAGCCATGTAGTTGTAGACGGAAAGCATGTACGACCGGAGGCCCGCATCGCGGGTGGCGCGCGGGACGCCTACCGTCGCGGCAGTATTCACGCCGGTCGTTTGCGGGTCTTGCCAGTTGGCCATTTAGTCTCCTTCGCGCGGGCAATAGGCCCGTTCGCTAGGCGTAAATATCGTGGAACAGAGGGGCAACTTCAAGCGAAACCGGACATTAGGGTCCTTGGCTGAACGGTTGTTCAGAAACCGGCAATCCGCGGCCATTGCCGTTCGGAGTATCTGGTGCGACATTATGGTCATGCTGGGGGGCACTTTCGCGGGCCGGCTTTGTGGCGTGTTGCGCACGGCGCTGCTGGCGCTCGCATTCCTCACGGCGGCGCCCGTCCAGGCGAAAGACCCGGGCCGCATCGTCGCCGTCGGCGACCTTCACGGCGACTTCTCGGCCTGGCTTGACGTCGCTCGCGACGCGCGGCTGGTCAACGCAAGCGGGCACTGGGTCGGCGGAGCAACCACGCTCGTCCAGCTCGGCGACATCACCGACCGTGGGTCAGACTCGCTGAAGATCATCCGCAGCCTCCAATTGCTCGCCAAGGAAGCCCCGCATTCACGCGGCAAGGTCATCGTGGTTCTCGGCAATCATGAGGCCATGAACCTGCTCGGAGACCTACGCTACACGACGCCCGGCGAGTTCACGGCCTTCGCGGACGCCCAATCGCCGGGCCGGCGCGAGGCCGTTTACGAAGCCAACAAGGCGGCGCTCGAGGCGCAGTATCGCGCCCGGAACCCGGCCCTGACCCCGTCCGCGATCAAGGACGCCTGGATCGCGTCGACGCCACTCGGCTGGGTCGAGCACCGCCTCGCCTGGAAGCCGAGCGGGGAGCTTGGTCAGTGGGCCACGAAAAACCCGGCAATCGCCAAGGTCGGCGGCACCCTGTTCGTCCATGGCGGAATCAGCGCCGAAACCGCCGCGATCCCTCTCGAACAGGTCAATCTCCGCTACCGCAAGGCCATGGCTGCGGCGGACGAAACGACGCTCAACGATCCGCTCGGACCGCTCTGGTATCGGGGCCTCGTCCTCAAGGACCCCGAGGCTGACGCGGCGCGGAAGGCTGCCAATCGGTTGCCGCCCGCGAGCGTCGAGGAAGAACTGACCAAGGTTCTCACTACCTACGGCGCCAAGCGCCTCGTCATCGGCCATACGCCGAGCCTTCAGGGCATCCAGATCACCAACAATGGTGAACTCGCCCGCATCGATACCGGCATGTCGCGCGTCTACGGCGGCCCGCTGACCTGGCTTGAGATTGTTGGGGACCAGATGACCCCGCACACCGTCCGGAGGACAACGCCATGAGGACGATCGCCCTTGGAATAACCCTGGCCCTTGCTGCCGCACCGGCGGCAGCCGGGCAGCCGAAGCCGCTGTTCGCCTCCGACGATACGATCCACATCGCCATCCAGGGCCCGATGAATGCGTTCTTCCGTAATCGATCGGACACGCCTCGTCCCGGCAGCCTGACCGTTGGCAGCGAAACGCTTCCGATCAACTTGACCGTTCGCGGCATCACCCGCCGCATGGGTGATATTTGCGACTTCCCGCCGCTGCGCGTTGAGTTCACCGCGCCGCCGCCACCGACTTCATTGTTCGCGGGCCAGAAGAAGCTGAAGCTCGTCACCCATTGCCGTGGCAACGTCGGCTTCCAGCAATATCTGCTGCTCGAATATTCGGCCTATAAGATGTACCAGCAACTCACCCCGCTCGGTCTCCGCGCGCGACTGGCCGACGTCACCTACAAGAATGACGACGGGAAGGTCGCCGTACAGCGCTACGGCTTCTTCCTCGAAGACGTCAGCGACGCCGCCAAGCGCAACGGGCTCAAGGAATTGCACGCCCCCTCGACGATCGCGGTCGCGAGCCTCAGTCCGCGCGACAGCGCCCGCTATGCCCTGTTCCAACACATGCTCGGCAATCACGACTGGTCGATGCGGGCCGGCCCCAAGGGCTCCGACTGCTGCCACAACGCAAAGCTCGTCGGCGCAAGCGGCCTTGCAACGGGCACGGTCATTCCGATCCCCTACGATTTCGACTTTTCTGGGTTCGTCGACCCGCCCTACGCGACGCCGCCGGAGGAACTTAAGATTGGCGACGTCAAACAGCGCTTCTTCCGCGGCTATTGCATCCACAACAATGATGCGATGGCCGTCGCGGCGCAGATGAGAGCCGCCCGTCCGCAGATCCTTGCCTCACTCACCTCAACGCCCGGGCTCGACGCGAAGTCGCTGGGCCGCGCGCAATCCTATCTCGATGGTTTCTTCCAGGCCATCGCGACCGACGCCGGTACGGCGACGCTCCTTAAACACTGCGTCGGCTAGGTCGCGGGGGGTTCGTCCTCGGTTTTCCTGACGAGCGGCGTCACCAACCCGCGCGGGGTGTGCTCCGGATTATAATCGGAGAAGAAGCGCTTCATTCCCTCGCGCTCGCCGAATTCGGTGATCCAGAGGCCGAGGATGGTGTAATTGAACGCCATCGTGACGACCGCGGCAAGCTCGACCGCGCCGATGCCCGCCGACAGGCCGATTGCGACCGCCAACAGGATGAACAAGGCGTCGCCCGAGCTTTTCAGCGAATTCCTGAACCGCACCGCCCCCGCAATGCCCGCCAGCGAAAAGGCCAGCGCCAGCGAGTTTTGGACGATGATGACGATGCCGGTGACGACCATCGGCAGGACGATGATGGTGTTGATCAGCGACTGGTCATATTCCTCGTCGTTGCGGACACCCATGTAGACCCAGCTGACCGGCAGGGAGGCGAGGAACGCGCCGACCATCGCGACAATAAGCCAGAACAGGCTCTGCCCAAGGTTTTGAACGTGCGCCGCCTTGATCATGTCGCTCGCTTCGAGCGGGCCCTTTGCGGGCTGGGTGATCAGCTCCTGCACGCCGCCGATCGGGAGGTAATTGCGGCTCTCCGGCCATATCGTCAGAGCCAGGAACACCAGCGCCCCGATCACCACATAATAGCCGGTCAACCGGACCATCAACCTAGTCGCGCGCATCACTTGCCCCCCTTCTGCGGCTTATAGTCTGGAATGGGATCGATCACGCCGAAGCGTTCCTTCTTCGGTTTTCCCTCGAGCTTGGGCCAATCGATCTTGGCCAGCGGCAAATCCACGTCCGGAATGCGGTCGAGCAGGTTCCGAAGAAGCGTCAGCCGGCCCAGCGGCTGCTGGTTGAAATCGATCAGAGTCCACGGCGCGTAAGGCGTGTTGGTCGCCGCCAGCATCCGTTCGCGCGCCTGCGTATAATCGTCGTACCGCGCACGCGCCTGGATATCCACGGGCGAGAGCTTCCAGCGCTTGACCGGGCTGTTCAGCCGCTTGAGGAAGCGTTCTTCCTGAGTCTCCTGGTCGCAGCACAGCCAATATTTGAACAGCAGGATGCCGTCGTCAGTCAGCTGCTTTTCGAACTCAGGAACGACGCGAAGGAAGGCCTCGGCCTGCTCCTCGGTGCAATAGCCCATGACCCGCTCGACACCCGCGCGATTGTACCAGCTGCGGTCAAACAGGGTGATCTCACCCTTCGCCGGAAAGTGCGGGATGTAGCGCTGGAAATACCATTCGCTGCGCTCGCGCTCGTCCGGCGTGGGCAGAGCGACAACTCGGCATTGGCGCGGATTGAGCAGCCGCGAGAACATCTCGATCGACCCGCCCTTGCCCGCTGTGTCGCGGCCCTCGAAGATGACGATGATGCGTTGGTCTGTCTCGGCCACCCAGCGGGCCATCGATGCCAGCTCGGCCGACATCGGCTCGAGCAGCTCGCCATACTCTTCTTCGCTGAGCTTCTTCTCGCTCATCAGCGCCCCCGTTCGTCCCGACTGTGGCATTGCCGACGCGCAATTGGAACCCGTCAGCGGGCAAGTGCATAAGCCGGTTCGTGAACTCGCTGATCCGATTGCTGGCGACGGGCGCCCATTGGCTGCTTCGCCTGAACTGGTTCGCCCGCCGCCCGCGTACGTTCGGGGCTCACGCTTTGGCGTTCACACCCGACGGGAAGGTCATCCTGGTGAAGCTTCGCTACGCGCCAGGCTGGCGGCTTCCTGGCGGCGGCCGGAAGGAAACCGAGCCACCGCGCGACGCCGTCCTGCGTGAGCTTCGCGAGGAGATCGGCATGACCTCGCATGGCGAAATCACCGCCGCCGCCGAGCTCGAACAGCGCCCTGATTTCAGGCGCGATCTCGCCTCGCTCCTGATCGTCCGCGATGTGCAATACCGGCCGCACAGATGGTCGTGGGAGATCGAACAGATCATGGAGCGGGAAATCAATGACCTACCCGCGGACCTCGCCCCCATTGCGCGCGGCTGGGTCGATGCGCTTCGGGACAAAATCTGATGCACCGCCTGTTCGCCGCTATCCGCCCGCCCGAACACATCCGCGACATCCTGCTCGACGCCATGGACGACAGCGCCGACTTCCGCTGGCAGGACGACGAGCAATTGCACCTTACCCTGCGTTTCATGGGCGAGGTCGATCGCCACGTCGCGGCTGACCTGTCGGACGCGCTCGGCAGGATTCGTGCCGCGCCGTTCCAGCTCCGCATCAGCAAGGTCGGTACGTTCGATCATCGCGCCGCGGGAGCGCTCTGGGCTGGTGTCGAACCGAAGGCGCAGGTCGCCACGCTCGCCGCAAAGATCGAGCGAGTCTGCCAGCAGGCCGGCCTCGAACCCGAGCAGCGCGCCTTCCATCCGCACATCACGCTGGCACGCTGGAAAGGCCGTAGAACCATCGAACTCGCCGACTTCCTCGATCGCCGTCGCTCGCTAACCTCCGAACCCTTCGACGTGCGTGAATTCCTGCTGGTCGAAAGCCGCCTGTCCCGCCACGGCGCCCATTACGAGGAAATCGCGAGCTATTCGCTGGGATAGAAAAAGGGGGAGCCGAACGGGTGGTGGGCTCCCCCTTTTCCCCGGACACAAGGCCCGGAAACTAAAGCGAACTCTACCAGATACGAACCCGTTGAGCGGGCGGGATATAGAATTTCGAATCCGGCCCGATCTTAAACGCATCATACCACGCATCGAGATTTCGCAATGGTCCAATAATTCGGAACCGCCGCGGGCTGTGCGGATCGGATGCAACCTGTGTCTTGATCGCGTCTTCGCGCTGTTTTCCGCGCCAGGCCTGAGCGAAGGCGAGGAAAAAGCGCTGGTCGCCGGTCAGGCCGTCGATCACCGGCGCTTCCTGGCCGTTCAGCGACATCTTGTACGCCGAATAGGCAACCTCGAGCCCTGACATGTCACCGATATTCTCGCCCATCGTCAGCGCGCCGTTGATGAAGATTCCGGGCGCTGCCTCATAACTCGAATATTGCTTGCCGAGCGCGTCGGTCAGCGCCTTGAAGCGCGTTGCGTCTTCCTTGGTCCACCAATCGCGGACCGCTCCATTCTCGTCGATCTTGCGGCCCTGGTCATCGAAGCCATGCATGATCTCATGGCCAATGATCGCGCCGGCCGCGCCATAGTTCACGGCAGCATCCGCCGACGGATCGAAGAATGGCGGCTGCAGGATGCCCGCCGGGAACACGATCTTGTTCTCGAGCCCGCCATTATAGGCATCCACCGTCGCCGGGCTCATGCCCCACTTCTTGCGGTCGACCGGCTTGTTCAGATCCTCCATCGCATAGGCCCATTCGAAGGCCGCGCTGCGCTTCACGTTCCCGTACAAATCGTCGGGCTTCATCACGAGCTTCGAATAGTCTCGGAACTTGTCGGGATAGCCGACCATCACGTCCATCTTCGACAGCTTGGCCAGCGCCGCCTTCTTGGTCGCCTCACCCATCCAGCTATTGCCCTGGATCCGCTGCGCCGCCGCCTTCTTAAGGTTAGCGACCAGCGCTTCCATCTTGGTCTTCGATTCAGCCGGGAAGTAGCGCTCGACATAGGTCTTGCCGAGCAACTCGCCCAAGCGCCCGTCGACCTCCCCGATCCCGCGGCGCCAGCGCGGCCGCAGCTCCTTCGCTCCGGTCAGCGTCTTGGTATATTCGAACCGGCTGTCGACGAACTTCTTCGATAAGTACGGTGACGCGTCGTTCGCGACCTTGAACTTCTCCCAGGTCTTGAGCGTCGCCAGCGGCGTCTTCGCATATAGCGCCGCCATCTTCTGGATCGCCGTATTGTCCGCGATCAGCATGTGCGGCGACATGACCTGCGCATCGTCGAGATAGGCCTTCCAGCCGAACTGCGGCGCATACTTCTGAAGCTGCGCCAGGCTCATCGGATTGTTGAGCTTGTCGAGGTCGCGCAGGTCCGCCTGCGGCCACGACAGCTTTGCGATGTCGGTCTCGAACGCCATCACCGTGGCCGCAGCCGCCGCCGGATTGGGCTCGCCGATCATCTCGAACGTGCGCTGGACGTAGGCCCGATAGGCGTCGCGCTGCTTCTGATATTTGTCGAGCAGGTAATAATCGCGGTCGGGCATGCCCATCCCGCCGCTGCCGACAAAAGCGATGTTGACCTTGGGGTTGGCCGGATCGGGCAGGAGCCCAAGGGCGAACACCGTAGACCCGAAATCATGGTGTGAGTTCGCCATGAAGCGTGCGAACTCGGCCTTGTTCTTGATCGCCGCGACCCTGGCGAGATCGGCCTTCAGCGGCGCATCGCCCAGCTGCTCGAGCCGCGCCTCGTCCATGTAGCTTTGGTAGAATGCGCCGAGCTGGCTGTCCGCCGGAGCGCCCACGACAATCGCGCGCAATTGCTCCTGATTACGGTCGGCAAGCTCCGACCCGATGCCGTTCTGCGACTTGTCCGCGGGGATCTCGTTCGTGTCGAGCCAGTGCCCGGCGGCATAGCGCTGGAAATCGTCACCCGGTTTCACCGACGTATCGCGCGTCGAAATGTCGACGCCCCAAGTGCCGAAATGCACGACCTTCGGCTCCGACACCGATGCGCCCATAGCCTGGTTCTGCGCCGCCAGCGGAGCCTGCATTGCCGTGCAGGCGAGCAGCACCGCTGCAAGCCGAACGCCTCGATACGAACGATGAGTCATTTGTGCCCCCAAATGAATGATTTGCATGACGCTATGTCGACCTACCGGAGAAGGCGAGCCACCTCGCATCGACCAATGTCGGGAGTCCATCGACCGGCTGCAGGCAAGGCCCCCTTTAACCCCATCTTCACGCCGAAAATGTACATCTGCCAAGAGGAAACGAAGTGGATTCACGCTCTGCCTTGAACGCGACGCGGCAGCTTGCGAGCAGCCGCCTGATCACCAGCTGTGCTGCGCTTGCGGCGCTGTTCGTGTTCATGCCGATGGGCGAACGCGTCGTCGCCGCAGCCTTCGAAGGGTCGAAGACGGGGATCGACCGGACCCTGGTCGTCGCCTTCCTCTTGAACATCGCGCTGATCCTGTTCGCGTGGCGCCGGTCAAAGGATCTGCAAAATGCGCTCGCCGCGAACGAAGCTGCGCAGCAGTCCGCCCACGACAATGCCTATATCGACCACGTCACCGGCCTCGCCAACCGGCGTGAGCTGATGCGTGTCCTTGCACAATCGAATGTAGCCAAGGCCGATGGCAAGCTTCTCCTTCTCGATCTCGACTTCTTCAAGAAGGTCAATGATGTTCACGGACACGTCGTCGGCGACGAGGTCCTGCGCAAGGTCGCTGACGTCATCCGGAGCCGCTCGCCGGACGGCTCGTGCTGCGCTCGTCTCGGCGGCGACGAGTTCGCAGTCCTGATTTCCGGCCATCCCGACCCGGTCATCAGCCAGTCCGTCAGCGCGATCATCAGCGCGATTGCAGAGCCGATGGTGCTCAGCACCGCGACGGTTCACGTTTCCGCGTCGGTTGGAGTCTCCGCCATCGAACCTGAAACGGCCGCCGAGGAATGCCTGCGCCGGTCCGACATTGCGATGTACGCCGCCAAGCGCGCCGGCCGGAACTGCCAGGTCTGGTTCGACCAGAAAATGGAGCAGGAATTGCTCGTCCGCACCCAGCTCGAAGACGAAATCCGCAACGGCGTCGCCGGCGGCGAGTTCGTCCCCTTCTACCAGCCGCAGATCGATCTCGGTACCGGCCAGTTGATCGGGTTTGAGGTGCTGGCCCGCTGGCAGTCGCCCTCGAAGGGCTTGCTCGAACCGGCCGAGTTCATCTCGGTCGCCGAGGCTTCTGGACTGATCTCCGAATTGTCGCTCAGCGTCATGGGCCAGGCGTTTCGCGAAGCACGCGACTGGCCCGCGCATCTGAAGATCGCGGTCAACATTTCGCCGATCCAGTTCCGCGACTCCCATCTCGCCGAGCGGGTTCTCAAACTGCTCACCGAAACCAACTTCCCGCCGTCGCGGCTGGAGGTGGAAATCACCGAATCATCGTTCCTCGACGATCGCGACGCGGCGCTGGCAATTGTCGAGAGCCTCAAAAACATGGGAGTCACGATCTCGCTCGACGATTTCGGGACCGGCTATGCGTCGCTGTCGCAGCTTCAGTCGCTGCCGTTCGACCGGATCAAGATCGACAAGAGCTTTGTCGCCTCGCTGCTCTCGGATTCCCAGAGCGACGCCATCGTCACCACCATCCTGTCGCTCGGCCAGGCCCTGCACCTTCCGATCACCGCGGAAGGGATCGAGGACGCCGGCACCAAGGAGCGCCTCGCCGGCCTCGGTTGCTCCGACGGACAAGGCTGGCTGTTTGGCAAGGCCGTCTCCGGCGACATGGTTCGCGCTACGCTCGGCATCGACCCTCCGGCGGACGTCCGGCCTCCAACCGAATTGCCCGAGGTCAAGCACACCGAGCGCCGCGACAGCCACCGTCGCGCTGCCGCCGCCAAACGCTCGCGCTAAGCGCTGGCATTTCCCCGCCCAGCACCCATATTGCTGAAGCCGCGTTGACCGTCGGCATCGCCACCTTTACTAATAGAACGAAACCGGAACGAACCGACTCCGATGCTGACTCATATTTCCGTCCGCGGCGCGCGCGAACACAACCTCAAGGGGATCGATGTCGATATCCCGCGTGAGAGCCTGACGGTCATCACCGGCCTCTCGGGTTCGGGCAAGTCGAGCCTCGCCTTCGACACCATCTACGCCGAGGGGCAGCGCCGCTACGTCGAGAGCCTTTCGGCCTACGCTCGCCAGTTTCTCGAGATGATGCAGAAGCCGGACGTGGAGCATATCGACGGCCTCTCGCCCGCCATTTCGATCGAGCAGAAGACCACCAGCCGCAACCCCCGCTCGACCGTCGCTACCGTCACCGAAATCTACGATTACATGCGCCTCCTCTGGGCGCGGGTCGGGATTCCCTATTCGCCCGCGACCGGTCTCCCGATCGAGGCGCAGCAGATCAGCCAGATGGTCGACCGAGTGATGAGCCTGCCCGAAGGCAGCCGTCATTACCTGCTCGCCCCCGTCGTCCGCGGCCGGAAGGGCGAGTACCGCAAAGAGCTCGCTGAATGGCAGAAGGCGGGCTTCACCCGGGTCCGCATCGACGGCCAGCATTATGCGATCGAAGAAGCGCCCGCGCTCGACAAGAAGTACAAGCACGACATCGAGGTCGTGGTCGACCGCATCGTCGTTCGCGAAGGCATCGAGCCGCGGCTCGCCGACAGCTTCGAAACCGCGCTTAAGCTCGCCGAAGGGCTCGTCTATCTCGACCCCGCCGATCCGTCGCCGCAGGACGAAGCCGCAGCGCCCAAGGGCATGAAGCTCGACTACGCCCCGCCCGGCCGGATTCTCTTCTCCGAGAAATTCGCCTGTCCCGTGAGCGGCTTCACCATCGCCGAGATCGAGCCCCGCCTCTTCAGCTTCAACGCGCCGCAGGGCGCCTGCCCCGCCTGCGACGGCCTCGGCGAGAAATTGGTGTTCGACGACGACCTCGTCGTCCCCAACGAAAGCCTCAGCCTCAAGAAGGGGGCGGTCGCCCCCTGGGCCAAGTCCAACCCGCCCAGCCCCTATTACATGCAGGTCCTGGCAAGCCTCGCCCGCGCTTACGATTTCGACCTCGACACGCCGTGGAAGAACCTCACCGAGGAGGCCCAGCAGGTCATCCTCCGCGGCACGGGCGGGCGCGCCGTCACCCTCCGCTTCATCGACGGCAAGCGCAGCTACGAGGTCAAGAAGCCGTTCGAAGGTGTCATCAGCAATCTCGAACGGCGCATGGCACAGACCGAATCTGCATGGATGCGCGAGGAATTGTCGCGCTACCAGGCCAGCCGCCCGTGCGAGGTTTGCCACGGCGCCCGCCTTCGCCCCGAGGCGCTGGCGGTGAAGATCGCCGGCGAGGACATCTCGCTCTCGACCCGTCGCAGCGTCGCCGATGCGCATGAGTGGTTCGCGAACCTCCACCTCAAACTTACCGACACGCAGAACGCCATCGGCACCGCGATCCTCAAGGAGATTAACGAGCGCCTCGGCTTCCTCCACAATGTCGGGCTCGACTATCTCCACCTCGACCGCACCAGCGGCACGCTCTCGGGCGGCGAAAGCCAGCGCATCCGCCTCGCCAGCCAGATCGGCAGCGGCCTCTCCGGAGTCCTCTACGTCCTCGACGAGCCCTCGATCGGGCTCCACCAGAAGGACAACGACCGCCTCCTCGAAACGCTGAAGCGTCTGCGCGGCCTCGGCAACACCGTGCTCGTCGTCGAGCATGACGAGGACGCGATCCGCCACGCCGACCATGTCATCGACATGGGGCCCGGCGCCGGAGTCCACGGCGGCGAGGTCGTGTGCCAGGGTACGCTTGACGAGCTCCTCGCCTGCACCACCAGCCTCACCGCCGATTACCTTTCCGGCCGGCGCGAAATCCCGCTGCTGGCCACCCGCCGCAAGGGCAGCGGCAAGTTCGTCACCGTCCACGGCGCCACTGCCAACAACCTTCAGGACGTGACCGTGAAATTCCCGCTCGGCACCTTCACCTGCGTCACCGGCGTATCCGGCAGCGGCAAGTCCTCGCTCACCATCGACACGCTCTATGCCGCCGCCGCCCGCACCCTTAACGGCGCGCGCATCCCCGCCGGGCCGCACAAGAAGGTCACCGGCCTCGAGCAGCTCGACAAGGTCATCGACATCGACCAGTCGCCGATCGGCCGCACGCCGCGCTCCAACCCCGCGACCTACACCGGCGCCTTCACCCAGATCCGTGACTGGTTCGCCGGCCTGCCGGAGGCGAAGGCGCGCGGTTACAAGCCCGGCCGCTTCTCATTCAACGTCAAGGGCGGGCGGTGCGAGGCGTGCCAGGGCGACGGCCTCATCAAGATCGAGATGCACTTCCTGCCCGACGTCTATGTCACCTGCGACGTCTGTCATGGCGCCCGCTACAATCGCGAGACGCTGGAGGTAAAGTTCAAAGGCAAATCGATCGCCGACGTGCTCGACATGACGGTCGAGGACGCCGCCGACTTCTTCAAGGCGGTGCCCGGCATCCGCGACAAGATGGAAATGCTGAAGGAAGTCGGCCTCGGCTACGTCCAGGTCGGCCAGCCCGCGACCACGCTCAGCGGCGGTGAGGCGCAGCGCGTCAAGCTGTCGAAAGAGCTGTCGCGCCGCGCCACCGGAAGCACGCTCTACATCCTCGACGAGCCCACCACGGGCTTGCATTTCGAGGACGTGCGCAAGTTGCTGGAGGTGCTCCACCGCCTCGCCGACCAGGGCAACAGCGTGGTCGTGATCGAACACAATCTCGACGTCATCAAGACCGCCGACTGGGTGATCGACCTGGGGCCGGGCGGCGGCGTCAACGGCGGCAAGGTGGTCGTCGAAGGCACCCCCGAAACCGTCGCCGCCGAATCGAAGAGCGCCACCGGCCAGTACCTCAAGCCCCTCCTCGAACGCGCGTCGGTGAAACCGAAGGTCGTCGAGACCAAGCCCAAGAAGCCTCCACGCTCCCGTAAGGTCGTGGTCGAGGAAGACGAATTCGATCTGGAAGCTGCGAAGTAACTCCTTTCTCCGCTCGCGGGAGAGGGGGCGGTCGTCATCAGCCCTCTTTCCTCACCCCGGACTTGATCCGGGCTCCAGTAGCGGCGAATCCGCTTCATCAGTGGGGGAAATATTGGAAGACACCGCCATCTATCTGGTCGTAGCGTACCTGTTCCTGGTGCCGTGGCTGGTCCGCTTCCTGCCCCAGCGCGAGTCCCTGCGCTGGATAGCCTTCACGATCGGCGCCGCGCTGCTGGCCTGCAATGTCCTGGGCTATGTGCACGTCTGGCTCCCTCAGCCCGCCGCGGGAGCGCTGGAGCTCGTCATCAGCCTGGCGATCCTGTGCCGCTTGGCGCTCGACCTGTTCCCGCGGGATCGGGCTAGTCGGCCTTAGAGGGACGATTTTGTCGAAGCGGCTTAGCTGCCTTTGAAAGACGTGCTCGCTCGTGCTCGCCACAGTCTCCGCTGCGCCACAGCGCCACTCGGCCATCTTTGCGATGCTGCCGCACTATGCCACAAGGCGCCCGATTGGCGTCGCCGTGACGGGGGGATGAGCGAAGGTGCGTTGCACACAATGCGCTGCCGACGTGGATCCGCTGCGGGAATTCTGCCCGCATTGCGGAACGCGGACCAACTCCGCCTTGAGCCAGAGCCGTCTCCAGCGCGCCGGTGAGCGCTCGCCGGCCGAGCTGCAACGCAATCGCAAGACCGTGCTCGTCATCGCAGCGGGGATCGCGGCGACGCTCGCGGTCATGAAGGGGCTGTCCTGGGCTGGGCCCGGCATCCACATCGACATCGACGACGACCGGCACAAAGCAGCGGTGGTGACGACCGCGACCGATTTCGCGAGTGCTTACGCCCAGAATCCGGCGGCAGCGGAAAAGAAGTTCGGCGACCGCGAGATCACGGTTAGCGGGGAGTTCCTGCGGATCGTGCCCGATGGCTACGGCAGCATCGACATGCGCCTGAAGACTACGCAGCCCGATTTCCCGCTCGGCGCTGACCTGGTCGATGCAGCGGTCGAGGACGCCAGGCAATTGCGGCCCGGCCAGCAGGTGACCGTCAGTTGCCGCAACGTCGCCGGTGCCGGCAACGACCGCTGGCTGCAGCAATGCGCGATCCAGCAGACCGGGAACACCGCCCCCTCGGCGCCACCGGCGGCACCAACGGCACCTGCTCCGCCCTCAACAAAGTAATTGCACCCCAGCCGTAATTGCGAGGAGCCGAAAGCGACGTGGCAATTCAGGACGCCGCTGGATCGCCACGCTACGCTCGCGATGACGGCGGGAAGGCGTGACGGCCAAGCGGGCCTAATTCCCCCCGCTCGGCTGTCCGTATTTCCGAGCATCGGCGTCGGGGTCCATCGTCGGTGCGCTCGCGGCATATTGCCGATAATCCTCGACCTGCTTCTGCTGGTCCGGCGGCAGCGAGGATTCCCAATCGGCCTGGCTCATCCCGGCAATGGCGACCGGCTGGCCCTTCTCGATCTGCTCGCCAAGCTGCTTCAGCAGCGGCCGCATCGCGACCAGGTTGAGCATCCAGTCGGGCGCATAGGCGAGCCGCGCCTTGTCGGTCCCGGCCAGCGCCTGGCTCAGCACCGCTCGCTCGCCGTGGGCCTTCGCGGTCACCAGCGTGTCCGCGCCCTCGCCGGCGAAGTCGATCTCGGTCCGTCCGCCCTCCCGGCCATCGAACAAAACGTGGACGACCAGTTGCCGGCCCGGGTCACGCTCGATGGTCAGGCTGTAGGGCATCGGCTTGCCGCCCTCGAACGCAGTGGTGCCCTGGGTCGAGATATTGTCGAGCGCATGGGCGACGCCGAGGTAGGTCTCGTCCGGCCCCTTGTGGACGAGCTGCTGCGCCGACGCGCCATAATGCGCCCCCGCAACCCAGCCCACGCCGGTCAGCACCGGCCCAATCAGCAATTTCTTCATGGCCCCGATCTACGCCGGTGCCGTTAAGGGCAGGTTTCGGGTATCATCCAAACATGGGGCGGAGCCGCGATCCGAACTTCACCACCGGCCATCTCTGCCGCTTTTGCGGGAACCTGGTGCCGTGGGGCACGATCCTACGCCTCATCCGCACCGATCCTGATACGCCGGGCTACATGCTGCTGGAAACCGCCTGTCACACGGAGTGCCTCAAGAGAGTCCTCCGCGACGGTGTCGAACTCGCCTTCCATCGTCACTGGGAAGGCCGCGCGCCCTACCTCGACGACAGCGCGGATATCGACGGCCAGCCCTGCGCCAAGTGCGGTGAAGACATTGACCCCGCGAAGCTCGTCAGAATCCGCGTCCAGAAGCCCGTCGGGCCGGTGAAGCGACCGCTCTTCGACGAACAATCGCTGCCCTTCCACTTCGATTGTTTGGCATCGGTCAGCATCACCAAATACGGGTGATTCAACCCTTCCCAAGCACAACTCGACGCACCTCAAAGTTCCATTCAAAACGGCTGTGAAACCAAACTAGGAAAGCGTCGTTAGCCCTACGAAACGTCGCCCAGGCGACAAGGAAATACAGGGTTTGGAAACGTGGCAGACTACAGGCTTTACGGCCTCGATGGGGTCGATAAGGTCGCGTCCGCCGTTTGGATCGAAGCGGACGACGACAATCTCGCGATCGAGGTCGCGAAGGAAATCTTGAACGGTCGGAAGGGCGAGCTGTGGCAGCGCGGGCGCTTCATCGCGCGCATCCCGGACTGATTTTAGCGGTCGTAGGCGTGGCTGCCCATGTAATTCCGGGCTGCGGCGTCGGGGTCCATCATCGGCGCCGACGCTTTGCGCATCGCTTCCTCCTCGCGATACTTCTTCGACCAATCGGGCTGGCCGTAATTCGAGGACGGGTAACTTGATCCACTGGCCATGGCGTAGGTGCTGTGCGGCGTCTCGAGCGGCTCGCCCTTTTCGATCTTCAGAGCCGCCTCGGTCAGCAGCTTCTGCATCGCCAGGTCGAGCGCGAATTGCGGTAACGGAGGAATGGCGACGTCATTGCCGCCATGCTGCCGCTTGATCGACTCGCGGAGCACGGCCTCATCGACGTCGATATCGGCCGTCGTCTTGGTGTCGCCGCCCCTGGCCGGCTCGAACCCGAAGCGCAGGCGAACTGCCTGTTGGCCCTGGATCTCGATCTTGATGTCGAGCGACTTGCCAGGGACCTTGGTAATGGTCGAGGTCTGGCCCCGCTCGACGGCGACGCCGTTATTGCCCTCGTCGACCATCTCGCTGAATGCGTTGTCGAACGCCTGATAGACCGTTGCCGGGTCCTTGTGGACGATCTGCACTGCGTCATGACCGCCGCCCAGCGCATAATAGCCGCCGCCGATCCCACAAGCGCAGGCGCACCCCATCAATACTGCACGCAACTGACCCTCCCCCAACTCTTGAAAGTCGGGCGTCGGTGTAAATCGATGAGGCTAAGAACTGGTGAAATGCCGCAGTTAATACGGGCTTTTCAACCCTTCAGACGCTCGACGAGCAACTCGAAAACGGCCGGATGCATCGGCCGGTCGAACTGCAGGCCGGCCGTAAAGCCGTCGACCCAGCATACTTCTGCATCAAGGGTCTCGAGACCGTCGAACTTGATCGAAACGCGCTCGCCAACGGCGGGGCGTTCAACCAGCTCGACCTTGCAGCCGTGGGCGGACAGGTCGTTGACCGAAAGCCGGTAATTTGTCTGGCCCCGGCGGCGCATGGTGACTTCGGCGGCGGTGGCGACTCGCTCGGCCTTCCGCTCCCAGAATTTCCGCTCTTCTTCCTCCGGCGGGATGAAGGCCAACCCGGCCTTGCCGTCGCGGACCCAGCGCACCTCGGCACCGACCGCTCCGCGGCTAAGGACCGAAAGCTTAACCTGGTCGCCAACCGTCAGCGCGGCATCAGTCTCGACGCCGCAACCCTCGTAGCTGAGGTCCAGCAAAGAGATTTGGTGGTGCGTGCCGTCTTCAAGGATGACGTAGCCGCGCATGGTGACGACCCGCCGCTCGCTCCGGTCCACCGGAACGGGAGTTCCGTCCTGAAATTCCGGACTCGATGACATGTCCACCACGTGTCTCCGGTCGGAGTAAGTGGCCTAACGTACATCGAGCCCGGTAAATGGACGTTTAACGCCGTTCCTGCGCTTAGGTGAGGATGAAGTCCGGTCCCGTCAGCGCATGGTGGCCCGACAGGCGCACCGCAAAGTCGGCCAGGCCGTCACCGTCGGTATCGCCGTAGATCACGGTATTCTGGGTCGTGCTGGTGTCGACAAAGTCGTAACGCAGCTCACCAGCGGTACCGGTAAAGGCGGCGTTTCCGAGGAACGTAAAGTTCTGCGTTCCAGCCGTGCCGACATCGGCATCATAGAGACGGAAGTCGATCCGGTCGCCCTGAGTGCTGTCGAAGTCGCGGATCCAATCCATGGTCGACAGGGTCTGCCCGGTTCCGACGAACTCGTCGCTGGCCATCTGGAAGTTGTCTCCACCAAGACCGCCGACAAGCGTGTCGCGGCCGGCACCGCCCTGGAGACGGTCGATCCCATCGCCGCCAAAGAGCGTATCAATGCCATCGCCTCCAATCAGCGTGTCATTGCCGATGCCGCCCTGCACATTGTCGTCACCAACGCCGGCGATGAGGATGTCATTGCCATCCTCGCCAAAGATGTGATCGGCGCCGTCGTCGCCATAAACGATGTCGTCGCCGAGATTGCCGTGGATCGTATCGGCGCCAGTTCCACCATAGATGCGATCGTTGCCGTCCATGCCGGTGACATAATCGTTGCCGTCGCCGGCAATCAGCTGGTCGTCGCCCGCGCCGCCATTGATGGTGTCGTTGCCGGCGTCGCCATAGACGTAGTCGTTGCCTTCTTCGCCATTCAGCTGGTCGTCGCCGGTAGCGCCGATAATGCGGTCATCGCCAAGGCCGCCATCGATGCGGTCGTTGCCGCCCATGCCGCGAAGGTCGTCATTGCCGCCTTCGCCATGAATTGTGTCATCACCCTCGGTGCCAACGATCAGGTTGGCATTTTCATCACCTAGATAAGTTGCCATTCGGAAGACTCCTCGCTCAAAACGCTACGCCAGCGTGTCTCCCCCCTCCCGCACCCACCACAACGGCGGGGAGCAGTCCGGCTTGAACGTGAAGTCGTCAGTTTGGTTTCATCGGCAATGAGCCGTTTCGGAAGCGAATTTAGTTGGTTGATCGACTTAGGATTGCGGCTGTTCGGCCTCGACCCTGAGGAGCAACTGACCCTCGGTGACTTGCTGGCCTTGCGCGGCCGATAGCTCCGCGACCGTGCCGTCGAACGGAGCGGTCAGCGAATGCTCCATCTTCATTGCTTCGAGCGTCAACAGGCGCTGGCCTTTGGCCACTTTGTCACCGGCAGCGACCTCAACTGCGGTGACCTTGCCCGGCATCGGCGCTTCGATTTCGCCATCGTGGAGCCCGTGGGACGTTCCCGTTCCGCGTGATCCGAGCGCGAACTCGAACGCCTGGCCTTCACGGAAGACGACGACGCGATGTTCGTCGGCAAAACCGGATACATCGGCGATCTCGTCCTCGTCGCCGAGCTCGACCGCCTGGCCGCTCAGTGCAACCGACAGCCGCGAGGGCGCATTAAGCCGGAAGCCAGCAAGAGCGGGCGCGGCTCTATCTTCATCGGCGGCCAAGATCGCCACTGCGGCGGCAGACCGCCGAACGCTCTCGTCAAGTTCGGCATCCGGCACCAGCTCGCCGAGATGCTTTTCGATGAAGCCGGTATCGATGTTCGCCTCGATGAAGTCCGGCTCGAGCAACGCGTTGACCAGAAAGGCCGCGTTGGTCCTAACCGGCCAGACCTCGACTGCGTCGAGGATCGCGGCGAGCTCGTCGATCGCCTCGTCGCGATCGTCGCCAACCGCAATCAGCTTGGCGATCATCGGGTCGTAGAAGGGCGAGATCGCGTCGCCTTCCTCGACTCCCGTTTCGATGCGTCCATCTTCGCCAAGGTCGAAATGCTCCAGACGCCCGACGCTCGGCAGGAAGCCCTTGGCGGGGTCTTCGGCATAGAGCCGCGCTTCGATCGCGTGGCCGTCAATGAACAGCTCGTCCTGCTTCAGCGGGAGCGGTTCGCCAGACGCGACGCGGAGCTGCCATTCGACCAAATCCTGTCCGGTGATCTCCTCGGTCACCGGATGCTCGACCTGCAACCGCGTGTTCATTTCCATGAACCAGATGCGGTCGGGCTTAAGGCCCTCCGACGCGTCGGCGATGAACTCGATCGTCCCAGCGCCTTCGTAGTTCACGGCCTGGGCCGCGCGCACCGCAGCGCCGCACACGGCGGCGCGGGTCTCGTCGTCCATGCCCGGCGCCGGCGCTTCCTCGATCACTTTCTGGTGACGGCGCTGGAGCGAGCAGTCGCGCTCGAACAGATGGACGACATTGCCGTGGCTGTCGCCGAACACCTGCACCTCGATGTGGCGCGGCGAGAGGATGTACTTTTCGATCAGTACGCGGTCGTCGCCAAAGCTCGACGCGGCCTCGCGCTTGCAGCTTTCGAGCGCGTCGTCGAAGTCCTTGGCGGCGTCGACCTTGCGCATGCCCTTGCCGCCGCCGCCAGCGACGGCCTTGATCAGCACCGGATAGCCGATCGCGTCTGCTTCCTTCTTCAGGCGCTTCGGGTCCTGATCCTCGCCGAGATAGCCGGGGGTCACTGGAACGCCAGCTTCCGCCATCAATTTCTTGGCGGCGTCCTTGAGGCCCATGGCGCGGATGCTGTCCGGCTTCGGCCCGACCCAGACCAGCCCGGCGTCGAACACCGCCTGCGCGAAGTCGGCATTCTCGCTGAGGAAGCCGTAGCCCGGGTGAATAGCCTCAACACCCCTCGTCTTGGCGGCCGCGATGATCCTGTCGCCGACGAGATAGCTTTCGCGCGCCGGGCTCGGCCCGATGTGCACCGCTTCGTCCGCCATGCGCACGTGCAGCGCCCGGGCGTCGGCGTCGGAATAGACCGCGACGGTGCGGAGCCCGAGTTGCTGCGCGGTGCGGATGACACGGCAGGCGATCTCGCCGCGATTGGCGATGAGGAGAGACCCGATCATTCAGCCGCAACCCGCATCGGCTCTTCGCTGGCGAGGGGCCTGAGGCCAAGCTTGGCGAACATTGCGGCGTCGGCGCTGTCACCGGCATTGGCGGCGGTCAGCAGCTTGGAGCCGGTGAAGATGCTGTTCGCGCCGGCAAGGAAGCAGAGCGCCTGAGTGCTCTCGCTCATGCTCTCGCGGCCGGCCGAGAGGCGCACCATCGAGCGCGGCATGACGATACGGGCGACCGCGACGGTCCGGATGAATTCGATGTCATCGATCATCTTCTCGCCGTCCCACATATCGCCAAGCACCGTGCCCTTGATCGGCACGAGCGCGTTCACCGGCACGCTCTCGGGGTGACGCGGAAGGATCGCGAGGGCGTGGATGAAGCCCACGCGATCCTCACGGGTCTCGCCCATTCCGACGATCCCGCCGCAGCAGACGGCCATTCCCGCCTTGCGCACCTCTTCAAGCGTGTCGAGCCGCTCCTGGAACGTACGCGTGGTGATGATGTCGCCGTAATGCTCAGGCGAGGTGTCGATGTTGTGGTTGTAATAATCGAGCCCCGCTTCGGCGAGCGCCCGTGCCTGATCGCCGGTCAGCATGCCGAGGGTCATGCAGCTTTCAAGACCAATGCCCTTCACCTCGCGCACCATGGCGCAGAGCGCGGGCATGTCCTTGTCCTTGGGCGACCGCCACGCCGCGCCCATGCAGAAACGCTGCGAGCCGTGCGCCTTCGCCTCGCGCGCCGCGGCGATGACGGCGTCGGCGTCCATCAGCTTCTCGGCCTTGAGGCCGGTGCTGGCGTGCGCCGACTGCGAGCAATAGCCGCAATCCTCGGGACAGCCGCCGGTCTTGATCGACAGCAGAGTGCACAGCTGCACCTCTCCCGCCGCATGATGGTGCCGATGCACATTGGCCGCGCGGAATACGAGCTCCATGAACGGAAGATCGAAAAGCTCCGCGATCTCGGCGCGGGTCCAGTCGTTGCGCGTCATTGGGATGGACAACCCGTAGTTCGGGACGAAAAAGTCAGGTTCATTACCTTCCAGCTGCCGTTGTCGCGGACGAGGTCGAAATGGTCGATGCCGCAATTGCTGATCTTGCCGCCGACGCGGACGACGAACGGCGCCCAGACCATTGCCGCATCGCCATCAATCTCGATCGCAGGGTCAGTGATCGTTTCCTCGAAGGTTGAGCTGGGCGTCACGCGAGCGGAGAATTCAGTCCAGCTTTGTTGACGCAGACCTTTGCCGCTGGCGCGCGTCCCGGTCGCAGTCACGCGCCCGTCGGCATAAACCCAGCGCAGCATCGCCGCGGAATTCCCGGCGCTGAACGAGCTGAGTAGCGCATTTACCGATGCGAGAACCACTTGCTCTTCCCCAACCGGTGGCGGCAACGCCCGCGCTGGTGGAAGCCTTCCCGACGAAGCCTGCGCAGCAAGTGCAAGAAGGGCGAAAAACATCAACCGCTACATCCTGAACACGCCGAACTGCGCTCGATCCGGGATCGACGCGTTCAGCGTCGCAGCAAACGCCAGCCCGAGCACGTCGCGGGTCTGCGCCGGATCGATAATGCCGTCGTCCCAAAGCCGCGCCGTCGCGTGCCATGGGTTACCCTGCGCTTCGTAATCGTCGCGGATCGGTTGCTTGAACTTCTCGGCTTGCGCAGGCGTCCATTTGTCGGCGTCGCGGTGGACGGTCGCCAGCACCGACGCTGCCTGTTCGCCGCCCATCACGCTGATGCGGCTGTTGGGCCAGGTGAACAGGAAGCGCGGCGAATAAGCGCGGCCGGACATGCCGTAGTTACCGGCTCCAAAGCTGCCACCGATCAACACCGTGATCTTCGGAACGCTAGCCGTCGCGACGGCGGTGACGAGCTTGGCGCCATGTTTGGCGATGCCCTCCGCCTCATATTTGCCGCCGACCATGAAGCCGCTGATGTTCTGCAGGAACAAGAGCGGCGTACGGCGCTGGCAGGCGAGCTCGATGAAATGCGCGCCTTTCACGGCGCTCTCGCTGAACAGCACGCCATTGTTGGCGAGGATCGCGACCGGCATGCCCCAGATGTGCGCGAAGCCGCAGACGAGCGTCGATCCGAACAACGGCTTGAACTCATGAAATTCGGAGCCATCGACGATGCGCGCGATGATCTCGTGCACGTCGTAGGGGGCGCGGACGTCCTCGGGGATGATGCCGTATAGCTCGTCGGCATCGAACAGGGGCGGACGCGGTTCGCGAAGCTCCAGCCCGGCCCCGCTCTCCGGCTGCAGTGTCGAAACGATGTCGCGAACGATCGTCAGCGCATGCTCGTCATTCTCGGCAAGATGATCGACGACGCCGCTCTTCTTGGCGTGGAGGTCGCCGCCGCCCAGATCCTCGGCGCTGATTTCCTCGCCGGTGGCAGCCTTCACCAACGGCGGGCCGCCTAAGAAGATGGTGCCTTGGTTGCGGACGATGACGCTCTCGTCGCTCATCGCCGGGACGTAGGCGCCGCCGGCGGTGCAGCTGCCCATCACGCAGGCGATCTGGGCGATACCCTTCGACGACATCTGCGCCTGGTTGAAGAAGATTCGGCCAAAATGATCGCGGTCGGGGAAGACCTCGGCCTGGTGCGGCAGGTTCGCGCCGCCGCTGTCGACGAGATAGACGCACGGCAGCCGGTTCTCGAGCGCGATCTCCTGCGCGCGGAGGTGCTTCTTGACCGTCAGCGGATAGTAAGTGCCGCCCTTCACCGTCGCGTCGTTGCAGACGATCATCACCTGGCGCCCCGACACGCGGCCAATGCCGGCGATCATTCCGGCGCCGGGCACCTCGCCTTCATACATGTCGCAGGCGGCGAGCTGACCGATCTCCAGGAACGGCGAGCCCGGATCGAGCAGCCGCTCGACCCGATCGCGGGGAAGCAGCTTGCCGCGCGAGATATGGCGCTCGCGGCTTTTCTCGCTTCCGCCGAGCGCAGCTTGCGCGACATCAGCACGCAGCTTTTCCGCAAGCGCGCGGTTGTGCTCCTTACGCACACGGAACTCTTCGCCGTCCGTTGCGATTTTGCTCTCGATGCGCGGTGCGCTCATGCGTTTCAGCGTGCCCGTTGGTCGAAAAATCCTGCCGCTCGCCTAGCGACTGACGCAGGCGTTGGCAAAGCAGTCGGCGTGAAAGGTCGTTCAATGAAGATTTCGTCTCTCTGGTTCGTCGCCCCAGCGCTCGCGCTGGCGGCGTGCAATACGCAGACCGGCAACAAGGCCGAGATCAAGCCGGGGAGCGAGATCGGTATCAACACGACGTGGATGGACAAGTCCGCCGTGCCCGGTGACGACTTCTTCGGCTATGCCGACGGCAATTGGGTGAAGACGACCGAAATCCCAGCAGACCGTTCGCGCATCGGCGGCTTTTGGATCGCCGACCTCGAGCGCGAAAAGAACACCAGGGAATTGTTCGACGGAATCTTGAAGTCGAACCCGACGAGCGGCAACGACGCACTGATCGCCAATTATTACAACGCTTACCTGAACACCGACGCGATCGACAAAGCGGGCCTGGCACCCGCCAAGGCCGACCTCGACGCGATCAATGCGATCAATGACAAGACCGCGCTCAGCACCGCGATCGGCAAGACGCTTCGATCCGACACCGATCCGCTGAACGCGACCAATTTCCACACCGAGAATCTGTTCGGCATTTTCGTCAGTCAGGGGCTGGCGACTCCGGGCGAGCAATTGCCGTACCTGATGCAGGGCGGGCTCGGGCTTCCCGACGCGCAATATTATCTCGGCGGCGACCCCAAAAATGCGGAAACGCTGAACAAATATCACGACTATGTTCAGACGATCCTGACCGCGGCGGCCTATCCCGACGTCCAGGGCGCGACCAAGCGGATCATCGACCTTGAGACCAAGATCGCCAAGGCGCACGAGCCGCGTGAACAGAGCGAGGAATTCAAGAATGGCGCGCAGGTCTGGACCCGCCAGGAGCTCGAGCAGAAGGCGCCCGGTCTCGACTGGGGCGCGCTTCTGAACGCCGCGCAGCTGGGCAGCGTGCAGAAGTTCGACGCCTATCACTTCGCGTCGGTGCCCAAGCTCGCCGCGCTCGTTGGATCGGAGCCGCTGCAAAGCTGGAAGGACTGGCTGACGTTCCACACCCTGAACCAGCATGCGACGGTTCTTCCCAAGGCGTTCCGTGACGCGAACTTCGCTTTCTACGGGACGACGCTCGCGGGAACGCCGCAGCAGCGCCCGCGCGACCAGCTGGCGCTCAACGCGACCAGCAACGCGCTGCAGGACGCGGTCGGCAAGGCCTATGTCGACAAATATTTCCCGGCCTCGGCCAAGGAACAGATCCAGGGCATGGTCGACAACATCAAAACCGCCTTCGCCAAGCGCGTCCAGGCCATCGACTGGATGGCGCCGTCGACCAAGCAGGAAGCGCTGAAGAAGGTCCAGAACATCGTCGTCGGTGTCGGCTATCCCGACACGTGGCGCGATTATTCGGGCCTGCAGATCACGGCCGACAACGCCTATGCCAACGCCACCAATGCGGGTCTCGCCGAGTACAAGCACCAGCTTGCTAAGATCGGCAAGCCGATGGACCGCAAGGAATGGTGGATGCCGCCGCAGCTGGTGAATGCGGTCAACCTGCCGGTGCAGAATGCGCTGAACTTCCCGGCCGCGATCCTGGTGAAGCCCTTCTTCGACCCCAACGCCGACGCCGCATTCAACTATGGCGCGATCGGCTCGACCATCGGGCATGAGATCAGCCACAGCTTCGATAATGGCGGCGCTCTGTTCGACGCCAATGGCGCGCTCCGCAACTGGTGGACGCCCGCGGACTTCCAGAAGTTCACCGCCGCCGGCGACGCGCTCGCCAAGCAGTTTGACGCTTACGAGGCGCTGCCCGGCCTTCACGTCAACGGCAAGCTGACGCTCAGCGAGAATATCGCCGACGTCGCGGGCCTCGGAGCCGCGTACGAGGCGTACCGCGCCTCGCTCGGCGGCAAGGAGGCCCCGGTGGTCGACGGCCTCACCGGCGACCAGCGCTTCTTTATCGCCTACGCGCAGGCGTGGGCGGTCAAGTCGCGGCCGGAGACGCTCCGCCAGATCGTGCTCACCAACGGCCACGCTCCGGAGCAATTCCGCGCGCTGACGGTGCGCAACCTCGACGCCTGGTACCCGGCGTTCAACGTCAAGCCCGGGCAGAAGCTGTACCTCCCGCCCGAGCAGCGCGTGAAGATCTGGGGCTAGGGCTGCTTCCGGTTGGCACGGGCGAGGACGTAATCGACGATCGCCTCTCGCTCGCGCGGCGTCAGGCGGGAGAAGTTCCGGCGAGCAACGCGGGACATCGGCCCGACGTCCTTGCCTTGTTTTCCTTTGCCGTCGGTCAGGAGCTGGATCAGCTCCGCTTTCGAATAAGCGCCTGCAATGTCGAGGTTCGGTGTGAAGTTGGGCCAACCCTGCAGCGCATTGTTGTGACAGCCAGTACAGGCTGTCTGGGCAAGGTAGTGGCCCCAAGCGTGTTTCGGCCCCAGATCGACCGGCGGGCCGTCGCGATATTTGTGGATCTGCTGCTGCGCGTTGCCAAGGATGCCTGCATCGACGTCCTTCTGTTCGACAGCATTGATCTTGAAGGGCGGCAGCTCCTTCCCAGCGGGTTTGAACGTCCTCAGATAAGCAACGATCGCCGAGAAATCCTCGTCGCTTAGAAACTGGAAGCTCTCGACCGGCATGAACCAAAATTCGCGGCCGTCTTTCGGCTTGCCGTGACGGATGAGTTGGTCGAGCTGCGCATCGCTGTACTTGCTCAAGAGCAAAGTGACGTTGGGCGCGTACATGGCGCCGTCTTCCGGCTTATCGGCCATGTTGGTGCCCTGGAAGTTCTCGCCGTGGCAGCCGGTGCAGTCGAGGATGTAGGTAAGCCGCTTTCCGAGCACGACCTTCTCAGCGTCGTTCTTGGTGTCCGCCCCTTCGTATGAAACTTGGCTCGACTGCTGACAGGCCGCGAGCAATAACGCGGCGCTCATCCAATAGCGCATCGGCTAATCCCCCGCCGGGGGACATACCACAAAGGGCGCCAATTAGCTTCCTTCCGAGCAGCGCGTGAAGGTTTGGGGCTAGTTCGCCTTCTCCGCGCGAGCGTGAAGGTAAGCGTAAAGCTCGTCGCGTTCGTGCGGAGTGAAATGGGTGAAGCGCTCGCGCGCGACGTCGCCCATCAGCGGGTTCTTGAGCTTGCGCCCGCCTGACGGGATGCCCTTGGTCATCAGCGTCTCGAACTCGGCGCGGGTGTAGCCGCCGGCGACCACCAGGTTGGGCGGTTCACCCGTCCTGCGCTTCGGATCGCCATTCAAATCGGGCCCATGGCATTCGGCGCAGGTCACGCGCGTGATGTAACGGCCAAGCGCATATTTCGGCCCGAGGTCGAGCGGAGCGATATTCTTTTGCTCGCTAACGAAATTGACGGCGGTCTTGATTTCACCGTCGGCGATCATCTTCTTGGCTTCGGCCGTCCACGGCTTCGGCGGTTGGGTCGGCTTGCCGTCGGGTTCCAGCGAGCGGAGGTCAGCAATCAGCGCCTTCATGTCCGCAGCGCTCAAATTCTGGAAGATCTCCGACGGCATGCCCCACAGCTCGCGGCCGTCACGCGGCACGCCGGTTCGAAGCACATGCTCAATCTCGGCATCGCTATATTTGGGCAACTCGCGCGTCAGGTTCGACGCATAGCGTTCGTAGAATGACCCGCCCTCGAGCTTTTCGCGATGGCAGCCGCGGCAGCCGAGTGTCCAGCTGATACGCTCGCCATGCGTCCGAAGCGCAGCAGCGTCGGTGACCTGGGCTCCGTCGAAGGTGATTTCAGCCGGCTTTGGCGCCGGCTTGGGTTGCTGTTGACAGGCCGCGAGCAAAAGCGCGGCGCACGTCCAGTAGCGCATCGGCAAATCCCCCCGCCGGGGGACTTACCACATTATGCGCCGATCAGCTCTCGTCCGATGAGCATCCGCCGGATCTCGTTGGTGCCGGCGCCAATGTCGAGCAGCTTGGCGTCGCGGTAGTAGCGTTCGACCGGCCAGTCCTTGGTATAGCCGGCGCCGCCCAGCGCCTGCACCGCCTCGTTCGCAACTTTCACCGCATTCTCCGACGCCAGCAGGATTGCGCCCGCAGCGTCATGTCGCGTGGTCTTGCCCGCGTCGCAGGCTCTGGCGACCTGATAGACGTAGGCGCGCGCCGAATTGAGCGCCACATACATGTCGGCGACCTTGGCCTGCATTAGCTGGAAGGTCCCGATCGGCTTGCCGAACTGCTTGCGGTCGCGAACGTACGGGATGACCGTGTCGAGGCAGGCCTGCATGATCCCGATCTGCATGCCGGCAAGGACGGTGCGTTCGTAATCGAGGCCGCTCATCAGCACCGCGACGCCTTCGTTCTCGCTGCCCAAAATATTCTCCGGCGGAACGAAGCAGTCTTCGAACACGAGCTCTGCCGTCGGCGAGCCGCGGATGCCGAGCTTGTCGACCTTCTGGCCGACCGAGAAGCCGTCCATGCCCTTTTCGATGATGAAGGCGGTGATGCCGCGGCTGCCCGCTTCGGGTTCGGTCTTGGCATAGACGACGAGCGTGTCGGCTTCCGAGCCGTTGGTGATCCAGAACTTGGTGCCGTTGAGGCGATAGCCGTTGCCCGATTTCTCGGCCTTCAGCTTCATTCCGACGACGTCGCTACCAGCGCCCGCCTCGCTCATCGCCAGCGCGCCAACATGTTCGCCGCTGATCAGTTTGGGGAGATATTGCTTCTTCTGGTCGGGGTTCGCCCAGCGGCGGATCTGGTTGATGCAGAGGTTCGAGTGAGCGCCGTAGCTGAGGCCGACCGAGCCGGATGCCCGCGCCACTTCCTCCTGCGCCACGACATGCTCGAGATAGCCAAGCCCGAGCCCGCCATCCTCTTCCTCGACGGTGATCCCGTGGAGCCCAAGCTCGCCCATCTGCGGCCACAGCTGGCGCGGGAACTCGTCCTTTTCGTCGATCTCGGCGGCGAGCGGCGCGATCTTCTCGCGGGCGAAACGCTCGGTCGTCTCGCGAATGGTGTCGGCCATTTCGCCGAGCTGGAAATCGAGCGACAGAGGCTCGGACATGGGCAATCTCCTTGGGAGCCGCCGCTAGCAGAGCCAGCCGTAGATTGGAAAGCGGACCGCTATGCCGCGCCGCGCTCCTGCTTTGCCGGCGCTGCCGCTGGCGGAGGTGGCGGAGACGCCGCATCGGCGGGCGGCGCGGTCAGCGGATGGGTCGCCCCGCGGTGGCAGGTGAAGCAGGTCACCTTCACATTATTAAAATCGGTTACCCCGAACTCATCCTTGTTGATCTTGTGGACCATGATCAGCATCGAGCGCGCGGTTTGCTTCTCGCGCTTCGCATCCGACGCGAAGTCGTAGGTCGAGAGCGGTTGGTCTTCCTGGCCGACGTGACAGAAGGTGCAGCGGACGCCGAGCGACTGGGCGAAGAACTTCATGTTCGAGATGAGCTGCGGCCGCGCGATGTCCTTCGGAAACACCTGCAAATTCTTGAACGGCGGCGGCGCAGGTGGCGGGGCCGGAGTGGTGGTCTGGGCGGCAGCGACCGAAAAGCCGAACAGCCCGGTCGCCGCGGCCAGCGCAAACATAGGAACGCGAGAGCTCATGCCCGTCTCCTTCTGCTTCGCTCATCGAAGCCCGCCCTCAGGCCCAAGTCAACGACCAACGGTTTGAACAACTGCGCCAGCAGTCTTATGTGCGCCGCAACAATCCGACTCCGGAGATTCCCAAATGGCCACCACCGCTTCCGACCCGACCGTCATCCTTTCGATCGCCCGCACCCCCATGGGGTCGATGCAGGGCGCGCTCGCCGATGCATCCGCGACCGATTTGGGCGCGACGGCGGTGAAGGCGGCGGTTGAGCGCGCGGGCGTTTCGGGCGACGACATCGATCGCATCTACATGGGCTGCGTGCTCCCGGCCGGTCTCGGCCAGGCCCCGGCCCGCCAGGCCGCGATCAAGGCTGGCCTGCCCAAGTCGGTGCAGGCGACGACCGTCAACAAGGTCTGCGGCTCCGGCATGCAAACGGTGATCATGGGCGACGAAGCGATCCGCAC
>Ga0207648_10000823_pt1 | contig 35061 bp, 38 predicted proteins | sample KBSMisM32_FD_184310 | JGI IMG/M metagenome (GOLD analysis project Ga0207648, IMG submission 184310) | Miscanthus rhizosphere microbial communities from Kellogg Biological Station, Michigan, USA - KBS Miscanthus M3-2 (SPAdes) (version 2) | ecosystem: Host-associated > Plants > Roots >... | reverse complement strand
CACGTTGGAGTCGCCGTTGATGGTCGACACCACCGCGGTCTTCTTGCCCTCGGAGGCGAACTTCTTGATCTTGGCGATGATGCTCTGGTAGTCGGCGTGCCCGAACGGGGTGTATTCCTCCATGATGTCGGCGTCGGCGACGCCCTTGCTGTGCAGGAACGAGCGCAGGATCTTGTTGGTGGTGCGCGGGTACACGTAGTCGGTGCCCAGCAGCACCCAGCGCTTGGCCGAGCCGCCGTCCTTGCTCATCAGGTACTCGACCGCCGGAATCGCCTGCTGGTTGGGCGCCGCACCGGTGTAGAACACGTTCTTGCTGAGCTCTTCACCCTCGTACTGCACCGGGTAGAACAACAGCGAATTCAGCTCCTCGTACACCGGCAGCACGCTCTTGCGCGACACGCTGGTCCAGCAGCCGAAGGTGACGACCACCTTGTCCTTGCTGATCAGCTGGCGTGCCTTCTCTGCGAACAGCGGCCAATTGGATGCCGGGTCGACCACCACCGGCTCGAGCTTCTTTCCCAACACGCCGCCCTTGGCATTGATCTCGTCGATTGCCATCAGGACGGTGTCCTTGAGCACCGTCTCGGAGATCGCCATCGTGCCCGACAACGAGTGCAGCACGCCGACCTTGATGGTTTCCTGTGCGAACACGGGCAACGACATCGCACCGGACAGTGCGACTGCGGCGCTCAATGTCTTGAGCGCGAAACGACGTTTCATTGTGGCTTCTCCTGGTTGACCCCGAGGCAGGGGCGTTTGGTCCTCGGCCGATTGATCGCAAGCCCCGTGCCAGCGCGCCGGGCTGTCGTGCACTCGGGCGATGGCACGTCGCGTCGAGCATCGACGCGCCGGCGATCGCCCGCGCGACATCGGCGCACCGAAATGGCGGCACCAGATTCGCCCGCGTGCGCTCGAAACTGGTGCGGCGTTGCGCCAGCTCAGCCCGCGAGCCCCGCTGAAGTGCGTGGCATAGTCATTGCTCGCACAGTCCGCCGCTGCCTTCCGAAGGGCGGCGCGAACGATGCCAACACACAAGCGCCCGACCGCCGATGGACCTGACGCCACGCGAAAAAGACAAGCTGCTGATGTTCACCGCATCGCTGCTGGCCGAACGGCGTCGCTCGCGCGGCCTCAAGCTCAATCACCCCGAAGCGGTGGCGCTGATCACTTCGGCGATCGTCGAGGGCGCGCGCGATGGCAAAACCGTGGCGCAGTTGATGAGCGAGGGCCAGCGCGTGCTGTCGCGCGCCGACGTGATGGACGGCGTGCCCGAGATGATTCCGGAGATCCAGGTCGAAGCAACCTTCCCCGATGGCACGAAACTGGTGACCGTGCACCAACCCATTTCATGAGAACCCCGAAGCGGCCTGGCGGCCGCCTCCCCCAGGGAGCAACACCGGCGACCCGGCAAAGCCGGACCCGCGGCGTTCGCTTGACAATCGATGCGAGGGAGACTGCGATGAAGGTGCTGTGGAGTTTTTTGGCTATCGGCTACGTACCGCTGGCGCTCGCCCATGAAGGTCACGGACAAGCGTGGCCGCATGGGCACGCCACCGACACGCTCGGCTTCATCGTGCTCGGTGCGGTGGTGGCCGGCGCGTTCTGGGCCGGCCGGCGCAAGTGATCGACATGGTCCCCGGCGAACTGTTCACCGACGCAGGCGAGCACGCGCTGAACGCGGGCCGCCGCACGATCACGCTGGTGGTGGAGAACACCGGCGATCGGCCGATCCAGGTCGGCTCGCACTATCACTTCGCCGAGACCAACGCCGCGCTGAAGTTCGATCGCCAGGCGGCGCGCGGGATGCGCTTGAACATCGCGTCAGGCACCGCGGTGCGCTTCGAGCCCGGCCAGCAGCGCACCGTGGAGCTGGTCGACTATGCCGGCGCGCGCATCGTGCAGGGCTTTTGTGGCCTGGTGCAGGGGAAGATCTAGACATGAGCCCCCACGCTCACTGCATTCACTGCCCCCCGAGGGAGCGCTCAGCGCCCGTGGGGCGGCCCGGCAGGCACTGATGGCGCAGATCGGCCGACGGGCGTACGCCGAGATGTTCGGCCCCACGGTGGGCGACCGGGTTCGCCTCGCCGACACCGAACTCGTGATCGAGGTCGAGCACGACCACACGTTGCGCGCCGGCGGCTACGGCGAAGAGGTGAAGTTCGGCGGCGGCAAGACGATCCGCGACGGCATGGGCCAGGGCCAGGCGGTCAACGGCCCCGCGGCACACGAGGCGGCCGACTGCGTGATCACCAACGCGCTGATCGTCGACCACTGGGGCATCGTCAAGGCCGACATCGGCATCAAGCGCTCGCGCATCAGCGGCATCGGCAAGGCGGGCAACCCCGACGTGATGAACGGCGTCGACATCGTGATCGGTCCGGGCACCGAGATCATCGCCGGCGAGGGGATGATCGTCACCGCGGGCGGCATCGACAGCCACATCCATTTCATTTGCCCGCAGCAGATCGAAGAGGCGCTCGCCTCGGGTGTCACCACCATGCTGGGCGGCGGCACCGGCCCGGCGACCGGCACGTTTGCGACCACCTGCACGCCCGGACCCGAACACGTGCGCCTGATGCTGCAGGCGGCCGACGGTTTCGCGATGAACCTCGGCTTCCTCGGCAAAGGCAACGCCAGCCGGCCCGAGGCACTGCGTCAGCAGATCGGCGCCGGCGCGATCGGGCTGAAGCTGCACGAAGACTGGGGCACCACGCCGAGCGCGATCGATTGCTGCCTGGGCGTGGCCGACGCCACCGACACGCAGGTGTCCATCCACAGCGACACGCTCAACGAGAGCGGTTTCGTCGAGGACACCATCGCCGCCACCAAAGGCCGCTCGCTGTGCGCATTCCACACCGAAGGCGCCGGTGGCGGCCACGCGCCCGACATCCTGCGCGTGGTCGGCGAGCCCAATTTCCTGCCTAGCTCGACCAACCCGACGATGCCCTACACCGTCAACACGGTCGACGAGCACCTCGACATGCTGATGGTGTGCCACCACCTCGATTCGGCGATCGCGGAAGACCTGGCGTTCGCCGAGAGCCGCATCCGCAAGGAGACCATCGCCGCCGAAGACGTGCTGCACGACCTCGGCGCGATCAGCATGATGAGCAGCGACAGCCAGGCGATGGGCCGCGTCGGCGAGGTCATCATCCGCACTTGGCAGACCGCGCACAAGATGAAAGTGCAGCGCGGCTCGTTGCAAGGCGACCCGTCGAGACACGACAACGCACGCGTCAAGCGCTACGTCGCCAAATACACGATCAACCCGGCGCTTGCCAACGGCATCGCGCACGAGGTCGGCTCCATCGAACTCGGCAAGTGGGCCGACCTGGTGCTGTGGAAGCCGGCCTTCTTCGGCGTCAAGCCAAGCCTGCTCCTGAAGGGCGGCTTCATCGCCGCGGCTGCGATGGGCGACCCCAACGCCAGCATCCCGACGCCGCAACCGGTGCACATGCGGCCCATGTTCGGCTCGTTCGGCGGCGCGATCGGGCGCACCTCCTTGAGCTTCGTCAGCCAGGCGTCGCTGCAGCAGGGCATCGCCGAAAGCTACGCGCTGCGCAAGCAGCTGGCCGCGGTCAAAGGCTGCCGCAGCGTGACCAAGCGGCAGATGGTTCACAACGCGTGGCTGCCGGCGATGGAGATCGACCCGCAGACTTACACGGTGCGCGCCGACGGCCAGCTTCTGACCTGCGAGCCGGCCAAGGCGTTGCCGATGGCGCAGCGCTACTTCCTCTTCTGAAGCGTCGCTACATCGCGCGCTTGGGCGCCGTCTGCATCAACTGGCGCAGTGGCTCGATGTAGAACTTGGCTTGCGCCGTGGTGCCGTGCCCGCTGGTCTGCTCGCTGGCCGGAATCAGGTGCAGCTTGCCGTTCTTCACGCGCTTGAGCTCGCGCTCCATGAGGCCGGTCTCGGGCGGGTTGCGTTCGTCGTCGGCCGCGTTGATCGCCAGCAGCGCCGCCTCGATGCGCTCGAGCCCCGGCGCCGGGTTGTAGTCGCGTGAGCTGTCCCACTGATAGAGCACGTCGTTGGCGTCCGCGCGAAACGGCGCCGCGAGCCGATCGTCGAGCAGCTTGTCGGCGCGCTCGCGGGTCGGCGCATTCCTCTGGTAGGCCAGCGTGCCGCCGTTGGTGGCGATGCCGTAGAACACGCTGGCCACCTGCGCGGACTTCGGCTGCGTCGTGTAGTTGCCGCCGTTCCATTCGGGGTCGTTGCGGATCGAGTCGGTGATCAGACGTCGCATCATCCAGTTGCGGCTCGACATCTCGGTGGGCTGCGACGCCATCGGCACCAGCGCGTCCATGAAGTCGGGATAGACGACGCCCCAGATCCAGGTGTGCATGCCGCCCATCGAGTTGCCCATCACCAGCCGCAAATGCTTGAGGCCCAGGCCTTCGGTCACCAGGCGGTACTGCGCCAGCACCATGTCGTCGTAGTTGTAGCGCGGGAACTTCGCGCGCAGCCCGTCCGACGGCTTGGCCGACTGGCCGTGGCCGATCGCGTCGGGCAAGATGATGAAGTACTTGGTCGCATCGAGCGGCTGTCCGGCGCCGAACAGCTCGCCGGCGAACGCCGGTGTCAGCATGCCGGCGCCCGAGCCGGTGGTGCCGTGCAACATCAGCACCGGCTCGCCGCTCGGCGCACCGACCGTGGTGTAGGTGATCTTCAGCTCGGGCATCACCTCGCCGGTGTGGAACTTGAAGTCGCGCGCCACCCAGCTGCCCTGCTTGGGCGGCGGGAACTCGGCGGCGCCAGCCGCAACCGCCGACACCGCGACGAGCAGGCCACACAAGATCCGTCCAACGGTCGATGCGATGCGCATGGCAGTCTCCTGGGCCGCGATGTCGCGACGCTAGCGCAGCACCCGCGGCCATGGGATGCGGGCTTGCACCCATCGGCGCGCAAGGCTGTTTTGCAACGGTGTCACACTGTGCGCCCGACTGTCCGGGACCCTGACATGCTGAGCGTCAACAAACTGATTCCGCAAGGCCGCGGCCTGGCCAAGGTGCTGCTCAAGCGCGCCAGCGCCGTCGAGCTCGATTGGGACGTGCGCTGCAAGAGCCGCTTCGATGCCACCGACTCGAGCGGCCGTCCGTTCGGCGTATTCCTGCCGCGCGGTACCGTGGTGCGCGGCGGCGACGTGCTGGTGGCCGAGGACGGCTCGCTGATCGCGGTGCGCGCCGCGCCGCAGCCGGTGCTGGTGGTGCGCCACTGCGCCGACCACGGCGCGCCGTTCGATCTGTTGCGAGCGGCCTATCACCTCGGCAACCGCCATGTGCAGCTCGAGCTGCAACCCGACCAGCTGCTGCTCGAGCCCGATCACGTGCTGGCCGACCTGCTGAAGCAGATGCACCTGCTCGTCAGCGAGGCGCAGCTGCCGTTCGAGCCGGAGGGCGGTGCCTATGCGGCGCCGGGCCATGCGCACGCTGGGCACGACCATGCGCATGACCCCCAGGGAGACGACGGGCACCGTCACAGCCATCCCGACGCCGATCACCACGGGCATGGCCATGACCACGGCCATCACGAGCCGGAGCAAGCCCATGGGGAGTCACCCGGACACCGGCATCGATGAGCGATGGCGCGGGCGCCACGCCGCTGACGCCGACGGCCCTGATCGAGCTGATGCGGCTGGCGTCGCCGGCGTTGCCGGTGGGCGGCTTCAGCTATAGCGAGGGCCTCGAGGCGGCGGTCGAGGCGGCGCTGGTGCACGATGAAGCCAGCGCCCGCACGTGGCTGCTCGACCAGTTGCAGCTGAGCCTGGCGCGCTGCGACCTGCCCGCGGCGGCCCAGGCGTTCGTCGCCTGGCGCGCCGACGATCGCCCGCGCGTGCGCGGCCTCAACGATTGGGTGACCTGCACGCGCGAGACGCACGAGCTGCTGCTGCAGACGCAGCAGATGGGCCGGTCGTTGATCGAGTGGCTGCGACAGCGCGCGGATGACCGCGACGCCGCGATCGAAGTTGCCGCGGCCCTGGCGCCGGCGCCGACGTGGCCGATAGCGTTCGCTTTGGCGGCCGCGCGCAGCGGCGCGCCGCGGCGCGCCGCGCTGGTGGCCTTCGCGGCGGGCTGGGCCGAGAACCAGGTGGCCGCCGCAATCAAGGCGGTGCCGCTCGGGCAGACGGCTGGCCAGCGGCTGCTCGATGCGCTGTCGCCACAGATCGCGGCGCTCATCGACCCGGCCGGCGCGCTGCCCGACGATGAGCGCCAGGCGTTTGCGCCGATGCTGGCGATCCGCTCGGCGCTGCACGAGACGCAGTATTCGCGGCTGTTCCGTTCGTGAGCCACCGGCGTGCGATCGGCGCGCGCATGCGTCGCCGATGGCGCGCGAGCTGCCCGGCGCGCCGCGCATCGATAATCGCCGCATGAACAGATTGCATGCGATCGCCGGCCGCAGCAAGAAGCTGCCACCGCTGCGGGTGGGCGTCGGCGGCCCGGTGGGTTCAGGCAAGACCACATTGGTCGAGATGCTGTGCAAGACGATGCGCGAGCGCTGGGACCTGGTGGTGGTGACCAACGACATCTACACCAAGGAAGACCAGCGCCTGCTCACGGTGGCCGGTGCGCTGGAGCCCGAGCGCATCATGGGCGTGGAGACCGGCGGCTGCCCGCACACCGCGATCCGCGAAGACGCCTCGATCAACCTGGAGGCGGTGGACCGCATGCTCGAGCGGTTTCCCAATGCCGACATCGTGTTCATCGAATCGGGCGGCGACAACCTGGCGGCCACCTTCAGCCCCGAGCTGAGCGACCTGACGATCTACGTGATCGACGTCGCCGGCGGCGAGAAGATCCCACGCAAGGGCGGTCCCGGCATCACGAAGAGCGACCTGTTCGTGATCAACAAGACCGACCTCGCGCCGCACGTGGGCGCCGATTTGTCGGTGATGGAGTCCGACACGCGGCGCATGCGGCCCACCAGGCCGTACGTGATGACCAATCTGCGAACGCGCCAGGGCGTGGCCGACGTGGTGGCATTCATCGAGCGCAAGGGGCTGCTCCAAGCCGCTTGACCAGCAGGGTCACGGCACCGGCGTACAGTCCGGCTCCCCGTCATCCACCACGCTCAGGAGGTTTTCATGGGTTTGATCTCGTTCATCAAGGAGGCTGGCGAGAAACTGTTCGGCAAAGGCGAAGCCAAGGCCGCGCAGGAGGCGGCCGACCGTGACGCGAGCGCAGCCAACGTCGAGCGGCTCAATCGCGCCGCGGGCGATGCGATCGCCACCTACATCAACTCGATGAACCTGAAAGTCGATGGCCTGGACGTTGCCTTCGACGGCAGCAGCGGCACCGTGACCGTGTCCGGCATGGCGGCCGACCAGGCCACCAAGGAGAAGGTGGTGCTGTGCTGCGGCAACGTCGAGCGTGTGGCGCACGTGAACGACATGATGACCGTCGCGACGCCGGCCGACGAATCGAAGTACTACACCGTGGTCAAGGGCGACACGTTGTCGAAGATCGCCAAGGAGTTCTACGGCAACGCCAACAAGTACCCGCAGATCTTCGAGGCCAACAAGCCGATGCTGACGCACCCGGACAAGATCTATCCGGGACAGCTGCTGCGCATCCCGCCGGGTTGACGGCCCACCCCCGATGCGGCCTTGCGGCCGCCTCCCCCTCGAGGGGGCGACACCAGCGGACCGGCGGAGCCGGATCCGCGGTGTCCGCTTGAGGCGCGCTAGCGAGCGCCGGATTCGATGTCGATGACTTTGCGAACCACCGGGTCGGCGCGCAGGCGGGCCCGGTGATCGGCCACCTTCGGAAAGCGCGCCGCATCGACGCCGTCGCCCTCCAGCCACTGCGCGATGGTGAACAGGTACAGGTCGCTGACGCTGAAACCCTCGCCGAGCACCCACGGGCCGACGAAGAACTCGCGCTCGATCAGCTCGATGCACTCGGCCATGTTGTGCGGCACCTTCGCCTGCATCGCGGCGATCGCGGCCGCATCGTCGACCCAGCGGTAGCCGCGCCGGTTGTGTGCGTGCGCGACGTGCACGGTCGAGCACAGGTAGCTGTTGAACGCGTTCATGCGCGCCAGCGCAAACGCGTCGTCCAGCGGCGCCAGGCGCGCGGCCGGATGGCGCTGCGCGACGTATTGCAGGATCGCCGGCGTCTCGGTCAGGATGCCGCGCTCGGTGACGAGGGCCGGCACGCGGCCCTTCGGGTTGATGCGCAAGTAGTCGGCCGAGCGCTGCTGCTGGCTCGCGAAATCGAGGCGCACCGCCACATAGTCGGCGCCGGCGTGCTCGAGCGCGAGGTGCGAGGCCAGCGCGCAGCTGTTGGGGGCGTAGTAGAGCGTCAGCACCGACATGCGGCCTCCCGCGATCAACGCAGCGGCGTCAGGGCACGCAGCGCGCGCACGGCGCCCTCGCCGATCGAGCTGCCGAAGCGCTTGGCCAGCCGTTCGGCGATGTTTTCCTTCGGCGTGTAGTCGATCACCTCCTCGGCCTTGACGACCTCGCGCGCCACGTAGTCGAGGTTTCCGAACTTGTCGGCCAGCCCCTGACGCACCGCCTCCTCGCCGTTCCAGAACAGGCCCGAGAACGTGTTGCCGTCTTCCTGCAGCCGCTTGCCACGGCCGTCCTTCACCACCTTGATGAACTGCTGGTGGATCTGGTCGATCATGGCCTGCGCATAGGCCTTGTGCTTCTCGTTCTGCGGCGAGAACGGATCTAGCATGCCCTTGTTCTCGCCAGCCGTCAGCAGGCGGCGCTCGATGCCGAGCTTGTCCATCGCGGCGGGAAAACCGAAGCCGTCCATCAGCACGCCGATCGAGCCGACGAGGCTCGCCTTGTCGACGTAGATCTCGTCGGCTGCCACCGCGATGTAGTAGGCGCCGGATGCGCACATCTCCTCGACCACCGCGTACACCGGCTTCTTGTGTTTGGCCTTCAGGCGCCGGATCTCGTCGTTGACGATGCCGGCCTGCACGGGGCTGCCGCCGGGGCTGTTGATGCGCAGCACCACGGCTTGCGACTCGGCATCTTCGAATGCACCCTTCAGCCCGGCGACCAGGTTCTCGGCGCTCGCCTCGGTGTCGACGGCGATCTCGCCGCGCACTTCGATCAGCGCGGTGTGCGGACCACTCGGTGCACCGCCGTGGCCGCGCCCGACGAACAGCGCCCAGGCGACGAAAATGAACAGAATCAGCCAGGCCAGCCGGAAGAACACGCGCCAGCGCCGGTCGGCGCGGCGTTCGCGCAGCATCTCGTCGGTGAAGCGCGCCATGCCGCGCTCGAAGCTCGACGGTCCGCGCGGTGGCAGCGGCGCCGCGGCAGGCACGGGCGCCGGACCGTCGGGCGGCAGCGTGGGCGAAAGGTACGGCTCTTGCGGGTTCATGGTGTGCTTTCAGGGGCCGCGTCGTCGTTGGGCGGCGCCGCATCGTCGAAGACGACGGGTTGAATGTCGCGGGAAGGATACCAATACACCGTGCCTGCGCGCTCCTCGGTCGTGATCGGCATCAGGCGCCCGCGCCCGCACGGTCCGCCGACGCACTGGCCGTCGGCCGGCTCGTAGGCCGCGCCGTGCACCGAGCACAGGATCCAGCGCCTGTCCATGTCGAGGAACTGGCCTTCCTGCCAGTCCATCTCGGACGGCACGTGGGCGCAGCGGTTCATGTAGGCCACCACCTTGCCGTCGAAGCGCAGCGCGAACGCGCGCGCCGGCGCGTGCCACAGCACCACGTCGAACACGATGGCCTTGTCGCGCTCGAGCAGCGCGCTGCTGGCGCACAACGCCTGCGGCTCGGTGACCCAATCAGCCATGCTGCAACAACCAGTCATGCAGCTCGCGCGTCGAGTGCGCGACGAACAGCGGGTTGAACTCCGCGAAAGCGGCGTGGTCGTGCGCGCCGTAGCTCACGCCGACGCACGGCGTGCCGGCGTTGACGGCAAGGCGCAGGTCGTGCGTGGTGTCGCCGATCATCAGCGTGCGCTGCGGCGTGGTGCCGCACTCGTGCATCAGCTCCAGCAGCATGCGCGGGTCGGGCTTGCTGGCGGTCTCGTCGGCGGTGCGCGTGGCGTCGAACAGCGCCTTCAATTGCACCGTCTCCAGCGCCGCGTCGAGTCCACGCCGTGCCTTGCCGGTGGCCACCGCGATGCGCTGGCGGCGCGCTTTCAGCGCCTGCAGCATCTCGAGCGCGCCCGGGAACAGCGTCAGCTCGTGCTGGCGCTCGAAATAATGGTGGCGGTAGCGCGCGCCGAGTTCGGGGTAGCGCTCCGGCGGCAGGCCGGGTGCCGCGTGCGCCAGCGCGTCGGTGAGCCCGAGCCCGATCACGAATGCGGCCTGCGTGTCGCTCGGCACCGCAACCCCGAGGTCGGCGCACGACTGCTGGATGCAGCGCACGATCAGCGCGGTCGAATCGAACAGCGTGCCGTCCCAGTCGAACGCGATCAGGTCGAAGCGGGGTTCGGCCATCGGCATCAATGCGGCTCGCACAACACGCCCAGCAGTCTGACGCATTCGGCCGGCAGCGCTGCTTCGAGCACGATGCGCTCGGCGCTGGCCGGATGGTCGAACGCCAGTCGCCTGGCATGCAGGAACATGCGCTGGAAGCGCGCGCCGGCCAGGCCCTCGCCGCGCGCGAGCTGGCGGTTCAGCTCGAAGTCGCCGTACTGATCGTCACCGACGATCGCATGCCCCTCGTGCGCCAGGTGCACGCGGATCTGATGCGTGCGCCCGGTCTTGATCGTGACGTCGAGCAGCGTGTAGGCCTGGCAACGCCGCGCCACCTTCACCAGGGTGATCGAGCGCCGACCGCCTTGCGCGTCGTCGGCCACGGCATGCACGCGCCGCACGCCGTCGGGCGTGGTGGACCTGTGCAGCGCCACGTCGATCACCTTGCGTGCCGCAGGCCAGGTGCCGATCACCAGGGCGGCATAGGTCTTGTCGGTGTCGCGCGCACGGAACTGCTCCTGCAGCGCGGTCAGCGCGCTGCGCTTCTTGGCCAGCAGCAGCACGCCCGAGGTCTGCTTGTCGAGCCGGTGCACCAGCTCGAGAAAGCGCGCCTGCGGCCGCGCCCGGCGCAGTTGCTCGATCACGCCGAAGCTGACACCGCTGCCGCCATGCACCGCCACGCCGGACGGCTTGTCGACGGCGATCAGGTGCTCGTCCTCGTACAGGACCGGGAATTCGCGCGCCGGCGCGGGCGCCGCGGCCGTGCGCGTGGCCACGCGCACCGGCGGCACGCGCACTTCGTCGCCGAGCGACAGCCGGGTGTCGGCGCTCGCGCGACCGCGGTTCACGCGCACCTCGCCGGAGCGGATCACGCGATAGACGTGCGTCTTCGGCACGCCTTTGAGCAGCCGCAGCAGGAAGTTGTCGAGCCGCTGCCCCGCGGCGCCCTCGTCAACATTGACACGCTGCACCGTGGCGCGTGCCGCGGGCGGCGGCGCGCCATCGTGGGCGGGCGCGTCTATAATGCGGCGGACCACTGTCGTACTGCAAGTGCTTGATTTGTTTTGAGTTTACTCGGCACTTGCGTGGCAACGGCGGTGGCGGCGCACCGAAATTCGGGCGCGATGTTCAAGGTGATGCAGCGCCGCTGCCCCTACGGAGGGGCCGTCTCCCACAGCGAGGCGGCTGCCGGATGGACGGCGGTGAAAGAACAACGTCGAACAGCCCTCCCGTGAATCGGGAAAGAAAAGGTCAAACGCAGCAGACGTCCGATCGCGGCGGCTGTTGCCTCGCTGCGAAGCGAACCGGTCCGCGCATGCCGCTCCCCCAGGTTCATCCATCGATGCCGGCGCGCTGCGCGTGCGGGCCATCGTCGGCCGCCACCGCAGGCCTCGTGACTGCCTGGCACGCCGAACGCCGCGCGGGGTTGCGCGGCGCCTGGGGTGATCTCCATGCCGGCCGCCTCTCTCGCTTCGCCGCATGCCGCCCCACCGTGGTGATGGTCGCCCGATCGGCGACCCCCGCGGCCTCGGGCAGTTTTCTTCGCCAGGGCTCCTAGTCAGCGTTGCTCGTGCATCGGTGGGTCCTGCGGTCGCGAGGCCGCCGGATCGAGACGGGTGCACGCGCCTTCGTGGCGCGCGCACACCGATGAGGAGTGCACATGAAACGCATGCTGATCAACGCCACGCAGGCCGAAGAGCGCCGCCTGGCGATCGTCGACGGCCAGAAGCTGCTCGACTTCGAGACCGAGCTCGAAGGACGCGAGCAGCGCAAAGGCAATATCTACAAGGCCGTGGTGACGCGCGTCGAGCCGTCGCTGGAGGCCTGCTTCGTCGACTACGGCGAAGACCGCCACGGCTTCCTGCCGTTCAAGGAGATCTCGCGCCAGTTCTTCCGTGACGGCGTGGAGGTCAAGAGCGCGACCATCAAGGACGCGATCAAGGAAGGCCAGGAATTGCTGGTGCAGGTGGAGAAGGAAGAGCGCGGCAACAAGGGCGCCGCGCTGACCACCTTCGTCTCGCTGGCCGGCCGCTACCTGGTGCTGATGCCCAACAACCCGCGCGGTGGCGGCGTCAGCCGGCGCATCGAGGGCGAGGATCGCGAGGAGCTGAAGGAGAACCTCGACCAGCTCGACTACCCCAAGGGCATGAGCCTGATCGCGCGCACCGCGGGCATCGGCCGCTCGGCCGCCGAGTTGCAGTGGGACTTGAACTACATGCTCAAGTTGTGGACGGCGATCGACGAGGCGAGCAAGGCCGGCAAGGGCGCCTTCCTGATCTACCAGGAGAGCTCGCTGGTCATCCGCGCGATCCGCGACTACTTCACCTCGGACATCGGCGAGATCCTGATCGACACCGACGACATCTACGATCAGGCGCAGCAGTTCATGAACCACGTGATGCCGGAGTCGGCCTCACGCGTGAAGCGCTACCGCGACGACGCCCCGCTGTTCTCGCGTTTCCAGATCGAGCACCAGATCGAGACGGCGTTTTCGCGCACCGTCAACCTGCCCTCGGGGGGCGCGATCGTGATCGACCACACCGAGGCGCTGGTGTCGATCGACGTCAACTCGGCGCGCGCCACGCGCGGCAGCGACATCGAAGAGACCGCGACGCGCACCAACCTCGAGGCGGCCGACGAGATCGCGCGCCAGATGAGGCTGCGCGACCTGGGCGGCCTGATCGTCGTCGACTTCATCGACATGGAAGAGAGCAAGAACCGCCGCGAGGTCGAGCAGCGGTTGCGCGACGCGCTGCGCTACGACCGCGCCCGCGTGCAGTTCAGCTCGATCTCCAAGTTCGGGCTGCTGGAGCTGAGCCGCCAGCGGCTGCGCCCGGCGCTCTCGGAGGGCAACCACATCACCTGCCCGCGCTGCAACGGCACCGGCCACATCCGCGACACCGAGTCGAGCGCACTGCAGATCCTGCGCATCATTCAGGAAGAGTCGATGAAGGACAACACCGCCGCCGTGCACGTGCAGGTGCCGGTGGAGGTGACCAGTTTCCTGCTCAACGAGAAGCGCACCGAGATCACCAAGATCGAGCTGAAGCAGCGCGTCACCGTGCTGCTGGTGCCCAACAAGCACCTCGAGACGCCGAACTACAAGCTCGAGCGCCTGCGACACGACGATCCGCGGCTGGAGAACCTGCAAGCCAGCTACACGATGATCGAAGAGCCCGACGAAGAGGTGGCGATCTCGCGCCGCGAGAAGGCCAAGGCCAAGCAGGAGCCGGTGATCAAGGGCGTGCTGCCCGACCAGCCGGCCCCGGTGGCCGCGCCGCGTGCGCCCGAGCCGGCGGCAGCGCCGCCGGTGGTTCAGCCGGCACCGACGCGCGCAGCGGTCGCCCCCGAAGCGGCGCACAGCGGATTCAAGGCGTGGCTGAAGAAGCTGTTCGGCGGCGCCGCCGAGCCGGCGCCAGCGGTGTTGGCGCCCACCGCGCCAGCGACGGCAGCTCCCAAGGAGCGCGACGCGTCGCAGGCGCGCGATGGGCGCCGCGGCGAGCGCGGCGGCCGTGGCGGTCGTGGCGGACGTGGCGGTGACCGCGATGGCCGTGGCAGCAACCGCGAGGGACGCAATGCCGAGCGCGAGCCGCGCGCAGGCGACCGCAGCAGCGAGCGCGACGCTCGCGGCGAAGGGCGCAGCGAAGGGCGTGCTGAAGACGCCCGCCGCCGTGGGCGCGATGGTCGTGACGGACGCGAAGGTCGTGACGGACGCGATGGCCGTGAAGGACGCGATGCCCGCGAAGGACGTGAGGGCCGCGACCCGCGCGCACCGCGCGAGGCCCGTGTCGACTCGGCCGGCGCCGAAGCGGGTGCGCCGCGCACGGAGGGGCGCGATGAAACGGCCGGTGCGCGTCGCGGCCAGCGGCCGCCGCGCGAAGCGCGTCCGCTGTCCGAGGGCGCGTCGGCCACGCCGCCGCCCTCGTTCGTCGACACCATTCCGGTCAGCGAGGGGTCCGCAGAGGCGGGCGAAGGCGAGCGCGAAGGGCGGCGCCGCCGTCGCCGTCGCGGCGGACGTCGCGACGAATCGACCGCCGATTCGTCGTTCCAAGCCTCCGAAGGCCGCGACTCGATCGTCGACGTGACGATGCCGTCGATGACAACGTCCCCCGATGCGCAGCACGGCGAGGCGCGCGAGCTCGAAGCGCCTCGCGAGCGCGAGTGGACCCGTCGCGACGAACGCGCCGAATCCACGCCACGCCAGACGCCCGCCTCGTCGAACGGCAGCGCGTTCAGCGCGTCCGCGAGCGTCGAGTCCGTCGCGCCGGCGGCAGCGCGCAGCGCACCGCCGGTGCCGCCGTTCGAACTGCCCACCGACGACCTGCAGCAACTGGCCGGGGGCGCCGGCTTGCAATGGGTGCACTCCGACGCCGACAAGGTGCGCAGCGTGCAGGCGGCGATCGCCGCCGAGCCGCCTGCGGCGCACGTGCCGCGCGAACGCAAACCCGTGGCGCTGCCCGACGACGGACCGCTGGTGTTGGTGGAGACGCGCAAGGATCTGGCCGAGCTGACGCTGCCGTTCGAGCGCCAGGCCAACCCGACGCAGCCGCCGCAATAGCGCAAGGCGGCGGCCCAGCGACCGCGCATCGCAGCGCGGTCGCGCAGGCGGGCGTCAGACCAGGCAGTCGAGCGCGTGCCGATACGCGCTGGCGTGCATCAGCTCGTCCCAGGCCAGCGGCGCATTCACCGGCAACAGCTGGCGGCGGCGCGCCTCGCTGTCGGCGCTCGCTTGCCAGCGGCCATCGGCCCGTGCCGCCATCAGGCCATCGAGCAGCTGATCGACCGCCGCGCCGCCATCGACCGACTGATTGCACAACAGCACCACGTCGCAGCCCGCCTGCAACGCTGCCACCGCGGCCTCGGTGTAGGTGAGCTCTCGGCCATCGAGCCGGCGCGCGCCAGCCATGCTGAGGTCGTCGCTGAAAATCACGCCGTCGAAGCGCAGTTGCGCGCGCAGGATGTCGCGCAGCCAGCGGCTCGAAAAGCCGGCCGGCCGCGCGTCGACCTTCGGGTACACCACGTGCGCCGGCATGACGCTGGCCAGGCTGGTCGACAGCCAGCCGTAGGGGGCCCCATCGTCGGCCAGCAGGGCCTTCAGGGTGCGACGGTCCACGGGCAGATCCACGTGGCTGTCGGCCGCCACGTGGCCGTGCCCGGGAAAGTGCTTGCCGCAGTTGGCCATGCCGGCGCGCAGCAGACCGTGCATCAGGCTCTTGGCGAGCAGACTGACGACGCGCGCGTCGCGATGGAACGCCCGGTCGCCGATCACCGTGCTGCCGCCGTGGTCGAGGTCGAGCACCGGCGTGAAGCTCAGATCGACGCCGCAGGCGCGCAACTCGGCGCCAAGCACGTAACCAACCGCGGTGGCGGCATCGGTGGCGCGCATCGCGTCGCGCATCCACAGCTCACCGAGCCTGCGCATCGGCGGCAGCACCGTGAAGCCATCGTTGCGAAAGCGCTGGACGCGCCCGCCCTCGTGGTCGACGCAGATCAACAGGTCGGGCCGCAGCGATTTGGCCTCGGCAGTCAGCTCGACGAGCTGGCGACGGTCGCGCCAGTTGCGCGCGAACAGGATCAGCCCGCCGGTCAGCGGATGCTGCAGACGGCGTCGGTCGTCGACGTCGAGCGCGAGGCCGGCCACATCGAGCACGACCGGTGCATGGGAAGTCATGGGGCGGACACTTTCTCGACGACCACGAACGCCGTCGCGACATCGGCTTCGTCACTGACGCTGACGAACGCGCGCAGGTGCCGCTCGGCGAACCACTGCGCGAGCGCGCCGTGCAGGCGGATCTCGGGCTTGCCGCTCGGCGCGTTGATCACCTCGCAGGCGCGCCAGCTCATCGGCGTGCGCATGCCCAGGCCGATGGCCTTCGAAAAGGCCTCCTTGGCCGAGAAGCGCGTGGCCAGGTAGCTCAGCCCGCGGCGCGCGACGCGAGCGCGGCGCGCCTCGAAGATCCGGATCTCCTCAGGGCCCAGCACACGTTGCGCAAAACGGTCGCCATGACGGTCGAGCGCAGCGGAGATGCGCGAGATGTCGCACACGTCGGTGCCAATGCCGACGATCATCGAGACGCCGCCGGCTGGGCGAGCTGGATGCAGCGCTGGTACTCGCGCACCGTGCGCTCCAGCCCCAGCTCGAGGGCGTCGGCGATCAGCGCATGGCCGATCGACACCTCGAGCACGCCGGGCACCGCGCTCAGGAAATCGGTGAGGTTGGCGCGGTTCAGGTCGTGGCCCGCGTTGACGCCGAGCCCGGCGGCCTGCGCAGCCCGGCCAGCCTCGGCGTAGCGCGCCAGCACGGCCTCTTGCGTCGGCGTGCCGTGTGCACGCGCGTAGGCCTCGGTGTAGAGCTCGACCCGATCGACACCCAGCGCCGCGGCATGCGCCATCGCATCGGGCAGCGGGTCCATGAAGAGGCTGACGCGCACACCGAGAGCGCGCGCCTCGGCCACCAGCGGGCGCAGTCGGTCCGCATCGGCGGGCAGATCCCAGCCGTGATCGGATGTGAACTGCTCGGCGCTGTCGGGCACCAGCGTGCACTGCTGCGGCTTGACCGTGCGCACGAAGGCCATCAGGTTGTGCGTCGGGTTGCCCTCGATGTTGTATTCGACGTGCGGCCACTCGCGCAGCAGCGCCGCCAGCTCGTGCACGTCACGGGCACGGATGTGGCGCTCGTCGGGTCTCGGATGCACCGTGATGCCCTGCGCGCCCGCCAAGAGTGCGATGCGGGACAGCGACACGACGTTCGGGATGTCAAGGTGGCGCGAATTGCGCAGCAGCGCGATCTTGTTGACGTTGATCGACAGCGCGGTGCGTGCATCGCGTGCGAACGCTTCGGGAGCGACCAGCGGGTTCATCGTGACGGCGGGGAGTCGAGCAGACGCTGCGTGTCGAGGGCCACTTGCCGCGTGCGCAGCAGCGCGCCGCCCAGATGATAGTGAAGCTGGCTGCGCAGCAGGCTCTTGAGCGGCTGCAACTCGCGCGCGCACGCACTGTGCAATGCCTGCAGGGCGGCCGGGGACTGGACCGCCCAGCACTCGAGCGCCGCGGCCAGCTCCAGGCACACCGCACCCTCCAGCGCAGCCTCGCCAGCGGCCGCCGCGACCAGACCCTGCTCGGCTCTCAGCGCGTAGCGCGTGCCGACGACCACCGGTTCCTGGGTCTGGGTGGTGCGAGCCAGCTCGGGCAGCACGCCGGTCTCGCGCAGCAGCAGGAGCTCGAACGCCCGCAGCGCCGCCTCGCTGCGCAGCTCGTTGCCGCCCAGGCTGCACAGCGTGGCCGCATAGGCATCGAACAACCGCGGATGCGGGTCGTCGCGTGCCAGCAGCCGCAGCAACAGCTCGTTCAGATAGAAGGCGGCGAACCATTCGGCCCCGCGCAGCGCCGCAACCGCCCCGCCGCCCCACTCAGCGTTGCGCAGCGTGCGCACTTCGCCGTCGTCGCCGCGACTGCGCACGAACTGCGCCTGCACCGGCTGAAACGGCATCAACACCGATCGCAGGTGCGAGGTGGGTCGCTTCGCGCCCTTGGCCATGGCCACAATGCGGCCGCCGTCGCGGGTGAACAGCTCGACGATGAGGCTGGATTCGCTCCAGTCGTGGCTGTGCAGCACGAAGGCGCTGTGCGTCGCGCCGGCAGCTCGGCGCGACGCACTCGGCGAGGGCGCGCGCGGCGCTTCGTTCGGCGCCGGGTCCGACCCGTGCGATGGTGCACTCATTCGAGGCCGTAGCTGCGCAGGTGCCGCTCGTCGTCGGCCCAGCCGGAACGCACCTGCACCCACAGTGCCAGATGAACCCGGGCGTCCAGCAAGTGCTGCAGTTCATGGCGCGCCTCGGTGCCGATGCGCTTCAAACGCTCGCCGCCGTGGCCGATCACGATGCCCTTGTGCGCCTCGCGCTCGACGACGATGGTGGCGGCGATGTGCACCTGGCGCGGCGGAGCGCGTTCGCGCCGTGACGAGGTGGGCGGCTCCCAGTCTTCGAACCGGTCGAGCACCACCGTGGAGGTGTAGGGCAATTCCTCCCCTGTGAGCCGGAACAGCTTCTCGCGCACGATCTCGGTGGCGAGAAAGCGCTCGTTGCGGTCGGTGAGCGCATCGGCGTCATGGCTCCACGGCCGCTCGGGCAGGTGCGGCTCGATGATGTCGAGCAGCCGTTCGACGTCGGCGCCCCGCTCGGCCGACATCGGCACGTACTCGGCGAAATCGTGGCGTTGCGGCAGCAACTGCAGCCACGGAAGCAGATCGGCGCGACGCGGCACGGCGTCGAGCTTGTTGGCCACCAGGATCGCCGGCACGTTCGGCGGCAGCAGTGCGAGCACCTGCTCGTCCTGCGCGCCGAAGCGGCCGGCCTCGACGACCAGCAGCACCAGGTCGACGTCGCCCAGCGAGCTGCGCACCGCGCGGTTCAGGTTGCGGTTGAGCGCCTGTGCGTGGCGCGTCTGGAATCCCGGCGTGTCGACGAACACGAACTGCGCGCTGCCGCGCGTGCGCACGCCGACGATGCGGTGGCGCGTGGTTTGTGCCTTGCGCGACGTGATGCTGATCTTTTGGCCCACGAGCGCATTGAGCAAGGTCGACTTGCCGACGTTAGGCCGGCCGATGATCGCCACGGTGCCACAGCGCGTGGTGGCGCCCGACATGCCGCTAGGAACGCAACGGGCCGCCCGGCCGGTCGTTGGCCTTCAATGCGTCGAGCAGGCGGCGCGCCGCCTCCTGCTCGGCGATGCGGCGCGAACGCCCGCGTCCAGCCTCGGCCAGCGACAGCGACGGGATCGAGCACTCGACCTCGAAGGTCTGGGCGTGCGCCTGGCCGGTGGTGCCGACGATCCGATACGTCGGCACCGGGATGCGCCGAGCCTGCAGCCACTCCTGCAGTTCGGTCTTCGCGTCCTTGGACCAGGTGTGCGCCTCGCTGGCCGCGATCACGTCGCCGAACAGACGACGCACCAGCTCGTGCGCGCGCTCGAAACCCCCATCGAGGAAGGTGGCGCCGATCAGCGCCTCGACCCCATCGGCCAGGATCGATGGCCGCTGCGCACCGCCGCCGCGTGCCTCGCCTTCGGACAGCCGCATCACGTCGGGCAGGCCGAGTGCGAGCGCCGTGCGGTGCAGGCTCTCCTCGCGCACCAGGTGCGCGCGCACGCGCGTGAGGTCACCCTCGTCGGAGCCGCCGAAGCGCTCGAAAAGCAGGCTCGAGACCGCCAGGTTCAGCACCGCGTCGCCAAGGAACTCGAGCCGCTCGTTGTGATCGGCGCCGAAGCTGCGATGGGTCAGCGCGCGCGTCAGCAGCGCCTGTTCGGAGAAGGTGTGTCCCAGGCGTTTTTGCAGCGCGTCGAGCCGCGGATCCATCTTCAGCGCGACCGGCCCTCGTACTTGATCAGCAAGAAGACCGGCGAGATCAATTCGAGTTCCTTGTTGTAGGCGAATCGGATCACGATCTTGTCGTTCTCTTTGGTGATGTCGAGGTCCTTGCCGGAAATCGAGGCGATCGAATACTCGATCTCCTTCTGCTTGTCGAACTGTGCGCGGATCTCGCCGACCGTGGTGGGATTGGACGAAGCGATCTTGTTGACCGCGCTCTGGATCGTCAGGTACTCGTTGACGGTCGGAAAGACGCGGATCGCCACGTAGCCCGCGAATCCGATGACGATGGCCCAGAACAGCAGCCCGATGAGGCTGACGCCGCGCTGCGCGCGCACGCCGAACCGCTGCGATGAACCCATGCCAGACCCCTTTCCCACCCCCGTCATTGGAACGAACCGATGCGCCGGAGATTACCGAAATTCATCCAAACGAAGAAGGCCTTGCCGACGATGTTCTCGTCGGGTACGAAGCCCCAGAAGCGCGAATCTTGGGAATTGTCGCGGTTGTCGCCCATCATGAAGTAGTGGCCCTCGGGAACCTTGCACACCACGCCCTCGGCTGAATAACGGCAGTTTTGTGCGTGCGGGAACTGGCGCTCGCCGCCCCCGTAATAGGCGGCGCGCTGCGGGTCGACCAGGATGCGATGCTCGACGTCGCCCAGCGCCTCCAAGAACTGAGGGAAATAGCGCTTGGCTTCCTCGTCGTAGTACTCGCCCTGCGCCTTTTCGTCGATCGGCTTGCCGTTGATCGTGAGGCGCTGGTTCAGGTAAGCCACCTCGTCGCCCGGCACGCCGACCACGCGCTTGATGTAGTCGACGCGCGGATCGACCGGGTAGCGGAACACCATCACGTCGCCGCGCTGCGGATCGTGGTTCGCGATGACCTTCTTGTTGATCACCGGCAACCGCACGCCGTAGTGGTACTTGTTCACGAGGATCAGGTCGCCAACGGTCAGCGTGGGCACCATCGAGCCCGAAGGGATCTTGAACGGCTCGAACAGGAACGAGCGCAGCAGGAACACGATCAAGATCACCGGGAACAGACCGGCCGTCCAGTCCAGCCACCAAGGCTGGGCCAGCACCGCGCGCTTGGCCTCCTGCACGTTGCCATCGACCTGCGTGATGCCCTGGGTGGCCAGCTCGGCGCGACGCTGGGTGTGCTGCACCTCCACCGCGGCGGCCGCCGCCTCGCGCGCCGGCCGGAAGTGGAAGTGCTCGGCCAGCCAGTAGCCGAGCGTGACCGCAGTCAGCACGAAAAGCAGCAGAGAGAAGTTGCCGATCCACTGATCGGCGTACCAGCCCCCCAGGTAGACGGCCAGTGCGGCGTACAGGATCGCGGTCAGTGCACTCATGGGTCGTGGAACGGGTGTCTGTCAGTCGGCGCGCGGCGGCGCGTGGGCAGGCGAACGTCCGGTCAGTCGTCGACTTGGAGGATGGCCAGGAAGGCCTCCTGCGGCACCTCGACGGTCCCGATCTGCTTCATGCGTTTCTTGCCTGCCTTTTGTTTTTCGAGCAGCTTCTTCTTGCGCGTGATGTCACCGCCGTAGCATTTTGCCAGCACGTTCTTGCGCAGCGCCTTGACGTCTTCGCGCGCGATGATGTTGGCACCGATCGACGCCTGGATGGCCACGTCGTACATCTGCCGCGGGATGATCTTGCGCATCTTGGCCACCACCTCGCGGGCGCGGTAGGTGCTCTGGCTGCGATGCACGATCACCGACAGCGCGTCGATGCGGTCCCCGTTGATCAGCATGTCGACCTTCACCACGTCGGCCGCCCGGTACTCCTTGAACGCGTAGTCCATCGAAGCGTAGCCGCGCGACACCGATTTCAGCTTGTCGAAGAAGTCCAGCACGATCTCTGCCAGCGGCAAGTCGTAGGTCAGGTGCACCTGGCGGCCGTGGTAGGACATCTGCACCTGGACGCCGCGCTTCTGGTTGGCCAGCGTCATCACCGGACCGACGCTGTCTTGGGGCATGTACAGCTGCACGGTGACGATCGGCTCGCGGATATCGCGGATGCGTCCTTGGTCGGGCAACTTCGAGGGGTTCTCGACGCGCATCACCGTGCCATCGTTGAGCTCGACCTCGTAGACCACCGATGGCGCGGTGGTGATCAGATCCTGGTCGAATTCGCGCTCCAGGCGCTCCTGCACGATCTCCATGTGCAGCAGGCCGAGAAAGCCGCAGCGGAATCCGAACCCGAGCGCCTGGCTGACCTCGGGCTCGAAGCGCAGCGAACTGTCGTTGAGCTTGAGCTTGTCGAGCGCGTCGCGCAGAGACTCGTACTCGCTGGCTTCCACCGGATACAGCCCGGCGAACACCTGCGGCTGGATCTCCTTGAAGCCGGGCAGCGCTTCGGTCGCCGGCCCGGCGTTGTTGGGCAGCTTCTTCTCCAGCGTGATGGTGTCGCCGACCTTGGCGTCGTGCAGCTCCTTGATGCCGGCGATCACGAAGCCGACCTCGCCGGCGCGCAGCACGTCGCGAGGCTCCGACTTGGGCGTGAACACGCCGAGCTGCTCGATGCCGTGGACGGCGTCGGTGGCCATCAGGCGGATGCGTTCGCCCTTGCTCAGCGAGCCATCGACCACGCGCACCAGCATCACGACGCCGACGTAGTTGTCGAACCAGCTGTCGATGATCATCGCGCGCGGAGCACCCGCGGGGTCGCCGCGTGGCGAGGGCATGCGGTGGATCACCGCCTCCAGGATGTCGTCCAGGCCCATGCCGGTCTTGGCCGAGCACGGGATGGCACCGCTGGCGTCGATGCCGATCACGTCTTCAATCTCGGCGCGCGCGGTGTCCGGATCGGCTTGCGGCAGATCCATCTTGTTGAGCACCGGCACCACCTCGACGCCGAGGTCGAGCGCGGTGTAGCAGTTGGCCACCGTCTGGGCCTCGACGCCCTGGCTGGCGTCGACCACCAGCAGCGCGCCCTCGCAAGCCGACAGCGAGCGGCTCACCTCGTAGCTGAAGTCGACGTGCCCGGGCGTGTCGATCAGGTTCAGGTTGTAGGAGCGGCCGTTCTGCGCGGTGTACTGCAGTGCCGCGGTCTGCGCCTTGATCGTGATGCCGCGCTCGCGTTCGAGGTCCATCGAGTCGAGCACCTGCTCTTCCATCTCTCGATCGGTGAGCCCGCCGCAGCGCTGGATGATGCGATCGGCCAGCGTGCTCTTGCCGTGGTCGATGTGGGCAATGATCGAGAAATTCCGGATGTGGTCCATCGATGGGCGATCAGCGCGGCGCGAAGTCAAATCGGCAAGGCCGTTTCAGCGCAGGCTCGCATCGCGGGAAAGATGTGAAGGGCCGCAGGCCCGTGCGTGAGCTAAAAAAAAGGCACGTCCAAGAGATGACGCGCCTTCCAACAAAACGTATGGCAACTGCTTGTTGGGCCTTCATTGTAGCCAAAAGACCCCCGTGCGAAGCCGCGCCGTTGCTTGATTTTGGCTCGTTGCAGAGCGCCAACATGGCAATTCGATCAACAGCTTATCCACAGGTTGTGCGGACCTGACTCCGCACCCGGCCAAACGACCCAGTGCTTCCCTCCGGGCGCCCAAAATCGTCCGCAGTCGGGCGATTCTAGTCGTCGGCGATGCCAATCCCGGCCTCACAAGCGATAGCTAGAACTCACTCCCGCTCGCCGGGCCCTTTAGGGAATCGGACCCACGGCAGCCGGTAACCCGACGGACCGTTCCTCGGCCGCTGCCGCAGTTGGCCGAAAGCCCAACGAGTCTCCTACTGCGATCAGGGGACTATCGGGTCGGGCGGATCACCAGGTAGTTGACGAACTCCCCACGCTTGACCATCACGCTGACCGCGCGCGACTTCTCGGCGTTGGCCGCAATCGACAGGAACTGCTTGACGTCGCTGACCTCGGTGTTGTCGATCGCGAGGATCACGTCGCCCTCGTGCAGGCCGGCGCGCGCCGCAGCGCCGTCGACTGCCTCGACGCGCACGCCGCCCTTGATCTTGAGCTCGCGCTTCTGCGCATCGGTGAGTTCCGACACCGTGAGGCCCAGGGCGCTCTTGCTTTGCGTGGGGCCGCTGGCGCCCGGCTCGGCCTGCGCGCGGCGCGTCGGACGGTCGGCTTCGAATTCCGCGACGGTCACCTGGAGGTCGCGCGTCGCGCCACGGCGAAACACCTGCAGCGCCGAGCGGCTGCCGGGCTTGGTCGCACCGATGATGCGCGGCAGGTCGCCGGACTTCTCCACCGGCTTGCCGTCGACCTTCACGATGATGTCGCCAGCCTCGATGCCGGCCTTTTCGGCCGGCCCGCCGGACTCCACCCCCTGCACCAGCGCACCCATCGGTTTGCCGAGCCCGATCGATTCCGCCACTTCCTTGGTCACCGGCGCAATCGTCACGCCGATGCGACCTCGGATCACACGGCCGTTGACACGCAGTTGGTCGGCCACGCGGATCGCTTCGTCGATCGGAATCGCGAACGAGATGCCCATGAAACCGCCCGAGCGGCTGTAGATCTGCGAATTGATGCCGATCACTTCGCCGCGCATGTTGAGCAGCGGCCCACCGGAGTTGCCGGGGTTGATCGCGACGTCGGTCTGGATGAACGGCAGATAGTCCCCGGTGTCGCGCTGCTTGGCGCTGACGATGCCCGCGGTCACGGTGTTCTCCAGCCCGAACGGCGAGCCGATCGCCATCACCCACTCACCGACCTTCAGTTTGCTGACGTCGCCGACCCGCACCGCGGGCAGCCCGGTGGCCTCGATCTTCACCACGGCGATGTCGGTGCGCTTGTCGAAGCCGACGATGCGCGCCTTGAATTCCCGCTTGTCGGTGAGCGTGACGATCACTTCGTCGGCGCCGTCCACGACGTGCGCGTTGGTCATCACGAAGCCGTCGTTGCTGAGGATGAAGCCCGAGCCCACGCCGCGCTGCTGCGGCTCCTCGTCGCCACCGCGCGGGCCGCGACGCTGGTCGGGACGTCCCGGCATCGGGATGCCGAAGCGGCGGAAGAACTCCTCGACGTTGGGGTCGACTTCGCCGCCGCCGGGGACCGCTCGCCCGCGTTCCAACGTGCGGATGTTGACCACCGAAGGGCTCCACTTCTCGGCCAGCTCGGTGAAGTCAGGCAGCTCGCGCCCCTGCGCGCGCGCCGGCGAGGCCGCCAGCCACGCGCCGGCGCCCAAGCAGACCGCCAAAGCAAGGGCCGCGGCGCGGTAGCGCAGCGCCAGAACCCTGGAACCCGTGTGTCGATGCATTCGAGACCTTTTCAGACCATCGCTGCCCGGGTGAGGGCAGCGCGCCAAATTGCAAGGGTACAAGGGGATGCGGCCGAGCGGGGGCGTCAGCGACGCCGCTCCAGCGCGGATGAAAACAGCTGCACGGTCGCCATCGGAACGTCGCCCATCGCGGTGATCCACCACTCGCCCGAGCGCGTCATCACCGTGTGGGTTGCGCCCAGGCTGGTGGCCACAGGCTTGTGGCGCTGTGCATCGTAGGGCTCGACAAACACCGATACGTGTGTCAGGCCATCGGAGAACACCGCCATCACCACCTGCGTGCTGGCACTGGTCGGGGGTTCCTCCAGCGCGCCCAGCTCGCGGCGCATGCATCCGACCAGCTGGAAGCCCGGCACCGGATGGCCGACGCTCCAGCCTTCGGCATCCAGGCTGGTGCGGGTCGCCACCGGACGAACGATGCGAAAGCCGTCGAGCTTGCGCATCGCCTGCAGCACGGTGTCAGGGTTGGCCTTGCCGCCGATCGACACATCGGAGAACGAAGCCGACTCGAGCAATTCGCCCTTCGTGCCCAGCACGTCGGCGCGCAGCAGCAGCCCGCTCGACTGGTCGGCCCACAGGCGCTGCGCGAAGCGGTGTCCATCGCGCGGCCTGAACATCAGCACCTGTGCCTCGTGCCCGGCAACTCGTTCAGTGCCCAGCAGGCGCAGCTCGTACGCATCCTCGGAACGCGCATCGGCCGGCGGCAGGCCCGGAAAATCTGGCATCGTCAGACGTTGCTCGATCACCGCCACGCGCGCGCGCGGCCACAGCGTGTGCGTGAGGTCGTTGTGGCGCAGCACCTGACGCGCCTCGCCGTCGAGCACGTCGATCCGCTCGTAGCGTTGCTTGCCCTCGCAATAGTGTGTGACACGCGAGCTCGACACCACGCCGGCGGCGTTCGAGACCAGCGTGCCCTGGTAGTTGAGAGTCGTGGCGGCGCGCTGCACGCGCACCATCCACGAGCGCAAGTCGCTCGGTCGATCGTTGCCTGCGGCTGCCCCCGCGGTCTGCGCCTGCGCCGGCCATGCTGCGGCCATGCTCATGGCCCACAGCCAGGTGTGCAACGACCGGCGCAGTGGGATCACCGATCCTCCAGCACGATGGTGTCGACGCTGCGCACCACCCCACCGGGCATTTGCACCGCCGCACCCGTGCCGCTTTGCCGATGCGCGGCGAAGTAGCGATCGAGCCGCGCATCGCGAATCAGCCGGCCGTTGACCGGCTGTTGCAATTGCACGGCAGTGACTGCCACGGCGCTGGCCACTGGCTGCGGCGCAGGCTGCCGGGCTGCGATCTGCGTGCCCTCGGTGGCCACTGGCGTCGCGCGCATCATCACCACCACCGCGGCCACCGCAGCCACCCCGGCGGCAGCCGCCATCGGGGCGGCCCACGCACGCAGCCGGCTCAACAACACCGGCCGCACCCGGTGCAGCACCACCGGCTCGCCAGCCATGCGTGTGCGCAGGGCCGCTAGAAATGCCGCGTCGTGGGCATCGTCGCGCGCCAGCTCGCGCGAGCGCAGCACATCGCCAATCAGCTGGTACTGGCGCCAGCGCGCGCGCGCATCCGATTGCTCGGACCACATCGCCAGGCAGCGCTCCTGCGCATCGGCGCTCGCCTCGCCATCGGCCATCGACGACAACGCGGCCCAGGCGTCGTCGAGGGGATCGTGCGGGCGGTGCAAGGGATCGTCAGACATCTTCACTCCAGACAATGCGTGCGGCGCGGCAGAACCGGGTCACCAGCGTTCTCCCTCGCGCGTGCCGAGCAGCGGACGCAACCGTGATGCGATCGCTTCGCGGGCACGAAAGATCCGTGACCGCACCGTACCGATCGGGCAATTCATCACGTCGGCGATCTCTTCATAGCTCAGGCCTTCGATCTCCCGCAGCGTGATCGCCTGTCGGAGGTCTTCCGACAGGGCGTCGATGGCGGCGTTGACGGTGGCGGCTATCTCCTTGCTCGCCAGCAACGCCTCGGGCGTTTCACCGTCGCTTAGTTCGTGGTCGATGCGGTAAGTTTCGTCATCCTCGCCGGGACGCGCGCGTGCGGAATCGGTGGAAACCGGGTCGCGCTTGATCTCCACCAGCGCCTTCTTGGCCGTGTTCACGGCGATGCGATACAGCCAGGTGTAGAAAGCGCTTTCGCCACGAAACTGCGGCAGCGCCCGGTAGGCGCGGATGAATGCCTCCTGCGCCACGTCGTGCACCAGGTCCGGGTCGCGCACCATGCGCGAAATCAGCCGCTCGATGCGCCGCTGGTATTTGACCACCAGCATCTCGAAGGCGCGCGAGTCGCCGCCCTGAGCGCGCTCGACCAGCGAACGGTCGGCGTCGTTCGGGCTCATGGCGACGCGCCTTCGTCGCTGCGGCGCGATGCATCGTCGAGCGCGCCGGGCGCGAACAGCGTCGCACGCAGTGCGTGCCACGCCGCACCGGCGCGTGCGCGGTCAATGCCGAACCAAGTCGGCCCGGTGCCGTCGATCGGCTCGAAGCGCAGCAGCAGCCAGCTGCCCAGGTCGATCTTGGCTTGCACCTGCCCCTCACACGGTGGTCCCACGACCCGCCGCAGCGTCCAGTTTCCCTGGTGCCACGCCAGCGTGCCCGCGTGGCGCGGTGACTGGCGCCAGCCGAGCCACGCGCCCAGCAGCGCGGCGGTTGCGATGGCGCCGAATGCCGGCAGCACACCCCGACCCGCCGGGCCCGCCGCCGCATCGACGTGCGACCACAGCCAAGCCGCGATCACGCCGGTGCACGTGGCGCCGATCAACGCCAGCATGCATCGTTCACCGCGGCTGAGCGCGACGGGCAGTTCAAACGCCGGAGCGGCGCGCATGGCCTGCGGCGCCCGTGGCCGCTCAGACCCGGCGCAACACCAGAGTGCCGTTGGTGCCGCCGAAACCGAAATTGTTCTTGGCCGCCGCATCGATGCGCATCTCGCGCGCCTCGTTGGCGCAGTAATCGAGATCGCATTCGGGGTCCTGGTTGAAGATGTTGATCGTCGGTGGCACCACCTGGTGACGCAGAGCGAGTACGGTGAACACCGTTTCGATGCCCCCGGCGCCACCCAGCAGGTGTCCGGTCATCGACTTGGTCGAACTCACCACCATCTTCTTCGCATGCTCGCCGAACGCCAGCTTGATGGCTTGCGTTTCGTTGACGTCGCCCAGCGGCGTGGACGTGCCGTGCGCGTTGAGGTATTGCACCTGAGTGGCGTCGAGGGCCGCATTGCGCAGCGCCGCGCGCATGGCGCGGCGTGGGCCGTCGGTGTTCGGTGCCGTGATGTGGCCCGCATCCGCGCTCATGCCGTACCCGACCAGCTCTGCGTAGATGTTGGCCCCGCGCGCCTTGGCGTGCTCGTACTCCTCGAGCACCACGACGCCTGCGCCTTCACCGAGCACGAAGCCATCGCGATCTTTGTCCCACGGCCGTGACGCTGTGGCGGGGTCGTCGTTGCGCGTCGACAGCGCGCGCATCGCCGCGAAGCCACCGACGCCCAGCGGCGAGACCGCAGCCTCGCAGCCGCCGGCCACCATCACGTCGGCGTCGCCATATTCGATCAGACGCCCGGCCTCGCCGATGCAATGCAGCCCGGTGGTGCATGCGGTAACCACCGACAGATTGGGTCCTTTGAAGCCGAAGCGCATCGACACATGGCCCGCCACCATGTTGATGATCGTGCCGGGAATGAAGAACGGCGAGATGCGGCGCGGTCCGCGCGCGGCGAGCTCTGTGTGCGTGTCTTCGATCATCGGCAGCCCGCCGATGCCCGAAGCCACCACGCAGCCGATGCGCTCGGCGCGCTCCTCGCTGAGCGCGTCGCCGGTGGGCAAGCCGGCGTCCTGCACCGCCTGGACCGCAGCCGCCAGGCCGTAATGGATGAAGGTGTCCATGTGCCGCGCCTCTTTGGCGGGCATGTAGTCCTCGACTTTGAAATCGCTCACCTGCCCTGCAAAGCGGCACGCGAACGGCGTGGCGTCAAAGCGGGTGATCGTGCTCACGCCCGTGCGCCCGGCGGTCAGGTTGGACCAGGCCTGCTTGATCGAGTTGCCCACCGGGCTGATCAGCCCGAGGCCGGTGACGACGACGCGGCGGCGTGACATCGAAGCTTCAGTGCGTGCGCAGCCCGCTGGAGGCGCGTCAGGCCTTCTGGTGCTTGGCCGCGTAGTCGATCGCCAGCTGCACGGTGGTGATCTTCTCGGCTTCTTCGTCGGGGATCTCGATCCCGAACTCGTCCTCGAGCGCCATCACCAGTTCCACGGTGTCAAGCGAATCGGCGCCCAGATCGGCCACGAAAGCCTTCTCGTTGGTGACGTCGGACTCGGGCACGCCAAGCTGCTCGGCGATGATCTTCTTGACGCGTGCTTCGATATCGCTCATGACTCCTCCAGGAGTTGCAAGGAAACAGCCGGTGATTCTACGGCTTCGCCCTTTGGCCAGCCGGTGGTCGGCCACCGGAGGGCCGACCGGGCAACGCGCCCGTGCGCGCGGCCTCAATCCATGAACATGCCGCCATTCACGTGCAGTTGCGTGCCGGTGATGTAGCCCGCTGCGGGTGAGGCCAGAAAGGCCACCGCCCCGGCCACGTCTTGCGGCGCACCGAGCCGACCGAGCGGCACCTGGGCCAGCAAGGCCTGGCGCTGCGCCTCGGTCAGTCCATCGGTCATGTCGGTGGCGATGAAGCCTGGTGCCACGCAATTGACAGTGATGTTGCGGCTGCCCAGCTCGCGCGCCAGTGCACGCGTCATGCCCGCCACACCGGCCTTCGCGGCCGCGTAGTTGGCCTGCCCCGCGTTGCCGGACGCGCCCACCACCGACGTGATGTTGATGATGCGACCGAAACGCTGCTTCATCATCGGACGCATCACGGCGCGGCACAGCCGGAACACCGCGTGCAGATTGGTCTCCATCACGGCGGACCAGTCGTCGTCCTTCATGCGCATCGCCAACTGGTCGCGCGTGACGCCGGCGTTGTTCACCAAGACGTGCACGCCACCGTCTTGCCTGACGATGGACTCGACGAGCGCGTCGCACGCGGCCGCATCGTTCACGTTCAGCACCACGCCGCGGCTGTGCGCGGGAGCGGACTGCGCTGCCAGCGCCTCGCCGAGGCTCGACGCACCCGCCTCGCTGGTGCCGGTGCCGACGACGCGCAGGCCCTGTGCCGCCAGTGCCAGCGCGATCGCGCGGCCGATGCCACGCGAGGCGCCGGTGACCAGCGCCACCTGGGGCGCCGACGCGCCGTCGCTCACGCCAGCAGCCCCAGGGCATCGCGCAGCGACGCCGGTTCGGACACGTTGGCCGCCACCGCATCACCATCGATGCGCTTGACCATCCCGCTCAGCACCTTGCCCGGGCCGCACTCCAGCACGTGCGTCAATCCGCGGCCGCGCAGCGCCTGCACCACCTCGACCCAGCGCACGGGCCCGTAGGCCTGGCGCACCAGCGCGTCGCGGATCGCCGACGGCTCGGTGACGACGGCCACGTCGATGTTGTTGATCACCGGGATGCGCGGCGGCGCGATCGCCACCGTGGCCAGGCGTTCGCGCAACGCTTCGGCGGCGGGCCGCATCAGCGCGCAATGGAAGGGTGCCGACACCGCCAGCGGCAACGCGCGTTTGGCGCCCATGGCCTTGAGCACCTCGCACGCCTTGTCGACCCCGGCCTTGGCACCGGAGATCACGGTCTGCCTGGGATCGTTGAAGTTGGCGGCCGACACCACCGCGCCGGTTTCGGTGGCGGCGCGCTCGCAGCCCTGCGTCACCGCGCCAGGATCGAGGCCGAGGATCGCGGCCATGGCGCCGGCCCCCACCGGCACCGCCTGCTGCATCGCCTGGGCGCGAAAGCGCACCAGCGGCAACGCGTCCGATAGCGTCAGCGCGCCGGCGGCGACGAGCGCCGTGTACTCGCCCAGCGAGTGGCCGGCCAGCGCGGCCGGCTCCGGGCCACCCTCGGCGCACCACGCCCGGTAGCACGCGATGGCCGCGGCCAGCATCACCGGCTGCGTGTTGGTGGTGAGTTCGAGCGCCTGCGCCGGGCCCTCGCGAATCAGGCGGCCGATGTCTTCGCCGAGCGCTTGCGCGCTCTCGCCGAGCACTTCGCGCACCGCGCGATGGTCGCCCCACGCGTCGAGCATGCCGACGCTTTGCGCGCCCTGCCCGGGAAAGACGAATGCAAACGCCTTCATCGCTGTGTCAGAAGTCCAGCAGCACCGCACCCCAGGTGAAGCCGCCACCGACGCCTTCGAGCAGCACGGTGTCGCCGGGTTGCACGCGTCCGTCCTTGCAAGCCACGTCGAGCGCCAGCGGGATCGACGCGGCCGACGTGTTGCCGTGCGCATCCACCGTCGCGACCAGCTTCTCGGATGGCAGTTTCAGCTTGCGTGCGGTGCCCTGCATGATGCGGATGTTGGCCTGGTGCGGGATCAGCCAGTCGACATCCTCGGCGCTGCGTCCTGCGGCGGCGAGCGCGGCACGCGCCGATGCATCGAGCACATGCACCGCCAGCTTGAACACGGCCGGGCCGTCCATCTTCAACAGCGGATCGCCGAGCACCTTGCCAGCGGCCACGGTGCCCGGCGTGCACAGGATGTCGCGGTACGCGCCGTCGGCGTGCAGGTCGGAGGCCAGGATCCCGGGCCGGTCGCTCGCCTCCAGCACCACCGCACCTGCACCATCGCCGAACAGCACGCAGGTGGTGCGGTCGTTGAAGTCGAGGATGCGCGAGAACACCTCGCTGCCCACCACCAGCGCACGCGACGCAGCGCCGGTGCGGATCATCGAATCGGCGACCGTCAGGGCGTAGACGAAGCCCGAGCACACCGCCTGCAGGTCGAACGCCGGGCAGCCGGCGACGCCAAGCTTGTGCTGCAGGATCGTCGCGGTCGATGGAAACACCATGTCGGGCGTCGACGTCGCGACGACGATGAGGTCGATCTCCTGCGCCTTGCGGCCGGCAGACTCCAGCGCATGGCGCGACGCCTCGAGCGCGAGGTCGCTCGCGGTCACGCCGTCGGCTGCGAAGTGGCGCGCGCGGATGCCGGTGCGCTCGACGATCCACTGGTCCGACGTCTCGATGCCGCGCGCTGCCAGCTCGGCGGCAAGCTCCGCGTTGGTGACCCGCCGCGGCGGCAGATAGCTTCCGGTGCCGGTGATGCGCGAATAGCGGGCGGGAACGGTCATTCGGCGGGCGAGAGATGCGGCTCGTCGACGGCTGATGGCATGGCCTGCAGCGTCTCGAGGATGCGGTCGTGCACGCGTTCGAGCAATCGATTGCGAGCCGCATCATACGCGCGCGCCAGTGCCTGCTCGAACGCGAAGGCATCGGAGGAACCATGGGCCTTGAACACCAGGCCTTTCAGTCCGAGCAGGGCCCCGCCGCTGTAGCGCCGATGGTCGACGCGCGCCTTGAAATGGTTCAGCACCGGCAACGCCACCAGCGCCGTGAGCTTGGTCCACAGGTTGCGGCCGAACTCCTCGCGGATCATGCCGGCCAGCATCGCGGCCAGGCCTTCGGAGGTCTTGAGCATCACGTTGCCGACGAAGCCGTCGCACACGACGATGTCGGTGGTGCCCTTGAAGATGTCGTTGCCTTCGACGTTGCCGTGGAAGTTGACGTGCTGGTCGGCCGCTGCCGCGCGCAGCAGTTCGCCGGCGCGCTTGATCGTCTCGCTGCCCTTGATCGCTTCCTCGCCGATGTTGAGCAACCCGACGCTCGGGTTGTCGTTGCCGTGCAGGGCGGACGCCAGTGCGCTGCCCATCACCGCGAACTGCAGCAGGTGCTCGGCGGTGCAATCGACGTTGGCGCCGAGGTCGAGCACTTGCGTGAAGCGCCCCTTCTGGTTGGGCAGCAGTGCGGCGATCGCCGGGCGATCGATGCCCTCGACAGTCTTGAGCACGTAGCGCGCCACCGCCATCAATGCGCCGGTGTTGCCGGCCGACACGCAGGCATGGGCTGGCGCGTCGCCCTCCTCGGGCAGCTTCACCTGATTGATCGCGACACGAAGCGACGAGTCTTTCTTGCGCCGCATCGCGACCTCGATCGGGTCGTCCATGCTCACCACCTCGGTGGCGACGACACTGCGGCAGCGTTCCCAGCCAGCCGCGGGCGCGAGCGCCGCCGCGGTGCCGACCAGCAGCAGTTCAGCTGCGGGATGCGACGCGAGAAAGGCGCGGCAGCCCGGCAGCGTGGCCGACGGGCCGTGGTCGCCGCCCATGCAATCGACGGCGATGCAGACGCGCGACAGGGGCGGCAGCGGGCTCACTCGGCAGACGGTAGGTGAAGCGCGACAACGGCGCAAGCGGGCTCGACCATGAAGGCAAGGCGCTCGCCAGCCTCCCGCCCGTGCGGGAGCGTTCGCGGCAACAACGTGCTGCGCCGCAGTACTGCGAAACCGAGCGCCTTACGAGTCGCTCTTGCTCTTCAGCACCTTGCGGCCGCGATAGAAGCCGGTGGGGCTGATGTGGTGACGCAGATGCACCTCCCCGGTCGTGGGCTCGATGCCGGTGCCGGGCGCGGTCAGCGCGTTGTGCGCGCGGTGCATGCCGCGCTTGGACGGCGACTTCTTGTTCTGCTGAACAGCCATTGGGGTTCTCCAGTGCACACCGCATCGAAGGCGGGTGCGTTGCACGTGCGGCGCCGGGCGGCTGGCCTGAGGCTCTGGCACCGGCGCCCGGGGTGCATGACGGGCCGTTGGTCGGCCGCAACCACCCCAGAAAAAGCCCGTAATTGTAGCAGCGCCGCGACGCCGGGATCAGTTGCCGCCGCGCGTCGACTTCAATGCGCCGAGCACCGCGAAGGGATTGGCCTGGCTCGGCCCCGCCTCGTCGGCCGCGCGGTGCTCCGGCACTGCGCACTGGGCATGGCGCGGCACGATCGGCCAGGCCAGCAGCAACTCGTCTTCGACCAGTGCCTGCAAGTCGAGCGTCGGCTCCAGCACCAGCACGTCGTCCTCGCTGTCGGCATCCAGTGCTTCTGCCTGCGCCTCGCTGCCTACGAAGCGCAGCGCACGCTCCACCACGAGCGGCTCGGAGAACGGCTGCAGGCAGCGCTGACAGGTGGGCCACGCGGTGGTGTGGGCGTGCAAGTGAAGCCACACCTGCGGCGCCGCGCCGCTGATCGGTCGTGATTCGCCGCGAACTCGCCAGTGCACGGGCTCGAGCGCCGCGCCGGCCGGCGGCGCCTGCATGGCATGCCATCGGCCGAGCCGTTCGGCAGGCCATTGGCCGCTCAGCGTCGCGCCGTCGGCGGCCAGCGCCGCCACGTCGAGACGGGCGGGGTCGAGTCTGCGCGCAGCCATCCGGGTCAGTGTACGGCGCAGCTGATGCAACAATTTGGCGATGGTCGCATCGCCTCGTCTGGTGCTTGCCTCGACCTCGCGCTATCGGCGCGAGCTGCTCGAGCGCCTGCGTCTTCCGTTCGACATCGTCGCGCCGCGGGTCGATGAAACGCCGATGCCCGGCGAAACCCCGGCGGCACTGGCGCAGCGCCTCGCCCTCGCGAAGGCGCAGGCGGTGGCCACGGCCCAGCCGCAGGCGGTGGTGATCGGCTCGGACCAGGTCGCCGAGCTCGATGGCATGCCGCTCGGCAAACCCGGCAACCACGAGCGCGCCCGCCGGCAACTGCGCGCGATGCGTGGACACACCGTGCACTTCCACACCGCGGTGGCCGTGGTGCAGGCGTCGAGTGCGTTCGTGCAGCAGGCGCTGGTGACGGTGGCGGTGCGCTTTCGGGCTCTCAGCGACACTGACATCGAGCGCTACCTCGAGCTCGAGCAACCCTACGACTGCGCCGGCAGCGCCAAGTGCGAGACGCTGGGCATCGTGTTGGCCGATTCGATCGAGTCCGACGATCCCACGGCGCTGGTCGGGCTGCCGTTGATTCGCACCAGTGCGATGCTGCGTGCCGCCGGGCTCGACCCTCTCGCAGCGGCATGACGCGAGAAGCCGGCCGTGCCGGCACCCTGGTGCTGGTGCCCAACACGCTGGATTTCGGCTCGGAGGAACCTGCGCCGCTGATCGCATCCCTGCCGGAGGCGGTGCTCCAGCGCGCGGCCGCGCT